>Ga0078972_1000101_pt1 | contig 337000 bp, 275 predicted proteins | sample YelNatPaOPGAMG01_FD_67568 | JGI IMG/M metagenome (GOLD analysis project Ga0078972, IMG submission 67568) | Hot spring thermophilic microbial communities from Obsidian Pool, Yellowstone National Park, USA - OP-RAMG-01 (SPADES assembly) (version 2) | ecosystem: Environmental > Aquatic > Thermal...
CCGACGGGATTCAGTTGTCCGTAAGGGGACGTTGACAAGAGGCTGAGGATGCGCAGGTGGGCGACGGCGGAAGCGGGCCGTCGCCCACTTTGCTTTTGGGCCCCGCTCTTCACCCGAAAACCAGGCCGCGAATTTGCTCAACGCATTAATCAGGCGACTATCGTCTAATCACATGCCATCTGTCGGTCCTTTCCGAAGGCAGGATTTTAGTTCAGCCGATTGCGCGCACAGGCATGCGTTCATTTGCCTGAGTGATTTTGCGTGCAAGGATGGGTTTCACTGGAAGTCTGGAGACGGGATCAGTCGAAGACGCGCTGGATTTTTGCTCCGACAGATCGGAGTTTTTCTTCGATCCGCTCGTAGCCGCGGTCGATGTGATAGACGCGATCAATGAGGGTCTCACCCTGCGCCGCCAGGCCGGCAAGCACCAGTGAAGCGCTGGCGCGCAAATCGGACGCCTGCACCTTTGCCCCGCTCAGGGGGGTCTTGCCGCGGACCACCGCCCGCCTGCCGTTCACAGAAATATCTGCCCCCATGCGCATCAGTTCCAGGGCGTGCAGGAAGCGGTTTTCGAAGATCGTTTCGGTAATGACGGCAGACCCCTGGGCCTGCGTCATCAATGCCATGTACTGCGCCTGCATGTCTGTGGCGAAGCCGGGATACTCCCTCGTCGTAACGTCAACAGAGCGGATAGAGTGCCCTCCCGAAACTTCGAGTTGATCGGGACCAGGCTCGCGGATCTGCGCTCCTGCTTCCGTGAGTTTATTAATGACGGCGGTCAGGTGCGAAGGGTTGGTTTGATCGAGCACGAGATGTCCGCCGGTGATCAGGGCAGCAACGAGAAACGTGCCGGCCTCGATACGGTCGGGAATGATGGTATGTTCCGCGCCGTGGAGGTGGCTGACTCCGCGAATGTGGATCGTATCGCTGCCGGCGCCCTTGATTTGTGCGCCCATCTTAATCAATAACTCGGCCAGGTTGACGACTTCAGGCTCTCGCGCCGCGTTTTCCAGCATTGTTTCGCCGTCTGCAAGCGCCGCCGCCATCATCAGGTTTTCCGTTCCCGTCACGGAAATAACGTCGAAAGTAAAGGCGCACCCTTTAAGCCTTTCTGCGCGGGCTTCGATGTACCCGTGCTCGATCTCGATCGACGCACCCAGTTTTTCAAGCCCTTTGATGTGAAGATTGACGGGCCGCGCTCCGATGGCGCAACCCCCGGGCAGGGAAACGCGTGCGTGGCCAAACCGCGCCACGAGCGGGCCCAGCACCAGGATCGAGGCGCGCATCTGCTTGACAAGCTCGTAAGGCGCCATTGGGTTCAACAGCCTCCGCGACTCAATCACTACCCTGTTGCCGTGGTCCTCGTGCGTCACGGACGAATCGACGCCCAGTTCGTCGAGCAGGCTGCGCATGGTGCCGATATCGCGAACGCGCGGCACGTTGCGCAGGACCACGCGCTCCGGCGTGAGGAGTGCCGCGGCCATGGCGGGGAGCGCGGCATTCTTAGCGCCGCTGATGGCAACGCGGCCTTCCAGCGGACGGCCTCCGGTAATCAGGAATTTATCCATGTTCCCTTCAAACGCCCCAGCGCACTTGAATATTCAGGAGGTCGCTGAAAAATCACGCTATTCGTCATTCCGATGGCCGATACTTTTTGCCAGCCTGAGGAATTGCTTCTGCCTTCAGTGGCATCAGGCAAGAGCCGATTTTGTGCTTTGCTCCATCTCATCAGGGACAGGGCTTCGTTCAAAATAACTGGCTCCAGACTCTTCTTCAGCAACCTGCTACAGCACCGGCCGGCCTCGGACATAAGTCTGCGTCACATAAAACTGCTGGTCCAGCACGGCCAGATCGGCATCCGCCCGGGGAGCAATCACACCTTTCTGATTCTCAAGCCCCAGGGTCCTGGCGGGACTTGTGGTGACGCACGGAAGGCATTCCCTGTAGCTGAGCCCTGTGTAAGCTGAGAGGTTGCGAAGTGCGGCGTCGAGCATGATCGTGCTTCCCGCGAGATTTCCCTCCACCGTGCGACACACGCCGCCGGCGACGTGCACGGTAAAATTTCCGAGCCGGTAGTTTCCATCGGGCATTCCTGCTCCGCTCAGGCTGTCGCTTACCAGAATCACCCGCTCGATGCCTTTGGCCCTTACCAGCAGGCGGATCGCCGCCGGCTCAACGTGGATGCCGTCGCAGATCAGTTCCGCGCTTACTCGGTCATCTGTCAAAACCGCTCCAATGATGCCCGTATCGCGATGCATAAACGGGCGCATGGCGTTGAAGCAATGCACGGCATGAGTGGCGCCCGCATCGATGGCGCTCTTCGCTTCTTCATAAGTTGCGTTCGAATGTCCGATGCCGACCTGCAACCCGCGGCTGCGCGCGAACTCGAGCACCTCAAGGGCCCCCTCGAGTTCCGGGGCAAGCGTCAGAATACAGGCTGTGCCACCTGCGGCCTCCAGCATTTTCTCCAGCAATTCGGTGGAAGGTTTTTGGATCTGAGAGGCCGGGTGCGCTCCGCGCCGCTTAACATTCAGAAAAGGGCCTTCGAGGTGGATGCCCACGGGCTGTGCGCCGGTGATCTTGTCGGAACCGACGCGAGCAACATTGGAGGTCTTGATGATCTCGCCGAGGCTTTTCGCGGCGTTCAATGTCCTTTCAAGGCTGGCCGCCACGGTGGTTGCCGCGTAGGAAGTTGTTCCGTGCCGCGCCAGGTACTTCCCAATGGCGGAAACCGCTTCAGGCGTGGCCTCCATCAGATCATGGCCGACAGCGCCGTGGATGTGAATGTCGATAAACCCGGGAACGACCGTGCGGTCCTGATAATCGATCGCGGTTGCGCCGGCAGGGATCTTTACCTGTTCCCGGGGTCCCACCTTGGCGATGCGGTGGCCCTCAACCAGGATGACGCCGTCGCGAATTTCTTCGGACGGAGTGTATATCGTCCCGGCGAAAATGGCCTTGACGTCTTTCATCGTGTTCCTCTGGATGCGTGCCTGCGAATTCCTCGAGAATTTCCCTTCTGATATTCTACCTGCGCCTCCCGCAGCAATTGTGCTGTGTTCGGTTGCTGTTTGAGAATGCGAAGCGCTTGCGCCTTAGAGATGCCTTTCAAAATCATCAGCATCGCGACGGGCAGGTTCCATCCCGAAGCAGCAAGCGCGCGCGCGGCTGTGGCAGGGTCGGTTCCCGTCGCTTTGATAATAATCGAACGGCCGCGTTCCTTAAGCTTCTCATTCGTCATTTCCATGTGGACCATCAATCCGGAAAAAACTCTTCCCAGGCGGACCATTGTGGCGGTCGAAAGCATGTTCAGAATGAGTTTCTGCGCCGTGCCCGCTTTCAGGCGGGTTGAACCCGCTATAATTTCCGGTCCCGCGTTGACAGCGATTTCGACGTCTGCAAAGTCGCGCATGGGCGAACCGGGATTCGCGGTGACAGCAACAGTTGCTGCACCTTTTCTTCTGGCGTAGCGCAGCCCTTCCAATGTGTAAGGCGTACGGCCGCTTGCAGCAATTCCCACCAGTACGTCTTTACCATTCAGCCCGATGCGCTGAAGGTCCCTGCGAGCACCGGCGCGATCATCTTCCGCGCCTTCCACGGACTCGAACATCGCCTTCCGCCCGCCCGCCAGCACCGCCACAACTTTGTCAGTGCCGAAGGTGGGCCGGCACTCCGAAGCGTCAAGCACGCCCAGTCGCCCGCTGGTCCCTGCTCCGAGATAAATCAGCCGCCCTCCTTTTGCGATTGCAGCGACCGCCAAGTCAACCGCGCGGGCAATCTGTGGAATGACCTTCGCCACCGCAGCCGGGACCTTCCGGTCCTCACGGTTCATGAGAACGAGAATTTCCCGCGCTGTTCGAGTGTCAAGGGAGTCTGCTGCGGGGTTCGTTCTTTCTGTTACACGCTCTTCCGGCAGATTTCTTATTCTACGACGTGCCACGTCCATGCATCCAAACTTTGTTTGACACAAACCCATGAGTCTATAGCAAAATGGCCTACTCCCATAAATAAATCCGCGAGAGGATAACGCATTGATGATCCGACCATTGAAAACCTTGATTCTTCCCGCCGTTTTTCTTCTTGCGACCGCCGGAGCGAATGCCGCCCAAGTACGGCACCGCACCAGTGCTCGCAATATTAATCCCATCGCTGAGCGGCTTCGCCAGTTGCCGCAGGAGATTGAAAAAGCCATGCAGCAGGGCAAGTTGCCCGGCGCTGTGATTGAAGTAGGCCATAACGGCAGCATCGTCTATCGCCGCGCCATCGGCTATCGCCGCCTGGTCCCGAGCAGGCTGCCGATGCGCCTCGACACGATTTTCGATATGGCGTCGTGCACCAAGATTGTCGCCACCACGACGGCTATCATGCAACTCTTTCAGGAAGGGAAAATCCGCCTTGACGATCCCGTCTCTGAGTACTGGCCGGATTTTGCGGCCAACGGCAAGCAGGACATCACCGTGCGCGAATTGATGACTCATTATTCCGGGCTGCCGCCCGACCTCGACCTGAGCTATGACTGGTCAGGGTATGACACGGCGATGCAGATGATTGTTGATACCGCTCCCATCGTGCCGCCCGGAACGCGATTCATTTACAGCGACATCAATTTTGAGACGCTGGGAGAACTTGTCCACCGCATCACCGGTGAGCCGCTTAACGTTTATTGCCAGCGCCATATTTTCAAGCCGCTCGGGATGACCAGCACCATGTTCCTGCCGCCTCAGTCGTTGCGATACCGCATTGCGCCCACCCAACACATCAACGGGACCACCGGCCCCATCCTTTGGGGCACGGTTCACGACCCCACGGCCCAAAGAATGGGTGGGGTGGCGGGGCACGCCGGCCTTTTCTCCGATGCGCGCGACCTTTCGATTTTCTGCCAGATGCTGCTGAACGGCGGAACATACCACGGCGTGCGGATCCTGAGCCAGCTTGCCGTCGAAAAGATGACGACGCCCCAGTCTCCGCCCGATAAAATGGCCGTCCGCGGTCTTGGCTGGGACATCGATTCGCCTTTTGCATCGAATCGAGGCGAGCTTTTCCCTGTGGGTTCTTTTGGTCACACAGGCTTTACCGGCCCGTCGATCTGGATCGATCCAGTGACGCATACCTACGTTGTCTTCCTGACCAACCGCGTCCACCCAAACGGAACGGGCGATGTGGTGGCGTTGCGTTCGCAGGTGGATACGGCCATCGCCGCCGCCCTCGGCCCCGCCTCCGAGCGCGAGGTGCTGAATTCCCGCAAATCGCTGACGGGTTATTACGAACTGATGCGAAGCTATCGCGTCAGCGGACTTCGCAACGGCGATGTGCGGACGGGTATTGACGTATTGGAAAAGGAAAATTTCGCGCCGCTGAAGGGCCTGCGGGTGGGGCTGATTACCAATGAGACCGGCGTGGATTCCGAAGGCCGACGCACCATTGACCTTCTCAATCACGCTCCCGGCGTACAGCTTAAGGCGATCTTCAGTCCCGAGCATGGGTTGTGGGGAACGGCTGACACCGAAGTGGCTTCCACAAAAGATCCCGCCACTGGCCTTCCAGTTTACAGTCTTTATGGCAAAACGCGCCGGCCAACGCCCGAGATGCTCGATGGTCTCGATGCGCTGGTTTATGACATTCAGGCGGCGGGCGTGCGGTTCTACACATTCATTACCACACTCGGTTACTGTATGGAGGAAGCGGCGAAACATCACCTTGCTTTTTATGTGCTTGACCGCCCGGACCCGCTCGGCGGCTCGATTGTGCAAGGTCCGATTCTTGATTCCGATTTACGGTCGTTCGTGGGATATTTCCCACTGCCCATCCGTTACGGGATGACCGTTGGCGAACTGGCGCAGATGTACAACGCCGAAGAGCACCTGGGTGTTGATCTTCACGTCATCCAGATGCAGGGCTGGCAGCGCACTGACTGGTATGACGAGACCGGGCTCCAGTGGCGGAACCCCTCGCCCAACCTGCGCTCGCTGACGGAGGCGATCCTTTACCCGGGTGTCGCCATGGTTGAAGGATCGAATGTCAGCGTCGGGCGCGGGACTGATACCCCATTCGAACTGTTGGGCGCGCCCTGGATCAACGGCAAATGGCTGGCGGTTTACCTGAATTCGCGCGACATTCAGGGGGTACGTTTTATGCCCGTGGATTTTACTCCACAGACCAGCAAATATGCCGGCAAAGTTTGTCATGGCGTTCAGATTTTCCTTGTGGACCGACAGGCGCTCGACCCGGCGGAGTTAGGCGTAGAACTGGCGTCGGCGCTGCACCAGCTTTTCCCCAAAGATTTCGAACTGGACAAGACGTTGCCGCTGATCGGAGCCCGATGGGTGGTGGATGATATTGCGAACAACCTCGACCCTGAGCGAATTGAATACCTTTGGCAGGGACCGCTCATCAAATTTCAAAAGATGCGCGCAAAGTACCTGCTCTATCAGTAAGTGAAGCCCGGCGGGCAGTTCGAGTTGCAATCAATGTAACTATTCCTGAAGAGGAGCAGTGCGCCCCCGCTCCGTGGCAGGATGCCGGGCCCACATGCGACCGCGGCAGGAACTCGCCGATCTTCCGCTCCGGTTACAGGCTAGTCGAGTGCCGTTTCGTCATTAAGAAGAACCTTCGCAGCTTCGGCGTACGCTTCTCCCTGGATGGCGATCGGGCAACGCATCACCCGTAACGGGTCACCGTTGCATGTGTCGTTGTGCGCCGCGCCGCCGGGCTTGACCCTGATGCAATCCGTGATATTCTTTGTGCCGGTTATAAAGCCGTCCGCGTCGAACCTCACCAGACCAACGGCCGGACGGGGGAGGGAGAAGTGAGAAAGAGAAAGTGCCTGGCCGTCACGCTGGCAGCCGTGGGTCTGATTATCCTGGCCAATCCATCGGCATGGGCGAAGCGCAAACAAAAGGCCATCAGCCCGGATGATCCCACTTATATGCTTTATCAGTTACTGGACGACTCCTACGGCGGAAAACTGACTGACTTCTACCTGCTGGCAGGCGTTTACCCGGACCCGCAGGACCCTTCAAGCCAGATTCAGCGGGTTGTTCGCGTCGATTATGATAAGAACCGGTTCTTTGGCCGGCTCCGGATTTACGTGCGCGGCGTAAGCAAGTTGACTCCCGAGCAGTTGAAAACCTATGACGCGAAGCAGATCTACGATTTCGGCGAGGCGGATATCATGGAGTTTGAGAAGATCGACCCTGGGCCCCTTGGCGGAACCGGAGACCTTTTCTTGAAATCAACCGGCGGCGCGCCGCTGGCTCCGGCACCGATTACGGACCAGATCGCGCAGCAATACAACGACCTGATCACGAAATACATCCTTCCGGCGCTGAAGAAAAAGTGAATGTTCTTACAGCGTCCGCAGTTGTCACGGCGGTATGGCACCGTCGCCCAGCGGGACGATGATCGCAGATCATCGTTACAGTGTCGCTACCGGGCCTGTGCCCAGATGTGTTCAAATTCCTGTTCATAGCGTGCGGCGATTTCCGGATCTCGAATCAGGATGGCGTTTTCAAAGTTGTAGCTTGTGGCACTCGTCGTCCAGTTGAAGCTTCCGGTTTCAACCATAATTCCGTCGAAAATTGCGAACTTGTCGTGCATCAGCGAGCGTTGCCCTCTGAATCCTCCGCTAAGACGAACCGGAACCCCCGACCTCCTGAGGTATCTGACTTCCGAATGCCGGTCAAATGACTGGCCTTCGTCCGTGACCATCCGGACCTTCACCCCGCGCCGCCAGGCCGCCTGGAGGGCCGCCGTAATATCCGGTTCGGTCAAGCTGTATATGGCGATGTCCAGCGTGCGCTGAGTCTGATTGATGGCGGCTATAATGCGATCAGCGACGCGGTCGCGGTCGGAAAAGTAAGGTCCCTGGATGGATGATCCTGAGGAGACTGCAACAGGCGGTCCAGAAGTGGCGGGCACAGGGCCATTCCGGCCTGAAAAAGCGTAATAGGCGTACCCGATAACAGCCGCCAGAATGACAGCCAATAATGATGAACGACGATGACGGTAGCGCATAACATGTCCACGATTTTTCTGATGAACTGATTCGCTCAAAAGCCTGTGTCGCGGCTGGGTCCGGAACTTGACCCGCTGCCTTGGCGCATTGCAGTCACAACACACTGGCTAATTTCATTCTCATAGGGCCGGTAGCGTTGCGGAGGAAGCAGGGTCATCTCCTCGCCGTGCTCGGTAACCGAATTGAGTCCGAAGGCGCCGTTCATCAGATAATACATGGCGAGGGGTCGCGCTTGCATCACCTGCCTGGGCATAGCCTCCGGTGACTGGCGTTCAATCTTTAGTGCGGCGTGGGAATGATCCGCAGACGCGGGGGCGCCCCTCGCTGCCAACGGTCGGCGCGACCAGCGCTGGTTAATAGAGTTGCCGGAACCATGCCTGCGATCAGGAAAACCCCATCCAGAATCGCGCAGCCCGAATAGCGTGTTAACGATCGAATCATTTCTGCCTGTCTCGATGAGGGTAGCGGGTGCGCTCGCCATTCGTCAAGGGGCGGAAATCAGTATCCCGATCCGGCGCGTGCTATTGCGGACTATCTTTGGGACGCATTAATGCGCTGGCAATCCATCCGCAAAAGAACGTGACGAGGGTTCCTATCACGACATACCAGGTCCAGGCGATTTGGACGAACCCGAGCGAGTTGCCAACAACGATGATGATGAGAACAGCCAGACCCAGCACGGCGCCGGTGACCGCACCGCGGGAGTTTGCGCGCCTGGTCAGGACGCCAAGCAGAAAGATCCCGAGCATTGCTCCGTAGGGAACCGAGGCGATGGTCAGCGCGAGCACCAGGACGCTCTCGTGCAAATACTGCGAGATTAGGGCGATGACCATCAGCACGGCTCCCCAAAAAAGCGTCATCCCACGCGACATGCGGACGTAGTGCTTCTGGTCGGCGTCGGGGCGGAAAAAAGGCCTGTAAAAATCCACTACGGAACTCGAGGCCAATGAATTGAAGGCGGCGCTCAGGTTTGCCATTGCCGCCGCTATGATGGCCGCGGTCAGCAGGCCGGCAAGGCCGGCGGGCAGTTGGGTGACGACGAACGTTGGATAGATCTTGTCTGCCCGGGTGAAGGGTTGCGCGGGCGGGTGAAAATGATAAAACGCGAACAGAACAACGCCCACCACCAGAAAAAGCGTGAACTGGAAAAGGATCACGAGGCCGCTCGCAAGCAGCGCTGCCTGGCTCTGCTGCTTGTTCTTGGCGGCAAGCAGGCGCTGTACGATCAACTGGTCCGTACCGTGGCTGGCGCTGGTAAGGAAGGTTCCGCCAATCACGCCGGACCAGAAGAGATACGGCTGATGCCAGTTTAAGTGGAAGTTGAAAACTGTGAATTTGTGGCCGGACATTTTTGCCAGGTGGACTATTTCCGTCCAGCCGCCGGGAACTCCGTGAACGGCCAGCAGCAGCGCGATCACGGTTCCGGCAATGTAAATCGATAGCTGCGTTACGTCGGTCCAGATCACGGCGGTGAGGCCGCCTTTGAAAGTGTAGAACAGCGTGAGCGCGGTGATGATCAGCACAGCGGCAAGCACGCCGGTCCTGAAGATCACTTCAATCATGATCGAAATGGCGAAGACGCGCACGCCTTCCGCGAGCGCCCGGCTGCCGAGAAACAACCCAGCCGTGAAGACCTTCAGCCCGCGGCCAAAGCGGCGTTCGACTAACTGATAGGCAGTGTAGAGTTCGCCGGCGAAGTATTTTGGGATCAGGACGAAAGCCACAACCACTCGCGCCACAAGGTAGCCAAAAACAAGCTGAAGAAAAGACATGTCTGAGGCGTAGGCGATTCCCGGTGTGCTGATAATGGTGAGGATGCTGGTTTCGGCGGAGACGACGGAAAGTGCGATAGCCCACCAGGGAAGCTGCTTCCCGCCGAGGAAATAATCGCGCAGCGTGCGCTGGCGTTTGCCGAAGCGTGCGCCCAGCAGTGTGACGGCAATGAGGTAAATGATTACTACGATCAGATCGAGCCAACTGAAAGCCAAATGTGCCTCGCTGATGATTGTCGGCTACGGACGGTCTCGCGCAGGGCCGGGCCTTCCGGCTGAACTCAAAGCAGAACGCAGCCAAAAGATTCCGTCGTCAGGCCGCAGCGAGTCTATGGAACCTTAGCGGGGGTGTCAAGGGGTGCCGGCGACGGGCTTTGAGGGTTTTCACCAGTGGCTGGTTTTCCGGCTTGGTCTGGCGACGGCGTCAACGGGGGCAGTTCGATCGGTGCAGTCCCTTTTTCCCAGAAACTGCGGTCGCAGTCATCACCCTCAAAATCTTTGGCGATATGATAACCAGCCAGAAGATAGTCCCGGAGGGGAGCGAGATTGTTTTTCGTGTGTGCAACCGGCGGCGGCATGTCGAAAATGGACGACCAGTAAACGTAATTTACGGGATGTTTTTCGAGGGCCCGGATGGTCTGCTGGACTTGCTCCGGCCGTGTGTAGTCGGATGGAGTCACGTAAGGGATAGGGGAGGGATCGTGCAGGTTAAGTAAATAATTGAGTTGCGGGTCTCCGAAGAAATAGTCTCCGGGCCGGGTGTTATCGCGAAGGAATTTGAGTTCCTCTCCCAACGTGCGGTTGAATACGACCACGCGCCCAATGGGGAGATCCATCTGCTGCCGCCACCCCATCCAGCGGTCTGCTGATTCGCCGATCGCCAGGACAATCACCACAACCCACGCGGCCGTCGTTCGGAGCTTTAGAGTGCGTCCGGGAGAACTGAGGAACCAGACGAAAAGGATGATTCCCGGCGGCGCGACCACGCACAACCGGAGCCAGGAGGGGGCAGGCGCGATCCCGAGAAACAGCATCGTGCCAAAGATCGCAATCAGAACCAGACGGTCCCACGGCTCCGAAGTGCGTTCGTCTTTTTCATCCCAATAGCGAACAAAGAAAAGGACGTAGATGAGCGGCGTCAGCAGATAGACGGAAAACCAGATGGCGAGCGCAGGCAGCCTGTACCAGGGGTGGTAAGGCGGCATGTCAGTGGCGTAAACGCCGAAGGTGTTCCAGAAGTCGTAGCGCCAGTATCGAATGCCGAACACTACCGTGTCGTGAAAGAAAAGTCCGATGCCCGCACGGATGGCGAAATAAGCATTGAAAAGCACCACGACAATGATAAATGAAGACCAGATGTAGAGCTGTGCACGCCGGAAATTCAGCCAACTCAACTCCCCTGTTACTGCGGCCCACAGGATAAACAGCGCCAGGCCGATGATGGCCGGCAGGCCGGTGGATTGCGTAAAACACATGGCAATTCCACAGAGCGCGCCGGCACCCACCAGACGCAACGCAGAAATTTCTTTGACCAGCAGCGCAAGGGCGGCCAAGGCAAACAGCAGGCTGAACCAGTGGTGCGACGCGTCAAGCCGGCTGCGGAAAGGGACAACCAGAAACAACGCGGCCGGGAGATAGGCTGACCTGCCGGAAATGACGGACCTGGAGATCACGATCATCAGCCATGCGATAAAGAGCCCGATCACGATCAGGACGAAGTTAGGAATCCAGGCGTGGATGCCAAAGATTTTGAACAGGACAAAAAAGAGCGTTTCAGTGGCAGGAGGCGTGAACTGAAAGAAGTCACGGTATATAACTTCGCCTCGCAGCATGCGGGCAGCATTGAGAAGATAGGTCGGCGCGTCGCCTCCGGTAAAGTAAGCCGGAATGAGACCGGGATAAAACAGGCTCAGATAAAGGAAAATGAGACCTGCAACCAGAAAGGCTGCTGTGACGTAGAAATTCCGCTCTCTATCAAGCAGGTCCATTGGAGTGCTCTGCAAAGGGGGCGTTCCGGCCTCTCGGGGGAAACCGCGGCCCGCGAGCAGGCGCTTTGCAGATTACGAGATTCTAAATGACTTTGGCGTAACCGATCAAGCTTGAAAGCGCCCCGATTCAGGCGGTCGGGGTCTTTTTTGACGGCAGCGAATGCCGCAAATGTGATTCGAGCGCTTCAAAAACATCCCCGGATTGTGAGCTCAGCCTGATCGCCAGTCTCTTTCCGGACCATCGCCGCAGCATGTGCATCATTCGTTTGAGGAGCCTCAGCAAGTAAGTCAGTCCCAGAAACGTGCCGAACCAGACCGCACCCAGAAAGGGATCCCCACCCAGAGTTGTGATGCCGCGGCGGAGCAATGCCCTTCCTTCAGCAGTCGGGCACGTGGGAAGAAACCGCACCGAATGTGAGCGGATGATGCGCCGCGCCAGAGTTTCGATTTGAGGATCCCGTCGGCTTCCGGCCAGAGTGTCCGAGTAGATATCCAGCCAGGCACGGAATGCATTGGCAGCCTTGTTCGTAAGATTGTCCTGGTGACGGCGGTAAAGATACAGCCGCCGCTTCACGCAAACGCAGAATGCCTTGGCCATTAATGCGCGGAACATCCAGTCGATGTCTTCGCTAAACCACCCGAAGGTGCCCACATCAAACGGACCGATGCGATCGTAAAGAGTCTTTGAGAAAACCATGCCAGAAGGCGAGAAAGATTGAATGACGGCGAAGAGTTCGCGTGGCGAACGCACCGGCCCGCAGAGCGAGGGAAGTTCTCGGTGGAATTTTGCCTCATTGATTATGCTGTTGTTGCCGCGAACCACGATTCCCTCGCAAAGTGCGAGGTCAGTCTGCGGATAGGAAGTGCAGGCTTTATGGATCGCGCGCAGGTAATCGGGTGACCAGAGATCGTCCGCATCAAGAAACGCGACGTGCGTTCCCGCAGCAGCCCGGACGCCAGCATTTCTGGCAGCGGCTGGTCCTCCATGGACCTCTTTCAAATACCGGCAATTGTGGATGAGGGGGCGGAAACGCTCCACGATTTCTTCCGTGTTGTCAGTGGATCCGTCATCAACGATAAGGAGTTCGAAGTCCGGGTACGTTTGCGCCGCAACTGACCGCAAAGCATCCGGCAGAAGATGCGCGTAATTGTATGTGCAAATGACGACAGAAAACTTCATACAAGTTTACACATCAAGACCCGGCGTGCACGCCGTTGGGAGCGCGCCCGTTGGCGGAAAATCTGCCACGATTCACAGGCTTCGAAAGATTATTTCAGGCGGCGCCGTAAGATCAACCCGCTGAGTGTTCATCTCGACCCTCCGCACCATGCGTTTTACCCACTTCAGTGGTCTCAATGCATAGGTCAGACCGAAATATGTGGAAAAAGAAACGCAGCGGAGGATGAAGTCGCCGCGGAGGGTTTCAATCGTCCGCTCAAGCATTAAGCGTCCCTCCGCCGGCTGGCAATGTGCCAGCAGCCGCAGGACATAGCTGCGCGTAAAACCTCTGGCTGCGGCTTCATACGCCGGGCCGAGAGGGCTGCGATGCAATTGTTCTGAATAGATCCTCAGCCACGGCCCGAGAAAGTCCGCCGGATTGCTGGTCAGATTGCCTCCGTGGATCCGGTAGAGAAAGAGTGTTTGCCCGATGAACAGACAATAAGCGCCGCTCGTGACGGCGCGGATGAACCAGTCAACGTCATCTCCGAGGCGCTGTTCCTGGTCAAACCGCGTATCGAACGGCCCAACACGGTTGTAAAGCGATTTGCGGATGACCATTCCGGAAGGCAGAAAGTGAGTGCAGAGGAAGAAAAGTTCCTTTGCTGAATCCACCGTCCCTTCGGGAAGCTCGATTCCCTGCGGAAAAACGGAGCGGAGAACGGTCCCATCGTAGCGAATACGCAGGCCGTTCGAGAGCACCAGGTCGGCTTGCGGGCTTTTGGCGAGCATATTTCGGACCGTCTGAAGATAGTGCGGCGACCACAGATCATCTGCATCGAGAAAGGCAATGTGCGTTCCGCAGGCATGCTGCAGGGCAACATTTCTGGTAACCGCGGGCCCGGCGTGCGGCTTTTTCAGATAACGGAAATTGCAAAATTGCGGCCGAAACCGTTCCACAACTTCTTCCGTGTTGTCCGTAGACCCGTCATCAACCACCAGCAGTTCAAAATCCTGGAGAGTTTGCGCCGCGACGGTTTTCAGTGCGTCAGGAAGCAGGTGGGCGTAATTGTATGTTGTGACGACCACCGTGAATTTCATTTCCTGCACCGACGTCTCCACCCACGTCTTCTGATCTGCCGCCGCGTGGATAAACCGTTCCACCGCCGTCAATGTTCCGGGTCTGTGAACTGCGGCATTGCGACCGCGCTCAGTTTCTTATCGACCCGGAATTCGCCGTCCTGATAAAGACCCTTGGAAATCAGGGTGCGCTTGAGGTGCTGGCGAAGGTCTTTGCCGGTCCTCAGCTTGAGCACGAATTCTGGGGACGTATCAACTTCAGCAACGTTCACCCTTTTCAGGCAAAGCGGGTCTTCCGACCAGTTCAGTCCCTCCTCAGCGGTGACGGCGGCTTTGTAACCGGCTCTGGCCACGGCCGCGCGCACGCGCATGTCAGCATTCCCCCACGGATAGGCGAAGCACGCAACCTCGACGCCGAGCAGGTCCTCGAGCTTGCGCTTCGAATCGCGCACCTCGCGTTCGAGATCGCGGTCAGAAAGGTTTGTGAGCCAGGGATGGGTGAGCGTGTGAGATCCGAATTGAATTCCACGGCGGTGCAATTCGCGGATTTCAGCGGCCGAAAGAAGTCTCTTCCTCGGCAAGCCTCTCACTTCGTCCCAATCATTCGTTTTCCCGATGCGGTCAACGACGACAAACACGATGGCCTTCAACTTCAGGCGGTCAAGGACAGGGAAGGCATTCTGCATGAAATCATCATAAGCGTCATCGAAGGTCAGGATCACGCGATGGTTCGCCGTCGTAAGCTTGTCCCATTCTGTCAAATCGGCTGAATCATGACCCCCCTTTTTCAGCCGTTCCATGAATCGCCGGAACTTCTCCGGCGAAATGCTATGCGACCTTAGCCTGACCTCTTGAGGCTCGGAGATGCTGTGAAACATCAGAACCGGCGTGCGTGAGGGATAAAGTTCGCGGAGTGACTCAATCGATTCGCCTGCCGCGCGGATGCCTTTCCAGTAATCGGCAGCGGCCGTGCGATACCACAGCCGGAAGCTTAACCGTGAACCAGTCAGGTCGGTTGCCTTTCGTGCCAGCGCTCCAGCCAGTTGAAAGGCCCATGGAGCGTGCCAAGCCAGGCGATGTGCGACCTTCCTCAGAGGACCTGAACAGTGCATCTGAGCAAGCAACTGAAGCCGCCAGTTGTACTGTTTCTTTTCGCGGCGCCGGTAGATGTCCACCACTCCGGCGGAGCGTGCGATAGCGTAATGATGCGCCATCGTGTCTTTCATGTCGTGGTGATAAACGATGGCTTCCGGTTCAGGCACGAACCTCAAGCCGTAATCGTAAAGCCGAGCACCAAGGTCGGTATCTTCGTCCAGAAAATCAAGTTTAGGATCAAATCCGCCCACGGCGAAAAACGTCTTGCGCAGGATGGAAGTGTTCAGCCCGAAAGCGGCAACTTTACCGAACGCAACGGATTGATTTCTGAGGCAAGCTTCGAAGTGGGCAAGCGCCGGTTTGCGCGTCTCGCGCAAATACCGCTCCGTCCACGAGCGCGGCGCAACAGCGTACTGGTCAACGATTTTTCCCAGCACGCCGATTTCGTGCGGGCCGCTGTTCGCGCGGTGATGCTTCAAATGATGATAGAGCCACCCGGACACAGGCCTTGTGTCATCATCGAGGAACAGCAGTACTTCCGACTTTGCCGCCGCGGCTCCTGCGTTGCGCGCTGAAGCTTGTCCCTTTTGATCCGGCTGGAAAATCCAGCGGAGAGCATACGCACCCTTGTACGTGCCGGCAAGTGCGCGGGTTTCCGGGTCCTCGCCATCGACGACCACGATGACCTCAAAGTCGCGTTCGGTCTGGCCGGCCAGGGAATCCAGAGTTTCTCGCAGCGGGCCGGCCCGGCGCCTTGTCGGAATGATGACGCTGCATTTCACGGACTGAACACCGCCATTGGACGACGCGCCGCGCATAATCAGATTCGTCTGGTTTTTGGATGGGAAAGCGCTATTTCTTTACGCATTCAAAATCAAATTTGAACCCGTCCACGCCGGGGCCACGCGCCACATCGATCGGGCGTTCAACGTCTTTGCAGCCTTCCATCCGGATTGTCAGGATGTTTGAACCGGGAATCAAACTCACGGCCGCGAAGCCATCATTGCCCGTCCGGGCCTTCCGGTTTTCGAGCACGTTGCCGGAGGAGTGCAAAATCGCAAGTCGGGCGTTCGGAAGTGGCCGGCCCTGTTCATCCACAATATTGAACAGAACAGGCTTGTGCAATACGCGGTCTGGCTTGTCCGGCTCGACCGGAAGCATCATGATCTGCACCTTCGTTGGTTGTCCGTTTCCACCGACATCAACCTGCCGGAAGACGGACGTATCATACCCGGAGCCCGGCTGCCGCACGGTCAGCCAGAAGCGCCCTGATGCAACATGCGTGAAAGAAAACCGGCCGTTGTCGTCGGTATAAGTTTGGTTGAGGGCGTCTTCGTTTTCGTCGCTGAGGGTTACCAGAAGGTCGCTGAAAGGACGTCCCCCTGCATCCACTACGGACCCTTCGATCGCGCCCTGCGCAGCGGGTGGCTGCAGATTCAGCGTAACAATGTTGCTGCTCACCCTGCCGTGCCATAAGTATGCGTTGATATCGCGGGCCAGCGCGTCCGCGTTGGAGTAATCCGCAGAGTAGATCACTGAGAAATTGTACGACCCCCACACAGGCTGTGTACCGCCATCCGATTTTGTTTGGGCAGGATCCACATGGATGCTGACTTTCTGTTCATAGTCCTGATCCGGCGCGAGCCGCACCAGTCTTGGGAAAGGAAGGCCGTCAGGAAGGATAACGGAACCGTCGCCCAAAGCCCCTCCGGCATTTGCTTCCTGTGCGCCCGTCGGCTCTAGATGTACCTCCAGCGCCGAGCCTCCGTACGCCTGCCGCGCGCCCTGTGCGCCTGCTCCCAGGGAAAATGGCCCCCTTAGTTCGCCCGCTGTGCCGTTGCGAATTGGTTGGTAGAGCCACACCGTCTGCTTGCCGGAATTATGGAAGTGCAGCGTGGCGCGGATCGGACCTGGAGAAATGATGCTCTGTTGCTGGACTGACACGAGCAATTTCAGGTCCTGCGCGCCGCTGGGAAGCGCCGAAACCAGCATGAAAAGGAGGAATGCCGCATGCACTGAAAGCCGATTCACAGCTTGTATTCTACTCGAAGTCAAACAGCAGGGGCGATTCATGAATCGTCCTTACAGCGCGCGCAGGACCAGACACTTCAGGTAATGCGTTTCAGGGACCGTCAGCAGGATAGGATGATCACGCGACTGGGTGCGGCGCTCGACGACCGTGACCGTGCGGTGTGCGTCCACAGCCGCAGCCGCGACCGCCTGGAGAAATTCCGATTCCGCCACATGATACGAACAACTGCACGTGATGAGATAACCGCCGGGATTCAGAATTTTCAGCGCGCGCAGGTTGAGTTCCTTGTAACCGCGAAGGGCTGATTCAAGGTTTGAGCGCTGCCTTGCAAACGCCGGCGGGTCGAGCACTACCATGTCAAAACGTTTCCCGGCCTGGTCTGCGGCCTTGAGAAAATCAAAACAATTGGCTTCTTTCCATTCGATGTTGTCGGCGTTGTTCAGCTCTGCGTTGCGGCGGGCCATGTGCAGAGCGTCTGCGGAGGAGTCGATGGCGAGAACGGATTCGCAGCGCGCGCTGATCGTTATGGCAAATCCGCCCGCGTAGGTAAAGCAATCGAGCGCACGGCCAAAAGCATATTTCCGCGCAGCCCTCTGGTTTTCACGCTGGTCAAGAAAACCGCCTGTCTTTTGGCCTTCAATCAGATTGAAGGCAAAGCGGAGTCCGTTCATTGTCACAATCGCTTCCTTCGCCGGTTCACCGGCCAGCACGCCCTTTACCTGTTCGAGCCCCTCGAGCGCGCGCACGGCGGCGTCATTTCGCTCGATGATGGCGCGAGGCGCAAACTGTCCCTGAAGGATTTCTGTGATGACGGGTTTCAGCTTTTCCATGCCCTGGCTGAGGGTCTGGACGACGAAGTATTCGCCATAGCGGTCGATCACCAGTGATGGCAGCAGGTCACCCTCGGCGGCAACCAGACGGTAGGCCTCGGAGTCCTGCACGACAACGCGGCGATACGCTTCCGCCGCGTGGATGCGCTCGGACAGGAACGCACGATCGAAAGGCCGCTTCTCGCGCGTGAGAAGGCGCAGGGCAATCTGCGACTGGCTGCTGTAAAGCGCCTGGCCGAGGAAACGCTTCCGCCGGTCTTCAACATTTACAATGCTTCCAGGTTCGATTTCCGCGGGCACTGTGATGTCGCTCCGGTAAATCCACGGATGGCCCGAGAAAATTCTTTCAACGCCGCGCGCGGAAACTGTAACGCTTACTGAAGACATGAAGTGAATTTACCACACCGCATCGAATCGCGCCGCGAGATCGCAGGAGCGACGAATGAATCGCCCGGCTATCTGTATCGACGGAATAAGATCACCGGCGGCGGCCATAGACCGCCGTTCCTGCCGCTAGCTGCGCACTCAGCGCGGATCGCCGTGCACGCCTGAGCCAGAAGATGTCTCCGCGTGTTAGCGTAAAATGATTTTGGGATGCTGCTGGAAGAATTTAATTACGAATTGCCGAAAGAGTTGATCGCTCAGCGGCCTTTGAAAGAGCGTGATGCCTCGCGAATGATGGTGCTTGACCGCGCCTCGCAATCCTTCACGGACTGCATGTTTCGCCGCCTGCCGGAGTTTCTTCGAGCAGGCGATGTGCTGGTGCTCAACAATACGATGGTTTTTCCCGCGCGACTGTTGGGACGGCGGCGCGGCGTCAAGGCGCAAGCCATAGGCAGGCACAATCCCACCGCACGGGAGTACCTGACTGCTGAAGTCGAGTTGCTGCTGACGCGAAACGAATCGGGTGACGTCTGGCAGGGACTGGTTCATCCCGGGCGGAAGATTCGCACGGGCGAAGTCCTCGTGTTCGGCGACGGCGAGCTTGAGGCGGAAGTGCTGGGGCGCGGCGAGTTGGGATTGCGCAGGGTTCTGCTGCGCGCACGCGATGGAAACGTGCAAAATGCTATCGATCGGCTTGGGCATGTGCCCCTGCCGCCTTACGTTGAGCGGCCGGACGAAGCTGCGGACCGTGATGCTTACCAGACGGTCTATGCCAAAGTGCGCGGCGCGGTCGCGGCCCCCACGGCCGGGTTTCATTTTACTCCCCGCATCTTCGACGCACTGCAGGAACGAAAAATCGAAATCTGTGAAATTACCCTGCACGTGGGTCCCGGAACGTTTCGGCCCGTGCTGACAGAGCGGGTTGAAAACCACAAAATGGAGTCCGAGCAATATGAGATTTCAGAAGCGGCGGCCGCAGCCATCAGTAAGGCAATGGATGAAGGGCGCCGCGTGATCGCCGTGGGCACAACCAGCGTTCGGACGCTTGAAGGGGTGGCGCTTGCAAACCATGGAAGGATTGTTGCCGCGCGGGGCGAGACGGACTTGTTTATCGTTCCCGGATTCCGATTCCAAGTGGTGGACGGCCTGCTGACCAATTTTCACCTGCCGAAGTCCACTCTGCTGATGCTCGTCTCGGCGTTTGCCGGGCGTGACCTGATTTTCCGTGCTTACCGGCATGCCATTGAAGAACGTTATCGCTTCTACAGCTACGGCGACTGCATGCTGATTCTGTAACAGCAACGCCGCTTATCCTGCAGTTCTTGATGTCCGGCGCAAGCCGATGATCTCCGTAAATTGGCGGCGATCGCCATCCTACCGCCGGACGCGCACACGATAAGTCAGGACCGACTGGCCGTCTGCGGGTACGGGCACAATGAACCGTGCGGAGAAAGCCGAAGTTTTTTCATACTTGAAGGTCGAATTCAGAATGTTCCAGTCGCCACTGAACGGTTCATTGACCTCCACGGTTATGGGTTGCTTTTTGTGGTTGCGGATAGTGATCTGGAACGCTGATTCATAGAAGTTCTGGCCGAGGGTTTGGAAGTCCGTCTGTTTCCTTTCCGCCGTCACGTCAAAAGCATTTCCAATGTTCAGATTCAGGGTCTCGTCTTTAGGCGTGTGATGAATGCGGTCCTCGCCGACAAACTGCGTTTGGCCCTTGGAGTCGGCCTGATAGACGCGAACGATCCCCGCCGGCAGAGGTTTGCCAAGCGAATTTGCCTCTGAGTTCTTGAATTTGAGGTGTGCCTCGACGGGTTCTTTCGCGGGCTCACCGCCTTGATACGGGCTGAAATAATAAGACGCCTGGCCGTTGATCTCGTAGGTTTTCTCCACTTTGATGTCTCGAGCACTGATAAATGCAATCTGCTTGCTGCTGTTGTCCGGCAGGGTCACTCGCCGCTCGATGGTGTACAAGTGATATTCAGAAAGGGCTTCTTCTGAAATTCCTGCGATCATGGCTTTTGCGGCGCCCATCTCCATGCGAACCAATGGCCGCGGTGCTGGCGTTGCCTGGTGCAACTGGCCGGCAACCAGTTGAAGTTGTGCATTGCGGAAGCCTGCGCCGCTGTTGTTTGTGATCGTTACCCACGAGCTTAGATCCGCAGGGGAGCCATCGGCCGGAAGTGTGAGGACGTAATCGGCGTTCCAACTGAGGGACTTCGTCATGTAATCGGTCTCAAGCCTCTGCTCGCCTGCTTGCCGATTGTCGAGTTGCCATACCAGCGTGGGTTTGCTGTAGAGGCCGGGCGGCAGAGCGGGGAAAATGTAATGGTCGGTCGGGATGCCGGTCATGATCTGGCCGCCCACCTGCCAGATCAGGCCGTTGTTGTCAGAAATCAGCGTGGCCTTCATCTGCTCATCTCGCGTAGAGTTGTTCTCTGTGATCTGCCGGACCAACGTGATCTGCTTCCCCACAAAATCGTGCAGCAGCTTCTGAGGGCTGAGGAGATCGTAGCGGTAATCCTGTTCGAGTACGGTCAACCGACCGGGGTTTGTGAGCGAAGCGATCCGCACCGTTGCTGGGTCGATCTGGGATGCAACATCCTCAAACCGAAGTTCCACGTTGCCGGCGGGAAGCCGCAGGCTGCGGACGTCACGAACCAACGCCACATTAGAGTTGTAAACAGTCAGGCTTAACGCCTGCTGGTCAGCCGAGGTGGAAGTCGCTTGAGTCTGCGCAAAGCCCGCCTTCGCTGTTAGCATGCCGGTTGCAACAACCACCGCCATCACCTGCGCGCGTAACCGTGAAATCATCGTCATCATCATCACCTCCCGAGGATTTTTGCATACGTCTCGCCGCAGCAGGCCTGAAAAACCCTGCGTTAACCGCCCAAAATGGCTGCCAGCAGCGAAGAGGCCCCGAAATTGGATTAATTCTCCGCATCCAAAGATGCATCCTGCCCCGCACCGCCTGGGCTTCCGGCTTCCCGCAATTTCAGCGAGAGTGCACGGATCGAATTAGCATTCTTATGAAGGGTACACCGCACAGGGCGGATTGAGCGAAAGGATTTGCAGGGCCAGTTCCGCACCCGCCAGTTGAAATGGCTCGCATTCGCATGCACTTCAAGGGTCTGGAACCGGCTGTAAAGTTGACACTTGCTTGACAAGCAGTGTAGCGTCTCCTATGATTCAAGGGAGAGGTACGTTTTGTTCAGCGGCGGGTTCACTGAAATCGGGTTTATCTTATTCATTGCCTTCCTGCTTTTCGGACCGAAGAAGCTGCCGGAGATCGCGCGCATACTCGGCAAAGGGATGGGAGAGCTTCGCCGCGCCTCGAACGAGCTGAAAATGTCGCTCGAGGAGGAGATCAGAAACCTGGACCGCAAGGATGAGGAAGTCAGTTACCCTTATTCTGAACGAGAGACGCACCACTATACCGAAATGGAAGAGGAAGGCTTTGAGCACCCTGAAGAGGCGCGCGAACTGAGTCATCAGTCCGAAAGCGATCTGACGCCGGCTCCTGAGTATGGCTACGACTATTCAGAACCCTCCCAGCAAGAACCCGAGTCCCGGTCCCGAGGATGACGAGCTTAACGGAAAGCAAATGTCGTTCCTCGAGCACCTTGAGGAACTACGACAGAGGCTGATCCGAAGCGCCATCTCCGTTTTTGTCGGGTTCATCATCTGCTTCTATTTTTCGGACAACATTTACGGCATCCTCGCCAGGCCGCTGACGGACACGCTCCAAAGCCTTCATATGGCGGACAAGCTGGTTTATACCAACCCCGTCGATCCCTTTAACCTTTACATCAAGTTGTCCATTGTGGGCGGTATCTTCCTGGCTGCGCCCTATATTCTGCTCCAGTTGTGGCTGTTTATTTCGCCGGGACTCTATCGTCATGAGAAGCGCTACGTCTGGCCCTTCGTGGGACTGACCAGCATCCTCTTCTTCACAGGCGGCTTTTTTGCTTACCAGTTCGCGTTCCCTGCGGCCCTCAGGTTCCTTCTGGAATTCGGGCACCGCTTCACACCCATGATTACTATTCATGAGTACTGGAGCCTGGCGCTGACCATCATCCTGGGGGTTGGCGTTGTCTTCGAGTTGCCGGTTGTTATCCTGCTGCTTTCTATCTTTGGTATTGTCACGCCCAAATTTCTGCTGAAGAACGTCCGCTATGCGGTAATCATCACGGCAGTAGTTGCCGCTGCTCTTGCGCCCACTCCCGACTGGACCACGCTCTTCATGTTCTGGATGCCTCTGGTCGGCCTCTACATCCTCAGCATCGGTCTCTCATGGCTTGTTTATTTCCGAAAGAACTGGAAGCAGAAGCATGCGAAGGCTTAACGCCCGCAGGCCGCGGGGTCTGCTGCTCCTCTCCAGTTTTCTGCTGATATTTGTGTTGAACACCAGACAGGCGAGCGCGGCGGACCCCTATGCTTTCAATGGCGGCCGGGCTTTTGCCGACCTCAAGCACTTGGTTTCTTTTGGCCCGCGCCCTCCGGGCTCGAAGGCGCTCGAGGCTTCCCGCGCGTGGATCATCAGCCAACTCAAACAAGCCGGCTGCAGAGTAGTCGAGGACCGCTTCATCGGTGCGACTCCCGTGGGAAACATTCCCATGGTGAATTTAATCGGCGAGATTCCCGGCAAGGAACCGGACCGCATCATTATGATTGCAGGTCACTATGATACAAAGCTTGAAAATTCCTTTCGTTTTGTTGGGGCAAACGATGGTGGATCGAGCGCCGCATTTCTGCTGGAAATGGCGCGTGAACTCCGTCAGGCGCCGCACAAATTGACCTACTGGATTGTCTTTTTCGATGGCGAGGAAGCGCTGCGGCAGGAGTGGTACGGCAATGACAATACCTATGGAAGCCGCCATCTGGTTCAGAAGCTGACGGCAGACGGTGAATTGAGCCGCATCCAGGCGATGATTCTCGTCGATATGATCGGCGACGCGCATCTGGATATACGCTGGGATGAGAATTCCACCACATGGCTGAACAAGCTCGTTTTCCAGCAGGCTGATAGATTAGGTTATTCAAAGTATTTCTTGAAGGACAAAACGGCCGTCACCGATGACCACATCCCGTTTGTAAATGCTGGCGTGTCCGCTGTGGACCTGATCGACTTCGATTACGGCCCCAATAACAGCTACTGGCACACGGCACAGGACACTGTTGAGCATTGCAGCCCCGAAAGTCTGACGATTGTGGGACGAGTCGTCAAAGCAACGCTCAGCGAGCTTGAAAAATCGCCGCGCGTCGAGTGAGCCTGGGGCGGGGAAGCGGACTCTCGGCAGACTGAACTTAACACGCTGATAGATCACGGCAGATTTGTTGGCCGTGCAGGTCGGCGAGCCGCTATTTGTGGGACGTCGCTGATCTTTCGCCGAATTCAGCCGGCAGATCGCGAGAGAATAAGACCGCAGAATCTTTGCTGATAAAGGAATGGCGCGGAGGAGTTGATTCGTCCTTAAACGGCATGTCATTGCGGTAATGGGCGCCGCGGCTTTCTCTGCGGGCCAGAGCTGACGCAGCGATCAGACGCGCAACAGCGAGCATGTTTCGCGCCTCATGGCATTTGCGGTCAAGAGGGAGCGGGTCGGGAAGCGAAAGCGCGCGCAACTGGCTTACCGCTTCACTCAGGCCCTGCTGGTCCCGGATGATTCCAACTTTGTCCCACAAGATTTCCCGCAAACGCTTTACGACCAGCGCGACATCGTCTTCCCCTCTTGCCGGGCGGAAGGATGCCTCCTGTTGGGCGCGCTCGGAGGCGTGCCCTTTTGAGCTTGCCGAGGCAGATTTGGATTTCGTGGGGCAGGAATGCTTCCGGGCGGTTGCGCCCGCGCGCGCTCCAAACACCAGGCCTTCGAGCAGGGAATTGCTGGCCAGACGGTTAGCTCCGTGGACGCCGGTTGCGGCAACCTCGCCTGCGGCGTAAAGGGCTTCGATCGAAGTTCTGCCGTCCAGATCAGTTGCAACCCCTCCCATGGCGTAGTGCGCAGCCGGGCGTACGGGCAGCAGATCAGACGTAATGTCCAGGCCGTATTGCAGGCAGGTGGAATAGATTCTCGGAAAGCGGTTCTTCACGTGGTCCGGCTTCAGTCCGGTGAGGTCGAGATAAACGAATTCCGTGCCGGTCTTTTTCATTTCCATGACGATGGCGCGCGAAACAATGTCGCGCGGGGCAAGCTCGCCGGCCTCATGGTAGCGAGGCATAAAGCGTTGCAGATCGACGTTCCGCAGCACGCCGCCCTCGCCCCGAAGCGCCTCCGAAAGCAGAAAGCGAGGCGCGCCCTTGGCATAAAGCGCTGTAGGATGGAACTGGATGAATTCCAGGTCGCTCAGCCATGCGCCGGCACGGTAGGCAATAGCCACTCCGTCTCCACAGGCAACGTCAGGATTAGTGGTTTCTTTGTAAACCTGCCCCATGCCGCCGGTTGCGAGAATCACGGCTTTGGCCTCGATCGTGCGAAGGCGCGAGGTTTTGGCATCGATGAAATTGACGCCGGCAACCCGCGCTCCGTCCATCAGCAGGTCCGTAACAAAAGTGTGCGGGCGGATTTCAATGGAGGGAAGCGTTTTGACCTTCACGATGAGCGCACGCAGGATCTGGGCGCCGGTCGAATCACCGTGGGCATGCAATACCCGCGAGCGGCTGTGCGCGCCTTCACGCGTAAACGCCAGCCGTGTACCTTCGCGGTCAAATTCCATGCCCCAATCAATCAGCCGTTTGATTTCGACCGGTCCCTGCTCCACAAGAATCCGTACGGCTTCTTCCCGGCACAGCCCATCGCCGGCCTGGAGTGTGTCCTGGTAATGCAGATAGACCTCGTCATCCTCTGCCAGCGCGGCGGCGATCCCTCCTTGGGCGTGTTCGGTGCTCGACTCGTAGATCTCTCCTTTGGTCAAAACCAGAACGCGCGCATCGCCTGCCAACTCAATCGCTGCGCGGAGCCCGGCGATGCCGGCGCCGAGAATCAGGAAATCAACACGCTCGTTTTTCTCGCTCATAGGGATCAACTCCATCATACGCGGCGCAGCGTGCGCCCGCAACTCGCAGCGACGCCGCGTGTCCCCGAAAAACTTGTTCGGATTGTGGCACTGTGATATGTGTTTTCATTTACACTTCAAATCGGGCCAGTAGGGAATTCATGCAACGACTCCGAGTTAAGTCACGCGATTTTGACTACGACGTGGTTGCCGGGCGCGGCGCCTGGAGTGCCTTCCGGCGGTTTCCGCAAGCCGGATACTCCTCCATCTTCGTCCTGACGGAGCGGCAACTTTGGCAGCGCTGGCGCACGGCCTTTCTCAAAGCGAGCGGGCTTGCGTCTCCCTATGAAATTGTTGTCCCGTCAGGAGAAGAATCCAAGAGCATCCGAATGGCCGAGCGAGTGGCGGCGGCGCTGCTGAAAAAGGGTGCGGACCGCCGCTCGCTGCTGATTGCTTTTGGCGGAGGAGTTATTGGCGATCTTGGCGGGTTTGTCGCCTCGACGTACATGCGCGGAATCGACTATATCCAGGCGCCGACTACCGTCGTGGCGCAGGTTGACAGCGCCATCGGAGGCAAGACAGCCGTCAACGTGGGCGAGATGAAAAACCTGATCGGCACGTTTGCGCCGCCGCGCCTTGTGCTCGCGGACCCTGTGGTGCTGAAAACTTTGCCCATGCGGACATTTCTTTCGGGGTTCTATGAAGTCATTAAACACGCGATTATTTCAGGGCCATCGCTGTTTTCTTTGATGGAGAAAGTCGCTGGCCGCATGCGCCCTGGCGGCGACCGCATGCTGGACCGTCTCCTCGTGCGGGCGGCGGCGGTGAAAGTGGATATTGTCAATCGCGACGAGCATGAAGCTGATCTGCGCCGGCTGCTCAATCTGGGCCATACGTTCGGCCATGCACTTGAGGAAGTCACGGCCTACCGAAGGTTCCTGCATGGTGAGGCTGTAGGATGGGGGTTGCTGTGCGCTGCGCAACTGGGAGTGCTTTTGAAGATGCTTGACAAAGAAGAGGCAGAGAGGATTTCGGTGCTGATTCGCCGCGTTGGACCGCTGCCAACGATTCGTGACCTCTCGCCCGCGAAAATCAAGAAGCTCCTCCCGCGTGACAAGAAGGCCCTCGCGGGCCAAATCCACTGGGTTGTGCCGGAAAAGATCGGCAAGGTCAGAATTGTCCGGGACGTTCCCATGGATCTTGCCGTTGAGGCGCTGCGGAGCGTCCAGAGATCGGAGGTCCGTGGTTAAAGCAAAGCCCATCACGGTGGAAGGAACAACGGTAGGGAAGAACGCGGACGAACAGGCCACCGCCTCCGCCGTGCGAAGCATGTTTGCCGCTGTTGCTCCACGGTACGACCTGCTGAACCACCTGCTCAGCGCGGGGTTCGACATTCGCTGGCGGAACGCGACCGTCAAATCGCTTGAGCGCGTGCTGGCGGATTCCTCTTCAGTTGTCGTTGATCTTTGCTGCGGCACCGGCGACCTGGCGCTGGCACTTAATCGGGCATCGAAGGGGCAGGTGCTTGGGGCTGACTTCTGCCATCCCATGCTTCGCCGTGCGCTGGAGAAATCCACACGGCAGGCAAAACAGGCGGTCTTCCTCGAAGCCGATACGCTTCAGTTGCCTTTTGCAGACGGCTCAATTGACGCAGTGACCATCGCTTTCGGGTTTCGCAACCTTGCCAACTACCGGCGGGGCATTCACGAAATGCGGCGGGTTCTGAAGCAGGGTGGCATCGCGGCGATCCTCGAATTCTCGCACGTCAGGTGGCCGGTGTTTGGCCCCCTTTTCCGCGTTTATTTCCGGCGCGTGCTTCCGCGTGTGGGTTCATGGATTTCCGGTGTCGAAGGCCCGTATCAATACCTTCCGGATTCGGTGCTACGCTTTCCTGACCAGGAAGCTCTTGCCGAATTGCTGAGGCAGGAGGGCTTCAGGAACGTTCGATATCGGAATTTCACGGGCGGTGTCGCTGCTTTGCACCTGGGCGAGAAGGCATAGCAAACCACGCGCTGAATCAGTTCTGATCTTTCCCACTATCGATCCAATCCTGTGGCGCGCCGCTCTCTTTGAATTCCCTTTCGAGATTGTTGAGAGCCTCCCGGGCTTTTTCCGTAGCGGCACGCCGGGACTCCACTTCGATGGACTTGGTGTCAATCCGGGTGTTCAATTTCCTTGACCGGTCGGGGTCGAGTTCCCTCGCCTGCTGAATCTGGAGCAGGCGAAGTTCATCCTCGACAAGTGTCTGTTCTTCTTTGGCGTGGAGAAGTGTGGCGCGCGCCGACTTGAATCGTGCCTGCCAGTATTCTTTGGACTTCGTAATGTCTTGCGTGGCGGCAGGCTGAGCCGATGATTCTGAAGACGTTGTGACGACGGCGTTTCCACTGGGCGGGTTAACTCGTTTCCCTTTCTGCGTGGTCGGTTCCGGCTGTGCTCTCTCATCTGTCGATGTTGGAGATGCCGTTCTTGCGACGTCGTCGTTTGTGAATACCCTGATGGGGATCTTCCCCTGCTTTTCGCGGGCCTCGCGCTCCTTGCGATATTGGCGCGCGATTTCACCCAGCGACTGTGAGAGGCTGAAGACTGGAACTAGAAGCAACAGCGCCAATAGAAAAATCTGCAAGGCCTTATTGGGGTTCTTTAGCATCGACATCGTATAATCACGCGGGCAGGCCGCAGCAGGTTTCGCTACCTGATCCATCCAGGGTCGCCGCCCTCGCGGCGAAGCTCTTCGCGCAGATTCTCCATTGCTTTCTGGTCGTCGTCAATCGCCTTCTGGATAGCCGCAATCTTGCCGCGAAGTTTAACGAGATCCGATTGGAAAGAAGGAGTGCTTTCCTGCTCAAGAGTCTTTTGAGGGTCTGGGTAGTACTGCACTCTTGCCAGCCCCAGTTGCTGTTGCAGAACGTTAAGTTGCCGCCGATGGAATTCAAGCCGGGAGCGGATTTCATCGGCCTTTGAGCGGAAGTATTCCTCGCCGCGCTGTTCACTGGCCGGGCTGGCTTGAGAGGATGTACTTTCCGGCGTGTTCTTTTTTCCTTTTGCTTTGCCGTCTTCATTTCCGATCGACTCTTCAGACGGCAGGTTGTCATTCGTGAACACTGCTACCGGCTTCTGCTTTCTCTTGTCGCGCTCGGCTTTCATCTGGCGGGCCAAGTCACCGAGTGAGGGAACTTTTTGCGGCTGCTGGCTTCTTGCGGGTGCAGCCACAACAACCAGTAGCCCCGTTATGATAGAGGAGGTCGCGAAATGTCTGGCATGTTTCATTCTGTTGTGTCCGCTGCCGTCCCGCGGGGCCAAACAATAGCCCGTGCGGACGCTTTCCGTTTATTAGTCGGCAGAATGCCGTCCAGAGGCCATTAGAATTATTTAAAGACGTCGCCAGCAGGATAAGCAGTCAGTGGAATTTCGGTGAGAAAGTCCTGATCTTCCGCCGCTTTCTGCGCCAAGCCTAACAAACGTTTTTTTGATATTCTATGCTGTTCAATATTCTCAGAATTTCAGACAGGCAGGGATGACGCTCCTGAAGGAGGGTTTACGATGAAGATTTTGAATCTCGATTTCACGCGGATTGCACATGACACGTTTCGTGTTGCGGGGTCAAAGGTGATTTACACTGACCCGTTCAAGGTGTCTAACAAAGACAAGGCGGACATCATCATGCTGAGTCATGACCACTTTGACCATCTCAGCGTGGAGGACCTCAAGAAAGTTTGCACGCCTGAAACAACGATCGTAGCCAGCGTGTCATGCAGGGAGGGGCTGAAAGATGTCAAGGCGAAGGAAAAGCATTTTATCGAGCCCGGGATGAAGCAGAAGGTTGGAGAGGTTTCGATCGAAGCCGTGCCGGCTTACAACGTCAACAAATTCCGGGAGCCCGGCCACCCCTTTCACCCAAAGGACGCGAAGGGCGTGGGCTTTGTGTTCGAAATGGACGGCACGCGTGTCTATCACGCCGGCGACGCGGACTTTATTCCGGAAATGAAATCGATCAAGTGCGACATCGCACTGCTGCCGGTCTCGGGAACCTATGTCATGACTGCGGAGGAAGCCGCTCAAGCGGCCCAGGCAATCAATCCGAAGATTGCTGTTCCGATGCACTACGCCGCAATCGTGGGCAGCGACGGCGATGCGAAGAAGTTCAAATCACTGGTGAAGAATTGTCAGGTCCAGATCGTGTGATCGCCCGCCCCTGATGCCGGGTGGGGGATTTGGGGTTCTCTCAGCCAGGCGCGACGGCCAACCGGAGATGCAATAGCCCGCTTCCGCTCCGCTGGGGCCGAGGCAATAACGACCTTACTCTGGAGAGCCTGTCTGGATTTCAGTCTCCCCCGATTTCCCTCCGGTTACCAGATTGGGCGACTGGCAAAGTTCTTCGATCGACTCGTCAGGTTTGAACTCGAACTTCTTCGGCGGCGCACAACCTTTGACGTTCTTGCCCAATTCCAGAGTGGGCGCGTTTTTCTCTTTCCTGTTGGCTTCCTCTGTGACCTTCTTTAACTCCTTCTTCATATTCATGAAGGCCTTCGTGTTGACAATGTAATGTTCTTTCCTGGGCAGGAACATGATTTCCCGTTCGGCATCGACCATCCGCGTATAGAATGGCGGGTGCGTGTGGAACCAACTCACGCCGTTCACGTAACCTTCCTTCGTGGCCATCTTGTCAAAGAACTTGATGAAGCCCTGCGGATCATAGCCGCTGTTCCATGCATACTGGATGCCGAGTTGGTCCGCCTGGAGTTCAAATTCACGGCTGACACCCAGCATGTTCAGGCTGAGGAGCATGCCAAGGCCATAGAACCCGTACTGAAGGGCATAATACGTTCCGATTCCTGCCACCCCGCCGGTGAGGACAAGTGCCGCCACCTGGGCCGCCTGGTAAAAGATGCCGGCTATTGTGGCTTTGCGCATGAGTTGATGCCCATGTCTTGCCACAACATGGCCGATTTCATGTCCGATGACTCCGGCGAGCTCCGACTCATTATCGGCCGCCTGAAGCAGCCCTCTTTCCACGAACAGGTAGCCACCCGGCAGGGCAAAGGCGTTAATCTCCTTGGAATTGAGGACTGTCACGTGCAGGGGTATCTGAAGGTCTGAGTGTCTTGCCACATTCTGGGCCACGGAGTTTACGTAATCGTCGATCTGCTGATCTTTGACTTCCGGCGGCAGCATGCCGGACGCCTTCATTTGTCTGACCTCTTCCTGGCCAAGCGGGATGTCATCTTTCTGGCCAGGGACAATGGTACGGAAGCCGATGTCTTTCACATCTCCCCATCGCCGGTTGCGGTAGCTGCCGTTCGCAATTTCCTCTTTGATGGTCTTCAGATCTGAAGGCCAATTCTGGATCAATTTGAGTTTGGCTTGGCGGTTCTCATAGGCCACGGGGATGGCATGCTGGTATAAAACCTTGGCCTGGCTCTCGAGCAACTCTAAATTTTGAATCTTACATTGCAGCGCGTGTTGTTCCCCGTTGCTGCTGGAATTCCGATTTAACTGACTCCTGGCCTTCGAAACTTCGGAAGCGAGGTTGTGAGCGCGTGCCTTGAACTGGCCGACACAGTAGTTCTCCCCATCCTGAAGGTATTTATTCATCTGATTGATTTCCGAATTGGTAAATCGAAGTTCAGGCGAGATCTTGAAAAGCTCCAGGTAGGGCTTGAGGATTTCTTTTGACAGAGGTTCAAGACCCTGGGGAGGCGTTGGGGCCGGCGCGCCGATTTTGGGAGTGTGAGAGCAGGCCGGCATCAGAACCATGAGTTCACAAAGGATAATGGCGACAGAACTCTTGAAACTGACCTTCATGATCGTTCCTCCTGAGTGATTCAGACGCCCCTGGAAGATCAGTCGTCTCCATTGCCGGCGGATTGACCGCGGTCGAGAGAACTGCACAGGCTTTGAATGGGCTGCTTGTGGTCATATCCTAACTTCTTGGGCTCTGCGCAACCCTGGACCCTTTCATAAGGGAGAATTGCAGATTGCTTGGCGTTCTTAGCCTCATATTTAGCAAGTTCTTTTTTCATGTTCTCGAAATCCGATGAAGTAACGATCAAATTTGATTTCTTGGGCAGGAACATGATTTCTCGCTCCGCGTCGAGCATGCGTGTGTAAAAGGGCGGATGGTCGTAGAACCAGCCAATGCCCTGAACGTAGCCGACCTTTGTGGCTAACTTGTCGAAGAAACGGATGAAGCCCGAGGGATCGTACCCAGCGTTCCATGCGTATTGAATTCCCAGTTGGTCGGCCTGAAGTTCATATTCGCGGCTGACCCCGAGCAGGGCCAGGTTCAACAGCGCCTCGGCGCCAAAGAAGCCGTACTGGAACGCGTACTGCTCCGCGAGATAGCCGCCAATGGTGCTTGCCCCCGGGATCAGGATGCTGGCGGCGACGGCCGCACCCTGCATGAAAATGCCGGCAATTTCTTCGTGTTGCATTTCTCTGTGACCATGCCTGCACACGACGTGACCGATCTCATGCCCGATGACGCCGGCCAGTTCAGACGAATCATCCACGGCATCAAGCAAACCGCGATTGACAAAGACAAATCCGCCCGGGAATGAGAACGCATTGATCTGCTTCGTATCGAGAACCGTGAGGTGCAGGGCAACTTTCAAGTCAGAGTGCAGGGCCACTTGCTGCGCTACCTTGTTGACGTAGTTAACAATTTTGGGGTCCTTGATCACCGGCGGTTCCAGACCGGACTCCTCGAACTGCTTGACAGCCTGTTCTCCCATCCTGATGTCGTCCTGCTGGCCGGGCTCGATGGTTCGTTTCCCAATATCCTGAACGTTGCCCCACCTCCGGTTGCGATAGGCGCCGCTGGCGATTTCCTGCCTGATGCTTTGAAGGTCTGAGGGCCAGTGCTGAATCAAATTCAGCTTTGCCTCTTCATTGGCGTAGGCGATGGGGATGGCGTGCTCGGCCAACACTGACGCCTGGGCTTGTTCGTATCGAAGGTTCTGGATGCGGCAGTGAATACTGTGTCTGGTTGTGTCGGATATGGTAGCACTGACCTTTTTGAGATGCGCCTCTTCATTGCTGATTTGTGATTTGTACCGGTCGGCGGCATTTTTCATCGCCCCAGTGCACTCATCGCGCTGCTTGCCCAACAGGTCCCGCATCTGGTTGATCTGGTCTGGGGAAAAGTGCAGTGAAGGTGAGATGTCGAAAAGCGTCAGGTACGATTTTTGGAGTTCGTTGGCCAGTTCGACCAGATTGGACGGGGTCTTCGGAAAGGTGGCTGCTGAATAATCCCCCGCCGGGATGAACAGAATCACGAGCGATAAGAGAAGCGCCAAAGGCAGATAAAGTTTTGTTTGCACAGTTCTCCCCTTGCCTCCCTCTGAGGGACTGAATGGTTGTGCTATACCTGTTCAGATGATATTTCCCGTTAAATCGTTGGCTTTCAAATGAAGAGATCCAGGCCGGATAGCATGCTTCCTGCCGGGGCGGAGATTACTTCCAGGCGATGCGCGGGAATTTCTTCGGGATGATTCCGGAGCCTTCTTTAACAGTGATGATCTGATTGATGGGCACCTTGTCGAGATGGTCAACCTGCCCGCTGGGCCATCTGATTTCAAGCGACTCGATGGTCTTGCGTTGGCCAAGGCCAAAGTGGATGCGCGGATCGCTTGCAGACATATAACTCGTTCCGCCCTTGGCTTCCTGGACCTGCGTGAAGCTCTCTGAGGTCAGCTTCAGAATGCTGCCCAGTCCGTCGCGGTTTGATTTTACGCCCACCAGATTCACCGTCAGCCAGTTGTTGGCGTTGCCGCCGTCGTTGCGCAGCAGTTCAGGATAATCCCCGCGCACGTTGATGGCAAAATCGATGTCCCCGTCGTTGTCAAAATCGCCGGCGGCGAGTCCCCGACCTGCTACAGGACGCATGAAGGCCGCGCCAAGCTCCTTGGACACTTTGGAGAATTTACCGCGGCCGAGGTTGCGGAACATCAGCTTCGGCTCTTTGTACATGACTTCAGTGTGATAGAGATTGATGTTGTCGAGCATCGAGCCGTTCACCTGCATGATATCCGGCCAGCCGTCGTTATCGTAGTCGGCAAACACCGCAGCGACGCCACTAAGAAAGATGGCGCTGTTGCCGATCCCGCACTGATAGGTCACGTCGTCGAATGTCCCATCGTGGTTGTTGTGGTAAAGGCGGTCGAGTTCGAAATCAAGATGGGTAATGTAAATATCCATCCAGCCGTCGCCGTCAACGTCGGCTGCGTCGATGCCCATACCGGCTTCGTATTTGCCGTCAGCGCTGGCGGCAATCCCGGAAATGAAGGAAACGTCCTTGAATGTCCCATCGTGCTGGTTGATGAAAAGGAAGTTCGGCCACGTGTCGTTGGATATGGCGATGTCGGGCCAGCCGTCGTTGTTGAAGTCGGCGGTGACGACGCCCATGCCTTTCGCTTCCGGGATGCCGACGCCGGACTTCTGGCTGACATCGGTAAACGTGCCGTCATGATTGTTATGGTAGAGCTTGATGCGCTGGCCGCGATAATTGTCCGGATGGCAGTAGGCACGATAGCCCGGGCGGTGTTCTCCGCACCAGATGTTGTTTTCCGGCGACCACTCGATGTAATTACACACGACAAGGTCGAGCCAGCCATCCTTGTCGTAATCAATCCACGCGGCGCTGGTGGACCATCCGCCCTTATCCGTGACTCCAGCCTTTTCCGTCACGTCGGTGAAGGTCCCGTCACCGTTGTTGTGGTAGAGAATGGCGCTACCGTATCCGGTGACGTAGAGGTCGGGATAGCCGTCGTTGTCGTAATCGCCAACGCACACGCCTTGTCCGTAATGGCCTTCGCCTCCGACTCCGGCTTTTTCGGTGACGTCGGTGAAAGTCCCGTCCCCGTTATTGTGATAGAGCGCCGACCGCAACGGCTGCGGCGGGGTGTAGGCTTTGGTAGCGGCGGATTGCACAAAGTACAGGTCAAGCAGGCCGTCCTGATCATAATCAATCCAGCCAACGCCCGTGCCCATCGTCTCCAGGTAATACTTCTCGCTGCTTGAGGTGGCGTCCTGCTTGAAGGTAATTCCCGCAGCCTCGCGCACATCGGTAAAATTCACAGGAATGCTTCCCTGCGGCGCTTGTGGCGCCGCAGCGCGGCCTCTTAACCCCGATCGAAGAGCGAGCCACGCGCCTGCACTCGCCGCGCCCATTCCTTTCAGCAATTCGCGCCGTGATATTACCTTGACTGAATGAGTTTTTCGCATGGTCCCCACGACTTTTCAGTTTTCTTGCACCGCCCCGCACCAGCGAATGCCGAATGGTCCAGCTTGGGAAAATCCATTCCGGCTTCCGTTTGCAGCATTCAACGACATTAAACTATAACGCCTGGCCACAGAATTTCTCAATTGCTCAACCGCAGCGCGTTAAGCGGCGTGCGGCCCTGTGCGGCGGGAGCGAAAATCGAGTATGATGAGATGTCAGCCGCGTTGAAGTCCGATGGTCATTACCGAAATATTCAAATCCATTCAGGGCGAATCGACTTATGCCGGGCTTCCATGCATTTTCGTTCGCCTGACCGGCTGTAATCTTCGCTGCCACTGGTGCGATACGGCCTATGCGTTCTATGGCGGGCAGAGAATGACGCCGGAAGAGGTCCTTGAGCGCGTGCGCTCGATGAGCATCAGGCTGGTCGAACTGACCGGGGGTGAGCCGCTCCTTCAGAAGGAAACGGTCGGGCTGGCGGAAAGTCTGCTGGCCGAGGGCTATCGTGTGCTGATTGAAACCAGCGGCGAACGGTTCGTCGGCGACCTCGCGCGTGAAGTCGTAAAAATCGTGGACGTGAAATGTCCCGGAAGCGGCGAAGAAACAAAATTCAACCTGGCGAATCTCAATGTGCTGGAGCGGAAAGACCAGATTAAGTTTGTGATTCTCGATGAGAAGGATTATCTCTACGCGCGCGATTTTATGGCCAGACACCGGCTTGGCGAACACGTGGATGAGATCATATTCTCTCCGGTCTTCGGCCAGTTGCCGCCTAGGCAGCTTGCCGAATGGGTCTTACGCGACAATCTGGACGTGCGGGTTGGTCTCCAGATCCACAAATTTATCTGGGATCCTGAAGCGCGGGGTGTGTAGCGGCGGTGTGGCCTGGCCGCACGGCGTCAGACGTGCGATTCATGAATCATCCCGCGCGTTTTGCATGTAAGGGGCGTGAATTTCGATGACCGACTCTGAAAAATCTACGAGCCGTCCCTTGGCAGTAGTCCTGGCAAGCGGTGGGATGGACAGTTGCGTCACGGCGGCGATTGCTGATTTGAGTCATCGCCTGGCGTTTTTGCACGTGGCTTACGGCCAGCGGACCGAGGGCAGGGAACTCAAATCATTCAATGCGCTCGCTGATTTTTATCACGCCGAGCAACGCTTGGTGTGCAGGCTCGATCATCTTCGGCTGATCGGGGGTTCAAGCCTTACCGACCGGAACATTCCTGTCGAGTTGGCGAACCTTGAACGTAAAGAGATTCCATCAAGTTATGTCCCTTTTCGCAATGCGCATTTTCTCTCGATTGCGGCGTCATGGGGCGAAGTGATCGGCGCGCGTAAGATATTCATCGGCGCGGTGGCTGAAGACAGTTCGGGCTACCCTGATTGCCGGCCGGAATACTACGAGGCTTTCAACCGGGTGATCGCCGTTGGGACCCGTCCTGAGACGGATTTGGAAATCCTGACCCCGGTGATCCACATGCGCAAGAGCGAAATCGTGCGCAAAGGCATTGAACTGGGTGCGCCGTTTGATCTCACGTGGTCTTGCTATCAGCGGGAAGACGTTGCCTGCGGCGTCTGCGACAGTTGCGCACTTCGCCTGAGGGCTTTTCAGGAGGCGGGCTGTGAGGACCCCATTGCCTATGCTGTCCGTCCGCGATACACTCCACAGGCGTCGAAAGCGGATTGAGGCACATTCATCGAGTGGGCTGAAGTCCTGTAGTTTCAAGCAGGCAGCAAGTAGGCTCTAAGCTGAATAAAGGCACAAGCGGCCGTCGCGCCTGAGGATTCGACGGAAGGATGGGGTTGAGAGCGGGCGGCTGTGAGGCTAGAATAAATCCTTAGGGTAGTCTGAGCTGAGGAGGTTCAAATGAAGTTCAAGTCAGTGGGATGGATTCTCGGTGCGGCATTTGTCCTTGCGATGCTGGGAGCGACGGTACCATCATATGCTCAAACTGGAGGGGTACAGGGCAAAGCTATCCAGCAAAACGGCCAGCCGTGCGCCAAATGCATCATTCTCATCGAGCGCCAGGACATCAAGCAAACTTTTCACACCAAGACCGGCAAGAAGGGTGAGTTCGTCTACATCGGCCTGCCGATTGGGAATTATAAAGTCACTTTGCAGGACCCTGACGGAAAGCCCCTCTTTTACATCGAGAAGCACATCGGGCTGGGCGAACCCACCGAAGTCGATTTCGATCTTCCCAAGGAAATGGCCCAGCAGAAGCAGGAACAGCAGGAGGAAATAAAGAAGAACCCTGAAATGGCCAAGCAGGCGGCTGAGCAGGCCAAAGAGGAACAGCAATTCAAAGGGCTGAAACAATATTTCGACGAAGGGAACAGACTCTACGACGCACAGCAGTATAAGGAGGCGGCCGCAATGTATGAGAAGGCCCTGCCGCTGGCCAAGGACAAGAACATTCCCGTTGTGCTGGCCCGCCTGGCTGACGCTTATTCCAAAGCCAAAGAGAACGACCAGGCTGTTGCAACGTATCAGAAGGCGCTCCAGTTGACGCCGGATGATGCCGCACTGCATAACAATCTCGGGAGCGTTTACGCCTCGATGAACAAACTTACGGAGGCACAGGCGGAGTTTGAGAAAGCGGCCCAGCTCGATCCCACCAATGCCGGCCGCTATTACTTCAATATTGGCGCCATCATGTACAATTCCGGGAAGATGGACGAAGCACTTGCCGCTTTTAAGAAAGTCATCAGCATTGATCCGAAGAATGCTGAGGCCTACTACCTTGAGGGTCAGGCACTGATGGGCAAGGCCACGTTGACCCCCGACGGCCAGGTTAAAGCACCGGATGGCACGATCGAGGCCTTCCAGCAATACCTGAAGCTTGATCCTAATGGCCCAAACGCCGAAGCAGCGAAACAGATGATTGAAACCCTGCAGGGCAAGGTGGCGACGCAATACAAGAAGAAGAAATAGCGTTGCTGCTTTCATTCTTGAGACTTGGACGCCCCGTCTTGTTGAAAGGCGGGGCTTTCTTATGCTGAAAGTGCTGCACACCAGAGCTTGTCTGCTGCTTGCCTTGCTTCCCGTCCTGGCGCTTCCTTCAAAAGCTGACACAATTTACCAGACCACGGCCGAAGGAAGGCAACGCGTCATCCAGCGCGACGCCATTGTTGTCCACGAGGACTCTTCGATCCTTGTTTACAAGCATTTTGACTTGCCGGACATGCGGGTCGAGAAGGTTCAATTGTCAAAGGGCAGTTTGCCTTACACCGTGATCACCAGTTCCGCCGAAGAGCGGCAGAGAATTGTTGAAATGTGGAAGCACTTCGGTTACACGGCCACGGTGACCGACGTGGATGGTAAAACCACACAGGTCTTTGACGCATACATCGACTACTACCCTCCCGGCGGCCGCGGCTCGCTGTTGGAGTCTGTGCCTGCCGTTACCTCGTTTCCCTTACTGCTCGAAAACGGCGGCGCAGACGTGCAGGACTTTTCCCACATCGCGAGCGTTAATATTCAGAACGATGAAATCACTCTTCAACTGAGGAATGGCCGCACCGAGCACGGCAAATACCTGATGCCGACAACCCGGCCCGCCGAAGCACGGTTCTTAGGGATTACCAGCAGGTATAACCCCTCAAGCGAAGACGTTTTCGACTTCTCGGAACCGCTTTCTCATCTGAAATCAATTGTCTTCCAGCAATGAATTTCGCAGCGGTTTCCCCGTTGCCTTTTCGCATCGTCTGCAGAGATTGTTTGACAGCGGTAAGTCCTCCCTTGTATTTTTGAGCGCCGGGATGTTCGCGGCCGGGCCTTGGTGCACGCCGGACGGTCAACGTGGATTCCTGGTAGTTGCGGCGGCAATCCTTTGATTTGACGATCAACAGCTTAATGAATACCCACTCTCCCTCAAAGATCGAGGCGACTCCTGATTTGTTTTTCAGTGGTTCGCATTGGCACACGGTTCTGGCCTGCTTCCTCGGCTGGACCCTGGACGCCTTTGACTTCTTTGTAGTTGTTTTCCTGGTGGGGACGCTGGCCGAGAGCTTTCAGGTATCGAAGGCGGATATAGTCCTGACGCTGACGGCCACACTGGCAACGCGGCCGGCCGGAGCATTTGTTTTTGGGCTTCTTGCAGACCGCTACGGGCGCCGGCGCTCGCTGATGGCCAATGTTATTTTCTACTCATTGATCGAAGTTCTCTGCGGGTTTGCCCCCAGCTTTACCGTGTTCATCATTCTGCGGGCGCTTTACGGGCTCGGAATGGGCGGTGAGTGGGGCATCGGCGCGTCTCTGGCCATGGAGAGCGTTCCGCGGCGCTGGCGAGGAATCCTTTCCGGCGTCCTGCAAAGCGGATATTCGGTTGGTTATCTGCTTGCGGCGGTGGCGGCCCGTATTATCCTGCCCGTGTGGGGCTGGCGCGCCATGTTCTGGATCGGCGCATCACCGGCTCTGCTCGCCCTTTACATCCGGGCCGGCGTACCCGAATCCAAAGCGTGGCTCCGGCACCGCGAAGCAAGCGTTCGGGCCATTCTTCAGACCGTCGGCCGGAACTGGAAAGCCTTTTGCTATCTTGTGCTGATGATGACCATGATGATGTTTCTTTCTCATGGCACTCAGGACCTCTATCCGGATTTTCTCAAGACGGCGCACAATATCAGCGCAAGCACGGTTTCCGACATCGCTGTCTTTTACAATATCGGCGCCATTATCGGCGCGATCGTGTTCGGCCATCTTTCGGAGCGCTTCGGACGCCGGCGCGCCATGCTGGGTGCCTTTGGCCTGGCCTTTGTGGTCATTCCCTTCTGGGCCTTTGGCGGTTCAATTGGAGTTCTGGCTGCCGGAGCATTTCTAATGCAGATGGGGGTACAGGGTGCTTGGGGAATCATTCCCGCGCATCTCAGCGAACTTTCGCCGGATTCAGTCCGAGGCCTTCTTCCCGGCCTTTCATATCATCTCGGGATATTGATCGCCTCGCCCACTAATACGATAGAGTATGCGCTGCGCGATCATGTGGGCTACGCGTGGGCCATGGCGGGTTTCGAGATCGCCGTCATCCTGATTGGCGGAACGGTCATCGCTTTAGGACGGGAGCAGAAAGGCAAGGACTTTCTGAAAGGGTCAACTGCCGCCATTCGCGGGGCACCTTGACAAGCGTTAACCCTCAATGAGGTGTCGACGATCCGCTGCTGACGCCTGCGAAAACGCGGCCGGCGATTTTGCTTTCAATCAGTCGCGCACAAGCTCAAACAGGGTGATTTCCGGCGGCGCGCCGAAACGTATGGGGACGGCGATGGTTCCAATGCCGCGATTGACGTAAAGTTGTCCGCCTGGCTTGTGGAAGTGTCCTTCAACGTACGGAGTGATCAGGCGCGCCGGCGAGAGGTCGGGGCTGATGAAATCGAGCGTGACTTGCCCCCCGTGGGTATGCCCACCCAGACTGAGATCGATGCCCAGTTCGGCGGCGCGGTCGAAGGTGTTGGGATTGTGGCTGAGCAGGATATTGACCTGACTTGGCATGATCAGGCCCTGAATTCCTTCCAGATATTGCCGGACGTACCCCTCGTAATGATGCCCCATGCGGGTGTGAGTCTCGTAGTCCACCCCGATCAGGTTCAGGCTTTCGCCGCCGACCTGGATGGGTGTGCGTTCCTGGCGAAGTATCCTGATATTGCGAAGAGCGAAGAGCCTTGTGATGGACGCCTCGGTGTGGGTCCACAACTCGTGGTTACCGAGGCAGCCGTAAATGCCCAGCGGGGCCTTCAGTCCGCTCAACGCATCGACCGCGGCCTCCTGCGTTTCCGGGTCCCAGGTGATGTAGTCCCCGGTCAGAACGATCAGATCCGCTTTCAGGGCATTCGTCATTTCAACGACGTGCCGGACGGTCTGGGAAGTCATGAACGGCCCGATATGAATATCGGACAGTTGAGCGATGCGAAATCCGTGGAATTCTCCGGGAAGTCGGGGAAGCCGGATTCGGACAAACGATTTTTCAAACTCGACCCGTCCGAAAATCAGACCATAGCCGCAGGCCGCGAGAGGCAGTGTGCCGGCTGCGGCTGCCGTGTTAGAAAGGAATTTCCTTCGGGCCAGCGAGAATGCAGGATCCGGATCTGCACCCGGATTGCCATGGGACCTGGCCTTCTCAAACCCGTCCAGCAATTTGCCGCCCAGCAGAAATGGAATTGCGGCGATAAATCCCGCAACCGACCCAAAGGCCCACCACCGCACCGGGGCTTCGAGGAGGGCGGTCTTCAGGTTCAGTGTGGTGAGGGCCAATTCGCGTTCCGTGAGGAAGTTGTATGCCAGCAGAAAGAGATAAAGGGCCGCCAGACCTGCGCCAATCCAGTTCCGAAGTTTCCTGTTTGAAATGAGCCGCCGGCCAAGCGTGCGTATTTGGATGGCCCAGAAGATCTGACTGGCGAAGAACAGAAAGACAAAGACCAGAAAAAAAAGTTGTCGCCCCATAGCGATCCACTTGTACCTTCATAAAAGCATGTTGTTTCGAGGCCTGTTTTGTCAAGTTGGCTGGAGTTCCAACTCGACACACAGCTTGACTTCAAGTGAAAATTCCCTTACGTTTGTCCACTTCCGGCTATTCCCGGCACGGCAGGGATGGATGGCACAGGACTTCTTGCCTGCTCTGCATCGAGTTCGAAAGGGTTCCAGCCAGAAAACATGCGCGATAGAATGGAGCGAATATGAGGGTCCAGAACAAAGTGGCGATTGTGACCGGCGCAGGCTCAGGAATCGGCCGCGCGACGGCGGAACTGCTGGCCGAGGAAGGAGCGAGGGTCGTGGTTGCCGACATCGATCCCAAAGGCGGCAATGACACCGTCGAGGCGATCCGGGCGAAGGGTAATATGGCCCATTTTGTTCAGGCGGATATTTCCAAAGAGGCTGATGCCAAAAAGATCTCTGATGAAGCCGTGAAAGCTTACGGTGGAATCGACATCCTCGTGAACAATGCGGCAACGTTCGTCCTGAAAGGATTCGAGGCAACGGTCGAAGAGTGGCAGCATTCCCTCGGTGTGAATGTAATCGGCACCGCCATGGTCACAAAATATGCCGTCGAACACATGAAGAAGAAAGGCGGCTCGATTGTCATACTCGGCTCGATTTCAAGTTTTCTGGCCCAGCCTGATTTCTTTGCCTACAGTGCCACCAAGGCCGCCATGGTGCAGTTGTGCCGCAACATGGCGATGGACCTGGGCCCGTACAAAATCCGCGTGAATGCCGTTTGCCCGGGCTCGATCATTACGGCCGCGTCGTACCGTCATATGGAAAAAGTCGGCATGACGCTTGAACAGTTTGACGCGCAGGAAGGCGCAAAGACTTTTGTCGGCAGAGCAGGCAAGCCTCGTGAGGTGGCCTACGCCATCCTGTTCCTCGCCTCCGACGAGGCCAGCTATATCACAGGCGCGCACCTGATGGTGGACGGAGGCTATTCGGCGCAATAGCTCCCCACGTTGACGGTTATTGATGGCCAATCATTCTCCCAAGGTCGCGCTCTTTATAACCTGCCTGGGCGACCAGTTCTTCCCACAGGTGGGTGAAGCCGCCGTCAGGGTCCTTCGGCGCGCAGGCGCCACAGTCACTTTTAATCCCGCTCAAACCTGCTGCGGACAGCCGGCCTTCAATACGGGCTACCGCGGGGAAGCGCGTGAAGTGGCCATCCGCAATCTTGACCTGTTTGAGGATGTCGACTACATTGTCGCCCCGTCGGGCTCCTGCACATCGATGGTGAGGGTCTTTTATCCGGAGATTTTTGCGGATGACCCGGCCGTCCTGCAAAGGGTCGAGCGTTTGCGTGGGCGATTCTACGAGTTCTCTGAGTTCCTGGTGAACGTGATGAACGCGGAAGACCTTGGCGCGAGTTTTCCGCACCGCGTCGCCTATCATGACGCCTGCCACCTGCTGCGCGAGTTGCATATTGAAAATGAACCGCGCAAACTGATCAAAGCCGTGAAGGGCGTTGAATTGGTCGAGATGCAGGATTTCAAGCTGTGCTGCGGGTTTGGCGGGACGTTCTCTGTTAAATTTCCTGACGTTTCCGTAGCCATGGCGCGGGACAAGGTGCGGGCGGCCATGGAGACAGGCGCGGAATACCTGGTGGCCAACGATTCCGGCTGCCTGATGCATCTGGAGGGCTACATTCGTCGCGAGAAGCTGCCGATCCAGACCCTCCACCTGGCGGAACTGCTGGACAAGCACGAATGAGCGAGACGGGTGTACACAGTTCGGAAATCCACGAGCGAGCACACAAGGCGCTGGGCGACGAACATTTGCAGGAGGCCTACCGCTCTTCCACGCTCAGGCTTTACACACATCGTCTTCAGGCCATCGGCCAGGTGCCGGGATTTGAACCTCTGCGCGACCGGGCACGCGAGTTGAAGCGCGAAGTCATCGATCACCTTGATTATTACCTCGCCCAGTTTGCGGACAACGTCGAACGCCAGGGAGGCAAAGTCCACTGGGCGCGAACGGGCGAAGAGGCGTGCAACATCGTCAAGAAGATTGTGCGGAGTGCGGGGGCAAAGGAAGTCGTCAAGAGCAAGAGCATGGTGGGTGAAGAGATCGAGCTGAACCACTCGCTCGAAGCTGACGGCATCGAACCTATTGAAACCGATCTTGGTGAACTTATCGTCCAGCTTGCGGGCGAACGGCCTGCACATATCGTGGCTCCGGCCATCCACAAGACCCGCCACGATGTTTCCGATCTGTTTGTCGAAAAACTCCACTCCCAGCGCACCGAGGACCCGGAAGTGCTTACGGCCATCGCGAGGAAGGCGTTGCGCGAAATGTTCGCCCGGGCCGGCGTGGGAGTAAGCGGGGCCAATTTCGCCGTGGCGGAAACGGGCAGCATCGTATTGGTCGAAAACGAAGGCAACATTCGCCTCTGCACCACCGCACCACGGGTCCACATCGCGCTTGTAGGAATTGAAAAGATCATCCCACGCTTTGACGACCTCGGCGTTTTTCTCCGCCTGCTGGGGCGTTCAGCAACGGGCCAGAAGCTGACCTCCTACACTTCGATCCTCACCGGGCCGCGCCGTCCTGGTGAGGACGGGCCGGAAGAGATGCACGTGATCCTGATGGACAACGGCCGCATTCGCACGCTGGCGGATGAAAAGATGCGCGAAGCGCTCTATTGCATCCGCTGCGGCGCCTGCCTCAACGCTTGTCCGGTTTACCGCAAGATCGGCGGACATGCCTACGGCTGGGTTTACAGCGGTCCGATCGGCGCGCTCATCACTCCGGAATTTGTCGGTCTGGGACCGGCCAGAGAGCTCCCGTTTGCCTCTTCGCTTTGTGGAGCCTGCCGCGAAGTCTGCCCGGTGAGGATCAACATCCCCGATCTGTTGCTGCATTTGCGGACTCGCGCGCAGGAGCAGTATCCATTGTCGCCCCATATGGGCGAAGTAATCTCAGAGCGGAAAGGGATGCGCCTGTGGACGTGGGCAATGAAGCGCCCGTGGGCGTATTCGCTCGGCGGGGCCATCGCCCGCTTCGCCGTACGCTGGCTACCTGCCGCCGGGGAAAGCGGCATGAGGAAATGGATCGCCAGGCTTCCCGTCTATCCCTTGTCAAACTGGACCGACGGGAGAGACTTTCCGGCGCCCGATCCGGTACCCTTCCGCAAACGGTGGAAAAAGCTTTCTGAATGAACTCTCGTCAGTGGCCCCCGCTGACAATTCAGATGGTGAGGTGATCTGATGCGCGCGTTCATCAAATTGTCATGGCCAATTCTTGTTTTGAGCGGTTTTGTTCTTTCCGGTTTTCTTATTATTCCTTCGGCTCACGCGGCGAACAGCGAGGAAGCTCCCTGTCAGTTGCGTTGCGAATATCTCAAAAATCCGCATGGGATTGATGTAACGCAGCCCAGGTTCCAGTGGGTGCTGCCCAACTCGCGCAGGGGTGAAATGCAGGCGGCGTATCAGGTGCTGGTCGCTTCGAGCCTTGCGGACCTTGCCAGGGACCGCGGCGACGCATGGGACAGCGGGAAGGTCAGCTCCAGCGATTCGACCCAGGTGGTTTACAGCGGCAAGCCGCTTGTGAGCGGCCACACGTATTACTGGAAGGTGCGTTACTGGGACAACCAGGGCAATGCCAGCGCGTACAGCCAGCCTGCAAGCTTTGAAATGGGTCTGTTGTCGCGCTCAGAGTGGAAAGGCCAATGGATCGGAGGCGACGGCCTGCTTCGCAAGGAATTCAACATCTCCGGCAGGGTTGTGCGTGCACGCGCCTACATCACGGCCCTCGGCTACTACGAATTGCACATCAACGGGAAGAAGGTCGGCCACAGGGTCCTCGATCCGGCCTGGACGGTCTATCCAAAGCGCGTCCTCTATTCCACTTATGACGTGACTTCGTCGCTGAAAGAAGGCGCTAACGCCGTCGGAGTCATGCTCGGGGGCGGTTGGGCTACCGAGCGGCCCGGCGACATTCCTCCTTACTACAAAGCCCCTGCCCTCCTTTTCCAGATGAACATCGAACTGGCGGACGGGAAAACAGTGAGTATTTCCAGCGACACCACCTGGAAGACTGCTCCCGGTCCGATTGTGAGCGACAGCGTGTACAACGGCGAGGTGTACGATGCCCGGCTCGAAAAACCAGGTTGGGACAAACCCGGATTTGATGATTCCAACTGGTCACCGGCCCGACAGGAACCCGGCACGCAAGGCGCAATATCTGCGGAGATGATGCCGCCCATCCGGGTGACAGACACGCTGGTTCCGCGCTCAATAACGAACCCGGAGCCTGGCGTCTATGTTTATGATTTCGGCCAGAACTTTGCAGGCTGGGCGCAGTTGCGCGTCGAAGGTCCGCGTGGAGCGAAGGTTCAACTCCGCTTCAGCGAGTTGATCTACCCGAACGGGATGATCAACCGCCAGAACCTCCGCAGGGCCAAGGCGCGTGATATTTACATTCTGCGGGGTAATGGCCTGGAGACTTATGAGCCGCGGTTTACTTATCACGGCTTTCGGTATGTTGAGGTTACCGGTTTTCCGGAAACTCCGAGTCTGGATTCCATTCGCGGCCGCGTGGTCAGCAGCGACGTCAAGCCCACGGGTAGTTTTGTTGCTTCAAAACAGATCCTGAATCAGATCCAGCACCTGATTCGCTGGGGCCAGCTTTCCAATCTCTACAGTATTCCCACCGATTGCGACCAGCGCGATGAGCGCCAGGGCTGGATGGGTGACGCACAAGTCTCCGCCGAAGAAGCCATGATGAATTTCGATATGGCCGCGTTTTACACCAATTTCATCCGTGATATCCACGACGCCCAAAAGCCCGATGGCGAAGTTCCCGACACTGTGCCCCACAAATATGGCCAGTATCCCGCCGATCCGGCGTGGGGCACGGCTTATCCGCTGTTGTGCTGGTACATGTGGCAGCAGTACGGGGACAAGCGTATTCTCGCAGATAATTACGACGGACTGAAAAAGTATGAAGACTTCTTACGCAGTCGCGCGCAGGATAACGTTCTTCGTTACAGCTACTACGGCGACTGGATTGCCATCCAGCACACGCCGGGCGCGCTGGTTTCCGACTCGTACTACTACTACGACACGGAAATCCTTTCCAACATCGCCAAAATTCTCGGCAAGACGAATGATGCCGAGACCTATGCGACGCTTGCAGGCCAGATTAAGGATGCTTTTAATAAAGCATTCTTCAATGCAGAAACCGGCGAGTACGCGAACGGCACGCAGACGGCGCAGGCCATGCCTCTTTTCCTGGACTTGGTCCCCGAGAAGGATCGCGGAAAGGTGATGGGCAGGCTGACCAATGACATTGTTTATGAACACAACACCCATCTTACAACCGGATTTATCGGCATCAAGTATCTGCTGCCGGCGCTGACCCGATACGGAAGGCCTGACCTGGCCTATGAGCTGGCTACCCAGACGACTTATCCGAGTTGGGGTTATATGATTTCAAAAGGCGCGACAACGCTCTGGGAGTTATGGCAGGACAAGGTTGGACCGTCGATGAATTCACACAACCACATCATGTTGGGGAGCCTTGGCGCGTGGTTTTATCGCGCTCTGGGCGGCATTCATCTCGGACCTGAAGGAGAGGGTTACCGGCATATTCTTATTGCACCCAATATGGTTGAAGATCTCCGCTCCGCAAGCGCTTCAATCGAGACAGTCCGAGGGCAGGTATCGTGCTCCTGGAAGCATGGGCAGGGAACCATCGAAATGGACGTAACGGTTCCGGCCAACAGCGACGCGAAGATCGTTGTGCCCCAGGATGAGGAAATGACCTCGGTAACCGTGCACGAAGGCGACCGCGTGGTATGGGAAAACGGGAAATTTGTTCCCGGCGATCCGGGTATCACAGCTGCCGAGGTAACACCGCACGGCATTGAGTTCAGCGTCGGCTCAGGCTATTATCATTTTCTCCTGACCGGAGAATGATGCCTGCCGTACGGAAATCATCGGGCCATTTAGAAAGGACGAAACGTGAAACTCGTTGCATATGAATTGGACAAGCAGCCGCGCCTGGGAGTCGTTGAAGGCGAATGGATCGTCAGTGTGAGTGCAGCGATTCAACTGTTGCAGAAGAAGCGCGTGCCGCGTGCACTGAGCGACCGCGCTCAGTTCAAAAATGCCGCGCGCCGCGTGCTGGATGCCGGGGCCGCTCCGAAAGACATGATTGAATTGCTGGAGCGCGGGCAGGCGTGGTGCAAATCCTTGGGCGTTGTTGCATCTTCGTTTGTGAAGACCATCGAAGCAGCCAAGGCGCCGCGCGGGCTTCTGACGCCGCTGGCGAAGGCGCGCCTGCTGGCCCCCATTCCAAAGCCCGGCAAAATCACCTGCGTTGGCTTGAATTATGCCGATCACGCCCGCGAGCAGGGAACCGAACCTCCGAAAGCGCCCATCTTCTTCCTGAAATCCGGCAATACGATCTGCGGGCCGGGCGAGCCGATCCAGCTTCCTCCCAATTCTTCACAGGTGGACTACGAAGCGGAATTCGCCGTCGTTATCGGGAAGCGGGGGAAACGAATCCCTGAGGACAAGGCGTATGACTACGTTGCCGGTTACATGATTCTCCATGACATAAGCGCGCGCGATCTGCAATTCTCGGATGGCCAGTGGTTCCGCGGCAAGAGCTGCGACACCTTCGCTCCAACAGGACCATGGATTGTGACACGCGACGAAATCAAAGACCCGCACAATTTGCGCATCTCGCTGACGCTCAACGGCGAGACGATGCAGGATTCCAATACTTCCAACCTGATTTTCAAAGTCCCTTATCTGATCAGTTATCTCTCGCAGTCGATCACGTGGGAAGTCGGCGACCTGATTTCAACGGGCACGCCGCCAGGCGTCGGAGTCTTTCGCAAGCCCCCGGTGTTCCTCGCGCCTGGTGATACAGTAAGCGTGACGGTTGAGGGATTAGGAACGCTCACGAACCCCGTCGTCGGCCCATGAGGACTGGGAACGGGGCTATTCCTTTGCCAATTGGTCTTTAGCCGCCTGTGGCAGCGCATCGTAAAGCGCCAGGAACACGCCGTTCGTCCACCCGAATCCGACAACGTTTGCTTTGTACCCCACCTCTATGTTGGTCTCTGAAGAGCGGGTATCCACGTTGTATTTTTCGCGAATAGTTCCGTCCTTGCGGAAATTATCAAGGACCATGGAAAGAAACTGAAGAGAAATGCCGTTCGCTTCGGCCTCGTAGCCGTAGCGGCGCAACCCCTCAATGGCGATAAGCTGAATCGGGGCCCAGCCATAAGGCGCGTCCCACTGGGCCCCCGTATCGCGCATGCTCATCACGATTCCACCCGGGCGGTCGAACGCTTCCAGATTGCGAACAACCGCCTTGGCTTGCTCGGGTGAAGCAAGGCCTACCCAGAGCGGATAAAACGTCGTTGCATAGGAGTAGCGCGATTGCGTCCGATTTACGAAATCGTAATCGTAGTAAAGGCCGTAAGAAGGGCTCCAGAGGTACTGGTTGACTTTCTGGCGGCGGGCAACGGCGCGATCATGCCATTTCACTGAATCTTCCTTGAGACCTAATTCGTCGCTCATCCATTCCAGATCATTCTCGGCCTTAAAAAGCAGGCTGTTGAGGTCAACGGCTGCAAAGTCCTGCGTGGCAGCCCCGAAAGGCCCGAAACGGAACGAGACGTCGAACCCGGATTCACGCATGCTTCTGTCGCCCTTGTAAAAGCGGGGTGTGAGCGCGAATCGGTCGATCACCAGGTCTTTCTCGCCGGACTTCTTCTTGCCTTCGCCCAGACTCATATCGAGGGCAAATTCCGGGCCCATGACTTTTTCTCCCGGCTGGACCTGCATCAGATAGGGCTGGCTGCCATCCGGGTGGAGCAGAAAATACTTTGCGACGGCCCTGTAATAGCTGTCTGCTTCAGGTCCGAGTTCCGGTACGGGCCCATTGCCCAACGCGTAATATCGTGAAAGGCCGGTGGCTCCGGCGAGGTGCGGTGGGCTGGTCCAGAACTCGTAGTCTTTGACGGCGCGCTGATAGGCGGCTTTCAGCCATGACTTGTCCGCCTGGCCTTTTTCCTTTTCCGCTTCATATACCGTCCGGATCATGGATGTCAGAAAAGGCGGCTGCGACCGGGTCAGGTAATAAGTCCGATTGGCGTTAAGGACGCCGCCGTAATGATCGATTTCGAAGAGGAAGTTGTCAACGATGTCCCGGGCCAGACTCAGCTTTCCATCTGCGACCAGGCCACGGATGATGAAATAACTGTCCCATCCATACATCTCATTGAACATGCCGCCCGGGACGACATAGGGCTTTGGCAGATAAAGAAGGCCCTGCTGACGAATCTCGCTGACATTGATGTCGCCCAGCTTTCTGATCACCGAAGGCAGGTGGAGTACCTGTACGCCGCATTTTGTTTCCGCGGATTTCAGGTCAGCGGGCGCATGGAAATCGGCCGGAAGGTAAAGAACCGATTTCTCGTTTGTCTTGGGGTCCGTAAATGTCTGGCAATCATCCACGGACCGCGTGAGCGTATTCCAGGCGTTGGATATGTATTGCAGGATGTCCTGGACGCCTTCGACGGTTTGCGTGGTCGAGGCGCGGGGAGCGCTGAAGGGGAGAACAGCAAGCGCGATGGAGAAAATCAGATAGAAGTAAAGCCACCGAATTGTCCGGGTTTTTTTCATTATTTAAGCACTATATTATTGCCGTTCCAGTTTCTTCAACCCTGTTCCCCGGCGGGCGGCTACTATGTTGCTGGCACACGCTTGAGTGCCTTTGTTGACCGCGCGACAGGTTTTCTGTCAGAATTCCTTAGGACTCAGGTACTATGTCACATACAATTCCACGCACTCATGAAATTCTTGCTGCTGCGCGGCTTGAGCACGTCCGTTATGCCATCCGCGATCTCGCTCTACTGGCGGAAGAGTTAACCCGGCAGGGCAAAGAGATACTTCCGCTCAATATCGGCGATCCGGTCGCATTCGATTTCCAGACGCCGCCGCACCTGATCGAAGCGGCCGCGAAAGCCATGCGCGACGGACACAATGGATACGCTCCGTCATTGGGCGTCGGCGTGGCCATCGAAGCGATTCGCGCTGATGCTGAGCGAAGAGGTATTCGCAATATCCAAAGCATATTTGTCACTGAAGGCGTAAGCGAAGCAGTTGACATCTGCATGACCGCTCTATTGGAGCCCCATGATAGCGTCCTGACGCCGCTGCCGGATTACCCGCTATACGATGCAGTCCTGGCAAAGCTGGATGCTCGATCCAGTCCTTACGATCTTGATGAGGACAACGAGTGGCAACCGGACATTGACCATCTTGAAAGCCGGATCACCAAGGACACTCGCGGGATTGTTGTAATCAACCCGAACAATCCCACCGGCGCAGTGTACTCACGGCAAACGCTGGAAAGGATCGTGGATGTTGCCCGGCGGCACAACCTGATTGTTTTTTCCGACGAGATTTATGCAAGGCTGATACTCGATGACGAACCCCATATCTCAATTGCCAGCCTTGCTCCTGACGTGCCTGTTGTCACGTTCGGCGGGTTGTCGAAGGAATATCTCGCTCCCGGATGGCGAGTGGCATGGGGCATTGTGAGTGGCGACCCCGCAGTTGTTACTCCGTATGTTCAGGGAATTCACAAGCTGCTGCGCGCGCGGCTTTCCGCGAACCATCCGTTGCAATATGCGATTCCTGCAGCGCTTGAAGGGCCGCAGGACCATATCGTGGAAATGCTCGGCAAATTGCGCCGACGGCGGGACCTTGTCATGGAGTGGAGCCGAAGCACACAAAGAGTCACTTGCGTCAGGCCGCGCGGGGCGTTTTATGCCTTCCCGCGACTGGACATTCCTGAGAGCGACGACGATTTTGTGCGAGGCCTCTTGAAAGATGCCCAAGTGCTGGTGGTGAATGGCGGGGGTTTTGGACAGGCATCCGGCACAAAGCATATACGGATCGTATTCCTGCCTCAGGAGGAGGTTCTGAAGCAGGCGCTTGACAAGATTGCAGGATTTATTAAGAAAAATGCGAATTAAAGTGTATCTTTAGATTGTGCTCGTTATTCATTGATGTTCCAGATAGTCTGGTGTATCGAAAGAAGATTGGCAAAGTCGATGGATTGTCCCTCTGACAGTGGCAAAGCGTCTCGGCATTTCTTTTCAGCAATACTGGGAATGTTTCGCCTGGCTCAGCATGACATCGACGCGCCGAATTATGATACTTACTCCAGTTGCCTGACAGCAGTTAACAAACGGACTTCAGCCGGATTTTGTGGCCGGAGATTCGACAAGCCGGCCAGTCAAACTCAGCCTCCGGCTGCTTGTTCAGTTGCGATTTCTTGAACAATGTCCCGGAGACTATTTCTTTGTTGGCCTGGCAACTCGTGCTGCGCTTGAAGTGCGGGCAGAGTTGCGGCAAGTTTTAATCTAAAGGCAACTCAACTTTCAGAGGCGGTTGTGGCTCGGGCGGATCTGAAAAACGAAGACCGGGAAGCGGCAGAGGAATTCCCCAATCAATTTTGTCCCGTATGCGGCAAGCGTCTGGAGTCGAACCATTGTAAAATGGTTTGCCCTCGTTGCGGGTATTTCATGTCCTGTTCGGAATTCGAGTAGGGCATATGCAACCGCAAGGCGCAGGGACCGAATCCTGAAAACTCGTTCTGGTCTGCGGTCAAGCTGAAAATCAGAGGAGGCACCAAATGGCATTACACATCGATACGAAGGAAATCGGCAACGCGACGATCCTTACGCTTTCGGGTCGCGTGACGCTGGGCGACGAAAGCAACCAACTGAGGACGAAGATCAAGGAACTCCTGACAGCAGGGAAGAAGCGTCTGGTGCTTGACATGGGCGGCGTCGGCTATATTGACAGCGCCGGGCTTGGCACGCTTGTGGCTGCGTACACGTCCGCGCGCAACGACGGCGGCGAGATTCGCCTGGCCAACATCACGAAGAAATTCGGCGAACTGCTGAACATCACAAAGCTCGTGACTATTTTCGATGTCTATGACAGCGTCACGGACGCACTGAAGTCCTTCAGCTAGGCTGCCGCGGTGCTACATGCCCGCAGGATTGTCCATCCAGTAAATCGTAAAGCCTGAGAGCAGCTTGGGGAAGAAGTCGGTGGATTTCTGCGGCAGCGGCAAGCCCGCGTAGGCGTTTTCGCACACGGCCTGGATGGGCGTGGGATTCATCAGGAAGGCCACCTGCGCCTGTCCGGCATTGACCTCTTCGACGGCCCGATCGAGTTCCCGGACGTAGCCCAGGTGTTTCTGTTCTCTCACCGCCTGCCGGTCGATAGACATCACTCTTTCAATCACGATCCCGTGCAGCACGACGACGTCCAGCCGTCGCAGGCTTTCCGGGAAATCCGGCAGCGCGTCGGCAAGGTCTGCGTCCCGGCGCAGGCTGAGCAGCGCCGCGCGTTCCGGCCCGGCATAGGCTGCGAGGGTGGGCCGTTCGCGTCCCAGGCGCTCAAGCTCCTCTCGAATCATGGGAGCGTCCTTGGCCGCCGATCCTGAGCATTCCAGCTTTCTGATTTCGAAGAACGGCGCAGCCTGCGAAAGGAGCTTATCCCAATCGAATTTCGCGAGGCTGTGCACTACGCGGTGAGTGGGCAGGATCAACAGGCCGTCGCTTTCAAGGCGCACGAATGTGGCCATGATGTAATTCGCGCGGTCGTCTTCCGGAGCTTCCTGGTTGCGCAGGCGGCGGTAGGCGAGCGAAGTTTCATAGCGGTGATGGCCGTCCGCGATCACGAGCTTGCGCGGCCTCATGGACTCGATCACCTGCTCCACGATCCGTGAGTCCGACACGCGCCACATCGAATGGGTGCTGGCGTACTCGTCGATCACCTGCTGCCACGGCCTGCCTTGCGATTCGGCGCGCAGCAGGCTTTCGATTTCGCCTTTCGGGTCGCTGTAAAGCATGAAAATCTGCCCGAAGTTGCACCGCGTCGCTTTCAGCAATTCCAGCCGGTCGGCCTTTGGTCCGGAGAGCGTCTCCTCATGCCGGTGGACGACGCCCGCTGAGTATTCTTCAAGCCGCAGCAGCGCCACAAATCCTTCTCGCCGCTTTCGGACCGACGGCTGGCCGGGCACGGCGTATTCCTGCACGTAGGGATAAATTGCCGGCTCGGGGTCGGAAATCAGAACGTTCTGCTCGATCCAGTTCCGAAACTCTCCGGCCGCCTCGCGGTAGATATTCCCGCCCCTCGGCGCGGGCTTGCGCAGAATCAGCCGCACAAAGTTGTATGGGCTCGCCGCATAATAGCGATCCTGCATTTCGGGCGATATCTTGTCATACGGCTGCGTGATCACGTTCTGCAAATCCGGCACAACGGCGGAATTGTAATGAAGCGCACGAAAAGGATAAATCTCTGCCATCCAGTCAACTCCCTTATTGATTGAGGAAAATGAATATCTTACCACACTGCCTGAGCGGCGGTGCCGTGCCGCCGGTTTAGCAGGTTGCTAAAAGCCCGCCCGGCATTATATCCAGACGCTCGGGCAAGGCGGATTTCTCTCTTTGTTCTGTCCCGTTTGGGATAGGGCTTCGCCCGAAATGACGCCTTCTCGAATTTTTTCAGCCAGATGGGGCCTTGCCGTCAGATTCCTCGAATCTGAAATCTCAAATCTAAGATCTCAAATCCTCATTCCACATTTCTCGTGCGCAATCGCCTCCCGGGTTTGCATCGGTTCGGTAAGCAAAAAACGAAAAACGCTCGCCGATTGGGAGAGGATGCCCAAGACACCAGGGCGCGGTGTCCGGGACGTCATTCTGAGGAGGGCCGAAGGAGTTCACCGGGGCGACGAAGGATCCCGGCGGTTTGGAAATGAAACCGAGGCGTTGGCACGCCCAGCATGCCGGCGTTCAGACGATGCCAGGACACACTGTGGAAATTTTTCGATTCGCCCCGGATGACAAGATTGCGGCTAGGCGGTCATTCAAGAGGCTCCGGGGATGTTCCGCAGGGCCCAGGATGGCAATTGGGCTTTTTCAGCGACGTTTTAAGTGACGGGATACGGGTTTTTAGGGCCGAGCCGATCAAGGTTCTCCATGGCCTGCTGGACCCGGAGGAGCATGTCCGTGCTGCCGGAGGGTATCGCTTTGCGGAGCCATTCAAGCTCCGCTGCCCTGCTCCGCTCAGGCTGCAATCCGGGAACGTCCCTCAAATTGCTGATCGACGACTCGATGCGCAAGAACGATTGATCAAGAAAATCTTTGAACCCATTGTGGAGGCTGCTTTCATCGCCAATTGACGCCTTCGCTGCCGCGGCGCTCAGCGGTTGCATTGGCGACTGTGCAACCGAATCAGCCTTCTCGCGGACTTGTTGCACGGTCTGTTCCAGCGAAGCGATTTGGGCGTGGACCGCAGTCATTGCGGCTTGGAGCCTGTTCTCGGCCGTCCGTTCCTGCTTTGCGAGCAGTTCTTCAACCTTCGCGGTGGGAGGCCCGGCAGGCAACTGTGCAATGGAATCGGACTTCGCACGAATTTGCTGTACGGTCTGCTCGAGGGCGCTGATTTGGGCTTGGACGGAGCCCAGCGCCGCCTGAAGCTTGTCCTGGATTATCCGATCCTGTTCAGAGAACCGGCGCTCAATCTCTTGGCCGAGAGACTTTTCCAAGCCGGCTGCCGCTTCCTGGACGGAGGGTCCCAGCAATTTCTGCATCTGCGCAGGGAGTTGTAATTGTTCGCGCAGTTCGGCGGCAATCTGATCGATTCGGCCGCTAATCTCGTTCTGGACGGCTTCGATTGCGGCGCAAGTCCGCTCCCTGGCGCGTTTTGCCAATTCCTCCGTCGTCTTGAGGGAAAAACCTTCGAGGTCGTTGCGGAACCGGTCTTTCAACGTCTTGATGTCCAGCCGGGGCAGGGGCGCTGCGTCATCCTGAAGGCCGGGAGGCAGGCCTGGAAGTTCAACGCCTGAGAGCGTGGCGACGGCCCGCATCACTTCCCGCATTGTCTGGTGCAGTTGATCGATGTCATGCTGCCAGGGCCGTTCGGTTTCCTTCGGGTCAGACAGCTGCGTGGACTGTTTCGTATTTTTCCGCCCGCTGGCCAAACGAGTTGCGCGAAGTTCCTGCTCAAGTGTAAGCATTCCTCTCATTTTGTCGCATGCCGCCCTCAGGCGCGGGGTTGATCGCCGGATCACGCCCGAAAGTACCGTTTATCCATCAGGCAGGCCGGCGGCATCCTCCTTTCGTTTTGGCGGTGGGTCGGTTTGTCCATACAATCCGAATCGAGCCGATCATGCCCGATGAAAAGTTGTTCGCAATGGCGGCGGCGAGAATGGGGCAACATGGCGGTTGGACCGGTTTTGAAGGACCCTTCACCTTAATCCTTTTCGGGAATCGGTTCCTGATCACTAGAAATATATTGATCATCTTGATACCGATAAACTATTGCGTCAAGGAACGAAAGTAGTAGAACTTTAGTTCTATAGGGAGCCCCGGATGTAGCTATCGCGCCCCGCTTTCCCTATGTGGTGGCGCGAGGGCATCGGAGCACCAAGGTACTTTTTGCTGCAAAATGGGCGATTCTTTGCATTGCTCAGAATGAAAACGTCCAGCGAATATCAAAAGAAAATACAGAGGTTCTTCGCTTCGTTCAGGATGACAGGATTCAGGCAATGCCAGGGCGAAATGCGGGGATTACTCGCTGGGCTCAGGATGAAATGGACGCGTGGAAGCCGGCGGCGTGCAGCACCCTACCAACTGGTTCCGTGTCCAAAGGGGAAAAGGGTTTCGTAGCCCGGGTCGCCGAGATGAAAGCTGGTGGATGACCCTTTCGGCCAGGTGAACGACAGCTTGCCCGTGGGTTTGTATTTGCCAAACAGCACGTCGGCCACGCCGTCGCCTTCGGTCCCGGGCAACCAAGCGGCGATGAAGGCGTCCACCTTGGGAAGGATGTCATCAATCGCCAGCGGTCGACCGGAAACCAGCACGACGGCGACAGGCGCTCCACTGCGCTTCAGATTTTCCACCACGGCTGCGTCTTCACGGTCGAGATCAAGATTTTCGCGGTCGCCCATCATTTCCGCGTAAGGCGTTTCGCCGATGACGGCGATGGCGACCGAAGCGCCTTCCGCGCCCGAGCCGTCAAGCGAATAGGTAACATTTGCCTCGCCTGCCGCTTTGCGAATTGCCTCCAGGATCGTGGTTCCTTTCGTAATGTTTCCGCTGCGGCCCTGCCAGTAAATCGTCCAGCCGCCGCACTGATTGCCGATGTTGTCCGCGCATTTGCCGGAAACGTGAATTCGCCTGCCCTTTGCGAGCGGCAGCAGGGAGCCCTCATTCTTGAGGAGCACGAGCGATTCCCGCACACACTGGCGCGCCACGGCGCGGTGCTCGGGCGAGCCGAACTGCCTTTCGAGCGCCGGGTCGGCAAGCTGTGAACGGTTCGGGTCCATCAGCCCCATGGCAAACTTAACGCGAAGAATGCGCGCGACGGCGTCGTCAATCCGCGACATCGGCACGCGGCCCTCCTGCACGAGTTCGGTGAGCAGGCGGATGAATTCCGGGTAATTGTCCGGAACCATCACCATGTCCATGCCGGCGTTGATCGTGGTTTCAATCTGCTGCTTGTAATCGCCGGGAAGCTCTTTCTGTGCCGCGTAATCCGAGATCAGAAATCCCTTGAAGCCCATCTCCTTTTTCAGAATCTCAGTGAGCAGCACATAATTGGCCGAACATTTCACTCCGTTCCAACTGCTGTAAGAAGGCATGATGGTGGCGACGCCGGCCTGGACCGCCGTGATGTAGCCCTGCAGGTGGATGCGGCGGAAATCCGCATCGCTAAGCCGCGTGTCGCCCTGATCGAGCGGAAAGTGGAGCGAACCCTGGCCTTTAGGCAATCCTGTGCCGAAGGCCGTTCCGCCGTCGCCGGCAAAATGCTTGGCACAGGCCGCGATGCCGAGCGGGTCACCGAGGCCGGAACCCTGCATGCCGCGCACCGCCGCTTCGCCCAACATCTTCACTACGTCAGGCGATTCGCTGAAGCCTTCGTAAGTGCGCCCCCAGCGCACGTCCTGCGGAACCGCCACGCATGGTGCGAAGCCCCATTGGATGCCTGTGGCGCGGACCTCGATCGCGGTTATGCGCCCCGCTTTTTCCACGAGTTCGGCGTTGCGCGTGCAGCCGAGTCCGATGTTGTGCGGGAAGATGGTTGCTCCGATGACGTTGCTGTGGCCGTGCACGTCGTCCACTCCGTACAGAATCGGGATGCGCGGCCTGGTCCGGACGGCGCGCGCCTGGAAGCGGTTGTACATCTCCCGCCAGGAATGGAAATCGTTGCCTGTTTTGGGATCGGAATCTCCGCCGCTCAACAGCGAACCCAGATGATACTTTTGAAGATCATCCAGATCGCGAAGATACATCTGGTCGGCCTGGGTCATCTGGCCGACTTTTTCGGCCAGAGTTAACTGGCTGAGGAGTTTCCGGACTTCACCGTCAAAGGAAGCAAGCTGCGTCGCGCTCGGGGTTTGGGCAAGAACTCCACGCGCGTATAAGGGCGCGCCAAGAGCTGCAATCGATCCTGCAAGAAATTCGCGGCGGGACGTGGGCATGGGTCATATCCTCATCAAAATGGATTTTGCTTATGGCAGGCGTTTTTATCACGCTGGGCGCAGACTGTCAACGCACATCAGCCTCAGGCTGATTTATTGCGGGCCGGTGCGAGCGCCCATCGGAGCGCCGGCCCTGCTGGAGCCAACCGCACGGAAGCACGGCGAACTGATGCTCTATTTTGCGCGCTCGAGCGGGCTGCCCTGGCGGCGGTCGGCGCGCAGAAGCAGAATCGAGAAGACCAGGCCGCAGAATCCGAGTGAGGCGAACATGATCTGGCTGGCTGTGTAGCCGTGCGTGGCGTCGCGCAGGGCGCCGTTGACCACCGGAAACGTGGCCAGACCAAGGTTCTGAATAGCGGTCATCAGGCCGAAAGCCGTACCCACACAGCGCTCTTCCACAATGAGCGGAACCGACGGCCAGATGCAGGCCGGAACCAGCACGAATGCGGCGCCGAGCACGATCATGGGAAAAACCGGCCGGACGTACGTCAGCCCCAAAAGCAGGTGGGCGGGTACGATGAGCAGCGAGCCCAGGACCATCAAAGTGGCGCGGCGGCCGATGCGATCAACGAGATTGCCCGCAAAAGGTGCGAGCACCATCGAGGCCGCGATGATGATCGAAGTGGTTCCTTGTGCGGTCGAAAACATGTGCGTGAAGTTGTAAAACACGCCGGGCAGAAAGCCGAGGCCTTCCGCCGAGGCCATTGGCATTCCCCATTTGTCATGGAAGAAGTCCGTGGCCAGGGCCGTAAAAGGAAAGATGGCGGAATAGAACGTCACACAGATCCCCACCGCGTACCAGTAGGAACTCCGAAACTTGCCGACGTCACTCCATGTGATCTTGTCGCCCGCGCCCGCTTCCGGCAGATGGAGGATGGGTTCCGCGTGCCGGTCCATCAAAGTATAAATCCAGTTGCAGACCAGGCTGGCAAAGCACAACGCGGCAGCGATCCAGAGAGCATTGCGCCAGCCATAACGGCTGGCCAGCAGTTGTTCCGTATTGAAGGAAAACAGCGTGCCCAGGCGGGCGATGGTAAGGGCCAGGCCGAATGAGAGCGCCAGTTCCTTACCCTTGAACCACCGCGAAAGGATGGCACTCTGTGCGACGATCATGGACTCCGAGCCGATGCCGAAAAGGACCCGGCCGGCGTACAGAACGGGAAGGCTTGGCGCCCATGCCACGATGACGGCGCCGGCAACGACACAGCCGGAAAAAATCATGCTGGCGAGCCGTACGCCCGCGCGATCGATCAGGAAGCCCCCAGCCAGCACCGCGACGACGGCGGCCACGCTGTACATGGTGTACATGGTGCCAATGGCGGCGCGGTTGGTGTGGAACACTTCGATCAGAGTGGTCTCAATGGCGCCGACGCTGTCATAGGCAAAGTAGCTGCCGAAAGCCATCAGTGCCGCAAAGGCCAGAACAATAAACCGGTACAGCCGACCGGCGGGATAAAGCACGCCATGTTCAGACGCAGGCATGGACGGCGAGTATAGCATAGCAGCCGGGCTCGGGGCATACGGCTGCGATTGTATGATCAAAATTCGTCCAATGAAGGGGTGTGCAGGTTGTCCGTGGGGTAACTCTTCAATCAGGGGATCCGGAAATCTTTTCAGCCGGGCGTATTCGCTTCGGGCTTGTTTGAGGATAGGGATATCGGGGTCGGCATTTTTCTACAACCCGAGGAAATCCTGATAAGCGGTGCGTGCCTTGGCGCGAGCGGCGGCTGCATCTGTTCCGTGCGATGTTCGTGCTTCAAGCACGTGCGCACGAGCAAGCTGCAAGTGCGCCAGAGCGCCGATCGGTTCGTTCACCACGATCGCGCGATGGTCGAGGACTCTACCTGGATGTGCGGCCAGATCGTCGGGTTTGGCTTTGACCCAAACACGAACGAAGTCCACGCTTTTCTGGCGAGTCCGATCGCGGGGAACTGACCTCCTGCGCGCAGCCTGACGAAGCGGCCGGATTTACGGGGCAATGTACGTCAGCTCGTCATGCGCAATCAGGTTCATTGAGGAGATGGATGCTCTATCCAACGTAACGTGTCGTGATGCGGCGGGCGTTCACAGCTCAATCGCCTGCCGCATCAGCAGACCTTCAGCCATTGATTGTTGTCGCAGTCGGCAAGCTGATGCGCCGCACGCCGCGGGTTCGGGCTAGAATAGAAAGTTGCCCGCGCCGTCGCTGCGTCTCGTTGCGCAGAGTTCGAGCCAATGCCGCAGGCGGCGGGCAACTTCCGCTAAGGACCCAAAATGCCTGTACTGCGACTTGATCCTGTCCGTCGAAGGTGGGTGATCACCGGCAAGCGGCCGCCCATGCCTGATGCTCTGGATTCAGGCGATTTGTGTCCATTCTGTCCCGGAAACGAAGGATTCACGCCGCCCCCGATCCAGCAGCATGCGGACGCCAGCGGGCGTTGGGACGTGCGGGTTTTTCACGACCGCGCGCCGTTATTTCGGGTGGAAGGCGACCTGAACCGCGAGCCGGAGGGCATGTTTGATCGCATGAACGCCGTCGGCGCTCATGAAATCGTGGTGGAGACCAACCAGCATGGGAAAACGCTTGCCGAACATTCTCCCGAGCACATTGCGCGCATCCTTGAAATCTTCCGTGCGCGCATTCTTGACCTGAAGCAGGACCTGCGATTCCGCTACGTCTCCGTTTTCAAAGACCAGGGCCTGAACCGGCCGGCGGCGCAAGAGCACGGCCATTCGCAGGTGCTCGCTATTCCCGTAATTCCTGCGCTGGTGCAAACAGAGCTTCGCTGGAGCCAGTTTCATTACCAGCGGAAAGAACGCTGCCTTTATTGCGATATCCTTTTTCAGGAAAGCCAGTTGAGCAAGCGGATTGTTGACGAAAGCTCCGACTTCGTCTGCCTTTGTCCGTACGCCTCCCGCTTTCCGTATGAGATATGCATTTTGCCGGTGCAGCATCACTCCTCGTTTGAGCGCGACGTAGCCAGGGACTCGCGTCTGCTGTCGCTGGCAAGGTTCCTGAAGGCCAACCTGCTGCGCGTACAGAAAATCTCAGACAAACTGCGTATAGTGCTCCACACGGAGCCCAACCTGGCCGCCTACGGGCAGCAGCCTGACCGCTGGAAGACCATCCATGACGACTACCACTGGCACTTCGAGATCTATCCGGAGCTTGACGGCGAAACAACGCATTTTGACGCCGAAACGTTTTATTACAACCCTGTTCCCGCTGAGGAAGCCGCACTGACGCTTCGTGCCGTAGAACTCGGGACGGAAAGCGTCCAGCCTGGAACCTAAGGTGACCGATTCATGCCCATTCCCAAAGACGTCCTTGGACAGATGGAATTGCTCATCTTTGACCTCGACGGCACGCTGGTGGACAGCGAACTGGACCTGGCGAACAGCGTGAACGCCACATTGGAAAAGATCGGGCGTAAACCACTCAGCGTCGAGCGGATTGCATCTTACGTAGGGCAGGGAGTGACGGTGCTGATCAGCCGCGCCTTGGGCGAGGGGACCCCGCCGGAATTGATCGAACGCGCTACGGAGATTTTCCTCGCGTATTATCGCGAGCATATGCTGGACAACACCGTTCCGTATCCGGGGGTGCGCGAGGCGCTGGACGAACTCGATGGGCGCAAGATGGCCGTGCTGACCAACAAGCCCGTCCGGTTCAGCCGCGATCTGCTGGCTGGCCTGGGGCTGGCGAAACACTTTTTTCGAATCTACGGCGGCAACAGCTTTGAGAGCAAGAAGCCGGACCCTGTTGGCGTCTATCGACTGATGGAGGAAGCACGGTCGCCCGCATCACAGACAATGATGATCGGCGATTCCGTTTCCGACGTGCTGGCCGGCCGCAACGCCGGCGTCTGGACTTGCGGCGTGAATTACGGCTTCGGTGCGCCGACGCTTGAGGAAGCGCCGCCGGACATACGGATCGATGATCTGCGGGAGTTGCCGCAACTACTCAATGGAAAACCTCAATAGGCCAAGCTCACACTGCGTTCGTCGGGGGGCCGTCTTGCTGGCGCTGGCAATATTCATTTTTGGATGGCCCGTTCGGCGGACTGCTGCCTTCTCAAGTAAGGCGCCGCAGTTGGTCGCCGCATCCTGTCCCATATGCGGCGGGCCCACGCTCAGAATGACAACCGCGGTTTTTGCGATGACAGGCGTTCCGCCCGAAGTGCCGCCAGCCGCCGGCTCCTCGCAGCAGGCGGGGAATTCCGTGGCACAGGAACGCAACCAGCTTCTTAATGAGCCATGGTCTGGCGAGAAACTTTACGCCGTCCTGAGTTCGCCTGATCCCAGGACCCGTGACGACCTTTACCGCGCCGCCTTTGAAGCCGGGCCGGCGATTATACCCAAGCTCGAAGCCGCGCTGAAGGACGACCGCACCGCGGAATTTGCCGCCCAGACGCTGGCATACTTCGGCGATGCAAAGTCGCTTGGAATACTTGCGGGACTCTTGAACGATCCGCGCAATCTCGACCTGCGGCGATTTTATTACGGCGCGCTGGGTGGATCGAGCGACCCGCACGCGGTTGAAATTCTTCTGAACAAGGTCCGCACATCCGACCGCGAGCCTGACCGCACCGTGACGGAAAATGCCATCCTTGCGCTCTCAATCAGTTCCGATCCAAGGCTTGTGGCAAAACTCCGCGAGGCGGAAAACCAGGTGACCGATCCCGTCATTCAGGACGATATTGAAACGGCCGCCACCGTTGTAGATCTTCGCGCCCGATACCTTGCCGCGCACGGCGGAAAAAGTCCGGCAAGCACGGTTGAACAGGCGATTCGGACCTATTTCATGCCGGCGCTCGAGGGCGCGCCCAAGACGGACGATGCGAGCGAGCAGAACTCAAAAGTGGAAGTCAATATCAGGAACCTGACCTATTCGCCGGACAAATCGCGTGTGCTGGCGGACGTGGATTTTGAGAACCCGCAGGCCGTCGCCTCGTACAAGCTCGTGCTTCAGAAAGAACAGGACGGCTGGAAAGTCGCAAGCGTCTGGCTGGGTGAAGAACGCGAAAAGCCCCAGCCTGCTTCCCAGCCGGCGCCTGAGAAATAATCCCTCACCATCACGCCCGCACAGCCCGCACCCGATCTTACCTGCGTCGCAGCGAGCTTTTTCAGATGCCTTTCAGGTCACCTCCTGCCCGCTTCTGAGGCCGCTATCTTTCCTGATAAGAAATCATTGCCGCCCCCAAATGGTGGATAGACTCGGGGTCGATCAGCTTATAAGAAACACAGCGCTTCTTCCTTATTTCGCGCGCGACAAGCGAATCGCAGAGGAGCAGGTCCGCACCGTCCAGATCGTTCGAATTTTCAAGCGGCCAGAGAAATTGTACCAGCGAATGCTTCTCTCCAATCGCGGGCGCCAACAAGCCTGCTGCCGCGCGAAGGCACAGGTCGCTTGCTGAAACCACGGCGATGATGGAAGGCCCGCTCAATTTTCCAACCTCGGTGACGAGGTAGTCGGGCGGGGCAAAGTTGAGCGGGACAGGCGGGCGGCTCCTGGGAACCATGGGTCCGACCTCCGGCAATGCAAAAGCGGGCGTGGCGACGAGGGCGCCGATCGCCAGGCCGCGATTGCCCGCCAGGTCTTTCTCAGAACAACTTTCAACGGGCCATTCGAGCGCCTGCTGAATCTCAAATTGAAGCAGCCGCCGGAGCCTAGAGTCCTCAGCTACCAGGAGGATGTGATCGGGTGGTTTTTCCGCAAGGATCTCCCGCACGCGCCGGCGGAGTTCCTGCAGTGTGTAGCCCTGCTCTCGCGCCACGCGGATCGCAAGGTCCACAATATCATCCAGGCTGAGCGCGCCTTCGAGCGGCATCCCTTCGCGCATGCCGCGCACGGTGAGGTGGCTGCCGCGACGGCGGTCGAGCCACTGCCTGCGCACGAGGTCCTTATAAGCCTCGCTCACCGTGTTGTGATGGATTTTAAGCCGCCGTGCAAGTTCGCGTACGCTCGGCATTGGAGACCCCGGTTTCAGCCGGCCGGTCACGATAAGGAGCAGAATCTGTTCCTCCAGTTGCTGGCGGACCGGCACGCCGCTGGATTTGTTTATGCGGATTTCCATAAGCGCCGATGGAGCAGCGCCGCGAGAACGGCAGGCGCTCTAACATCTCACTGAACAGGATTCTACACCTCTTTCAGCCGAAAGAATGCATGAAGCGACCTACCGCAGACTGCGTGTGACGCTCCAAAAACTGTCATACGTCCCGTGGCCAAAGCTTACGCGATCACGTAATCTGCAGGCAGTTAGGGCAAAGAAGGCGGTGGGCGAGATATCCGAGACCCCCAATCGAACGATCTGGAGGAAATGATGATGACGCTTGAAACCGCTGCGGGTTCGCAGTACAGTTTCCAGAAAGCAGAAGGCATACCTGGACTTCAAGGTTTCCCCATGGACGGCGGGGGCGCAGTGGGCACGCTCGAAGAGAAAGCGGCGCTGAGGGAAGGTGGCGCACGGGCAGCGGATGCCCCGCATGGAAGCGGTTACTGGCATGTCCTGAAGCGCAAAGGTTTTGCCTGGCTGCTGGCAGCCCAGGCGCTGGCTGTCTTTGACGACAATACCTTCAAACAGATCCTTTTCCTCTATGCCGCGGCCACGTTGGCCAGTCCAGCCGTGCGCGATCGCGTCATTTCCTGGGGAACCGCGCTTTACGTTCTTCCTTACATAGTTCTTTCTTCATGCGCCGGGCAGGTGGCTGACCGGTTCTCCAAGCGCCGCGTGATCATTTCCCTGAAGATCATCGAGGCATCGCTGCTGGCCGTTGCCGCTGTCGCCATGTATCGAGGAAGCATCGAGGCCATGCTGGCGGCGCTTTTCCTGCTGGGCTGCCATGCGGCATTTCTTGACCCCGCCAAGGAAGGAATTCTGCCGCAGATCTTTCCGGAGGGAGACCTTTCGCGGGCCAATGGCCTGATGCAACTCACAATCTACTCGATGATCGTGCTTGGCCCGGTTGCGGCCGGCGTTCTGCTGGACGTGTTTCCAGCGCGGCCGTATGCGCCCGTCGCAATGCTGACCGGCATGGCGCTTATCGGCCTGGCTTTTGCCACGGGCATCACGCGCGTCGCCCCCATCGCTGCGGGAGAACAATTCCGCTGGAATCTCGTGGGCGAATTCCTGCGGAACTTCCGCGAGATACGCGAATCGCGCGCGCTCCTGCAAACGGTCCTGGCGATTGCCTACTTCTGGTTTCTCGGGGCGGTCTATCTCCAGAATGTGATTGGTTATGGCCACGACCTGCTGCGACTGAGCAACGTCGGCATCAGCGGGCTGATGGCGGCGGTTTCCATCGGCATCGGCCTTGGGGCCTTTGTTGCCGGCAAGCTTTCGGGCGATCAGGTGGAACTCGGGCTTGTGCCGATTGGATCGGTAGGGCTCGGGGTATTCGGCGTTTTTCTTTACTTCGCCCATCATTCGCTTGCAGCCGCTGTTGCCGGCCACTTTATGCTCGGGTTTTCCGGCGGCATCTTTATTATTCCCCTTCAGGCGTATCTCCAAGCCCACGCGGGCGAGCACACCAAGGGTCGTGTGATCGCTGCGTCGAACGTCCTGACCTTCACCGCCGTAATTCTTGGCGCGGGCGTGTTTGAAGCTCTCTCCGGGTTGCTGCGCCTTGCACCGAACCAGGTGCTGCTGGTGATGGCCGTGATTTCCTTTGGCGCGACGGCTTATATCATGACCGTCCTCCCGGACTTTGCAGTTCGTCTGGCATTGTGGCTGTTGACGCACACCTTCTACCGCATCCGCGTCGAAGGCCGGGAAAACCTGCCACAGCGCGGCCCGGCGCTGCTGGTCTGCAACCACATCTCATTTGTCGATCCCTTCCTGATCGGAGCCTCGACGGACCGTTTTGTGCGCTTCCTGATGTACCGCAAATTCTATGAAACGCGCGGGGTCCACTGGCTGGCAAAACTGATGGGCGCAATTCCCATCGCCGAAGATGATCGGCCGCGCGACCTGCTGGCCTCTCTGCACGGGGCGCGGGAAAAGCTCCGGCAGGGCGATCTGGTCTGCATCTTTGCTGAAGGATCAATCAGCCGCACCGGCAATCTGCTTCGCTTTCGGCCGGGCTTCGAGCACATCACGCGCGGCACGGATGTGCCGATCGTCCCCATTCATCTTGACCGCGTGTGGGGATCGATCTTCAGCTTTGAGCGCGGCAAATTCTTTTTCAAATGGCCCCGCCGCATCCCCTACCCGGTCACCGTGACCATCGGCAAGCCGCTTCGTCCCGGCGCGACGCCGTTCGAGGTCCGGCAGGCCGTAATGCAGCTTGGCGCGGAGGCGTTTGCCCATCGCGACGATGCTCAGCGGCCGCTGCCTGAAATATTTCTGAACCAGGCGCGCCGCAACTGGCGGCGATTCGCGATGGCGGATTCATCCGGGCGCAAACTGAATTTCGGCCGGGCACTGGTGGGCGCTATTCTTTTCCGCAGCCTGATTCTTCGCCGTTGCCATGACGAAGCGAACATCGGCATTCTTCTGCCGCCGTCGGTTCCTACGGTGCTTTTGAACATTGGCATCAGCCTGGCAGGCAAAGTCCCCGTGAACCTGAATTACACGGCTTCGCGCGAGGCGCTGGCGGTTGCTCTCGAACGCGCCGGAATCAAAACGATTTTCACCAGCGACAAGTTGCTGGACCGCTTGGGGATCGAAAAGCAGGCGGGCATGGTGATGCTGGAGGATGTGGCGAAGGGCATTGCCGCGCATCAGAAATTCGTAGCGCTCATTGCCGCGCGGCTGCTTCCAATGTTTATCCTGCAGCACTGGCTTCTCCCAAAGGGAGTAAAACTGGACTCGCTTGCGACCATCATTTTCTCCAGCGGCTCAACCGGCATCCCCAAAGGAGTCATGCTCAGCCACCGGAACATTCTTTCAAATATCGAAGGCACGCAGCAGGCCACCGGTGTAGGGCGGAAAGATTGCCTGCTGGGCGTACTGCCGTTTTTTCACTCGTTTGGATTCACGGTCGGGTTGTGGTTGCCGCTGGTGTCGGGGTTCGGGGTGGCCTTTCATTCCAATCCGCTTGAGGCGCGGAAGATTGGCGAACTCTGCCGCAAGTACAGGGTGACGATCCTTATCACCACGCCCACCTTTGCCTGGACCTATGTGAACAAGTGTGACGCAGCGGATTTTGCCTCGCTTCGCCTGGCCATCGTTGGGGCGGAAAAGATGAAAGGCGATCTGGCCAATGCGTTCAAAAGCAAGTTTGGGTTGCAACTGCATGAAGGGTACGGGGCCACGGAGCTTTCTCCCGTGGTGGCTGTGGGCACGCCCGGCTACTTCGATTCGAACAACACGCAGCCCGGCGCCAAGCCCGGCAGCGTCGGACGTCCTATTCCAGGGCTTGTCGTGCGCGTCGTCAATCCGGAAACTTTTGAAGAACTTCGCCCAAACGAAGATGGAATGCTGCTGGTCAAAGGCCCAAGTGTAATGATGGGCTATCTCGGAGACCCTGAGAAGACTCGCCAGGTCATCCGCGACGGCTGGTACGTTACGGGCGACATTGGACGCCTCGATGAGGATGGATTCATCACGCTAACCGACCGTTTATCGCGCTTCTCAAAAATCGGCGGCGAAATGGTGCCACACCTTCAGGTGGAAGAAGCGCTCCACCGGGCGCTCGGCGCAAACGAGCCCAGGCTGGTTGTCACATCTCTTCCGGATGACAAGAAAGGCGAGAAACTGATTGTCCTCTATACTCCGATCGAGATTACCGTCGAAGAATTGCACCGCCGACTGCGTGCAGAAAACCTGCCGCCGCTCTGGGTCCCGCGCCGGGAGAACTTCTTTCAAATTGACGCACTGCCCTTGCTGGGTTCCGGCAAGCTCGACCTGAAGCGAGTCAGAGAGATGGCCGTGAAGCTCTCTGCAAACCCGGGTCAGTGCGACCCGACAGACAGGACTGCCGAGAGCCTGAATGCGTGAGGAGGGAAGCCGGTCATGTCGGACGTTCTGATTCTGCTGCTGGCATTTTCTCTGCTTATCCTGCTGTGGGTGCGGGAGCGGCTCCGGAGGCAGAGAGCGGTGTGGAAAATGCTCGCGGAACGCGTTCGGACCCTCGAGTTGGAAATCGGCAGACTCAAAACGTTTTCTTCGCGCCTTGAGGCGCTCGAACAACGCGTCCTTGCCAATCCTCCGATCAGTCCCCCACCGGCCGTGTCCTCTCCGAAATCGCTAATTGACCCAGCGCCCGAAGCTCATAAGAGCGCGGTTGCATCGAAGGCGTTCGAGACGCCATCGCACAAAGACGGAGCGGTGCGGCATGGGGATGTGGTCCCTGCAGCGGCGCCCGGCACAACTGCATATCGAAATAGGATCCTGGCGACACCGCCGACGCGAATCTTCAGAATCGACACCCCGAAGTTCGCTCAAACCGGTGAGACGGCCTCTTCGCTGGGTCTGACCGGTTTAGAACCCAGGCACGGAATCAAGGATTGGTTCAAGAAGGCTGTCAATTACGAGGAAATGGTCGGCGGGAACCTGTTCACCAAAGTGGGTATTGTTTTTGTGGTGCTGGGCCTCAGCCTTTTTGTTGCGACGCAGTGGCATCGCCTGGGGCCCGGAGTGCGGATCCTTATTGGCTATCTTGTCAGCGGGTTGATGCTTGCCCCCGGGATGATCTTCGAACGCCGCGAAAAATGGCGCATCCTTGCAAGGGCTGGAATCGGAGGCGGCTGGGCGCTCCTGTACTTTGTCACCTATGCGATGCATCACGTCGTTTCGCCGCCCTTGCTTGCTTCCGAAGCGATCGATCTGGTCCTGATGCTCGCAATTGCAGCGGGCATGGTATTGCACACGTTGAAATACCGATCCCAGGTTGTTACGAGCCTTGCGTTGTTACTCGCTTTCACGACGGTCACGATCAGCCACGACAGCGTTTACAGCCTTGTGGCCGGAGCGTTGCTGGCCATCGCGCTTGTGACGATTGTCTGGCGGCTTGGATGGTATGAACTGGAGGTTTTCGGCATCCTCGCCGCATTCCTGAATCATTACCTCTGGCTGCGCCCCATCATCGCACGTGTCGGGGCGCATCATGCCTTTCCCGAGTATCACGCCAGTTGCGCGCTGCTGATTTTCTACTGGGCCATTTTCAACATCTCTTATGTTGTCCGGCGAATCCGCCGGAAGCGCGAAGAAACCGTCTCGACAGTCGCGCTTCTGCTGAATGTGGGTCTGTTCCTGGGCATCATGGGATACCAGGTGGTTTACCCGCCGCACACTTTCCTGTTTTTCCTGACCACTGGCGCGGTGGAATTGGCTCTGGGTCAGATGAAAATCACCCGGCGCAGGCGTACTGCGTTTGTTCTTCTCACGACCGCAGGAGCAATTCTGCTGGTTGCGGCTTTCCCCTATAAATTCTCGGGCTCGCAACTTTCCGTGCTATGGCTGGCCGAGGCGGAGGCCTTCATTCTCGCCGGCATTGTCGCGCGTGAAAGCCTGTTTCGATGGCTGGGTCTGTTTGCGCTTGGGCTGACTGCGGGCCAGATGCTGATTGTCAACGCAGGAGGAGTAGCGAACGCACGCTGGGGCGGCGGCCCATTCCGCGTGGAGCCTCGCCTGGCCGTTCTTTTTGGTTTCGCCACGGTGCTGCTGTACGGCAACGCCCACTGGCTGACTCGGCGGTGGAAGCCTCTTATCACCGATGAACTAGAAGCTGGAACTTATGCGAGCCTCTCTTATGTGGGAGGGATTCTGGGTCTTACAACGGTGTGGCTGGCGAGCCCGCGCGCGTGGATGTCTCCGTTGTGGACAATGCTCACACTGGTCCTGCTCGCAGCCGGCCGGCGCTGGTCGGTGTCTGAGTTGCGCATCCAGGCACTCTTCATCGCTGTGATTGCATACATTCACACACTATCCGTGAATTTGGCAATCGCGGCAGCTCATCACCATGACGCCTTACGGGCCTTCAGCGTGGCCGTGACCGCTGCTTTACTTTATGCCGATTCGCGGTGGGCTGCGGCGATGGAAGGCAGACGGTGGCTTCCCGCAGCGTACCGGACAGGTGCGTCATCTCTTATTGCGCTTCTGGGTTGGTATGAATTGCGGCCGGAATTCGCCGGACCGGCGTGGATCGGGTTCGCGCTTCTACTGATGTTTTGGGGAAAAAGATTGGCGCTCCGGGACCTCCAGATACAGGCGCATTTTCTTTCTGCTGCGGGAGCAATTGGTTTGCTTTCGGTCAACCTCGGTCTGGGAAGTCTCGGCCATTTCAATCGCGTGCAACTGCTGACCGTAGGAACTTCTGCTCTCATGTTGTATCTTGTCCCGCGGTGGTTGGAAAGGGGCGGTTCCACGCGGCTTTCGCGGATTCCGGAGGTCTATCTATGGTCGGGGTCAATCCTGCTTGCGCTGCTCTCGTGGCGACAACTTGAAGCGGTTGCAGTCGCCGTGGCGTGGGCCGTACTCGGTTTGGTGCTCTTTGAAATCGGATTTGTGGCGCAATCCATTTCTCTGCGTTCGCAGGGATATGCACTTTTCACAGCCGCGTTTGTCCGGATGATGCTTTCGAACCTGAATGCCGCGGGAGCTCCTGGAAGGCTGAGCCCGCGCCTGTACACGATGGTTCCCGTTGCACTTGTGTATTTTTATATCTATCAGCGGCTGAAAGGCGGCCCCGAGGACCGTTTGTGGCGCGGACGACTCAAAGCTTATGAATACCTTTGTTATCTTGCAGTGGCCACAGTGGCGATACTCGTGCGATTCGAATTGCCGGAAGCATGGGTTGCCGCCGCCTGGGCCGGAATGGCGCTCGCTTTGCTTTGGGTTGCGTGCGTCACCGACAAGCGGCTTTTTCTCATTCAGGGGCTGGTTCTGGGCTACGCCACGATTTTTCGGGCGGTCCTGTTCAATCTCTACCAGCGGAGTTATTTCAGCACGAACCCATGGGCGAGCCGGCCATTGTCCGTGAGTACGGCGGCGGCTCTCCTGCTGTTGGCACTATTGTTTGCCTTCCGTCTTCGGACAATGGAAAAGGGAGTTCCACCTGCGTCCCAAAGATGGATATCCCGTGCCTTCAGCTTTCTCTACAGGCGTCCGGAACAATTGTTCTTTCTTGCGCCCGTTGCTCTGATCGCGATTCTTCTGAGCCTGGATCTGCGGAGCGGTCTGGTCACGCTGGCTTGGGGAATTGAGGCAGTGGTGATTATCGCCTTTGCCCTCGCAGTAGGGGAGAGGAGCTATCGTCTGGCTGGGCTTTTGCTGCTGCTGCTTTGCGTGGGTAAGGTTGTGTTCGTGGACCTGCCCCACCTCTGGGGAACTTCCTACTTTTATATGACACTGATCGGTTTGGGAATCTCACTGGTGGCTGTCGCCTATCTGTACACGCGCTTCCAGGGGAAATTGAGGCAGTATTTATGAGGCGATGGATCGCGTTTTGTCTTGTCTTCTTTCTTGCTGCCGGAGCAATCGTTTTGAGTCAGAAGTGGAAGGCGGATGCTCCGGTAACACCAGCGGCGCTGCTCCGGTGGGTAGCTGACACAGAGCGTGAAGCCACACGCCTTCCTGCTTCAACCGTACGTCTTACGGATGAGCAGGAAATTCAAACCGGCGACCGTCTTGCCGCAGAGTATGCCCGTCGCTTCGGCCCTTACGGGCCCGGTGACAAGAGGATTGCCGCCACCGTAGAAAAAGTTGGGTTGCGCCTGTCAGCCTTCACCCATCGAAAACTGCCCTACCGGTTTTATTACGATCCTGACAGCCACTTCATCAATGCCTTCTCTGTGCCGGGCGGAAATGTTTTCATCGGGAGAGGATTGATTCGGCTCATGGACAGTGAAGACGAGCTTGCCGCTGTCCTTGGGCATGAGATCGAACACATCGACCACTACCACTGTGCCGAGCGGCTTGAAGTCCAGGAAGCTCTGCGGGAAATTCCACTTGGTGGCTTAATTGGAATTCCTGTCGAAGTATTCGAAGCCGGCTACTCGAAGGACCAGGAACTCGAAGCCGACCTCGAAGGCACAAGGCTTGCTGTCATGGCGGGATATTCGCCGCTGGGTGCCATTCAGATATTGGAAAAGCTCAACCACCTGTATAAGGCACAATTCAACTCACCCAAAACAATCCGGCAGGAACTTTCCCAGGTCGCGCTCCAGGCGCTCGACGGGTATTTTGCCTCGCACCCTCCCACAGCATTGAGGACGGCTGAAATCAGGAAGCTGATCTCCGACGAAGGCTGGAAGTCCTTACCACCCGAGCGCAAATTGGCTGTAAAGGAAATCCTTAAAACCTGTAAAACCGATGGTTCATGAAGTGTTTCGCACCGTTCAGTGTAAGGTATGTCCTCGCAACGAACGCGCTCAAGTTATATCGGCCGGATCTCTGATCAATGAACCCGGCTGTATATGGAATCCCACGTATCTTATTTTCATGCCCATTCCAGTGGGAGTTCGCTCGTGCTGATGCCGGGTCCGACAGACACTCCGATCCCTGCCAGGAATGCCAAGGCTGGTCTATTCGTGCCCGTCCTCCATGTTTCCTCGACTGCACCCGGCCAGACCTTTCGGAACAACTATCCGTTTCGATGTTTCGATGGGCCCGTCCGCTGAATGCACTGGCATGTCGATTCAGATGACGTGATCTCTATCACTGCTCCGGGAATTGCTGGATGGTCGAATAGTAAATATCAAAAGGTTAGGGCGGGTTGAAGAAGGTTCGGAACAGGTGCGATGCCCGGCCAATGACTCGAATTCCTGCAAAACCGCCGTGAACGTGTCCTGCGGGCCCCAATTTGTTTCTTCGAAGGCACCACGATGAGAAGCAGCGTGCACCACACGGGGATCCCCCTTCCGGCAAGTACGAACGCGTACAGGCTCTCAGTATCCGAGATTATCAAGGGATTTGCTACAAGCCCCGAAGGGTTGACCGATCAGGAGGCCCGGTGGCGTCTTCGGCAGTTCGGACCCAACACAATCGAGAAGGCACGTGCCGAACCTCCATTTCGCAAGCTGGCGGAAAACTTCACGCACTTGATGGCAGTGCTCTTGTGGATTGCGGGAGCGATCGCGTTCGCCGTCCGGCTTCCTGAGCTTGGCATTGCCATCTGGTGTGTTTGCATCATCAACGGGCTTTTCAGCTTCTGGCAGGAATACCGGGCGTACCGCGCTATTGAGGCGCTGCGGCTTCTGCTCCCCCAGAAGGCAACTGTTATTCGGGCCGGCGTCGAGCGGGAAATCCCGGCTGAGGAGGTCGTACCGGGTGACCTGCTCCTCCTACGCGAGGGAGACAACGTTCCGGCTGACGCCCGGGTGGTCCAGGAATCCGGGCTTCGCATAGACCAATCGACATTGACCGGAGAATCCCGGCCCGTGCGAAAAGTGCCGGAAGTCCCTGTAGACCACCCGGCAAATTTGGGGGAGTTGCCCAACGTCGTCTTTGCTGGTACCAGCGTCGTTGCCGGGAACGGCCGCGCGGTTGTGATCAGCACCGGAATGAATACGGAGTTTGGCAAGATTGCCTACCTCACTCAAACGGTGAGCGAGGAACCAAGTCCGCTTCAAAAAGAGCTTGTGCACGTCACTCGAGTGATCGCATATGTCGCCGTAGGCTTCGGGCTGGTCTTCTTCCTTGTCGGATTCCTGCTGGGTCTTCTGACTCTTGGTCAAAGTTCCCTTTTCACGCTTGGGATGATCGTCGCATTCGTACCCGAGGGACTGTTGCCCACCCTGACGCTCGCGCTGGCCATGGCGGTCCAGCGCATGGCGAAGCGCAACGCCCTGGTCAAGCGGTTATCGTCTGTTGAAACACTGGGCTGCGCCACGGTCATTTGCACGGACAAGACGGGCACACTCACGAGAAACGAAATGACTGTTACCGCTCTCTGGGTGCCGGATTCGCGGTTTGAGGTCAGCGGAACCGGCTATGCGCCTCATGGTGAAATTCTTCAACAGGGGGTTCGTTTATCCGTATTGCCGGAGCCCCTCCGCGAACTCCTTCTGGGTGGAAGCTTCTGCAACAACGCGCGACTGGTTCCCGGCGAACAGTGGTCTATTGCCGGCGACCCCACCGAAGCAGCAATCCTCGTAGCAGCTGCGAAAGCCGGCCTGGATGTGGCTGCGGAGCTTGCCGCCTGTCCGCGGGTAAGAGAAATTGCCTTTGACTCCCTCCGCAAACGAATGAGCACCATCCACCATCACTTGCAATCCAATGCTCTCATTGCGTATGCCAAGGGTGCTCCGCGAGAACTGCTCGAATTGTGCGACCTGCCGGAAGAACAGAAGAAAACAGTGCTTCGCGCCTATGATGATCTGGCCCGCTCCGGCCTTCGGGTCCTGGCTGCAGCGTGCCGTACGCTGCCTCAGAACATTCGGCTTGAATCCGCCGAGGAAGTGGAGAGGGACCTGCGGTTCCTGGGACTGATCGCTATGATGGACCCGCCGCGCGATGAAGTGCCGGAAGCGATTGCCAAATGCCATACGGCAGGCATACGAATGGTAATGATTACGGGCGATTATGATGTTACAGCGGAGGCAATTGCCCGCCGTATCGGCATGCTGCGGCCGGGGCCGGCCACGGTTCTGAACGGCTATGAACTTGACGCCATGAGTGATGAATCGCTCATGGCATTGTTGCGATACGATGTGGTCGTTGCCCGCGCAACGCCGCTCCACAAGCTGCGCGTCGTAAGTGCGCTTCAGAACCTGGGCCATATTGTTGCCGTGACCGGCGACGGCGTGAATGATGCGCCTGCGCTTAAGAAAGCGAATATCGGCATTGCCATGGGCCGCGGTGGCACTGATGTTGCACGCAATGCCGCCGACATCGTGCTGCTTGACAACAACTTTGCGTCGATCGTGAACGCCGTAGAGGAAGGGCGTGCAGTTTACTCCAACATACGGAAGTTCATCACTTACATTTGCACGAGCAACACACCGGAAGCGGCGCCCTTCGTTTGTTTTGCATTCAGCGGGGGCAGGATCCCGCTGGCCCTGAATATCATGCAAATCCTCGCCATAGACCTGGGCACCGATATGGCGCCCGCACTGGCGCTCGGGGCTGAACCGCCCGAACCGGGAACCATGGAGATGCCGCCCCGGCCTCCCCACCAGCACCTGTTCACGTCGAGCCTTCTGCTCCGCGCCTATGCCTGGTTGGGTCTTCCGCAGGCGATGCTCTCGATGCTGGCATTCTACGCTATGTTCTGGGCCAATGGGTACGCGGGGCATTGGCTTGATCTTCCATCGCAGGGTGAACTATACCGCCAGGCCACTTCCGCCACCCTGGCTGCCGTCGTTGCTACCCAGATTGGGAATGTCTTTACCCAACGAAGCGAGAAGACTTCTATCCTCAGAATCGGACTGGGCGGAAACCGGCTGATTTGGCTGGGGATTTTCCTGGAAGTGGCGCTCCTGATGGCAGTCCTTTATATTCCGCCCCTGCAACGTGTGTTCGGAACGGCCCCGCTGCCCGCAGGCTCTCTGTGGATGTTTCTCCTTATGGTGCCGGTGCTCCCGCTGGCAGATGAACTGAGGAAGGCGCTGGCGCGGCGGCACACGTGAATCCGGTAATCTGAGCTGAAAGATGCACAGCGACCAAACACACATTGCAGAAAGTCTGGGCATCAACCTTTCCTCCGGCAAGGAGAGTGGGTTGTTCAAATGGTTCCTGGCCTGTCTCCTCTTCGGAAAGCCGATCCAACGGCAGGTTGCCGAACGCGCTTACCGGACCCTTGCCGCAGCCGGCCTCGTAGACCCGGACGCGATCCTTCGTGCCGGTTGGGACGAACTGGTACGATTGCTCGATGAAGCGCATTACGTTCGTTTTGATTTCTCTACCGCCACCAAGCTGCTTCACGTATCGGAGGAACTTAAGCAGCGGTATGGCTCGATGAGAAGCCTTATTGCGCAGTCAAGAACACCCCGGGAACTTTCCGAGCGGTTGCAGGAGTTCAAGCATGTCGGTCCGAAGACGGCGGAAATCTTCGTCCGCGAAGTGATCCCAATCTATTACGCCCATCGCAGGCCAAAACGTGCAGAGTAACGGACGGAGTTCCAGATCCTGCGGCGCACCCATATGGAATTTCTCATGAAAAAAGTTCCTACAGCCCGTGAACTGGAGTTTAAAGCGGCTGCGGAACGACCGCCCAGGCCGCAGAAAATTCTCCAGCCGTGCGGTGAAGTGATGGCCATGCTGGCCCGCCGGGGTCTCCGTCCGAGCAAGGCCCGGCTCGATTTACCCTTCCCCGAAAATCTCGACGAGCAAAAGGCCAGCCGGCTTGCAGAATTGCTTGGCCATTATGCCTTCCGTCTTTTTCTTCGTGGGGCGATCCTGCACCCGGAAGGCTTCGCACCCGGCGAAGTGACGCGATACGTGAAGAAAAGCCGATCGAAAGCTTACGCGGAGTTACTGGTCAATCTGGGGCTTGCAGAGCGAATGTCGCGCAGCAGATACCGGCTGTTTCGCTCAGCGAAAAGTTTCGGCGGCACCCTTGAATGGTACGTGGCGCGAGAACTGGCGCGGAGATTCTGGTTTGATGTCGCGGCGGGAGTGAAATTTCATGCTCGCGGAGTGGGTGGCGACTTCGACGTTGTGGCTTCTGCCGAAGGCAAGCTGATCTACTTTGAACTGAAGTCATCGCCGCCCAAGAACTTGGAAGCCCGCGAAGTGGCTTCGTTCTTTGACCGAGTGCAGTTGCTCCGGCCTGACATCACCCTATTTGTGGTGGATACAGCCCTGCGCCTCAGCGACAAAGTCTTGCCGCTGCTGGCAACCGAGCTCGAACGTCGCCGCGATGGAGTGAGTGTCATGCCTCGGCGCATCGAGCGGGAACTCTGGGCCCTTACGCCCCATCTTTACGCGGTGAATGGGAAAATGGACCTGGTCGCTAATATCGGCCGCGCACTCGCCGAAGGCTTGCTCGCCCTTGCACCGCCATTGTGACTACGTCGTCGATGGAGGGGTGTTCCGATCAACGGCCGATTTGAAAGCGCGCGACGGATCTCCCGAACCTCCATCAAGCCACACGAAGAACCTGAAGTTCGAGTTCCATCTCCCGTTCGCGAATAATGCGGGCTAAGTTCCAGGGTGAATTGCGACCCGAACAAGCTGTCGCTGCCCAATCCCTGCTTGCGTACGACATCGGTGTCCTGGCGGCGCCCACAGCGTTCGGGAAAACTGTGATTGCCGCGTGGTTGATCGCCAAACGCGGCGTCAACACCCTTGTCCTGGTCCATCGGCGACAATTGCAGCAGCAGTGGATCGAGCGTCTTTCCACGTTGGTCGGGTTGACGACAAACGCTATCGGCCGAATCGGAGGCGGGTGCAAAGAGCCAACCGGCATGCTGGATGTGGCAGTGATTCAAAGCTTGGTCAGAAAGGGCATCGTCGCCGATTGGAAACACTGTCTGATACAGCCGGAAAGTTTCGTTTGAATGCAGAGTTGCCGATTTTATTTGATGGCTGGGGCCACATGGAAGTCGACCTGATTTGCGAGCAGTCGCGCATCGCAGGAGCGGTCGGCGGCTTGCTCAACAAGCTTGCAGGACTATCGTGAAGCGGAATGTGTTATGAAAGGTTGGGGGAAGGGGCATTCTGTCGGCAGAATCGAATAGACAGACGCATGACCACGGCTATTCAAGGCAAGGCGTATGAGATAATGCTGCAACCGGAGGATCGCCTTTTGCAGAAAGGAGAAAGGGAGATATCCTGCGCTTACACGGATGGTGTCAAATACCAGGCCTCTGCTGTCGTGGGAGCCAAAGGCTGGAAGGAAAAGTAAGGACGGCTTAGACCGGAGAAATGGCCTATCTTGTTCGACTTGGGAGCTAATCAACCAAGTTCACCAACTTTGATTTCTCCCTTTCTGTCTGGATGCTCCCTTGAATCGACAATACGGGTCGTTCCTGTCCTCCGGAAGCCCATAGACTGTCATTGCGAAATGAGCAGGTCTCACCGACGGAAATTCCTGCATCCGGATTAATTGCTCTCGTAATTGCCAGCAAGCCCGATATTCATCTCCATCTCCATACCCGAGCAGCAGGCAATCCCGGATGAAGACGGGCCAGCGGTTGCCGGTCTCGTCTCGAAACCGGTACTGTTCCGGCAAGCAGCAGAGCGATCCAGGGTGATAGTTGACGCTTACGGCCCGGCCGGCGTAGCTCCGAGCAACTTCGGGAGGGATGCCTTGCGAGACGAGAACCTCATAGCTTGGTAACCTGACACGGCGTCTCCGCCAGTTGGCCGGAATTCGCCAACTCTTTCCGGAGCTATCCTTCCAATACACCTTAACCGGCCCTTCCGGAACGGCGTGAACCTTGATGACCGTTATGCGCCCTCGTGCCCGCCGGCTTTCCATGGGGCCAATGTTGATCTCCTGCATGTCCCACTGCGAGGCAGCGTTTTCCAGGAAAGAGACACCATGAGGGCCAGCACAATGCAGAGCACTGCCGTACAGAAATGGGTCTCAATAGAAGGGAATGAAAAGGTTTGCGGAATCCCCTGGAACACGTTGCCTCCGCGCACCAGGAGGTCTGCGGGCAATAAAAAAGCCACCCTGCATCAGGTGGCCGATTCATCCGTTTTCTGAACTCGCTCTCGCTGTCCAGCACATCCCGAGATTTCTCACGGTTGCCAATGTGGAGATGCCGTTGTCTCTCGGCACCCCTCATCTGGCGGCAGCAACTTCTAGAGTTGCCACTCTCCTGATGCTGGAAGCGAATATGAGATGAATGCTGACTGCTTGTCAACAGGAATTGGGGCAGGACTTCCCTCACTTTTTCTTGGCCAATTCCGCCAATGTGTAGAAAGGGAAGCGATTAGCGTTTTGGAAAAGTGAGAGGGGACGAAATCTGTGGTAGAAGAGTTTCTGCAGAAATCCGAACCCTCACGGAGGCGTCCCCGATGCAGAGTACCAGAGTTCGTTCCCGCCTGAAAGCCCAACTGACAAAATCCACTCTGGAACTCACCGAAGGTCCGAGTGAACTGCCCGCGGTTCTTCTTAGCGAACAAACTCCAACTGGAACACGGGCACTTGGAATATGTCGTAGCCAACGACGTAAAACTGTCGGGCCTCAGGATGGTCCATGGCGATCCGCTCCAGGTCGATGCCGCCGTGGAAGACCGGAACGGCCTTCGGTGCGCGGCTAAGGTCCAGCTTTTCTCTCAGTCTCTGCTTTGATGTCCAGTTGCCGAATTCCTTTCCGCTCGCGGCGATGAACTTGGCGAGATGCTGGCGCAGATCCATCACATCGAGCACATGAGTACTCCGCGGGTAGACAATCGCAACAAGGTTGGCGTCATCGTAGTTGTCACCCGAGGGCAGCTTGTTCTTATACACCCGAAGTGAGTTGACGCTGTTCGCCGCAGGCAGAGAGGCCTGCCCCCACTGGCGGACCTTCCTTATGACCACTTGAGAGGAGGCGGCAATAGCCCTTCCCCACAGCCTGCGCCGCTCCCAGGTGCCCGGAAGGGATCCGGTGGCCCGGAGCAGCCCCAAGGCATTGGCTGTACCGTCCACATCGGCGTGGCTTTCCGAGGTGTAGAAGCTGAACCCCCCATCCGCAGGCCGGAAAAAACGGTAGCGCTCGATCAGATAGGTGCTCATTGCCGAGCGGGCAAGCGCTCTGTCGGACTCAGACAGGTGGCCCCACAGACGGGCGATCGTTTCGGCCCCCTGCGCTTGTTCCAGGCTCCAACCGTGCTGCTCTTCCGCGTTGTCGGGAACAGGTTCGCTCAACAGTTTCAGCAGGTTCCGTACCAGCTTTCCGGCATAGCGGAGCGGGTACTGCTTGCTCTGATTCTCCCCATGCCTATCCAGCACAAGATGGAGGACATGATAGGTGGAGTTGGCATCGAGGTTTTGGCGCCACTTCGCAGGATTCCCAATTCGGCTTCCCCAGAATCCCGTGGCAGGATCCTGGGTCTGATAGAACCACTGACGCAATGCGTTCTTCCACGCGCCAGAAAAGCGGTAGACACCGGCGCTCTCCAGTTCATCGAAGTAGGCCAGTTCGGAATCGGCCTCATATGGTCCGGGACCTCCCAGCCGGGCCCACCTTTCCTTAAGGTAAAGATTGGAGTTCAGGAAGGCCCGAAGGTGCTCCGGCGCGCTGATCCGATCGAGAAAGCGAAGAGGATACTTGAGCTTCAGCGGGCGGCCCGTCTGGCGGGCCAGGTCTTCCAGCGCATCGACCGCGTTGAGGGTCGGCGAGATGTACGTGAAATACGGATACCTGGGATCCATAAATGCGCCGGTCGTTGGATCCTGCTGGTCCAGCAGAAAGTCCATCATTTGCTGAGAAGAAGACCCGCGGGGCATCCTGACGAGTCCCTGCGTGGTTTCCATCTCCCAACGGATGCACCGCAGCGTCGTGAAGGCTTTCAGGTAGCTGCCTGCGTTCAGGTAGTACTGGACGGCCACCATTTTGAACTCGAATTCGCCCATGTAGTAGCCTTGGGCTTTCAGTTCCGCGTTGCGCTTGAACAGGCGAGGAACCGACTTGACAGCATTGCGGACATAAAGACCCACAGCCAGCGCCGCAGCCGCGACGAGGGCAATTAGTATTGCGAGGAGGCGTTTCAGCGTGGCGTGTCTCACCTTCTCATCCTTACTCGCATGGGGCGCGTCGATCGCGCCGTTCGCGCACTGCGCGGTCACGGGCGATCACAAATAATGACTACGCCTGTATACACCCCGTGTCCCTCACATGCAAGCAAGGATTGGCACAGCCAGCCGTTTTGGAGGTCCTGGTCGATGGACGGCGAGGGGAGCCGCTAAGGAGGCCTTTGGGGTGTGGGCGCGGGCGAGCGTAAGGATCACGGTCTAATTTCGAGGGATAGATTTCGGCCTGCGGCGACACGGGCGCGGGCGATGGCCGAACAGCGCCTCTTCCAGCCGCGCCTCATCCCAACCCTCGGGCAGCGGCCAGGGGACGCCCGCCGCCTGGGCCCGTTTCAGGTATTTTCAGACGGCGCCTTGAGAGATCGAACAACTGCGAGCGATCTGGTCTTGGCTCAGACCTAACTCAAACCGGAGCCTTAGCAGTTCTTTTAATTTTCGCATGGACAACTCTTGGGTTGGCAGTGTCGATTCCTCCTTGCTTCCAGCGGCATTCTGCCAGATACTTTTGGCAAGCCTCTTCCGTTTGGGGGTTTGCTGAAACAACCCGATAAGCGTAAGAACCCTACCCTAATCACAACGGGATTGGCCGGGTCCGCACGGAGGATTTTCCACCAGCGTGGTCTTGGGATTAACGGGTAAGATCAGCGGTGACCGTGGCTGCTGGGAAAAATCAAAGTCTTCCATGAGATTCCCGATCAGCGGACTGTTTTCCCGAACATCGGGCCTGGAGTCGGGTCGTCCGTCCGTCTTGGGGTTGAGGCGCTGGCCGTGCAGAAAGACATCCTCGATGAACTTGAGGTAGGCGTCAGGACTGAGCGTCTGATGGTCAATATATCCCCTCTTGGCGTAAGGGCTGATCACAAGCCCCGGCACACGAATGCCAAGTCCCATGGCATCAACGCGGGGCGGCACCACGTGGTCGTAGAACCCTCCCCAATCATCCCAGGTGATGAAAATGGCGGTGTTTTTCCATTCGGGGCTTTGCATCGCGGCATTGACGATTCTTGTCACATAGGATTGCCCCACGCTTACCTTGGCCGGAGGGTGCTCACTATCATTGCCGTTTGGAGAAATCCAGCAAACCGAAGGCAGTGTTCCGGCTTTGGCAGCCGTAAAATACTGGCTCAGGTCTTCGATGTCCGCCACTTGGTCGTCCTCGTGGACGTCGGTAAATCCGGGCAGCACATTCCAGATGACGGGTACGCCTTGATCGGCATCATTGACGTGCGGGTGGGCGCGCGGCATGCGAAAGCGCTCGGCGACCCTCCGGGGTACGCCGGAAGGGGCAGGCAACGCGCCGTGGTCCAGGTAGTATACCCAGCTCACGCCCGCTTTGTGCAAGAGCCAGGTGATATCCGTCCAGGCGAACGGAGTAGGATTTTTGAGTGTCCGGTCCTTGGGCATGAGCGCGCTCACGCAACTCATCGGGTTGGCGGACTGTCCGCATGTTGCTGACCACGCGGAAACAAGATACAAGTGCGACGGGAAACTCCAGGAATGCAACGCCTCGAACATATGGTCCTGCAATACAAAGTGTTTTGCGTAGGCCCAGTAATTTGGAATGTCGCCCCCGTCGTGGTATCCCATGACTGCGTCGGACTCTTTGGGGTCAGTCGGATGCTTACAGTAGTTGCGTGCCCAGACCAGCGGATATAAACCGAACCCTCCCTGTGCCTGGACTTCGCTGATGAACCCGTCCATCGCTCCGTTCGCAACATCCGCCAAAGACTGTTCTGCCGCATGAGGACCGCCACAGTTCACGTCGTTATGATCAAGAAAAGGTTTCACACACTCGCCCGTCTTAGGATCGAGATTACAGACCGTAGGCTCCCCGTCCCGCATCGGAATGCCATCGGCTCCGGGGTAGGTGCCAAAATAGGAATCAAAGGAACGATTTTCCTGAAATATGATGATGACGTGTTTGATGGGAATGTTCTTCTGGGCCGTCGCCGCTTGCCCTCTTTCTGCGGCTTGGGTGCGTGCGGCAATGGCTGCCAGCATCCCTGCCATCAGCACCAGGGACGCGCAGATTCCGACCCTCGAACCGCCCCTATAAGTCTGCTCCTTCGTCATGCGAGACCTCCCTGTCCAACACGGTTTAGAGTCAACCTGATTTTCTATCTCTCCCCCCGACAAACACCCAGGGATTCTGCTCCTTCTGTCCCGTGCTCGATGCGGATCACCTTGCGCTGGCTGTCGATATCGGTTGGTTTCAGGCGGATGACCTCGGAGACGCGCAGCCCGGCCGCGTAGCAAGTCGTCAAGATGGTGCGGTACTTGAGGCTCGAAACGGAGTCGAGGAACCTCAGAACTTCTTTCGGGCTAAGAACCATGGGCAGCTTCTGGGGTCTCTTCGGCACGGGAATACGGTCTTCCACGTTCCATCCCCTGTGGAGCGTTACCTTGTAGAGGAAGCGGAGGGCGGCGGCGGTGACAATGAGGGAACTGGGGCCCAGCTTCCGGTCGTTCATAAGGTGCCACTCGACGGGAATCTGCGCCGAGCCCTGTGACAAGAGAAACCGAAACTGATTCTGGACGACTGTAACGCGCCACATCATTCTCAGCTGTAAGACACGTACTTTCTCAAATTGAATCCCGCCGGCGCGGAAAGAACCCTGCCACTGAGCGGGAACCTAATGTGAACTTCCTGACGGGGCGCGCGACAGCCCCGTGATCTCGTCTTTCTTCTCGCCGATCGGAGTTCGGCGGCAGGATTTGGGGAAGGCCGGAGGGTTTTATCACTGCATACGCTGAGCCCTCCCTTGCCAAGACCAACTCGGGAGTCTTGTCACTCCCAGAGAGTATCCCAGGCAAATCCTACACCGGTTCGCAGGTCCCCTTCAACAATATGAGGTAGCAATTGCGTACCCGGATCGTCCCCGTCCCGACCATTGCCCGCAATGCGAGGCGCACGGCCCGCTGGCGGGCCACGGGTTTCATTCCCGCACGCTGGTAGACGCTGCTTTCGACGCCGTGATCCGGGTGCGCCGTTATCGGTGCCGATCTTGCCAGCGCACGATTTCTCTGTTGCCGCAGTTTGCCCTGCCGTGTTTTCACATCGACGTTTCGGTGATTGCGCTGTCCCTGACGGCTCGCCTACTCGAAGGCCGCACCCTGGTCGCTGCGGCGGCCGTCGCCGCGCCACCTTCCATGCCTTACCAGCGCGGGCAGTTCTGGGTGCGTCGATTTCGCCGGCTAGCCACGCACTGCTGGAGCTGGATCACCAAGGCTTCATCGCCCTGCCCGCAGCCGAGGAATGCCGTTTCTGTCCGCGCAGAAAGGAAAGCCCAGCAGCGACCTTGGCGCCCGCATCGTTCCAGGCTTTCCGGTACCCGCTGATTGTACTGGCTGACCCAAAGCCAGACGGCCAGCTTGGGAACTCCCAACAGCGTCGCCACATGGTGAGCCGACCACGGGGCGATGAGAGCCAGCCCAATGGATAACCGTTCCTGGTACTCGTCGCGCTTTTTGCGTCGCGGACCCAGCACTGCAGATTCCCAGCTGCCAACCAGGGCTTGAGCGGAGTCGGTCTTCGCATCGCCTTCGCGACTCGCACCGATCATATTATGCTCTATGTCTGATATCAAATTCGCATTTCCAAGGAAATCCTTTCGAGCCCGAGAGGTTTTCATCGGGTAATCTTTGCCATGCTGGAAGCCGACTGAAGTTGATGTGCGTGATTATGGCAAACGAGGCTGCAGGAGTTCGTACCTCGATTGTAGGAAATCGGAATATCGCCGTTCGGCGCCACGACATTAGCATCGAAGTCCACCAGACGGTCACCCGAGATGCTCCCGGACTGCGAGGGAACACCGTGGGCTGTATGGCAGACTGAGCATGAAAAGCCGTCTTGAACCACATGGCGCCAGTGACCGTTCCAACTGTCATCGTTCATAATTCGGTTGATGTCGTGACATTTGGCGCACAGTGCGTAGGGGCCGCCGCCCTGGCCGCCCGCCGCACTGAAGCTGGGGTTTGGATACAGGTTTGTGATGAGCCCGCCCGGAGTGGGGGCCTGACTCATCTCGTACCGGCGCTCCAGGATGTGCGGGAAGATAGACCCATGGGGCCCATTTGGCCCTTGGCCGCCAAATTCTCGATTGTCGTCGCTGTTGTGGCAATCGGTGCAAAGGATCCTGTTCCCCATCTCACGTCCGGGCGTTCTGCCGTCAAGATTCAGCATGTAAGCTCGCAAGCTGGGCTGTGGCAGGGCGCTGCGCCGATCATGAAACACCGGATGGCTTGAAACGGCGAGAGAATTAAATTGTGGGATGACGTCCAGCGGGTCGGAGTCAGAAACCACACGTCGTGGCAGGTAACCGAAATTAATACTGGTTTTTTTCCCGGTGCTCGTTCCGTGGCAGCGTAAGCATATCTGATACTGATCCACTGCGGGGCTGACGACGGTCTTGCCGTCTTCGGAGATGCCCGGCATACCGGCCTGAGATGGACGTACTGCTGGAGCAGCGGTGAAGTCGGTTACCTGTTGGGAGGCGTGTGGATTGTGGCAATCCACGCACGTAACATGAATTCCCTGGTTCAACAGGACAGGTTCATCGGGGCGATGTGGGGTATCTCCAATTGAAAACGCATGCCCATACTTCGGCGAGGTCATTTCGGCAAGGATACTGGGAATAGGAGGGGAGACGTTCGAACTGCCGTCGTGACAGGTCAAGCACGCCTGATCACCGATGGCGCGCAGCAGCGTGTTCTTGCCGGGAGCATTATGCATGGTGTGGCACGAGGAGCAGGCGTTCTGGGCAATGGTGGCGTAAGGCCCCAAGGAGGGTGTCCTCAAAATGGTCGCGATGCGGTTTAACGCCTCAAAATTGCTGTCACGGACGATCAGTGGGGCCACCTTGTTCACCGCGACAGCGTGAATGCTTGTCTGCCAACCCGCCAAAGGATTGATGTTGTTCCCGGCCGTGACTGCGGAACGTGATGTTTGCGCAGCGGGTCTGAGCATCCGGAGGCTGACCATTCCCATTCCTGATCCTGTAGGAACTGTCGAATGACAGGCGAGGCAGAGTGCACCGTTCGAATTATCGACCACGAGGAAGTACCCGGCGGGGTCAGTGTTCTGGACGTGGGGATTGTGGCAACTGCCGCACTCAACATTCCCATCAAAGAGCTGCACAGCGGGATTGCCGGTGGACGGCGAAGAACCAACGAGGGACGGCAGCAAATCCGGTGCCGAGACCAGCGGCAGGACAAAATTAAACGGATGTGTTGTTGAAAGGTCCGTTCCCAACATGTCTCCCGGATACCAATTTCCAGTCATGGGGATGGTCCCATAGGGTACTAAGTGTCCCGGTGAAATGCCCGTCGCCCCTCCAACGGTCCCATCGTGGCAACTGAGGCAAAGCGTGCTGTTCGACCCTGGAACCAGTGAACCGTTCGTCGGATTGGTCGTCGCGCTGTAGAGGGTGTAGGTTTGGACGCTCGAAAGTTTCTGGTCCCAGAGCGGGGTTTGGGTTACGCCGCCGGTGCCGTTCAGACCAGAGTGCGGTGCGTGGCAGTAATAGCATGATCCGGAAAGCCCTCCCTTAATCGGTGACGTGCCTGCGGGAGACAGATCATGCATTCCAAGGACGTCCTGGGCCAGCGCAACGGCGGTGGGAACGAGGATGATCGTCAGGAAACAGACCATGACGCCAAAGCTGCAAACCAGAGCCCATGAGAGAAGGTGTTGTCGGGTTCTTGCCCCGTACTGAGAGGGAATGTCTGTCATCCCCTGTCTACCCCCAAATACTGGAAAACTTCTACACGGCGATCATAAGAATCAACCACATACACAAAGTCTTCGCGATCGATAAACAGTCCGGTGGGCAGTTGGAATTCCCCGAAGCCGGATCCCGGCCGGCCAAAGTAATAAAGAAGCTGACCCTGGCGGTTAAACACTTGGACCATATCGCTCAAACCCTCAACGACGTACACGTGTCCCTCGGAATCGACGCCAATCCCTTTGGGGCGGAACAGTTGACCCGGGCCATTACCGTTGCTTCCGATGGCGTATTCAAATTTTCCGGACGAACGATCCAGCACCTGCACTCGGAAGTTCATGGCATCAACGACGATCAAGTCCTTACCTTGGATCCGCAACTCTGTGGGGTAGTTAAATTCACCCGGGCCGTTGCCACGACGGCCGAATTTCTGCAAAATGTGGCCTTCCATATCCAGGACGTAAATCTGATGCCGAAGCGTGTCGGTCACGTAGATGCGGTCCGTCTTTGAATCGACTGCTATGCCCGTCGGTCGTTTGAAGTAACCCTCGCCGCCTTTGAGGCTTCCGATGACCCGGCGGAAATTGCCCTTCGCATCAAAAACAAAAATCTTCCCGGAGTAGGAGTCCGTCACGTAAATGTTGTCTGAGGCATCCACTGCCACACATTGTGGGGAAACCATGGGGTCGGTGTGTTTTCGTCGGGAAATAAACTTAAACCGGTGTCGGGAGAGGTCAAAGATGTCGATTCCGCCTGCCCCAGGGTCTGTTACGACGACGCGGCCGTGGGAATCGGTGACCACATCGTAGGGTACGATCAGGTCGTGGAAAGTTGGTTCACCGGCGACGACATCCAGCAGACGGCCCCAGAAACCGGGACGCCCCCGGACTTGTTTCTGCGAACTGATGCCACCTCGGTAAATGAGTTTTCTCCCGCCTGTCAGAATCAATTCGGGGACCGTGACAGGCTTTGGCGATTTCTCCCGCGCCAGACTAGCGGGAACGAAAAGCAGACTCATGGCCAGGGCATAGAGACAGCAGCGCAGAGGGAAGCCTGAAGCCTTTGGCCTTTTTGTTTGGCTTCTACAGCTACGAACGATAGGGATCAAAAGAAATTGAACCATCGTGATAATCCAACATAGTAAGTAGAAACCATAGCAGGAGCCAGAGTGCTTGCACTGAAACCCTGGAGCAATCGGCTGTAGCCAGCTGTAAAAAACACTTTGCGAAATTTGTATTGCACGTATGTATAGGCCTCCTCGGTGTGGTTGCTTGAGGAGATTAATCCGTTGGCGGTGTTGCTTCTGGTGGATGCGAACGTGCCGCTGAAGATCAGCCCCCGGAGGGGAGTCCCGCCTGCGCCGATCGAGTACGTCCGGCCCCCATAATGGACTGCCGTAGGTACTAGCGACGGGGGAAGGCCGGTCGGTAGGGTTGTTATTCCCTGACTGGTAATGAGACCCAGGCCGCTTGATTTTGAGTAACTCCCGCTCACTCCCAACCATCCATACGAGACCGCCGTGGAGTAGCTCTGCGTATAAGTCGTGGGGCCTTGCTGTTCCGAGATGATGCTTTTGGCGCCGGCCGCGGTACCATTCCAGTAGAATCTTCCAAAACGCCGCCCTGCCGACGTCGAATAGCTGAACCCGGAGGTTGTGTAGCCGAGCAGGAGCGTTTGGATACTCCGTGAGTATGAAAAAGAGCCATTCATGTTCCACGCACCGATCCGGCGGGTATAGAGGGCGTTGTTCAGAAGGCCGATGAGTGCACCACCGGCATTGCCAAGGTCGCTCTTTGTCGCAATGGTATTTTCGGTGAAGCGGCCGCCAAACAACTCCCGCCCGTAACCCATGCCCCCGCTGTATGCCGTCGAACCAAAGGACTTTCCCAGAAACAGTTCCTCTCGATGGACGATGTCGCCCGTGAAGTGGAGTTCCTTAATAACTTCATATTGTGCTTCGCCGTACACTCCCCAGGAGTGAGAGGTTTGGGCGGGTAGTTCCGGGCTGACGATGGCACCCAGGATGTTCTCCGGGCGGAACAACGTCGCCGCCAGGTTGTTGTTGTAATCCGCGCCGAAGCTCGTGCTCAGCTTTTTCGTCGGCTGCAGAGAAACCCCTCCTGTTACGATGTCGTTAGTTGCTGAATCCTTGACCCCGAGGGTGTTGTAGTTGGTGGTGTACCTCGAGTAGTTCAACCACGTTGCCCCCTTCCAACCCACGTTGCGTGACAAATCGAAATTGTAAGTTGTCGTGCCGACCTGGTTTGTCTGGCCGAGTTGGCCTGCCAAACTTTGGGGGAAGAGGTAATTCCCGTTCGTATGATGTATTCCTCCCCCCAGCCGAAAGCCCGCGATAGAGTAGCGCATGGTGCCGAAAATCGAATGGAAATCGGAGTTGATTTCGTTCGGAGTGCCGTAAACGAAGGAGTTGTTGGTTGCCTGCTGATATCCAACCGAGAATCCAAGCGTGTCCGTCGGGCTGCCGGACCAGCCCACTCCGAATGTTTGGGAATTCCCGTTGGTTTTATAATTGGCAATCCCCGGCAGGAAAAAGTTGTTTTCGCTGTTGTACACGTAGCTGTAATTCAAGTAGCCGGGATACCTGCTTCCCCCAAAGATAGTCGTGCTTGCGGTTACACCTGAACTGTCAGTGATTGATTGGAAGTTGGAGTTGTTGCGCGACTGATTATAAAAGGGAGACACGCTGAAAGACAAAAACTGCGGATTGTAATAAGAACCGGAGAGGGTCCCTGTCCCGCCGAACGCTATCCCATGGCTGGAGGGCCCGAAATTCGAATAGCTGCCGGAGTACCCGGCACTTAGACTTCCGCTCAGATTCATACTGGTGTCACCGACCGTGACCTGCGGGGCCGCAGGAGCGGTTGACACCAGAACAACCACAACTGCAGCGGCAAGTTGCTGCCCGAACAATCGCCATGCGTCCCGCTTTCCTTGCATAAGTTTCCGCCGCTCGAAGGCCTGACCGGGAAGAAAAGTCAACCCTTGTGCATTCGATGGCCCACCGCTTTTCAATACTCCTCAATCTTCGCGCCCTTGCGAAGCCGGTGATTCAACGCAGCTCGCAACTGTTCAACTTTTTCTCTTTGCAGTTGCATCCGCAAAGCGTTTTCTACCTCATCGAACTTTTTCATGTGTGCGGGGATGTGTTTGTTCAGCCTGACGATCGTGAAGACCCGGTCGATTTGAATAATGCTGCTCACTTGTCCAGGCTGCATTTTCCGCACGGCCTCCAGGATTTGGGGTGGCAGTTTCGCCGCTGCGACGAGACCGTGGTCTCCCATCATCACCCGGTAGTCATCTTCCGAGATTTTTTCTGCCAGCAAGCCGAATTGCTCATAGCTTTTGGTCTCTTTTGCCTGGCGGAGATAGTTTTCGGCGCGCTGGCTGGCCTCTTTTAACTGTTGGGGAGTCGCCTTGACCGGGGCCATCGCGGAAATTGTCTGGACGGCATATGATTCCGGGACACGAAACTGCTCCGGATGCCTCTCATACCAGGCTCTCGCCTCTGCGACTGAAACTCCCGACTTGTCTGTGACATCAATCTTCAAAAGATCGTCAATCAGGAGAGATCGTCGGATTTTTGCGCGGAGAACCTTCTCGGAACCGTGGCACTCGGTCTTTAAGAAATACTGGTACATTGCCGAGTTCGGAAATTGCTCTTTGAATTCTTTCTCGGCTTTGTCAAGGCGCGCGGGCGCAATCGCCATCTTCTGGCGAAGCGCCTCCTGATAGACCAGCTCTTCAAACTCGATCATTTTCAGGGCACCGGCGCGGATTTCCGGTTCCATGGCTTTTGGAAACGATCCGTGGTGCTGCCGCGCGTAGGGGAAAATCATATACATCTCACGAAGCAGATCGCGGTCGGTGAGAACAGCACCGTTCACCCGTGCCACGGGGCGGCCCACCGGCACAATGGGAACGGTTTCCGCGAAAGCTCCACGGTTGGTGACGGGCGTGTGAGAAGGGGCTAGTTTCTGCGCCGAGACCGGGGGTGCCGCCAGGAGCAATGGCAGCAACGCCATTGCAGCGACTGTTTTTCGTGTTTTCATGTTAACCATCCTGTGCCAGGCGATCCTGGGGACGCCCGCGATCTGCTCCAAGACGGATGAACGGCCTGGCGGAAAAAGCGGGGGAGGAAACCGCGCCTCCCCCGTGTTAAGGACATCTATTGAGTTGCCACGTTTTGACCGTGCATCTCGTTCGATTCGCCGCCGTGACAGCTACGGCAGAACTGCGCCGCGCTGTTGCTGGTCATGGTGTTGCCGGGATCGTACCAGCCACGCACGAAGAAATGCGTCGGCTTGATCCCGATGGTGGGTCCAGCGTTGAAATAGAGCATGTCGTGCTGATCGTGACAGGTTGTGCAGGTGACCCACGAATTGCTGGTGTAAGTTCCCGGATTGGTACTGCTCTGCGTTCCAGGCACCTTGACCAGATCGGCTATGGGCCCGTACTGCGTGACATCAAAATAGTCAGTGAGGAAGGTACTGGAGGCGGGCCCATTGAAGCTGATCGAGCCGTCAGCGTTTACGGTGCAGTCCCAGTTATACTTGCCGCCGCAACCGACGACTGCCGACGGACCCACCGGGTGGTCGTTCAAGTAATTCCCCGGCGTTGTTCCGTCGTTACCGAGCAACGTCGGAGGGTTGAAAGTTGCTCCATTGATCGTTACCGTTTCATAGGTTGTGCCTTTCATCATGCCGCTCGATGCGATGTTGCCATCGTGACAGCTTAGACAGGCGGCGATGACGAAGATCCCGTCTCCTGCACTAACTCCAGAGGACAAATCGGTGGGTTGGATGGTGTTGGTCCCGACAGTAATCGGGGTTGTGCCGTAGTTTGGGATGGTAACAGGGAAAGTGAACTGTGGTTGAGTACCCCTGGCTCCCATGTTTCCGAAGACAAGGGTTTGACCGTAGAGGGGCGTAAGGTTTTGGCCCCAGAGCGCAAGGTTACCGCTGTTGGGACTGGTCGGTGCACCGTTCGCGGCAGCGCCACTATGCGGCGCGTGGCAGGCGATACAACCACGACCGTACACGTTGTGCGCTCCGAGAACGTCCTGAGTTGGAGATGTAACCTGGGCTGAGGCAAATGCTGTCGCAGCCAGGAGCGCCGAAATCAAGAGAAGAAATCTTCTCATATAGGTCTTGGAACCTCCTTAAGGAGCATTTACTTCTACGCGGCTTGCACATTGCCGGCAGCCGCGCTTTCGTCCATCCGAAGACGGGCAAAACTCTTGGCGCTGCACCTCAGAACCGCCCTTGCCAGCGGCGCTGGGCGGCCCTGAAGCCAATCCTGAATACGTCAGTTCGCCGCCGAATTCCTTTCGGCCACTGTGCCTTTGTTGGGGCTTGCGGCTGAGCCGGTTGATTGCGGACCGGGCCTCTGGTTCTTCTCCCGCTCCGCCCGCATGGCGGCAGCTTCTGCGTCTGTGACATAGCGAAACACCTGGACACGTCCGGGGAATTGTTCGGTTGTAATGATGCGGTTATCGCGGTCGTCACTCGCGATACCATAAAGGGCCTGAAATTGTCCTGGGTACCAACCCAGTTCCCCGAAGTAGATCAACAGCTGTCCTTTCTTGTTGAAAACCTGCACGCGACTCTGGACTTCGTCGGTCACCCAGATATGACCGTCGCTGTCAATGGCAATTCCCTTGGGCCGGGCGAAATGACCCGGCCCATCACCGGGCGTTCCAAATTGGCTGATGAAATTCCCGTCCGCATCAAAAATTTCCACGCGGTCATTCAATGTGTCTGTCACGTAAACGTTGCCGTCTTTGTCCACTGCAACGCCGTCAGGAAGGGAGAAATTGCCGGGACTGGTCAGGGTGTGGTTTTTTCCTGCGGTCCCAATCCGGCGCAGCAGTTTGTAAGTGTCTGCGTCGAATACCAGGACTTGGTCCTGTTGTGTATCCACCACATAAAGCAGACGGTTTTCCTTGTCGATAGCAATCCCGGCGGGGGAGACGAGCACGCCCGCGCCAAATTCTGCGATCGGCTGATGTTGCTTGTTGATCACGAGCACGTGGTGAAGCTTATCGTCAGTAACAAAAATCCTTCCGTCGTCGTCTATGGCCAGGCCGCAAATCATCGGCAGGGGGGCGTCGATGCGGTTCTTGATTAATTGCACAGGGCCCTTCAAAGATTCTGGAAAGATGAAGATGGCGCCGACTCCCTGGTCGGCAACATAGATATTCCCGTCAGAATCCACAGCGACTCCGTAGGGACGCATCAACTGAAAGCCGATTTTTTGCCGGAGGTTCATGATCTGCTGGTTCGGCTCGATCCCAGCCAGCCGGTCCATCCACGTCCGGTGCGGTTTAGCGGGTGTTTGTAATGCGGACCAATCGATTTTCTGACCCAGCAGGATCGCTCGAAACTCAACGCGAGGGATCTCCGGAGGACTGGGCCAGACAATCTTCGAAGCGTCAAATGTTACAGTGGGCGGCACCACAATCTGTTCTCCCTTTGGTCTTTTTTTCTTTGCCTTTGCCTGCGGCGGGAGCCCGCCCATCACTGTGGCGAGGGCCAGCGCCAGAATCAGCCAAGATTTCCCGGTAACTTTCGAATTGGACTGAATTCCAAGCATCTTAGTCCATCTCCTTCTAAGGCAATGCCAGCTCTCCCTGGGTGTGGCATCGATCGCAAAATGCCATATTGGGTTCCGCGTCGTTGACGAGAAGGTCAGGCTTCGAGGAAGCATGAGGCTGGTGGCAACTCAGGCAGTTCATCTCTACGGTCTTGCCATTCAGCTTCGCTGGACCGGAAATCGGATGGTTTGCCGTCGGGTGGCCACGGCCATTCTTCAGCGGCAGAATCGGGACCTGCCTGAAGTAATCTTTGGGCAGATTCACCTGTCCATCGAAAATGGCCACCTGATCGGTGTCTTTTACGGGCTGCGGCCTCGCATTAGGCCCGTGGCATTCAAGACACAACGAATTGATATTGCTGACTCGCAACAGGTTCACGTTGGTTCCCCCGTGAGGTTCATGGCAGATGGCGCAGCCTTGCCTGAAAGCCGGTTGGTGCACGTACGCCTTCTTGCCCTGGTCCGCCAGGTCGGTGTGGCAGGTCAGGCAGACCCCGACGGGATTGGGTTGCAGGAATACCGGCGAAGTTCCTGCGTGGGGGTTATGACAAACCGTGCAATCACCCTGCGCACCGGGATGCGGCACTTTAGCCGTCTGAATTTGCTTTGCCTGATCCGCATGACACGTGGCACATAAGGACTTGATTTCCGGTGTTGTCAACTCCACTTTTCCGTTCTTAGGAGGCATATGGCACATCCCGCAACTCATCGCAGCGTAAGGCGGATGAAGAAACTTCTGTGCCAAAAAGGGTTTAGTTGACTGGTGCGGATCGTGGCATTGGATGCAGTCCGCCTTGGCGAAAGGCTGGTTCTGGTGGGCCTTGGCGAGTGCTGGATCACTTGAATCGTGGCAGTTCCAGCAAAGTTCGGGTGCGTCCTTGGAGAGGTGGTAGGCGAAAACTCTTTCCATCGGGTCGCCCGATTTGTGTATCACGTGGCATGACTCGCAGCCCATATCGAGGGCTGGATGACGACTGCCTCCTTTCGGGACGTCAATTCCGACGTTGTGGCAACTGAGGCAAAGGTTATCGGCTTTCGTAGCTCCTGAAGTAGGTTTAATTAACAAGTACTTATAGTTCGACGAGTGTGGATCGTGACAGACCAAACAATCGTGGATTGCGGGGGGATGGACTCTGCCTTTGATCTGAGCAGCGTTCTTGTCCGCATGGCAGGTAAGGCAGAGAGCGTGGGGCGTGCCGGTGATTAATTTAACCCGGGTAATTTTGCCGGTGACTCGGACTTGGTGGCATACCAGGCAACCTGCCGCCATTGCCGGATGGACGAACTTCCCTTTTGCCTTATCGGTATGGCACTGAGCACAGGTGGCGGAAGTCGTTTTCTCATCGAGCGGAACCGGGTGCGTCGTGGCTGCATTCAGCCTGGGAACCGCTAACACGATTAGCAGACAACTGTACAGGATGCTTCCCGCAAGGGCTCTGGCAGCGGGCATCTGTTCGGCCTGCTCGACGGCACCTGGAAGAAACCTGCCCACGTGAAAGCTCGTAACAAGCGGGATGATTTTTGCGTCCCTCACGGGACTCTCCCGAATCCGAAAAAAGTAGAACCTTCTGTCCACTTCGTTGCGATAGCAATAAGAGATCGCCAGAAGCGAAACCACGCTCGGCTTCAGCCCACTCGATCGACCCCGCCGTTGCCCGTGCACTACCCTGACGGTGGACCTTCCGACATATGACAGCCTTGCCACTGGAGACCACCCGTCTTGCACTGATTCCGTAGAAATTAGCGTCCTTGATAAGGAATTTCTAATCAGTGAGGTGAATCACGTGCGCACGTGACTTGCGTCACTGGCAAGGGAAGGTGCCACAGTTAGACTTCCGGTGACTGGGTTCTTGTGGAGTGTCGCGTCAGAGCAGGGAATAAGGGCTGTGTTTTGTGGGCAGATGCTGGTCGAAAGGCCTCGCGGGAAGGCTTGGAGTGCAGTCGCGGGCTGTGACATTGTCGGTCGCGTTTTGAGGTCGAAGAAACCATCACGTTATACCCTATCTCACCCAACGCCCTGTTCATCCCGTTCAAAAAGGCAACCATGCATTCTGCCGCGCCGCCAGTCCCACGAGCTCGGAGGCGGGCTTTGAATGATTCACGGGCGGAGGAGTTACGGGAACCCATGCGCTGCAAGTTCATTCCGGCGCTCCAGGAACTTAATGTCCCTTTGTAGAACGGTAGGCTATAGCCTATAGGGCTCAGGCGGCACTGCCGAACGGGTCGGGTGCGGCGTGCGGAAAGGAGTGCAGGTTCCAGAGAGAAGAGCGCCGCGTGCTGGGCGTGCCATCCGACCGCTACTGCTTCATGCAGGGGGTCACCTTGAGTCATAAGGGGAGACAGAAAGAGGAACTTGCCGTACATCACACGAACTTTGCAACAATGGCGGGTGAGCGTGCCATGTTTGTGTTTGTGTTCGTGTGTATTGTGGCGGGGGTTGCTTTGGGTTACATTCTGCGTGGGGCCTTGTTCCATGAGTCCCCACCTCCCGAAACGCCGTCCGTTTCACGGCCCGCCACTGTCAGCGGGGAGCCGTTGGCCGTCTTCAATTCCGCGGTCGCGCCGCTTGAGGAGGCCCTCAAAGCCGATCCCAAAAATCCGCAACTGCTCATCAGGTTAGGAAACTTGTATTATGATCACCAGATTTATTCCAAAGCCATCGACTATTATGAGCGCGCACTTCAGCTTGTTCCACGCGATGTGAGCGTTCGGACAGACCTTGGGACAGCCTATGCGAGGTCCGGATTTCCCCGCCAGGCTATCGCAGAGTATCAGCAGGCCCTTGCAATCTCTCCACGGCATTTTCAAACATTATTCAATCTTGGAGTCGTGTATGATACAGGCTTGAAAGAGCCTGCGCGCGCGATCACCATCTGGCAAAAGCTCTTAAAACTCTATCCCGCCACTCCAGACCGAAACCGCATCGAGCGGTTGATTGAATCAGCAAAGTTGGAAGCGAGCCGTTCAGCCGCAAAGCCATGAAACGGTGCTGTCTTGTTTCAGCGGTAACCACGCGCCTTGTAGGAAGACTTACGCATGCATTCATAACACGCTTCACCCGCTGCGAGTTGTTTTGTCCGGCGATCTCCTGAAGGCGATTGTCTGTAGGATGACCTGCCAACCCGGGTCCTTGCACAGAATGAGTGAGAAACGCGCGCCTGACACGTTTGTCCCAAGGGGCTTGGGTAACGACGGCGGCAGCGAGGCGGGGTCTGCTCTGCCTGCAAGGTTGCGGAAGCGTCACGCCGTCGCACTTGGTCGGCTCGTTGCGGCATTAAGAGCAGGACGGTAAGAGCACCAGGGATCCGTTGCGAGATAATCACCCGTAAGGGCGTAGGCCCGGGAACGAGACCCGCCGCAAATGTCGCGAAATTCACACCGTCGACATCTCCCTCGGAGAGCGTCAGGGTCCCGCATAGCTCGCATCAATGGGGAATATCTGTAAATTTCGGCGAGTCCCTGCGACCTGACGTTGCCAGCGGAAACAGGGAGAAAGCCGCTTGGGTAGACTTCCCCGGTGTGGGAAACGAAGACGAAGCCTTTCCCCGCGTTCACTCCGTGGGGCGCAAGGCCGATTGTGTGTCCGGGACCTTCGGACCGCCGGAGCATTTCCGGCATCGCCACCGGACCCTGATCGCCGTTGCTGGCAGCTGCCACGCCCTTCGCAAGTCCTTCGCGCTGCGCCACAAATCGGCGGTAATGCGGAGCTTCCGTGACTTTCAGCACAAACCTTGAACTTTTCTGCACCTTGTAAAGGACCGCAAAAATCTCTTCGCATTGGCGCGCGTCGAGCCCTTTCAGCAGTTCCCCGCGACCGACTGGAACCAGGAAAAAAACCTCCCAGAAAACCGCCCCAAGGCTTTCCACCAGTTCGGCCATTTCGCTGAGAAATGGCGCAGATCCGGCCCAAAGCGTGGTATTGATTTGAAGAGGCAGAGCCACTTCCCGCGCCCACGAGGCTGCGGCCAGGGTTTTGGCAAACGCTCCCTTTATCCCTCGAAAACCATCGTGCAAGTCAGCCCGTGGATAATCCAAGCTAAGGGCCATCTGGTCAAGCCCGGCTTCTTTCAGTTTGTGGATCAGCGTTGAGGTAAGCTGGGGCGTGGCGGCTGGAATGGTACCCATGCGCAGACCCAGCCGTTTACCTTCGCGCACCAGGTCGAGCAAATCCGGCCGCTTCGCAGGGTCTCCTCCGCTCAGGATAAACACCGGTGTGCCCATCGCAGCCACGTCAGACAGCAACTTGACGCCTTCTGCCGTTGAGAGTTCTTCCGGGTGGCGCAGAGGCTGCGCTGAGGCACGACAATGAGCGCAGGCCAGGTCACACGCCTGCGTTGTTTCCCAGATTACCAGGAAAGGGGAACGTCCGAAATCGATCGAGTGATTCATCATAAGGTCTGCCTCGGAAATCAACCTACATTAGCAGGGTCTCCGGCTCCGTGAGATGTGTCTGTGATGGTGGTCACACATTGCCGATGTCGAACTGGCCCAGCCACAACGCAAAGCCGAATTCGACCTCAGAGGTTTAACATTTCAAATTGCGGGTGTTTATCACTGGCATCCCTTCCTCTGCGTCCTGGCTTACCATCTCGTGGTGGCGATCGAGACGCGATTCCTGGATTGCCGGGTGCCCCCTTCGTGGTGGACCGTGCGCCAGCAACTGGGCACCCACCAGGTGATCACCTTGGTGCTGCCCACCGCCGAGGGAAAACTCTTAAAGATTCGCAAAGCGACCACCCCGGAACCGGTCCACCGAGAAATCTACGCGACGCTCAAGATAGCCATGGAGGTCATGAAGCCGGTCAAGACCTGGCATGAGCTCTCCACATAGTAACGGAATGAAATGCCAACCCATTGTAAACGCACCCCTTCACCCAGCCGGGCGTGGAAGTTAGGCCAGCAGCGACTCGTAATTCAGAATTGGGCAAAGCAACTGTTCCCCGACGTTCCCGCTATTGAGCAGTTGGGAGAAATCCCACAACCGAAAGTCGTTGACCCAATTTAGGAAGCTGGCGGGGACGACGGGACTCGAACCCGCGGCCTCATGCGTGACAGGCATGCGTTCTAACCAGCTGAACTACGTCCCCGGTGTTTTGTGCGCAAGGGAATTCCCTCACGGTTGGCAAGAGTGTTGTGAGCACAGTTGCAAGCAGGGAAGTGAGAGCCGGGCCTGACACATGGTGGGCGGTATCCGGCTCGAACGGATGACCTTCTGCTTGTAAGGCAGACGCTCTGACCAACTGAGCTAACCGCCCTTTGAGGCCGCGCAGCGCATCATCCGCGCAAGCTCAAACTGCGCCTGCCTTGACACTCCCAACGTAGAAACTATACACTAACAAATTTGGGACGGTCAACTCCCGCACTGCTTCGCAATGCAACTTTCACGTGAATACGCAGCTTACATGAGCAAGGAGCTGTTGAAGCGCCTTACGGCCGAGGGACTGATCCAGTTTGATCAGCCGGAGTATGTGAACGAAGTGATGCTGCAGGTTGTGCTTGATGAACTCAGCGTTGAGGACCGCATCAATGACGAAGCCCGCAGGATCCTCGAAGAACACAGCGACCAGTTGAAGCAATATGGGGCGACCTACGAAGACGCCTTCAAGGCAATCAAGAAGCAGATTATCCGAGAGCGGAAAATCGTCCTTTAGATTGGTATTTCCCTGGCGGTTCAATGAGATTATCCCACGAAAAAGTCATTCAGCTATCCCACCGCATCATGACGGCCATCGAAGAGCTTGATGAAGTGGAAATCTACGATGAGCCGAACAACATCCGGCAGGCGATTGTGCGCATCCTGACGGACCTGCTCCGCGAAGAGGAGAAGATCGAGCAGACGGTCCGCCAGCGCATCGCGACGCACAAGCGAAGCATCCCCGAGGGCGGCGGCGAATGGGAAATCCTTTACCGAAAGTACTATCTCGAGGAACTCCGCAAGCTGGGAATTGCACCTCTTACACAGCGCAACTGAATTCCTGCCGCGCTTCCTATTCCTTAGAAGAATCGTGAATCCGGACGCCGGCGAAACGCATGCTTCAGTCGCGGCGCTTCAGCACGGGCGGCTTATCTTCTTCAGGATTCTGCTGGCCGCTGGGCTGTGCGGTCGGCGAAGTTTTGTTATCGGGTTGGCGCTTCTGGAGCGTTGGGCCGCCCTCACTTTTTTCCATCTTTTGCCGCATCGACATGACGCCCTCAAGCCGGGTCTTCATGTCGTTGAACTCGGAGGTGCTGACCAGGTATTCGCTGCGATTGGGGAGGATGGATTTGATTTCCTGTTCAACCTTGATAATGCGTTCGGCCGTCGGAGGATGGTCGGCGAAGATTGAGGGTACAGATCCGGGATCGCGCCGCTGCTCCTGTACAATCTTACCGAAAAATGCTACATAAGCATTCGGGTCGTAGCCCGCTTTGTACATGTACTGAATGCCCAGATAGTCAGCTTCGGCTTCGTCGTTGCGGCTGAATTTCAGAAACGCCAAAGGCACGCCATTCATGTAGGCTTCCATGACCCCGTAATAAACTCCTACCGACATAGGAGTGAAAACCAGAGGCAGCATGGCGTATTGCAGGATTGTCGCTTTGGTCATTTGGCTTGCCCAATGCCGCGCCGCAACGTGCGCGATCTCATGTGCCACGACGCCCGCAACCTGATCTTCCTCAGTGGCCGCCTGGAGAAGGCCGGAATTGACATACAAAAACCCGCCAGGTAGAGCAAAGGCGTTGATGTCCGGAGAGTCGATAACCTTGACGGTCAGTGGAATCTTGAGATCGGAATTGCGGGCTACATTCTGCGCAACCCGGTTGACGTATTCATTGATTACCGGGTCTTTGATAATTCTCGCCGATCGATCGATTTCCGTGGCGTACTGCTTGCCAATCGCGATTTCCTTTTGCTCGGATATGATGCTGCGGTGCGCGACCCTGCGGTTGCCGATGGAATCGACGTCCTTCTTCTTATCGGACGCCCCGGCCGAAACGGATGCCAATACCATCATGAAGGTCAAGGTAAGAGGGACACTCCTATGTTTTGTCATGGGGGGCCTCCTTGTTTCAATTATATCCCGAATATCTTAACGGGCCTCAAAATTACTTCCATCGCTCCTTATTTGCCGTGCCGTGCGGAAGGGATCGGGAAAACCCTTGGCAGAAGGACAGCGCCGGCGTTGACGGTTATACCCTCGGCGGGTTAGATTGACTTTTCGTGATTCGTCCAGGGTCGGGGCAGATTGCTCGCGCGCGGTCCGCTGGAAAGGCTGGATTTTCTGTCATGGCGGTGGCAAAGATTCATCCCGGTCAGGTGTGGTGCAAAGATGGGACTGAAGAAAACTGGCTGGTGACCAAGGTTTATACAGAAGCTTTCAGTTCGTACGCCATGCTCCGCAAGGTTGGCGGTGAAAACAATCATGTGCAGCGCTTGAAAATCATGAAGTCCGCCGACGGCATGACTCTTCCCGGTTTCAGGTTCTCACAGGAATCGGATGCATTCTGAATAGCGGGCTGTTTCATCGCGCATTGGACCGGCCCCTCCTTTGAAATCTGCGCGCCGGATTGGAACCCTCGCATCAATGATTTCCTCGGCTGTAAAATTCGTCGGCGGATTTATCGTGACCTTCATTGCTGGGTCCGGCTATCCGGGCGTCATGCTCCTGATGGCTGTTGAGTCCGCCTGCATCCCCTTACCGTCTGAAGTGATCATGCCGTTCTCCGGCTATCTGGTTTCGGTCGGGCGCTTCAGCTTGTGGGGCGTCGCTGTGGCAGGCGCAGTGGGATGCAACATCGGATCGATTGTGGCCTATTACATTGGCGCCAAAGGCGGCCGCCCGCTGGCGGAGCGCTACGGCCATTATGTGTTCGTAACCCGGCATGATCTCGAAATGGCAGACCGTTGGTTCGCGCGCTATGGCGATTGGGCAGTATTCTTTGCACGGCTGCTCCCGGTCGTGCGAACGTTCATTGCCCTTCCTGCGGGAATCGCTCGCATGAATTTTCTTCGCTTCAATGTCTATACTTTTCTCGGGTCGCTGCCGTGGTGTTTCGCACTGGCTTACGGGGGTATGAAACTCGGCGAACGATGGAAGGATCTGGAACCGTACTTCCATCGTTTTGATACTGTCTTTGTCATTCTCCTGGTGATCGGAGCCGTCTGGTTTTTTCGCAGCCGCTGGAAAAACCGCCTGCCCGCAAGCTGAGCCCGGCGGCCAGACGTTGCTCATAATACTCATTGAAAAGCGAGTCTTCTTGAAGTTCCGGCGCGATTGCACTCAGAACCACGGAAAATCCGTTCCCTAAATTGATCTCACCGGCATCTTGACGATGTCCTCTACGGCCGCTACCTCCCGCATGACGAACGGCTCGCCGTAACGCACTCCGATCATCAGGCCAAAATGCCGTGCAAGTGAGGCCACGCGTTCGCGAAGGTCCCTGCGGGAAGGGAAGAGGTTCTGCATATCTTCCTCCCGCGAAAATTGCGAACTGTAGGCAAGAATGGCTTTGAGCTTCTTCTCAAGCTGCATTGTGATATCCACCACAAAAGACGGGCGGACCGCAGGCACGTACAGGCTTGAATAGATTATCTTGTGAGGCCGGAAGGGCTTGCCTTCAAGTGGCAGCTTGGCAAGCCCAGCGTAAAAGCACGCTTCATAGCCGATTTGTCCGGTTGTATAGTGGTCCGGGTGGCGGCCTTTCCAATAAGGCAGGATTACCGTGCGGGGTTGAAGATCACGGATTTTCTGCGCGATCTTCAGCTTGTATTCCCGAAGATGCTCAACGCCGGCATCAGGTATAAACAGGTTTTCACGGTGTACAATTCCCATAATTCGTGAAGCCCGTGCCGCCTCGCGTTCGCGCAGGGCCGCGTCGCCACGCGTGCCAGTCTCTCCAGCGGTCAGGTCGAGAATCCCAACTCGATAGCCGGCCTCGACCATTTTGATGATTGTTCCGCCGCACGTAAGTTCGGTGTCATCGCGATGGGCTGCAATGGAGAGAACGTCGAGTTGCATAAGGGTCGGGTCCTTTCAACCTTCGAGGACTGTCGCGGGCCGGTGGATTGCTCCCGCGATGTTGTGGCGTTTGGCTCTATTCAGTCGGCCTCAAGAAGCCGCACAAACTGCTTTTCATCCAGCCGGTACTTGAAGGCCTTCCTGCCATTGACAAAGATAACGGGAATCTCATCCTTGAGCGCGCGATATGCCGCTAGGTCCTCCAGGATGTTAATTTTGCGCAGTACGAATTTATGTCTTGCTTGAAGCCTCTTGAGTTGCTCTTCGGCCTGGTCACAGAGGCAGCATTCCGGCTTCGAATAGATAACAACTTCAGGCAAGGTCACGCTTGAAAATCCTTTTCTTTATGAGCGAGAACTACAGTCTTTCCTCCGCGATGGCAATCTTTGCAGCGCGGTTCCGCATCTATAAGCAAAAGTTCATCGCTGTGGGTTGGGACCTCAAATCACATTCGCAAAGGTTCAGCGAATTTCCAGCAAACTCAAAATTCTAGGGGCAAGTCTTGCAGACGGTCAAGCATGGCCTGGTGCGGGTTCCGGGAACGGACGGTGGCGAAGGAAGTGTGGCGACTCCTGATGCTCGGTAGCCGATGCGGCGTATATAATCATCTCTGCGTTTCAAGACTGCAATGCGCAACGAAATCCATCATCGCCCTCTGGATGGCCAGGTGGCGCTTGTCACGGGCGCAGGTCGCCGCATTGGGCGGGAAATTGCCCTGACGCTGGGGCGCGCCGGCGCGACCGTCGTGGTCAACTACAACTTGTCAGGAAACGGGGCCAGGGCTGTGGTGCGGGAAATCCAAGCGCAGGGGGCAGAGGCGATTGCGTTGCGGGCGGATGTCTCAAGTTCAGCGCAGGTGCGGCGAATGTTCACGGCGGTCGAGAAGAAGTTTGGCCGGCTTGATGTCCTGGTCAACAACGCCGGCATTTTCTTTCCGGCGCGGTGGAACCAGCTTAACGAAGAGCAATGGGACCGGGTGCTCAGCGTCAACCTCAAGGGACCGTTCTTCTGCGCGCAAGAAGCGGCGCGTATCATGAAGCGCCGGAAACGCGGCAACATCATCAACATCTCATCGCTCGGGGGGCTTCAGGCGTGGCCGGATTACATGCACTATTGTTCTTCGAAAGCGGGGCTTATTATGTTGACGCGATGCCTGGCTAAGGCCCTTGCGCCCGACATTCGGGTGAATACTATTGCTCCCGGCACCATCATGATGCCCGGTGAGAAGCGAACCAGGCTGCTCGATCGGGTAATTCGATCAGCTCCGCTGCGAAAGGCAGGGCGTCCGGAAGATATTGCCAACATGGTTTTGTACCTTGCCTGTCACGGTGAATTTATTACGGGGCAGGTCCTGGCAGTGGATGGGGGAAAATCCATCCCATGACTCTCGGTTTATAACTTCCCGGATGTGTGGACCGCGACCTCAGAAATTTGTCTGAGCAATCCACGAAGACGTGCCATTGAGGGCCTTTCTTCGCCGTATCGCGCCGAATAATAAAGATGCGTGAACTCTTTGGCGGGGCCGGCAACCGGTGTTAACTCAAGCCTCTGTGCGAACTCTCTTGGCGTTTCTGAGGGCAGCTTTCGAAAGCCCTTTTTCCCGAGGACGCCGAGAAATCGCTGGTAGCTGAACGTAACTTCCTGAAGACTCAGCGGCCGGCTGGGGCTTCGGAACGTCCAAGCCCATCGGAATTTAAGCTCCTTCATGTTCCAGTCGGTCCCGGCAAGCAGGAAACCCGCACAGATCCCAATCACGGCCAGCAACAGGAGAAATTTGCGCGCGGCCAGCGCATTTTTCAGCCTTAATGCCAGCCCCGCCATTTCGGTGCGCAACAGACCAAACCGGTGCCGTGCATTCTGCTGAAGCCGGCGCGATTGCAACTCAACCTGGGCAGTGAGTTGCATCTGGTGCGAGAAGTCGTAATTGATGACCCACTCGCTCCAGAACAGACTGAGTGCGTCCATGTAATCGTCCAGATCGGAAGCGACCACCGGATGAGGGTCGGGCGGGGTCGGGTCAAAGGGTATCCATCCATAACGGGGGAAATAGACCTCGACCCAGCTATGAGCGTCGCGGGCCCTCACCACAAAGTCTTTGCCAAAACGGTTGTAGGAGCCGGTCTGAAATCCGTTCACGAGGCGTGCAGGAATGCCGATGGTCCGGAGCATGAGGGCCATCGCGGAAGCGAAATATTCGCAATAGCCCTTTTTCGATTTGAAAAGAAAGCTGCCCATCGGGTCCGCTGGGTTGGTATCCTGCGGCTCGAGCGTGTACTTAAAATTATCGCGAAGGTAGTTTTGCACGTCCATCACACGCACATAGTTGCTGGTTGCCTTTGATGTGACCTCTTCCGCAAGTTGGCGGACGCGCGGATCAAGATCGGGCGGAAGACGAAGATATAATTGGCGGATGTTTCTGGGGTAATCCTCGGAAGAGTCACTTAGCGCGGCGGCCGGAGGTAAACCGACCTGCGAAACCACCTCGTATTGCATGGGTGAAAAGGCATGCTGAGGGTTGTGCAAAGAACCCGTCTCATCCATTGTCAGCAGGTGCATTCGACCCGCAATCCGCCGTACGGATGCCGCAGCGAACACGACATCGGACGAAATAGGAGACAGCAGGACCTTATAGTGAAGGGCTTTTTCCGGCCGGCCCTTCGTGCCTGGATCGCGAGGGATAATGAAGCGCCCGTAAGAGACAGGCGGCACGGCCGTAAGCCTTGTGTCGTCGTTATACCAATGCTTGCCGTCAAAAGTGGCGAGTGCAAGACCGCGCCACAGAACGCCCCGATAGTCGCTGGGATTATCTTCCGGCAAGACCCGAAAAACCACTGCTCCTGATCGCATGATGCTGCGAAGGTCGCCCAGCGTGACGGTTTCTGAAAAGCCGGTGATGTTCTGGGGGTGGTTCTCGGTCCCCATCAAATAACCGGAGCGGTACCTCGGGATAACAAAGAACAGAATCGGGGCCGCCAGGACGATTCCCAGGCCAAGCGCGGCGGCTGTTTTCCCGAGCGACCGTCCAATCGTCGGCTGGCTTCCTGCTGAGGCAAGAATGATGCAGGCCGTCGAGGCTTTCGTGAGTTCGATAGATCGCCTGATTTCGTAGCTGATAAAAGTAGCTACGGCGAGGACAATATAGATCGCAAAGAACAGCAGGAAGTATGTATTGATGGTCAGCACGGTGCTTGCAAGCATCATCAGCAGCGACAATGCGGCGAGATAAATGTGGTCGCGGCGAGTGCGCGAGGAGAAAATCTTGATGACCGTGGCGAACAGAACGAGATGGACGGCGGCATTCAACAGGCTTTGGAGCATCCTGGCGTTCGCGGACAGGACCAGGAAATCCAGAATGAAAAAGGGAATATAGAGCACGGTGAGGGAAGTTATCAGGCGCGACGGAGGTTGCAATTCCCACCTGCAAGCATAGCCGCACAGCCTGACAGCAATTGCAATGGATACCAGCGCCGTCCAAAGAAAGCCCAGTTTCCCGGTTAACGCCAGCATCACAAAGCTGGTTGCGAGCATCAACAAGAGTGAGCCGTTAAAGAACCGGTCAACAGTGGTCAATGGCTGAGGGGAATTGTGGCCGGCCTGGGCGTCATGGATCATAGGCGCACCTGTTCCCAAACCATCAAAATCGTCACTTGCCGTAGCATCCATTACCCATGCGGAGGGCAGATGGCGCAGAGACGAGGCTTCAATGCAGGCCGGATGATTTCAGAATATCATCCAGTTTGGATTGCCATCCGTTCGGCAGCGCAGTGCTGGGTTGGAGCATATGGACAGCTTCTGGAATGGTGAGGTCATCAGGAACGCGTTCGAAGCAGCAGCGGACGAGTGTCTCGTGGATATGAAGGGGTTTGAAGATGAACTCCGTGCCATCAAAGCGGACAGACAGCAGAATCTGCTGCCATGTTCCGTCCGCGTCCTTTGCTTGCTCCAGCAGGAAGCGTCCGCCGGTTCTGAGCCGCGCCAAGAAGCCCCAGCCAATCGTCACATCCCGGATGAGTGTTCCATCAACCTTGACCATTCGCTGTGAGGAGGGATCGATCCACATTTCGCCGGCCATGCCTTCCAGAACCAAAGACTGTCGCGAGCTTGGAGAAAAATCGGGCGCCGGCCGAAACTTCAGCATGATGGCCCCGTTCGCATCCCTCCCGGCGTATGTGTAAATAAAGGCGACAGGCATGTCCTCTATGACGTTGTCCCGGCGCAATTGCTCACTCTGCTGGTCTTTCAAGCGCGCTTTTTGGAACTGCGTGTCCGTGGCAATCCTCGCAAGCAACTGCTCGTCTTTCTCAATCTGCTGTGGATCAGGCCGATGCCCGTTCACCTCGATCAGGCGGCTGACTCTTCCATAACGGGTCGCAATCTCTTCAGTGGTGCGGGAGCCGTCCGATGAAATGGCGCGTTGAATATAGCGGTAGTAGTGGGCAGGATGCTCGGAAGCCTGCAATTCATTCCATGCCATGTTCTTGACGAGTTGAGAAATGCTCGACGTCGGCAGCGCCGGACCCTGCGCGCCGCCTGCCGCGATGGCGTTAAAGCCGCGAAGCAAAACAGCCGCTGTAAGGCACAGCCACGCCATACGGGTTGTAAGTATTTTCCTCATGGATTGCATGATCCCGTTCCGGCCCAATTCCCGCTGTGAATTCATTGGGCCCATCCTTATCCTGTTACGGTATACATCTGTTAGTCTGTCATTTCAACTTTTTGACGAGGTCCCATGATGATAGCGGTCTTCCGCGTTTTCCGGTTGTTGAGAAGATGCGAAGGAGGAACCCCGTCGAGACCTGACAACATCGGGTTTGAACAATTATTGCCGCCTTGCCAGGTTGCAGAGGCAATAGAAGCGCTGGCATACGTGCGTACTCAGGTGGTTAAATACCGGGTCTGTGCTGAAATCAAATGTCGGGAGGCGAAATGAACCGCGTTGGGTTTGTGTTAAAGGTGAAGGCCGATAAGATTGAGGAGTACAAGGAGCATCACAAGAAAGTGTGGCCGGAGATGCTGGAGGCGCTTCGGCGCACAGGCTGGCACAATTATTCGCTTTTCATGCGGAGCGACGGAACACTCTTTGGATATTTCGAGACGCCAACCGATCTGAAAACTGCCGTGGCGGCGATGTCCAATGAAGAAGTCAATGCCCGGTGGCAGGCGATGATGGCGCCTTATTTCGAATCGTTGGACGGCTCGCGCCCTGATGAAATGATGAAGGAGCTTGAGGAGGTTTTTCACCTCGATTGAATCTTGCCAGAGACGGACAAAACCCCGCGTCCGCATCGCGACAGCGAAGCACTTCCTGCGCCAGTTCTGCGGTGTCGTTGCCGCTGCCGGTCATTTGATATGACGTATCCGCAGTGGCGTTGCCACGCGGTCGGTGACAAGTTCAGGATGCTGCCTCCGGAAGGTTTCAGTCACGCTGCATGACCAGCAGACCGGCTCGCATTTGTTAAAAAGCTCGGGCAGCTTTTCGGCAGGGAACTCATTCCATGGGATGATCTTTTTTTCAGGTGTCAGCAGCGCTGGTTGATGGTCCACCCACCATTCCTTGACCTCCGCGATCGACCTGCCGCAGAAAACGCAGTTCTTGTCGCTGAACCAGTCGATGACGATGTTCCGAACCAAGCAATCCGATGGCCGCATGGCGATCTCTTGCAGGCACTGTTGCCCGCAGTCTTTGCGTTCAGGCCAGTTGCTGCATTGGGAGAGTTGCATCTGCGGCGGGTGAGTAAATGCTTCTCGGGCGGCCTCTTTGGCATCAATTTCGACGGCCGCAGTCTGGTGGGTTTCCGGACAGGTCACCAGGCGTTTACCCCGAAACCGGAAGTATGTTCGCACGCTCGAAATAACTCGATACAGCAGGAAAGCCGCAACGGCTAATGCCACGATCCATAAGAATGCACTGACCATACAAGCCTCCCTTCCAGCTTGCTTATAACAACAGCGCAAAATTGATGATGTGACTGACATCACACCCTTATGTGTCGGCGGGGCCGCGGGCCGCTGCGCTGATGAACTTGCCGACAGGGAAGGAAGGCCGCGACGCGCGCGAGGTCGGGATGTCGAATTACTCCAGTGGTAGTAGTCGAATCGTCACTTTTCAGAAGCCGTGTGGAATGAGTAGATTCTAATGGTAATGAAAGCTCTGATCACAGGTTCGGGCGGCCTGATCGGGTGTGCCTGCTCACGATTGCTCTGCGGGGAAGGCTGGGAGGTCATTGGCGTTGACAACAATATGCGGGAGTATTTTTTTGGCCCGCAGGGGTCCATCGCAGCGACAATCAGGTTCCTCCAGGAATCCTTCGTAGGCTACCGTCACTTTGCCCTGGATATTCGGGACCGCGAGGCGATGCGCAGACTGATGCGTGAAGAGCGGCCGGACTTCATTATCCACGCCGCTGCGCAGCCTTCGCATGACCGGGCTGCATCGATCCCATATGAAGATTTCGATGTGAACGCCGTTGGCACGCTGAACCTGCTCGTCGCAGCGAGGGATTACTGCCGCGATACACCGTTCTGTTTTCTCAGTACGAACAAGGTCTATGGCGACCATCCGAACTCGATGGCTCTGGTTGAGCACGCTACGCGCTACGATTATGCGGACGGGCGGGACGGGATCGATGAAACCATGTCCATCGATGCCTGCCTTCATTCTGTTTTTGGCGCGTCCAAGGTGGCGGCAGATGTGATGAGCCAGGAGTTCGGCCGGTACTTCCAGATGCCCATCGGGATCTTTCGTGCGGGATGCATGACGGGCCCTCAGCACGCGGCCGTGCAATTGCACGGCTATCTGGCTTACCTCGTCGATTGCGCTGTGACCGGCCGGGAATACACGATTTTCGGGTATAAAGGGAAGCAAGTTCGCGACCAGATCCATTGCGATGACGTCGCCCGGCTAATGCTGGAATTCTTCCGCTCTCCGAAATGCGGCGAGGTTTATAACCTTGGCGGCGGAAGACGAAACAGCATTTCCATTCTTGAAACGATCGACCTGCTGGAAGGAATGGGTCTGCCCGTCCACTACCGATACGACCCGAGGAACCGGGTGGGCGACCATATCTGTTATATCTCGGACCTCGGTAAGCTGCGCTCGCATTTCCCGGGCTGGGAAATCCGGCATGGCGTGAACGAGATCGTCACAGAGATTGTCAGAGTTCGCACAAGGGCGCAATCGGCAGGTGCCGAAATGATTCCTGCCGGAATGAGCCAGCCGCGTGTAGATCAATGGTCTGTCAGTGAGTGCGGTTCATGCTCCCAACACGATAAGGCCTGTGGTTGAGAGGCATTCGGTTTTCACGGCTTGGGGTTAATTAGTAGAGACACCTGGCAGGACAGGGAGGGGGGAAGTGTGGGACTGGACGTCCGTGTCCGCGCGTGGGAACAAGCGCCTGATGTGCCTGTAGCGAGGGGCCGCGAAGGCGGAGCTGAACATCTTGATCCGCAAGGGTGCCGGCCGGCGGAATTACAGCTTTGGCAGAAAGTTGAACGCTCCCGGGAGATCGAATGGCAGCGCTGTCCCGCCAGCACTTCGGCAAGGCTTCACCGCCGGGCCGTTCTGGCAGCACGTTCACTGCCCATCCTTCCGGGCCGAAGGGTCCTGGAGATCGGTGCCGGCAGCGGCCTCTGGACGGCACATCTTGCTGCAGTGCTCGCCAGGCAGAACCCCCTTACGGCCGTCACTTTCAACGAAGACTTGGCGCGCAAAGCCCATTCGAGGAGGCTGCCGCACGCCACGTTCATAGCGCTGAATGACTTTGAATCGATTCTCGCCAGTGAATCCTTTGATTACGTTGTCGGCTCCGACATTCTGGATGGTCGGCTATTTCCCGCCATCCTCGATATGGCCCGTCGATGGTTGAATCCGGGCGGCCAGTTTATTTTCTTTGCGCCTAACCCGATGGGCCTGCCCGCGCTTTTCCGCAGGGCCCTGAGACTTTCCAGCAGCCGCGACGTCCCCGCAGGTTGGCAGGGACGGGCTGGAGTTCGAGGTTTGTGCGAAGCTGCGGCTGATTGGGGATTTACAGACGCTCAAATTGAATTCATCGAGGTCCTTCCTGCTCTTCAATCCTTGGCGGGGCGAGCGATGGAACTGATCCTTGAAAGGAGCCCGATGGGCCGATGCTTCGCAAGGTCGGTCTGCTTCCGCGGTTATAAAGCCGGTGCTTTTCGCACGGAGGCCGCGACGCAGGTCAACCTCTGTACGCACCGTCAGCTTTTTGGGGCAATATCGGTTGTAGTTCCTTGTCACAATGAAGAGGCAAATATCGAGCGCCTCGTAAGGACCCTTCTTGGAATGTATGGCGACTATATCCGTGAGATCGTGATCGTTGACGACAACAGCACGGATGGAACTGCTGCAGTCGGAGCGTCCCTGGCAAGCGTAGAGCCGAAGGTGAAGCTTCTCAAGCGGAATCCTCCAAGCGGGGTGGGCCGCGCGCTCCGCGACGGTTATGCTGCTGCAACCGGGAAGTACATTCTGTCAGTCGATTGTGACTTCTTCGTCATCGCCTCGGAGTTCCAAGGGCTGTTTGATGCCGTGGCGGATGGGTACGACGGTGCGATAGGCAGCCGGTTTTCGCCGGAGTCGGCGCTGGTCCGATATCCGCTGTCAAAGATGCTCTGCAACCGCGGATATCATCTTCTGCTGAACCTGCTGCTGGGCATGCGAGTCCGCGACATTTCAAACAATCTCAAACTCTACCGTGCGGAAATCCTTAAGGAACTCGACATAGAAGAAGACCACTTTGCGGCAAATGTCGAAACAGGCCTGAAGCCCCTTCTGAAGAACTGCCGCATTCGCGAACTCCCCGCCTCATGGATTAACCGATCGGCGGACATGGGCAATTCCTCATTCCGCCTGCTTAAAGTTGGACCTGCCTACCTCCGTGTGCTTCTGCGGACTGCGTTGCGATTCTGGTGCGGCGACTACAGTACCTGCGGCTGAGCATAGTCGATTAACGTTGCCGCGCCTTCCGTGTGTGGTTCCAGCGGTATTCCCAAAAGAACAAATCCTGTGTAAGACTGTCGAGGTGCGGGGGAACCTCAGTGCGTCAGGGAACTCAAATGAAAACCGACATAAGCGATTCGCCGCCGATGCCGTTCCTCTGCCGCACTAAAGCCTTGTTGGAAACAAGCGCCCGCAGCAGGCTGCTCTTGCTGTTTCTCTTCTATGTAATTTACGGGGTTGGTTTCGGCCTGATTGGTTCAAAGAAAGTCCTCTGGAACGACGAACTGTTCAGCCTTTATATTTCCGAGCTTCCCCATTTTCACAATATCTGGGCAGCGTTGAAGACGGGCGCTGAACAAACCCCTCCGCTCTTTTTTGCCATCACGCGCGCCGGTCTTGAATTGCTTGGGAACTCGGCCTTGACACTCAGGCTGCCGGAGTTGCTCGCCTTCGGGCTGATGTGCGCCTGCCTCTTCCACCTGGTTTCCCGGAGGACGTCACCGGCCTTTGGTTTTCTCGCCATGCTTTTTCCTTTCATGACAGCGGCATTCAACTACGTTGCCGAGGGGCGGGCCTATGCTCTCGTACTGGCTTTCACGGCATTCGGGCTGCTTTGCTGGCTTTGGGCTGCGGAAGGCCGGCGGCGGGTCTTTGCACTGACGGGCCTCGCGGTAAGTCTCGCTGCGGCGATTTCGTGCCACTACTATGCCGTCCTCAGCCTGTTCCCCATGGGTCTTGGGGAACTCGCGCGCACGTTCCGCAGCAAGAGGATCGATGTGGGCGTCTGGCTGGCACTGATACTCTCAATGTCTCCTTTGCTGATTTTTCTGGCGCTCATCGAGAGTGCGCGCAAATTTGCTCCGCACTTCTGGGCAAAGCCCCGCTGGTCTTCGATGGCGTACTTTTATGAGCACTTCCTGCTCGCCCCCTCTGCCGTTCCGTTGCTCGTGATATTGCTGGCGGTGGTTATTTATTGTTCCTTCCTCCGCTCCGAACCAGGAAGTGGAGAAACGAGGACAATACCCAATATCCCTCTGCACGAAGCGGCTGCGGTGATTGGTTTTCTGCTGATACCTCCTGTCGGAGTAATCCTGGCCAAGGCCATAGTGGGGGCCTATTCGGATCCCTACGCATTGCCCGCGGTCATCGGCCTGAGCATCCTTGTCGCGTGGGGGCTTTGCATCGCACTGGAGGGGCAGGACGCGCCGGCGCTTGCTCTGGGCTTGTTGCTTTGTGCGTTTCTCGTCGTAAAAGAGGCTCAGACTTACCGGCGCGTCGTCGCGGAGAGGTCCCTCAAAGATTCGACCTACGCATTTCTCGAAGAAAATGCACAGGGCCGGGCGCCCATTGTAATTCCAGGGCCATTGGAGTTCACTGAACTCACGCATGGTGCGCCTGTCAGCATCGCCGGGCGAATGATTTACCTTGCTGATCCTGGACTGGCCGTTCAGTACACGGGAACAGATGATCCTGACCGCGGCCTGATCGAGATGAAGTCATGGGCGGGGTTAAACGTCCTGCCGTTCCAGAGTTTTATCGCTTTAGCCCGGCCCTGTTATATTTATGCGACAAATTCCAAAGACCAATACGCATGGACGGTGCGCGCATTCCAAGCAGCGCATTGGAAGATCACACTGGTTAAGTGGCAAGATAACGGGGTACTGCTGTACGCAGAGCCCGGCCGCGATGAAAAGCCGCTGACGGGTGGCAAATAGTCCGGTTTAAATTGAGAGTGGGCATGGGCGGGGTCAATTTGCCCATGCCTGCGAATTCGACATCAATTTTCACATCGATGCTTGACGGCTGACGGAGGGTTTTCTAAGATGACTTCCAGGCCTTGGCAGGTTGCTGGAGAAGGCCTTAGCGCCGGTCAGTTTGATGGAAACCCTGTCTTGGGCGGGACGGCGCGAAGCGAGGAATCTGCCGAAGCATCTGAGAACAAAAGCAGATTCTTCGCATCGATCAATGTACCGGCTCTTGGAATGAAACCGACCGAGGGTTTTTCAGCAACCTGTGAAACTTCTTGATCTTTATCGGGGTCATGCTGAAACAACGCAAGCCGCGCCGCAACTTTCGGGTCCGGAGTTCTCCCGCCACTCTTGCGATTCCGGACAAACTTTATTTCCGTATTGGGGAAGTCAGCGAACTTGCGCAGACCAAGCCCTACGTCCTGCGATACTGGGAAACGGAATTCCCGACTCTTAAGCCGGTAAAAAGTTCGACCGGGCATCGCCTCTATCGCCGGCCGGATGTTGAAATGGTCTTTGAGATCAAGCGCCTGCTTTACGAAGAAGGCTTCACCATCGAAGGCGCGCGCAAGTACCTCGCAGGGAATTCCAGCGAAGCGGCGGACGCAAAGTCGCGCGGTCAATCCCGCCTGAGCGACGCCCACGTGCAAGCCATCAAGCGTGAGCTTGAGGGAATCTTGACAATAGTTTCACGATGATGCTAGCGTGGAAATCTGCGCGATTCAGCCTATAATTGAGCATGAAGTTGACGATTGCCGGGACGTAGCGCAGCCTGGTAGCGCACTTGCTTGGGGTGCAAGTGGTCGCCGGTTCAAATCCGGCCGTCCCGACCAGTCATTGTTTGCAGCGTGATGAGCGGCGAGTGACAAGGCAGCGGAAAGCAGCGCGGACATTAGTCTTTCCTTGATCACTCGCCGGAGGGTCGCAGGTAAGTCGGGGCGTGGCGTAGCCTGGTAGCGCGCTTGGTTCGGGACCAAGAGGTCCCCAGTTCAAATCTGGGCGCCCCGACCAACATACTTAGGTTCTTCCCGGTATCGAAGTCTTCCAATAGAGCAGAACCAGGCTCGAAAATTAAACTTCCGAGATAGTGATCACCCGTTCGAATGAGTTCGCCGCTTTTCCTCGGATGCTGCTGGGGTGTGAGTTTTCGGCGTTGAAATATCTGATGTCATAACTCCAGTTTTGCAAACTGACGTCCGCGGTTCTTTTGGAACCCACCAAAAATTAGTTCACGATTGAAGCTTCCTTCCGGACTGACAGCCATGGGGGTGGGGATTCAGGTTTGGGGAATTTTCATTAGCGCGCATGGATGTGAACGTCCGCAGCCGGGACCCTTCGAGCGGCCGGTAATGCACGCCCAGAAATCGAGTTGCTGATGAATTACGCGCGTTCTACCTGTACCAGAGAATTCGCGCGCACTCCAGTGGGACCAAAGCCAACGGGTGGTAAGGCACAATACGGGGCGTAAAGTCATTTGCCGGGCGGTCCGCCCGAACAGAGGCCGTATACAGATATGCGTTGGAGGCGCCAACGAGCGGAGCGGCGCATTTCATTTCCACAACTTGGGCTTGGTTTCCACCCGCAGCGTCAGCGTATAACTCGACCCGCACAGTTTCCGCGTCCAGTTCATGCAGATAGACTTGCACATTAAAGATGTGTAGTTCATCAGTGGAGGCTACATGCAGCGATCCGAAGCGGAGACGGGCCCAGTGCTTTTCAACTTTCCTGCGCCAATTGACAAGGCCCTCCAGGGCCGCGGTCCCAGATGTTATTCGTTTACGATACGCGTTCGCACAGGAAATGTAATGGGTTTCCGTATATTCTCTGGCCACACGATTGGCGGAGAATCTTGGCGTGAGGCGGGACATGCTTGCCCGGACCTTTTCGATCCAGGCGGTCGGAAGTCCTGTCGGATCGCGCTGGTAGAACATGGGGATAATTTCGTTCTCAAGCAGCGAATAGATCTGTTCAGCTTCCCTGCGGTCCCATTCCGGGTCGGAGTTGTGCTCCTGCCCGTCTCCGATGGCCCAACCCACTTCCGGCGAGTATGCCTCAGCCCACCAACCGTCAAGTTCCGAGAAATTCAGGCCTCCGTTGACGAGCACTTTCATGCCGCTGGTTCCGCTGGCTTCCCAGGGCCGCCTGGGGTTATTGATCCACAGGTCTACGCCGCGGGCCAGATGCTCGGCCATGTGCATGTCGTAGTCTGCAAGAAATACTGTGCACCGCCGCGCAGCCGTATTGCGGATAAACTGAATCCACTGACGGATCATTTCCTGGCCTTCATGATCTTGCGGATGCGCCTTTCCTGCTATAACGAGCTGGGCAGGCCTTTCGCGGTTCGTCAGGATGCGGAGCAATCGCTCAGGATCCTGCAGCATCAGGTTGGGCCGCTTGTAAGCGGCAAAGCGGCGTGCAAACCCAATCGTTAGCGAATTCGGATCGAAGACGTGAGCCGCCTGATCGATTTCTTCAGGGGTCGCCCCGTGTCCGGCGAGTTGGCGGGAAAGATAGGAGCGGACGTAATTGACAAGCTGAAGGCGGTTCTCCGCTCGCATCTTCCAGAGTTCCACTGCCGGGATGGAGTCTAACGCGCCGGCCAATTCTTCGAGATCGCCCCGCCATCGGTCCTTGCCCGCGGCCTCCGTCCAGATTCGGTCCGCCGGTTCCGAGTCCCAAGTTGGGACATGAACGCCGTTCGTCACATGGGTGACCGGCACCTCTACTCGGGGCCAGCGCGGGAAGAGCGGTTGGAACAATCGGCGGCTGACCTCGCCGTGTAAGCGGCTGACGCCGTTCACTGCACCGCTGCCACGAATGGCAAGGTAGGCCATGTTGAATGGCTCTGAATCATCATCCGGATTCAGCCGGCCTAAGCCCATTAATTGCGAAAACGGGATTCCAAGCCGCACTTCCGCGTAGCGGCTGAAGTGCCGTTTCATAAGGGCAGGCGAGAAGCGGTCAAACCCGGCTTCAACCGGTGTATGGGTGGTGAAGAGGTTGCCGGGACGGGTCGCCGCCAGGGCCTCGTCGAATGGCAGCTTTGATTCTTCCATGAATTCGCGGGCGCGTTCCAGCACGACAAACGCTGCGTGACCCTCATTAAGATGGCATACTTCCGGACGCAGCCCCAGTGCTCGCAGCAGGCGCCAGCCGGCGATCCCGAGGATTCGCTCCTGTTGCAGGCGGGTTTCCGGACCACCTCCATACAGCTCTGAAGTCAGACCGCGGTAGTCGGGCAGGTTCGCCGGATCATTCGAATCGAGCAAAAACAAACGAGCGTGCCCAACTCGAACCTCCCATGTGCGCAGGTAAAGTCGAACACCCGGCAACTGGATGGATACTCGCAGCCATTCCCCGTTGGACTCCCGAAGCGGGGAAATCGGCAACTGCGTTGGATCGTTATAAGGATAGAGTGGTTCTTGATGACCATCGGCGTCGATCCTCTGACGGAAATAACCCTGCTGATACAAAAGCCCCACGCCATAAACAGGAACACCCAGATCGCTGGCAGCCTTGAGCTGGTCGCCGCTGACGTTACCAAGTCCCCCCGAATATATCGGGAGCGCATCGCTCAGCATGAACTCCATGCTGAAATAGGCGATTGCCTTGAATGGAGGATCAGGATACGCCGTTGTGAACCAGTGCGTGCGCGTATCGTAGTACTCGTAGTAGCGGCGCGTCTTCTCCAGCTTTTCGCGGAAGCTGGCATCCGCCAGACATTGGCCCAGCCTCTCACGCGAGACGGTCTGGAGGATGACCCAGGCGTTATGGGTAAGCCTCCAGAGTTCCGGATCAAGATGAGCCCATAGTTCGTCAGCCGCATGGTTCCATGACCATCGGAGATCCAAAGCCAGATCGCGGAGCCAGGCCTTATATTGTTCGGAGTCCATCGGCGATCTCCCTGAATCACTTGGCATCCTCAAGTTTATCAATACTGATGCTGCCGGGCGCGTTTTTATTGCGGACCCCGCCGCCGTTTGTGAAGGACAGGTGTTCCTGGAGTGGCTGATAAATCCCGATCCTCCCAGGCGGCAGGCTTTCAGGAGTACAACTTCGCACGCAACAGGATCACACGCGCTGCCAAGGAACCGGAGATCATTCTGGAAGTTACGTAGCCGCGAGATACGCCCTACTCGAGTCTGGTCACGTGAATTCTGCCGGTCGGCAGGCCGGCCCGCGCGCGTCCGCAGACTCTTTGGCAATGATGGCTGGCTGCGAGTGGACAACGTCCAGAATAGGCCATTGGTTTTGCGTGTCATCTTCCAAGAGCACACTCCGAGCTGATCCAGGTCTTTGAGCGGAGAGGAGTCTGACAAGGAACAGGCTCGTGATTCGCTTTCCCATTCCATGAGATTCGCTGTGCTAATTCCGGTATTGGGTTGAGCGTCCGTAATAAGTCGAGTTCCACCCACCATCACACCGAACACGTCCGGCTCAAGCCTGACACAACCGCAGGGCATATCGCGGTTGTGACCGGCATCTGGTGTAAAATACTTTGTTATAAGTTTTACCAGTCGAGCTCTTGCCCGAAAGTTTTTCTCACTCTTTTTGACGGCAAGCCGCGATGTGGAAGCCTGCCTTCCACCGAAGTTGTCCTTGAGGGTGGAATTTGGTGATGCTTTTTGTCTTTCGTTTAGTCCGTGTGCCGGCGGCACATCTGACCGCCTGCGACGCCAGGATGAATCCCGGGCAACTGCTTTACGTAGGACCAACTGACACCGGAATTAATGAATCAAACGTTGCAGTGAAATCACATTCATGAAAGAGGCAGATCGATATGGAAATGACCCGGAAGGATTTTATTGCGCTTGGCGTTGGTGGAATCATAACGGCGCTCAGCACTCAGGCGGATGGTCAATTGGTTGAGAGGCCGCACGACTGGTCATCTGCGGAGTTGCACGCAATCATGAACAAGCCCGCTCGTTATCGCCAGGTTTATGATGTTACCCAGATCGGCGGGGGAGTTTTCCTGAACAACATCAAGAATTCGCTCAACGGCTTTCAGTTCAGCTTTGGGGCGCCGCCGTCGCAGATCAATATTGTCGCAGCTCTGCATGGTGCGGCGAACCTGCTCAACTTTGATGATGCCGTGTGGAAGAAATATCGTTTGGGAGAGTTTATCAGCCTCAAGGACCCCAAGACGGGCGAATTTGCCACTCGAAATCTCTATTACACCAGCAGCGCTGACAAGGCTGACCATGATCCCGACAGCGAGAAGTCGATTTACCAGGACAAGAGCATCGAGGGATTGCAGGCCAGGGGTGTAAGCTTCCTCTGCTGCCACACGGCAACCGAGGAACAATCCCGCAAACTGATCGCGCGGTTTGGGCTGAAGGAACAGCCCGAGACCGTTGTGAAGGACCTTCTCGCCCACCGCATTCCGGGCTCAACCGTCGTTCCAGCCATGGTTGCCACCGTGGCGATTCTGCAACTCGAAGCGCGTTTCAGCTACATTACCGTTGCTGCATAACGGGCCACGAATACTCTGGTAAGGAAAGAAATGCAAAAACGAAAGTGGAAACCAAACTCCCTCTTGAAAGTGGTGGGTGCGCTCGGAGTGCTTCTGTTCCCGGCGGCCCGCGCATGCTTCGCGCAGCGAGCAGTTCCCCCGTGGAGCGGCGGCGCGAACAACCCCGCAGCATACAAGGGTTATATTTTTGAAGTCCCGCAGATCAACAACGTTCCGGACCTGCACGGGAATCCGTGCGATGCGCGGCTGGTCCTCTTTATCGCCGGAAACCAGTTTATGGTCCTGCCCCGCCTGATTGAAGCTTTTGAGGCGCAGCATCCGGACCTGAAGGGCAGGATTTATTATGAAACGCTGCCGCCGGGCATTCTGCTGCGCCAGATGGAAAACCGCAATACCCTGACGCTCGGCAACCTGACGCTGACGGTCCGTCCGGACATCTATGAAGCGGGTGCTCGGCGACTGGCGGCGCTGGCCGCGCAAGGAAAGGTGCGCAGCGTGGTTCGATACGCCTCAAACGATCTGGCTATCATGGTGCGGAAGGGAAATCCCAAGCACATCCGCTCTCTTCGCGACCTGGGCCGGCCGGACGTTCGTGTTTCCATGCCCAATCCGGAGTGGGAAGGCGTCGCCCAACTGATTGAGCAATCGCTTCGCAATGCCGGCGGTGAGGAGCTGGTCCATCAGATCATGGTTAACAAGCGGCAGCAGGGGACAACCTTCCTGACGCACATCCATCATCGGCAAACCCCGATGAGGATCGTAGAAGGCGTGTCGGACGCGGGTGTCACATGGCAGTCAGAGGTAAAGTTCCAGGAGCGCATCGGCAACCCGATCGAGGGCGTGCAAATTCCGCCAAAGTATAATACGACGGGCATTTACGCCGCCGGCGTTATCACCGACGCTCCGCACCCGGAGGCGGCGGAAGAATGGGTCAAATTTCTCAGCACAGAAACGGCCCAATCAATTTACCGCAGCTACGGTTTCGGGATTCCTGGACAATAATGGAGTGGCGATGAAAACCGGATGCATTGCGAGAACGAAGCGTCGATTGCGACGGGCCGCTGCTGTCCTTGCAGGTGTCTCCATCCTGTCGGTGTTCGGATTGAACGGAATGCTAAGCGCCCGATCTCCAGCTAAAGGTGCGCGCGACACAGGTGCTTCTGAGGAAGCCGCCATCCCGGCGGTTGACTGGAAAGCGCCTGACCCCGCGACGATCCCCCGCGGCCCATTGGGCGAGAGCATTCGCCTGGGTCTGAACATCATAACCAACACGCCGAAATACGCCTCGCGCTACGTCGGAAACAGGATGAACTGTAAGGATTGTCACCTGAACAGCGCAACACAGGCGTGGGCTTCGCCGCTTGCGGGAATCACCACTATTTTTCCGGCTTACACCAAACGTGATGGGCGCGTGATCACTATCGAGCATCGCATCCAGGAATGCTTCGAGCGGAGCGAGAACGGAACAGCCCCGCCTTCCAATAGCCCGGAGATGGTTGCCATCGTGGCCTACATGAACTGGCTCTCGAAGGGGATCCCAATGGGTTCGACGGTGAAAGGACGGGGGCTGCTGCGGTTAAGCGCTCCGGCCCATGTGGATCCGATTGGAGGAGCGACCATCTATGCTCAGCAGTGCCAGGTGTGCCACGGCGCAAATGGCCAAGGGGTCGCGGGAATGTTCCCGCCGCTGTGGGGGGCTGGAGCTTTCAACGACGGGGCCGGCATGAGCCACCTGGACAAAATGGCGGCATTTGTCAAAGCGAACATGCCCAAGACCGGTCCCGGCAGTCTCACAGTTCAGCAGGCTTACGACGTCGCAGCTTTTGTGACGCAGAAGCCCCGCCCGCACTTCAGACCGCCCGCGCCTTCATCTCGCTAACAAGGGAGGGATAGATCCATGAATGCCCATCCTCTTTATCTGAACGGACAGTGGGTGCAAACAACCACCACACTTGCGGTCATAAACCCGGCTACAGCGGAGTCTTTTGCCGAGGTCTGCACGGTTGGGCGTTCTCGTGTGGCCGAAGCCGTGCGTGATGCGCATGTGGCGTTTCAAGAGTGGCGGCGGCTCACTGGCAAGGCGCGCGGCGCATTTCTGAATGCTATTGCGGACGAGATGGAGCGACGAAGCAACGAAATCGCCCGCATCGTCACAAGAGAGAATGGCAAGCCCGTCGCGCAAAGCCGGACAGAAGTTGCAATGTCAATCGATCATCTGCGCTGGTTTGCCGAAGAGGCGCGTCGGGCCTACGGGCGCGTTATTCCGAACCAGGTGGAGGGCAAACGGCATGTGGTTGTAAAAACGCCCATGGGTGTGGTTGGCGCCATCAGTCCCTGGAACTTTCCGCTGATGCTCGCGGTGCGCAAAGTTGCTCCGGCCCTTGCCGCCGGCTGCACGGTGATCCTGAAGCCCGCCAGCGCCACGCCGTTGTCTGCCGTTGCGCTCGCGGAGTGCGTCGAGGCCGCCAAGGTTCCGGCAGGAGTCTTCCAGCTTGTGCTGGGCCGCGCCTCGGAGATCGCTCAGGAATTTCTGGAGAATCCTTTGTGTCGCAAAATCACTTTTACCGGCTCCACGGAAGTGGGGCGAACGCTGATCCAAGGCGCCGCAGGCGACATCAAGCCGCTTTCCCTCGAGTTGGGCGGCCACGCACCGGTTCTGGTCTTTGAGGACGTCGATCTATCAAAGGCGGTTGAGGGCGCCATGATCGCCAAGTTCCGGAATACCGGACAGTCCTGCATCGCTGCAAACCGCATCTATGTCCAGCGCCCAATCTACGAAAAGTTTCTTCAAGCCTTTACCGAGCGAACCCAGACTTTGAAAGTTGGTGATGGAATGGAGGAAGGGGTTGAAATCGGGCCGCTTATCAATGAAGAAGCTGTGGTGAAAGCAATCGAGCACATCGAGGATGCGGTTCGCCGGGGCGGGCGGCTGTTGTGCGGCGGCCAGCACCTCAAACGCAAAGGCTGGTTCATTGAACCGGCGGTCCTGGCGGATGTCCCGCAGGAAGCCGTCTGCATGTCGGAGGAAACATTTGCGCCGGTTGCGGCAATCGTTCCATTCGATACGGAATCCGAGGCTGTTGAGCAGGCCAACAACTCGCCCTACGGCCTCAGCGCCTATGCTTTCACGCGCGACTTAAGCCGGGCCTGGCGGCTGATGGAATCACTCGACGCCGGCACAATTGCCATCAACGATGGTGTTCCCTCCACCAGCCAATGCCCCTTCGGCGGAGTGAAGCACAGCGGCTGGGGACGTGAACTTGGAATTGAAGGGATGGACGCTTTCCTCGAAACAAAACACGTCTCTCTTGGGCTGGAAGCATGAGCTGATGGATTATTCAGGTTGATAAATCTTCGCAGGACTTGTCGGAAACCAGGAGAATACGAGCGCTCCCACCCAGCCGTAGAAGCCAATGTGCCTTGTTCCTACCCGCCGGGGGTTGCAAACTGAAATCTTGCTTTATTTCGGATGAGCGCGGAAATTCAGTTACCCGCTTCTCAAAAGCCCCGTGGCCTGCGCTATCGCGGCGATCCACAAAATAGACGAGAGTTCCGCCGGGCCGCGGCGCCCGCGCCGCATTCTTAGTCTTGGGTTGTTTGTTCAGTGTCAAATCCCTTGCAACTTGATGGAACCCCCTGTGCTTAATGCTGGAGCAGTTGCATGCTCCCTGAAACCTTGGGCAAGTCAAAAAACTTTTCGACCCGATAAGGTGACCAGTACCCGCCCCACCGCGCATCGGATTGGAGAAGAAATCCGAGCCGATCAATCATCTCTTTTCTTAGCGCCGCATATTCGGGGCGTTGGGCAAGATTTTCCGCTTCCACTTCGTTCAGATCGTATAGCTCATCAACTTCAGAGGAAGCGTTGTAGGAATAGAGATGGTGGCCGCCTTTACCGTCCCACCGCTGGATCCCACAGGCGAAATTCACCCCCACATGCCAGCCGCAGGAGAAGATCAGGTCACGATCCGCAGACCTTGCCGTTCCCTGGAGCAAAGGCAGCAGCGACTGGCCGTCCATACGGGCTTCCGGTTCGATGCCGACGACTGCCAGAAGAGTAGGCGCCACGTCGAGCAATGAAACGGGGGCATCGACCATATGTGGCTGGATGCCTGTTGAAGCCGGCATTTTGATCACCAGCGGCGTTCGCAAAACATCAGGGTAGAGATAAACGCCTTTGTCGATAATCCCCCAGCGGCCGTTCATTTCGCCGTGATCACTCATCACGACAATCAGCGATTCATCATAGAGGCCGCGTTCTTTCAAAGTTCGAACCAGACTGCCAAGCGCCCGGTCCACCACCTCCATCTGCAATGCGTAGGCCACGCGATAATCCATCAGCGATTGAGGATTATACAGACCCCAGTATTCGCGATAGAGATCGTAGATTTCGGGCTGATCGTGGAACGGCTTCCAGTCGCGTTCCTGAACGGTCTTGTAAGTTTCCGGCAGAGTCATCACGGCCCGCAATTCCTTTTCGCGCTCCTCAAACCCTGCAGGTACGCTGAGCGGCTGGTGAGGATCAAAGATGTCAATTTGCAGATAGACAGGGCGTCCGCGCGTCGCGGGACTTGTTAAGGCGTCCTCAAGCTTGTTGACAGCCCGATGGACAAGATAGTGGCTGTACTGGGCCTCCAGAGGGAAAGGTTTCCCGTCCGACTGGACAATCCAGCCTCCGACAGAGTTGCCAGGCGTTTTGCGGTCCCGTTGCAGCAGCACGATTTCCCGAGAATATTTCTGGGGCTTTACGCCCAGCCGCCGCTCGTACTCCAGGTACAATTCGTCCTGATAGATCGGAGGAGACCACTGGTTCCAAGGATTGTCGTTCTCGCCGAAGGCGTCAAGAAACTTCTTCGTCCCCACATGACACTTCCCGCAGTGGTTCGTTACATACCCGATGCTTTTCAGGTATTCGGGGAAGATAACATCATCCGGCCGGAGTTCCGTCTCGAGACCATCCGGAGCGCGCTCGCCGTTGCCCAGAATATACGTGTAACGTCCTGTCAGATACGATGCCCGGGACGGAGCACACAACGGAACCGTGCAAAAAGCGTTTCGGAAGAAGACTCCATCCTTCATCAGCGACTGCAAAGTGGGGAGATGCAATTCACGGGACAGCGGCCGGGAGGGATGATAAAGGTCAGGGCTGACCATGTCCATCGTAATCAGAAAAATGTTGGGCAATTGGGTATCGCTTCGGGAAAGGCGATAAGGGTTCTTGCCCGTTTTTTCGTCGATGAATTGCACATGGACATCACCGGCGCTGCCGGCATGTTCTTCAGGCTTGCTCGATTTCGGAATTCCAGCCGCTGCCAGACCGGCGGAAGTTAGACTCAGGAATTTGCGTCGATCCATAAAACCTCCTCCACCACCGAACACCTTAATTCACTTGCTCTTCGAAGCAATCTCGTTAAGGAAAACATTCGTTCGCAACAGTCGCAAGCGGAAAATTAACAACGATCCACGCTTGTCTCGCCGTCAAACGGGTCTTAGATGCTTTGAGTTTAGACTGGTTCGAAGAATTTGATGTCGCGTTCGTGATCACAACGCTTCCGCCAACGTAAAGTCTGTTTTGCGTACCCGAGGAAACCTGCCTACCCTCGTGTGCGTCTGTCAATTTCCCGCGTGTGGACGGATAGTGCAGGAACGGTATTCGTGTCCTTCTGAACCATCTGATTTATGGTGCTCTTCTCGCGTCTTCTTTCCAAAGGGCCTCACACGAAGCCCGCGTGAGCTATTCCAGTGGTCGCCATTCTCAGTGGCATTGCGCACACTGAAATGGGCAGATCGACATTCAATGCTTGGTGTAATGGATGTCAAGAACCAAAAACGAGGCAGGCTTTGATAAGCTCACGGAGTGCTAAAGTACTATCGGCCGGGAAAGAACGAGGTGAAATTCACGATTCCCAACCCGAATAATGGGCGAGACGCGGAGTGTTCAGGGGGACCAACTGTCATGCATCGAAAGCTGAATTCAGCTCATAGGATGTCGCGCAGGAATTTTGTTTGCAGTTGTGCTGCCGGCGCAGCAGGTGTTATCTCCGGTTCATCTGTGTTAGGCCGGGCACGTTCGACAGACAACCGTGAAGTTCGAGCCGCTTCGGTATATCGCACCATTCCTTTGGACCAAGGCTGGCTCTTTGGCGGGAAACTGACTGACGCGGCCCTCCAGCCCGGATTCGATGACTCAGCTTTTCAACGCATCAGCCTCCCACATTGCGTCTCCAGGCTTTCCTGGCGGAAGTGGGAACCATCGGAGTGGGAAGCTGTCTGGGTGTATCGGCGACACTTCGTCCTGCCGCCGGAAGTGAAAGACCATCGCGTGTTCCTTCACTTTGAAGGAGTCATGGTAGGGGCAACTCCCTCCGTGAACGGACACGGACTGCCCAAGCACCTGGGCGGATACTTACCCTTTGATTACGAGATTACGGATTTGCTCTCTGCAAACGGGAATGTTGTGGCGATTGCGCTCGACTCCCGCTGGAGCAACACTCCTCCGGAAGGCTCTCCGCGCGGGCCGCAATCGATAGACTATCTCGAGCCGGGGGGCATCCCGCGGCCGGTCAGCCTGCGCGTGGTTCCACAAGTGTTCATCAGCGATGTGTTTGTGAAGCCAGTCAGGGTCCTTCAGGCTGACCGTCGCGTGGAGGTGGCGTGCTCGATCAATGCTGCTGTTCCGCTGTTGCGCCCTGTACAGATTGAGGCGGTCCTGGTGGACGGCTCGCGCGTTGTGGCTCGCGCTGAGCGGAGCCTCCGTATTGAGAAAACCGGTGAGACGGCTGTGGACCTTGTTCTTTCAAACCTTGGGAACATAAAGCTCTGGGACGTTGACTCGCCGAAGCTTTACGAGGTTAGAGTTGTCCTCTCCGCCGAGGGCCAGCGGCCGCACGAGTATCGAACCCGCATTGGCTTTCGGAAAGCAAACTTTGAGGTCGATGGGTTCTTCCTGAACGGCCGACGGCTGCGGATTTTCGGCCTGGACCGGCATGAATTGTACCCTTACGTCGGCTTCGCCATGCCGCGGCGGGTGTTGCGGCGGGATGCGGAAATACTGCGCCACACCTTCAACTGCAATTTCGTGCGCTGCTCGCATTATCCTCAATCCGAGGCCTTCATCGAAGCATGCGATGAATTGGGCCTGATGGTTTGGGAAGAACTTCCGGGCTGGCAATATCTTGGCGATGAGTCTTGGAAAGAACGGGCCGTGCGCGACGTGCGAAGCATGGTGCGGCGCGATCGTAACCATCCTTCCATTGTCATCTGGGGTGTCCGCATCAATGAGTCGAGAAACGATCCAACCCTTTATCGCAAGACGAAAGAGGCGGCTTACGCGCTTGACGGTACGAGGCCCACTTCAGGCACCATGACGCGGCTGGATACCACGGACTGGCTTCAGGATGTGTTCGCCTATGACGATTACCACGCGTCTCCCGATGGCAGCGTGGATATCGCGCGGCCGTTGCCTGGCGTGCCGTATTTTGTTACCGAGGCTGTTGGACAGTTCAATTACGCCGCCCAGCGAGGTTTCGATGCCAAATACCGGCGTGCGGGCGATATCGAATTGCAAATGAAGCAGGCCATCCTGCACGCCCAGGCTCACGACAAAGGCGCGGCATTCCAGCGCTTAGGAGGCCTGGTTGCCTGGTGTGCTTTTGATTATGGCAGCCTGATGAATTCGTATGACGGAGTCAAGTGCCCCGGCATTGCGGACATCTTTCGAATTCCAAAGCTGGGTGCTTCCTTCTACATGGCGCAGGTTGATCCCAAAAAACGTCCTGTGATTGAGCCCAATTTCTACTGGTACTTTGGCCCCCAGCAGCCCTCCGGGCCGGGTAAAAAGGCGGCAATCTTCTCCAACTGTGAAAGGCTGGAGTTGTTTATTAACGGGAAGCACCATGCCACTGTCTATCCCGACCGGACCAGCTTCCCGCATATCTTGTATCCGCCGTTTTTCGCCGACCTCAGTGTGGACGGTTCAGGACAACCTGAGCTCCGAATCGAAGGATATATCGGCGAGAGGCGTGTGCTTTCTCGTTCCTTTTCCTCCGATGTTACAAAGGACCAACTGCTTCTGAACGCAGATGCAAAAGAGATCAGGGGTGACGGCATCGATGCCACCCGTCTGGAATTTAAGGCCGCCGACCGGTACGGCGCGTTGCGCCCCTTTGTTGGTGGAGAAGTTCGTCTTGTAGTTGAAGGTCCCGGTGAGCTCGTGGGTGATAATCCCTTCGATCTGGGTTTGAGCGGCGGGGCGGGAGCCGTTTGGCTCAAGGCAAGGGCGGGGAAGCCGGGACGTACTAAAGTGACCGCCTCACACCCATCGCTGGGCAGTTCCTCAGTTGAGATTGGCATCGCCGTCAGCCCTCGCTCGCGATTGTAAAATGGCTCCCTGAATCGTCACATCCAGTCCTTTAACACATTGCTGGAAAAACGCGTTGAGATCCCCATTCAAGCGAAGCAAGAAATCTGCGTTTGCGCTGGCGACTGAGAAGAAAAGCAGATCCCTCAAGCCTACAAGAATACTGGCCCACCGGTATGACACCGACCCTGGATTATCAGCTACCGCTTAAGCTCGGCCAAAGTTTCCTGACGCTCAATCAATATCTCGAGCGAGAGTTATTGCGCTCGTGATTGGAGCTGTCCCCCGACTCCGCCGGTGCCATGCAGATCACTGATTCGTTATGTGCGGCCGTGAGGTTGACGCCTGCACGCAGGTTATTTAGTATCAATACGGAAGTGCATGCGGGCTGGTGTCCGTCCGGGACTTCAAATCCTGCGGGTCTGCCTCTGGTGGACCGGTCGGTTCGATTCCGACACACTTCCGCCAAAGCCGTCCGCCATTCGCGGCCTGTGGAAGACCCCCGTTGCAAGCCGTGAAAACGGTGCGCCCCTGATGAGTCCCAGAAAACCTCCAAAAAAAGAGCCATTCCGCGCGTGGAAGGAAGTCAAACGCCAGGCGCGGGAGCGAATCGGAACGCCGCGGCCCACAAAGCGCGAAGAAAACGCACGCGGCAAACCTCCCAAACACAGGAAGCGGGAATTAGAAGTGCTGGAAGAAGAAACGTGATGCCTGCCGGCCTTTGATCTGCGGCCAGATTTTGAAACTGCATGTCAGTGAATATGCTTAACCTTTTTCTGCATGTAGTCCATCAAAAGGTACTGGCCGAGCGTGTAAGGAGTCGTGAAATAGGCCTTGCCCCGGCAGATTTCCGTAATCTTCTGCACGAAATTCACAAGGCCATAATCGGAAGCAAGCATGAAAGTATTGATCAGGATACCGTTTCGGCGGCAGCGGACCACTTCATGCAACGTTTCTGAAACGACCAGGGGGTCCAGGCCGAAGGCATTCTTATAAATCCTGCCGTCTTCGAGTGTCAGCGCCGATGGCTTGCCGTCGGTGATCATCACGATCTGACGCATGTCCTTGCGCTGCCGGGCAAGAATGCGCTGCGCAAGGCGCAAACCTTCGCGCGTGTTCGTATAATATGGGCCGACCTTCACCCGCGCCAATTGCGCCAGCGGAACCTCTTCGGCGGAATCGTGGAACAGGACCAGGTGCAGAGTGTCGCCCGGAAATTGCGTCCGGATCAGGTGTGTCAGGGCCATTGCCACTTTTTTTGCAGGAGTAAAGCGGTCTTCACCGTAAAGGATCATGCTGTGGCTGCAATCGAGCATCAGAACCGTCGCGCATGAACTTTGATATTCGCACTGGCGGACCTGGAGGTCCTGATAATCAAGATCGATCGGCATCGTCAGGCCGTTGCGCCGGATGGCGGAAAGCAGCGTGGCGTTCACGTCGAGGTTGAGCGTGTCGCCAAATTCGTAACGGCGGCTTGACCCATCGGATTCAACGCCGGTGGCCAATTCGCGCGTATCGTGGCGGCCGAAGCTTGATTTCCCGAGCGAACCAAGAAGGTCCTTGAGAGTTTTGAATCCCAGGAAGTCAAGGGCCTTGTCCGTAATTTCAAATTTGGCCCTTACTTCGCCCTGGCCAATTTGTCCAGGGCGAGGCTCCGTGACAGCTCCCTGCGGCGGCTGCTCAATCGTGACATATCCTTCATCGGCCAGTTGCTGAAGCAGCCGGTCAAGCGCCTGAGACAATCTTGAGTCTTCTGGATTGTTGAGCATTTCTTCGAGCAGTTCATCGGAAATCATGCCGTTCTGTTCCAGGGCTTCCAGCAGGGCCTGGCGCAACTGCTCCATGGTCTTTTCGGAGTCCATTTCATAAACGCCGTAGTACTGGCTGAAGAACCCGCTGTCCAGGAGGAAATCCTGAAGCATTTGCATCAGGTCTTCGGCGCTCAGACCTTCGAAGGGGTCGGGGACGTGTTTTCCGTACTTGATGAACTTCATAAGGCGTTACCCCCTCGGTTTTACGCGTGGGTTGGGCAAGGCGGCCTTCATGGCTCAATTCAGGGGCCGGCGGCGGTTTCCAAATCTTTCGCCCGGCTCGCTTACCGGTTCAGCGGCGCGCCGTTCCACATAATAGCCAAGTTCTTCATTGCGGCTGATCTTCTTGAGGGCGTACAGTCCTTCCAGAATGAACTCCGCGGCCGAAACCAGCAGGGCGGGATTGTCCTTGCTCTTGGTGCCAAGCTTTTGAGTTGTTTCCAGAAGCCCTTGGATTTTCCTGAAGTGTGAGTACAACTCTGCAGTTGGAGCGTCCTCTTCGTATTTTAAGGTGCCTCCCAGTTCAAACCACTGGACCAGCGACTGCATGGGCACGTCCTCGAAATACTTCTTGAACACTCGCGCAGTCGCCTGGCGTATGATGTCGCGGGCGATGTTCTCAGCGCCTCGCAACTCGCCCTCATATTCGAGCTCGAACTTCCCGGTCAGCGAAGTGAGTCCTGCGTAGATGTCAGAGGGGCGCGGGACCGCCAGCTTCTCGCCGCTGATCAAAGCGCGGCGCTCCGCATTCGAAATCACATTTTCAAGGCAGGTGATGGGCATGCGCTGGCTGACGCCGCTGCGCTTATCGATCTTCTTTTCTTCCCTCGCCTCGAAAGCGATCGTCTCGATCAGTTCGCGGATGAAGTACGGAACGGTCAGTTGCAGGGTCCCGTCGCGCTCGCTCCAGGCTTCCTGAGTGGTAATGGCAATGCCCTGCTCAAGTGTGAGGGGATAATGCGTCCGGATTTCGGAACCGATGCGGTCCTTCAGCGGGGTAATGATCTTGCCTCGCGCTGTGTAATCTTCGGGATTTGCGGTGAAGACCAGAACGACGTCGAGCGGCAACCGCACAGGGTAGCCTTTAATCTGGACGTCGCCTTCCTGCATGATGTTGAACAGGCCCACCTGGATCTTGCCCGCAAGGTCGGGCAGTTCGTTGATGGCGAAGATGCCGCGGTTGGCCCTGGGCAACAGACCGTAGTGGATCGTCAGCTCGCTTGAGAGCGCATGCCCGCCTCGCGCCGCCTTGATGGGATCGAGGTCGCCAATAATGTCCGCGATCGTAACATCGGGGGTGGCCAGCTTCTCCACATAGCGCTGCTCGCGTGGAAGGTAATCAACGGGGGTATCGTCGCCGTGCTTCGCAACCAGTTCGTGACAGGCCCGGCAAATGGGTTTCAGAGGATCGTCATTGATTTCACATCCCGCGATGAACGGGACTTCTTCATCCAGCAGGGAAACGAGCGAACGTAAAATGCGCGATTTGGCCTGGCCGCGCAACCCCAGCAGAATAAAGTTGTGGCGTGAAAGGATGGCATTCGAGATTTGCGGGATGACGGTATCGTCAAAGCCTACGATGCCTGGAAAAATGACTTCGCCGCCTTGAAGCTTGCGGATCAGATTGGCCCGCATCTCATCTTTTACGCCTCGGCTGCGATAGCCTGACTTCTTGAGTTCACCGATTGTTCTGGCTCTTGGCATGGCCCCTCTTTCTAACCTCGATTATACGCATGGCCGTCAAATGAACTCAATGCAGTATCCGTGCGGTCATGCGCCGCTCGGTCGTGATCTCGCCCTTTTCCCTGTGCAAACTGCTCTATCATCAGTGGATGTTCAACGCAATGCTTCCGTTGCCAGAGGGCGATCCTCGCCTGCAGCCGCCGCGGACTTCCATGGGCCGTCATGTATAATAGGAACTTGCTGCGGTGCAACAGGAACACGCGCGAGGCCCCTTCGAGCCCGCAAAACGAGTAAACAGTCATGGAGAATTGATGTCCACGCTGACCAGCCTGTCTGCTGAAACCCTGGCAAAATACGAACCGGTGATCGGCCTCGAAGTTCACGTCCAGCTTCTGACCAGATCCAAGATTTTCTGCTCGTGCTCGACGCGCTTTGGCGATCCGCCCAACCAGAATACTTGCCCCGTGTGCCTGGGACTTCCAGGGGCGCTGCCCGTGTTGAATCGCGAAGCAGTGACGATGGCGGCCAAGGCGGCCTTGGCGCTTAATTGCACAATCAATGCGCATTCCCGCTTCGCGCGGAAAAATTATTTTTACCCTGATCTCCCAAAGGGCTACCAGATCTCGCAATACGATGAGCCGCTCGCCGAATACGGGTGGATTGATATTGAAGTTGGGGAAGCGCAGAAGCGGATCGGGATCACACGCGTGCATCTTGAGGAAGACGCCGGCAAATCTTTGCACGAGGGCTTCCCCGACTCGAGTGAGAAGACCTACATTGATCTTAACCGCTCCGGCGTGCCCTTAATCGAGATTGTCAGCGAGCCGGACCTGCGCTCACCGGAAGAGGCCTATGAGTATCTCACGCGGCTGAAGACGCTGATGCTCTACCTCGAAGTGTCCGACTGCAATATGGAAGAAGGGAGCCTCAGAGTCGATGCCAACGTCAGCGTTCGGCGGAAGGGTGCGACAGAGTTTGGAACCAAGACCGAGGTCAAGAACCTGAACTCCTTCCGCTTTCTGCAAAAAGCGCTCGCGTACGAGGTTGAGCGGCAAATTGAAATTCTGGAAAGCGGCGGGCAGATCTTTCAGGAAACCCGCCTGTTTGACAGCCGCGAGCAACGCACGTACGGCATGCGGTCAAAGGAATTTGCGCATGACTATCGCTATTTTCCTGAGCCCGATTTGTTGCCGCTGGTTGTAACCGAAAGTTGGAAGAAGGCGATCAAGGCATCGCTACCGGAGCTTCCCAACGCGCGCGAACGGCGCTTCCAGACGGAGTACGCGCTGCCCAAACAGGACGCCGCCCTGCTGACGGCCTCGCGCGCAACGGCCGACTATTTTGAAAAGACGGCGAGTGCGTGCGGGGAAGCGAAGCTTGCGGCCAACTGGGTGCTGAATGACCTCAGCTACCTGTTGCAGGAGAACGGTAGAACGATCGAAGAAAGCCCGGTGACGGCGGAAAATCTGGCGGGGTTGATCAAGCTGGTCGCATCAGGCACAATCTCCGGCAAAATGGCCAAGGATGTTCTGGCGGAGATGTTCAACACCGGAAAATCGGCGGAACAGGTGGTAAGGGACAAGGGCCTTGAGCAGATCACAGACCCGGAGAAGATCGCTGCGGTCGCGCGCGAAGTGATCGCCGCCAACCCGAAGCAGGCCGAGCAGTACCGCCAGGGCAAGACGGCTACGCTCGGATGGTTTGTCGGCCAGGTGATGAAAGCCACAAAGGGACAGGCGCAGCCGCAACTGGTCCAGGAAATTCTGAGGAAAGAACTCTCGTGATTGCCTCGCTGTGCAAGGCTTGAAATGCGAATTGCGAACTCGTCGGGGGCGCACATTTCGCAGCGGCGGTGACCTATGATTCAGAGAACCCGGCCCGTTTTGACGCTGGTCGTGGCGCTGAGCGGCCTTGCTGGCAGCGCCTTGGGCCGCCAAAGCCCGCAACATCGGGAAAGGCGTCAAAGTTCGACGCACCAGCGGCACCGCGAGCTTCGGCGAGTTGCAACCAGGGCCTCAAGCTCGAAGAATGCGCCCGGGAGAAATTCGGGCGTGCAGTGGAGCGCGGCAGCCCGGCAGGAGCTTGCGGCCGGACAGAAGCTGGAAGCCCAGGGTTTGCTGAACAGCGCGATTGCACGCTACCAGAAAGCACTGCAACTGGAGCCGAACTGGCCGGAAGCCCACAATGCGCTTGGCAACGCCTACTCTCAGCAACACAAGGCAAGCCTTGCAATGCTCGAATACCTGCGGGCGATTCGCCTGGACCCAGAGAATGCAAAGGCCCGCTACGATCTGGCCACTGTTCTGCGCGCCGAAGGAAACCTGGACGGCGCCGCAAAGGAATTTCAAAGGGCGATCGAGCTTGATCCAAACAATGCCGGCGCTCACAATGACCTTGGTCTCACGTATGCACAGCAGGGAAAACTCGGGCCGGCCATTGCGGAATTTCGCACAACGGTCAGGCTCCAACCAGGGTGGGCCATTGCACAGGACAATCTGGGGAATGCTCTCGCAATGGCTGGAGACATCGATGGCGCGATGAAGGCGTACCGCAATACGATTGCGTTGAAGCCCGACTGGCCCCAGCCTTATAACAACCTGGGCAATGCGCTGCGGCAGTCAGGGAATCTGAAGGCCGCTGTTGAACAGTATCAGAAAGCGCTGGAACTGAACCCCAAATATGCTGCCGCGCACAACAATCTCGGCCTGGCGCTTCAGCAGCAGGGGAATATGGACGGAGCGATCAGGGAATACGAATTGGCCATTGAGGACAATCCGAATTACGGCACCGCGCATAACAACCTTGCGGCAGCCTTTTACAAGAAGGGCGACTGGAAGGGAGCGGTTTCTGAATTCGGACAGGTTGTTCGCCTCAGGCCGAACGACCCTGCCGCACATTTTAACCTCGGGTTGGCGTTGAAGGCAGCGGGCGAGACCAAGGCAGCGCTTCAGCAGGTCCGGCAGGCACAGAAGCTCGACCCCGGAAATCAGCAATACCAGCAGGAATACGAAGTGCTGTTGAAGTCGCAGGGCACGCCGGGGGCGGACGCAAACAAGCCGGGCAAAGCGGTTTCAGAGGCCCGCGCAGACGGGTCGAAGTAGTCAGGTTGAACTCATGCACAAGAGGAGTTCGCGATGTTGAAAATGGGAGATAAGGCGCCTGATTTTACTCTTCCCTCAGATTCGGGCAAGCCGGTGAAGCTGAGCGATTTTAAAGGCAGCACTCTGGTGCTCTACTTCTTTCCGAAAGCGGACACTCCCGGTTGAACGCGCGAAGCTCACGAGTTTCGTGATGCCAAAGATGAGCTTGAGAAGCTTGGAGCAAAAGTCCTTGGGGTGAGCGCCGACCCGCCGGAAAGGCTGGCGAAATTCCGCGACAAATATCAATTGAACTTTCCGCTTGCCGGTGACGAGGGGCATAAGGTGCTGGAAGCTTACGGCGTGTGGCAGGAAAAGAACCTCTACGGGAAGAAAAGCATGGGCATCGTCAGAACCACTTACATTATTGACCCGCGTGGCAAGGTAAAGTCTGTTTTCCCCAAGGTCAAAGTTGACGGCCATATTCAGCAGGTACTGGCTGCACTGAAGCTGTAGTTGTGATCCCGCGTCACTCTGCAAGCGCTGAGGCCAGCGAGGGGCTGTGTTGATAGCCCAGCGACGGGTGATGGCAATAAAAGATCCTGATGGGGCGATTGTCAAGGAAGGACAGGTTCGTGCGCTCCTCGACCCAGCCGTTGGATCCCATGAAGGCGGAGAAAGGCTGAACTTCATCCGCCGGTCGCTCCAGAAGGAACTCCTGCACTCCGAAATAAGCATCTTCACCGAGCACGACCAGCGTATCCAGATTCGGAAACAGTGCCAGTTCATTGCGCAGGTGCCTCGAACAGTTGCGCAGCGCCTTGTCTGGGACGCGCGGGGCGGAAGTGTGGCAGCGGATAATGTCGGTCAGGATAAACCGCTTTTTGAATTCAGTGAAATCTTCCACTCCGAGCAGTTCGAACAGCGCCATGACAAAGCGATTCGGGCGCCCGCTGCTGCGATAGAACGAGTTCTCCGGCCTTGCCGTGGAGTGCCGCCCGATCACCGCGACCCGCACTGAGCTGAGATCAGGATAATCGCGCTTGAGGTATGCGGCCATGAATTCGCGGGGCGGAAGCAGGATGGTTGAAATCGCTGCGCAGTCGCGGCAATTTTCAATCCTGCGCAGGACGGCTTCCGCATCAATTCCGGGGACGCGGGCTTCCGTCGTTGTCACCGCAGGGGCCAACAGGGCCATTTGCAGCAATTCTTCCTGAGATGTTCCCGCTGGCCCAAGGATGGCGTTATCGATCAGCCGCACGGATTCAACCCGCGCCGCGACCAGCGCGATCGTGCCCGCAGTCACGCGCGCAACGGGTTGAAGCGTCGCGGGATTTACAAGAGCCACGTAATCGGTCTGGACGCGCGGGTCCGCCTGCAACACGCGCTCCATTTCGCCGATGATCTTTTCCGCGTCGGTTTCGCCGGCGTGCGCAAGTTCCTCCGCTCGGCGCAGGCTCTGGGAGAGCGCCAGGGCAGATTTTCGCTGGTCGCGATTGAGATATGCGTTACGCGAACTGATCGCGAGTCCGTCATCATCCCTCACGATGGGGCAGAGAACCAGCCGGACGCTCAGATTGAGGTCTTCCAGAAGGCGGCGAACCACAATGGCTTGCTGGAAATCCTTCTGGCCGAAATACGCGATGTCCGGCTGAACGATGTTGAAGAGTTTCAGCACGACGGTCGCCACGCCGCGAAAGTGCCCCGGCCGCAACGCCCCTTCATATACCGCTGCCAGCGGCCCCGGCTCAACGAAGGTTTGGAAGCCTTCCGGGTACATCTCCTCAACCGAAGGCGCAAAGAGGGTATCGATGTTGTAATCGCTCAGCAAGCCGACATCCTTCTCGAGGTTGCGAGGGTAGCGGTGGAAGTCTTCGCCCGGTCCGAACTGTATTGGATTCACAAAGACTGACACCACAACGATGTCGCACTGCTGCTTTGCCTGCCGAACGAGGCTGAGATGGCCTTTGTGCAAGGCGCCCATGGTGGGAACCAGCCCCACGGACCTGCCCTGCGCGCGAGCCTCGCGAGCCAGGGCCTTCATTTCGCTGATGGTTGTTATCAGTCGCATATGTGGTGTCGCCAGGTGTCTTCCTGTGCGCAGCCCGCCGTGTTCTTTGATATGGTATTACTACATGTATAAATAGATATGAATAAAGTCGTGTCTTGCTGACACACCAGCCTGTTCAGGCGCGAGAGCGGCCGGAAGTCTCCTTTTCAAACTGCTCCAGCACGGCGCGAGGACAGTGATACGATTCCCTATCGGATGGATACCGGCATTCCTGCACATCTTCCTTAAAGCGTGAGAGTGCGGCATTCAGCGTTTCGCGCAAGTTTGCATACTGCCGCACAAACTTGGCGGGACGCTGGAATGTAAGCCCGGCAAGATCGTGGAATACAAGGATCTGCCCGTCGCAATCAGGCCCCGCACCGATGCCGATCGTTGGGATGCGCAGCTGCCGGGTGATCATCGCGGCGAGTTCGCGCGGGATTCCCTCCAGCACAACAGCAAAGGCCCCCGAATCTTCGAGCGCCTGAGCATCGGCCAATAACTCTGCGGCCGATTCCAGAGTGCGCCCCTGCACCGTGTAGCCGCCCATGCGGTGGACCGATTGCGGTGTCAGCCCGATGTGACCCATGACGGAAATTTCCGCATTCACCATGCGACGAACCAGGCGTGCGCGCTTCCTGCCGCCCTCAATCTTGACGGCCTCGGCGCCGGCCTCCTTGATAAACCGTATGGCGGTTTCGAGCGCTGTCTTTTCGCCGAGATGATAGGAGCCGTACGGCATGTCCGCAACCAGCAGCGCCCGCTGCACTCCGCGCCGTGCAGCGCGAAGGTGATGGAGAATTTCATCTGCGGTTACAGGAACGGTGGAACCGTAACCCAGAACCACCTGCCCCAGAGAATCGCCGACCAGGATAATGTCAATTCCGGCTTCATCCACCAGCCGCGCGGTCGGATAATCGTATGCGGTGAGCGCGGTGATTTTCTCCCCGCGCAGCTTGCGTTCAAGAACCAAAGGAACGGTAATTTTGCTCACGGCCGGAATATTCTGGTCCATGGCAGTGCCTCCTTGTCGGCCAGTTGGTTTGCGCGGTCAGAGCGCCTGGCCTGAAAATAAGAACCCTCTCCATCACAGGCGATTCTTTATGGCGAAATGCCAACGCGTCCCTGTGAAGCCCGCGTCGGGCTTCCACAGGTCTGGACGGAGAGGGTCGTATCGTCCCGAATTTCTCACTCGCGGCGTCCGTCCACGCGGGCGCCGCTGATTGCGACCGTCTCAGTCCGCCGATGCGGATCCAAGCGGCAAAAAATACTGCGTGCCCCGCACGGGCTGCGTCAGCCGGCGGAGCAGTTGCTGCAAGTCTTCGTTCCGGTCAACAAAGTCGATCTCGGACGTATCAATCACCAGAAGATTGCTTGAACGGTAGTGGAAGAAGAAGTGGTCATATGCTTTGACCACGGCCTCGAGATATTCTTCGGAAATCCGACTTTCAAAGGGCATGTTCTTCTTCTCGATCCGCTTCTTGAGCATCTCCGGCTTCGCCTGTAAGTATATCACCAGGTCCGGTACGGGCACCTGCTCGGCGAACATCTGATAATACTGGTCATAAAGCTGCAATTCAGCGTCGCTCAGATTGAGATAAGCGAAGATCTTGTCCTTCTCAAAAATGTAATCGCTGACAACGACGCGATTTGCAGAGGCTGAAACATCGAGTGCGTGAAATTGACGGAAGCGCTCGATCAGAAAATACATCTGGGTCGTGAATGCTGCTCCCCGCCTCTCTCTGTAAAAGCCCTGCAGGAACGGATTGTCGTCCACGTCGCGCATGCGTTCGGCCTTCAGACGGTCGGCCAGGATGTCCGCCAGCGTTGTCTTGCCCACGCGGATTGGGCCTTCGACGGCGATAAAGCGCGGCGTCTCATAAGGGGGCATTTTAGCCAAGGTCAGACCCTCGATCAGTATTTACAATGCCTGCGTGCGCGTCTGTTGACTAAGGGCGGGCGGCGACATCCTCCGGCCTGATGCGAATCACCTGGCCGCGGTCCTGCGTTTCATTCAACATTTCGAGGACGGTCCGGTCGGTGACGGGGTGCCGCAGATTGGCCGCGAGTTCGCGCAACGGTATCAGAACGAAGCGCCGATCCGCCATGCCGGCGTGCGGAACCGTCAGCGCTGAGGAACGGACGACGACATTCTCATAAAGCAGGATGTCGATGTCAATCGTGCGCGGCCCTTTGCCGATGGTGCGCCGCCGGCCTAGGTCCCATTCGATCCTTTGCAGGGCCTTCAGCAATTGCATGGGTAGAAGTTCGGTTGCGACTTCCGTGACGCAATTCACAAACCAAGGCTGCTCGCGGAACTCCACCGGCTCCGTGCGATAAAAAGAGGAAACCCGCCGGACCTCGATTCCGGCCGCCGGCATCTTATCGAGCGCCTTTTGGATGTTGGCCAGCCGGTCCCCAAGATTTGATCCTAAAGATAAATAGACCCGCTTCATGGATTTGTGTTCTTGCCCGGTGGTTTTGACTCAGTTTTCAAACAGGCCCGGAGTTCTATCTGGCATGGAAATCTTCAGATGTCTGTAAGCGAGTTCATTAGCCATGCGCCCGCTTCGGGTGCGGCTGACAAAACCCAGTTGAAGAAGGTAAGGCTCGACCATGTCAACAAGCGTATCAACCTCTTCGTTGAGCGTTGCAGCCATCGCCTCTACGCCCACCGGCCCACCCTTGTAAATGCGGATCATCGTCGAAAGAAAATTCCGGTCAAGATCATCCAGGCCCTGTTCGTCGACGCCTTCGAGCTTCAGAGCCTCGCGGGCCACCCCAGGAGTGATCCTGCCATCCGCCTTTACGTCCGCATAATCGCGCACGCGCCGGAGCAGGCGGTTGGCGATGCGTGGGGTTCCGCGCGACCGCTGAGCGATTTCAGCGGCGCCGGCATCATCGATGGAGACATTCAGGATCTGCGCTGAGCGGAGAATGATCTTCTTCAGGTCTTCGACGGGATAGAACTCGAGGTGAAAGAAGAGGCCGAAGCGGTTCCGCAGTGGAGCGGAAAGCGTGCCCGCCCGGGTCGTTGCTCCGACCAGCGTGAACTTCTTCAGCGGAACGTTGATCGTCTTGGCGAACATTCCCTTGTCCACCACAAAATCAACCTTAAAGTCTTCCATCGCCGGATAAAGAAACTCTTCAATGTTGGCCGGCAGGCGGTGGATTTCATCGATAAACAGCACGTCGCCTTCGCCCAGGTTGGTAAGAATGCCCATCAGGTCGCCGGTGCGCTCGAGCGCGGGGCCGGATGTCGTGACAATCTTCGAGCCCATAAAGTTGGCGATGATGTGCGCCAGCGTGGTTTTCCCGAGGCCAGGCGGCCCATAAAGCAGCGTGTGTTCGGCCGGCTCCGAGCGGCGCTTGGCGGCCTCAAGGGCGATCGACAACTTTTCAACAATTTTCCGCTGCCCCACGTACTGCTCAAGCGAAGGCGGGCGCAGGGTCTGATTAAAAACTTCTTCGTCCTGCGATATTACATCGGGCGATACCAGCCGGACTCTGGACATGTCTATGGCCTTATTGTAACGCCGGGCTTTCGCGCGGCACGCTCTCTGGATGCCATTGTTGCACCGGGATTCATTCCCAGAGTGCCGACCTGAAGGCCGGCACTATATCAATTGAGTCACGGTTTCACTTCCTGCCGCTGCTCGAACACCTTGCGCAGGAACTCATCGATGGACTTCAGGTTCTTGTGCTTTGCAAAAATGTCATTTGCTATGCGCTGTGCTTCGGAGCGCGAGAACTCGAGTTGCTCGAGCACCTGCACCGCTTCCAGCTTGAGGTCCGTGACCGATTCTGGCTCGACGGAGAGTGGTTGCGTACTGGGTGCCAGAGCAAACTTGGCCATCCTGCCGCGCAGGTCGGTGACGATGCGCTCGGCGGTTTTGGAGCCGATGTAGGGCAGCTTCTTCAGCAATTCCGTATCGCCACGCTCGATAGCCATGGCGATTTCATTGAGCGGCCGTACCAGACATTTGAGCGCGCGCATGAACCCGATGCCCGGTACCGTCGTAAAGGTCTCGAAAAACTCCCGGTCTAATGGATCGAGAAAGCCTACGAGCTTCGGTGTCAGATGGCCGCCGGCAAGCCCGCCGTCGATGTAGTAGATCGTATAAAGCGTCAAAGGGTTGTGGCGCTCGTGATCCTGGGCCTGGCGCAGCCGCGCCGCGATCCCCGACGGCACGAAAACTTCATAACAAAGCGAGTCGACGCGCACCAGAAGGGAATTGTGCGAGATGCGGTCGTAAAGGACTTCGCCGGTGACTTCAGAGATCAGAGGATTTCTCCTTTTGATGAATTGAGCCGCGCCTGCGCCCCCCCGCAGCCGGATTCGAACTATCGAATCCGGCCGGATTTCAGCCGGACCCCGTTGGTCGGGACCCGCAGCGTATTTACATAGCATAGCGCCACGGCGAGCGCGTCGGCAACGTCGGGAGGGTGGGGCGGGGAACCGAGCGAGAACTGCTGTTGCACGGCGCGCTGCACCTGAAGCTTTGAAGCATTGCCGTTGCCTGTTACAGACTGTTTGATCCGCTTGGCAGGCATGGGAAACACCGGAATGCGGGACAGGCGCGCCGCCAGGCAAATGACGCCGCGCGCGTGGCCCATCAGGACGGAGGTCTGCGGATAATCGGCGTGGCTGTAAACTTCTTCAAGGCAGACGACCTCCGGCCTGAATTCCTCCACCACTTCCTGAATGCCCTTAAAAAGCGATTCCAGTCGCAGCGGCAGATTGTTGCCCTGCGCGCGCGGCAGGCGAATTACTCCGGCTTCGACCAGCGCCGTGCCGTCCTTGTGGTGTTCGATGATGCCGTACCCAGTGACATTCAGCCCCGGATCAATGCCCATCACTCGAATTGGAGTAGCGCCGTTTCCTGCCATGCGAGGGAAATTGTATCACGCGCACATACCACGGGAGGCGGGAATTCCGGCCGCGCGGGCCTTGCCTTTGCCCACAGGTCCCTGGCCTGAGCCGCCGCGCGGTGTTGCGGGCAAGACCATTGTCAGTTACGATGGCGCTTCCGCGCATAACAGGACCCGCGCCGGGCGTTCCGCTATTCGCGCTGGGACTGGGGACACGGGGGTGAGGAAATGATTCATAAGAGGTTTCGTCCGCTTCTTGCATTTATCCTGATGCTATCGGCAGGTGCGGCGCTCGGAGCGTCCGATTGGCCGACATTCGGCCACGATCCGCAGCGCACGGGCTGGTCTCCAAATGAGAACCGGCTGAACACCAGAAATGTCCCGCAACTTCAGTTGCTCTGGAAGGTCAGGATCAGAGATAACAAGCCGATGTCGCTTACCTCACTGACAGCGCCGGTAGTGGCGACCGGCGTTGAAACACCCGGCGGCGCGCGCAGCGTGGTCTATGTGGCAGGGAGTTCAAACAACGTAAACGCCATCGATGCCGCTACGGGGAAAATCCTGTGGAGCCGCGAAATCGACATGCATGTCCTGCCGAAGGACCCGGGCATGTGGCTCTGCCCAAATAATCTGAACGCCACGCCCGTGGTGGACTCCGATCGCGGCCTGCTCTATGTGCTGTCGGCCGATGGAGCGCTGTACGGCCTCGACCTCGGCACCGGAAAGACGCGGCTGGGTCCCATCGAGTTTGTTCCGCCGTTTTCAAAGGACTGGAGTTTGAACCTCTGGCACGGCGTGATTTACACCTCGATTTCGCAGGGCTGCGGGGGTGCGCCGTCAGGGATTTATTCGATCGATGTTCGTGACCCGCGACGCCCCATTATTCGAGATCTCCTGTTGGAGCACGGCTACGGCGCGGGCATCTGGGGGCGTGGCGGCGTGACGATCGGCGAAGATGGTCGTGTCTATGCCTCCACCGGCGACGGCCCTTTCGACGCAGCCCGCGGCGATTACGGCAGCAGCGTGATTGAGGCCGCGCCGGGGTCGCTCAAGGTGCTCGATTACTACTCACCGCTTAACTACCGCGAGCTGACGAAGTATGACCTCGACATCGGTGGCTCCGGGCTGGTGTGGTTTCCGTTTCGAGATTTCGACCTCGTGGCCGGCGGAGGCAAGGAAGGCGTGCTTTACCTGCTGAATGCTGATTCGCTGGGCGAAAAGGATCATCAGACGCCGCTCTACCGCCACAGGCTGGGCAATGACAACCTTCAATATGAGCAGTTCGGCATTTGGGGCGGGCTCTCAGCGTGGATGGATGAGCAGGGCGAAGCGTGGCTCTACGTTCCAGTGTGGGGGCCTCCCTCGAAGAAAGCACCGAAATTTCCTGTGACCAACGGCCCTGCCCCGCACGGCAGCCTGATGGCGTTCCGCGTGGTGATCAGTGGAGAAACGAAGCGTCCGACACTCGACCCGGCGTGGATTTCAACCGACCTTGACGTTCCTGAGCCGCCGGCCATCGCCGGAGGCGTGGTTTTTGTGCTCTCCACGGGTGAAAACACGCAGCAGACTGAAGGATCGGCGGTGATCTACCACGGGCAGAAACAGTTGACTGACCAGCAGCGCAGCGAGAACACACATCGCGCGGTGCTTTATGCCCTCGATGCCAAAACCGGCAGGACGCTTTTTCAAAGCGGCAGCGAGATCGAAAGCTGGACGCACTTCAGCGGCCTGGCCGTGGCCGATGGTCGCGTCTTTGCCGTGGACCACGATTCGAATGTTTATTGCTTCGGCCTGGCGGGGAAGTAGTGGTTGTTTTGCGGCGCTGTTTCCCCTTAACGACTGGGAAAAGTGCCTCACGCAAAGGCGCGAAGGCGCAGTGGACAAGTTTCTTGACGATGATGACGATGATCGCCGCCGTGCCAAGGCATGCCAAGGCGCGGAGGCGCAGGGCGTGTAGACCGCTTGAACCCGATGTGCGGCGCAGCACCAGCAAACAATGGTCACTGTTCCTATTTCTTTCGGTGTTCTTGGATCATCGGTACAGCTTCGGCTTCCGCTTGTCGCGGTTCTACCGGCTGGTGGGGCTGCGAGCCCTCCGGTGCGGCGCGAAGATATTGGACCGGCCACGTTGTGGGATATCCCAGTTCGCGGGCGGCGCGCAGCGGCCAGTAGGGATCGCGCAGCATTTCCCGCGCCAGCAGCACAATGTCCGCCTGGCCGCTGCGGATGATGTGGTCGGCTTGAGCAGGCGCGGTGATGAACCCGACGGTGCCGGTCAGGATACCCGTCTCGCGTCGGATGCGTTCGGCAAACGGCGTCTGAAAGCCGGGGCCGGCGGGAATGTGCGCGTGCGGCAGGTTGCCGCCGGATGAGCAATCGATCAGATCAACCCCAAGCTCCTTGAGTCGCCGCGCAAGCTCGACCGATTGATTGACGTCCCACCCGCCTTCTTCCCAATCTGTCGCTGAAATTCTCACAAAGAGGGGCAAACCCTCGGGCCACACCGCGCGAACGGATTTCACAACTTCGCGCGCAAGGCGCGTGCGGTTTTCGAACGTGCCGCCGTATTCGTCGCGGCGATGATTGCTGAAGGGAGAAAGAAATTCGTGGACCAGGTAGCCGTGCGCGGCGTGGATCTCGATGACATCAAATCCGGCCTGAAGTGCGCGCTTGGCCGCCTGCCCAAACGCTTCGATAACGGACCGAATGCCTTCCAGCGTGAGAGGCTGCGGCAGAGGATAGTCGTCGCTGAATGGAACGTCGCTGGGGCCAAAAACCTGCCAGCCGCCTTCGCTTTCGGGTATGCCCCCCTGACCTTTGCCGGGTGCGTAGGTGCTGGCTTTGCGCCCCGCGTGCGCCAGTTGAATTCCAGCAAGCGCGCCCTGCTGATGGATAAAGCCCACGATGCGCGAGAGCATTTCGATGTGGCCGTCTTCCCAGATGCCAAGGTCCTGCGGGCTGATCCTGCCTTCGGGCAGGACGGCGGTGGCCTCGGTCATGACGAGCGCGGCGCCGCCTACCGCCCGACTTCCCAGGTGGACCAGGTGCCAGTCCGTTGCATAGCCATTCATGCTCGAGTACTGGCACATCGGCGAGACGGCAATCCGATTGCGAAGCGTTACTCCGCGGATAGCAAGTGGATCAAACAGGTTCGACATTGACTTTTTTCTTCCCCCGATTCTTGTCTTGTTTTGGCCCAAGCTTTTTCAGCAAAATGCTGAAAAAGCTGGATTGTCATGCTGAGAGGAGTGAAGCATCTCCGTATGTTTCTGAGAACAAGAACAGAAGCTCTTCGCTATCCTCACGATGACATGCGGAAAATTCTTATTATGGCAATCTGTTAGATGTTGCGCATCTGCGTTCCGTTTCAGCAGGCAAGTCTATGACCTGCCTTCCGGGCAACCGATGCAGGTCAGACCTCAAGGCCAATGGAGCGCATCAGCTTCAGGGCGTTGCTGGTTTGAACGACGCCCGGAGTCAGCTTGTAATCAAACCGCAACTGGCCGTCCTCGAGATGGTCTTCAAAATGGAAGTTGGCGGCCTGTGGTCCTAATTGATCGACCATCTGCGCAAGCGCCAGGTCATGAGTTGTCACCAGCCCGATGGCACCGCGCTGGACGAGGCTGCGCACAAGGCCTTCCGCACCGATGCGGCGGTCATGCGAGTTTGTTCCATTCAGCAGTTCGTCGAGCAGAAAGAGCACGGGCAGAGGGCCATTGGTAAGCTCAGTGATCATCTTCAAGCGGGTGATTTCTGCGTAGAAGTGCGAGACCCCTCCCTGCAAAGAATCGAGCACGCAGATCGAGGCCGCCACGGCCAGGGGAGAAAGCCGCAGGCGCCTGGCGCGCACCGGCGCTCCGCATTGCGCCAGCACGGCGTTGATTCCCACGGCGCGGACCAGGGTGCTCTTGCCGGCCATGTTGGGGCCGCTGATGATGATCAGCCGCAATGTACCGCCGAGCGTCAGATCGTTCCGAACGGCTCTTTCTTCCGGAAGCAAGGGATGTGCGAGTCCTTCGGCCTGAAAGAATGCCTGACTGGAATTAACGAATTCCGGAAAAACATCGATGGGATGCTCGTAGGCATAGCCAGCGAGCGCGCACAGAGCTTCGATCTCTCCGGCGGCGGCCAGCCACGCGCGCACCGAGGCGCCGAACCTTTTGCGCCAGCCTTCCACTGCAAAGGCAAGCTGCAGGTCCCAGAAGACGAATGGATTCAGGACTGCCACAAACTGGTTTCGCCGCGATTCAAGGTAATCAATCAGGCGCCACAGCCGTGCGATGGCGCGTGAGGGGACGACGCCTTCAACCGCTAAGGCTGACCGAAGTTCGGCGAGCTTCGGAGTGGAAAACTCCTCTTCTTCAAGCCGCTTCAGCACCACCGCAAGCACACCAAGGTCGCGGGCGGCCGACTCAGCGGACTGCCCCATGCGCCTCGATAAATCGGCGGTCGTCGCCGAATGCGCACCCAGCGCGGGGAGGACGCGGCGGACGCGCTCGCTGAATCGTGAATTGACCAGGAAGTTGACGCAGCTTGAAATGAACGCCGGTTCCCACCAGCCCCAGGCCGCCCACGCCGCGAGGCTGAACAGCCACACCGCAGCAAGCGCCGCGGTCAGAACACGCGCAAGGCCCGGCTTCAGGACGGGCGCAGCCTCAGCCCAGGTCGTCAGGGCGTCCGGCTCAACCAGCGAGCGGACGTCTTCCCCCAGAACGGCCAGGTCCTCGCGGAGGCCGGTCTGCGAGCGTAATTCAGAGATGGCGTCGTGTCGTCTGCGAATTTCGTCCACAGGCGCCGGAACGAGCAGCCATCGCGCGAGAGTCTCCTCGCCTGCGCGTGTGCGCGTGGTGCAGAGCAACTCAAAGAGCGATCCCCTGCCGAAGAGATCGAGATCACGCGCGTAGGGGTGCGACGGATCGAGATAGCACTCGCCCGTTTCTCCTGTTCCCATCCAGCGGTTGCCCAACCGCGCCAGGCCGCGCTCATAGAATGCGATGGCGCGCGCACAGCGACGCAGCGAACCCAGCACCCGCGAGTGAATCGTTTGAGAGATCGCAAACGCCGCGCCCGGAACCAGCGACCAAAGGATCAGCAGCGAGCGCGAATCTATCGCCCAGATGATGACGGCCAGGGCCGCAAGCGCCGATATCAGGTTGAAGCGGCCAAGCGCCCTGTGGCGCCGATCAAGCTGCGACTGCAACGCACGGAGGGCATCCAGGCGCGCCTCGTATTCTGCCTTGGCATCATATTGCATTTTCAAAACCAGGTGATAGATTGTACCCCATAGCACGCGCACAGAAGGACTTGCTTAAGAGCAAGGAACAAATCCGCCAGCGTCTGCGTAATTTGGTTTAGTAAACGCCGAAAAGGAGGGCGAGCAAATGTTCTGCGACAAATGTGGGGCCAGTATTCTGCCGGGGCAGAAATATTGCAGCAATTGTGGAAAACAAATTGGGACATTGGCCGGTCCGCCCACTCCGGAGCCCGCCAGTCCCCCTCAAAATATTCCAATGGGAGTAGCAAAAGGCAGGATAGAAAAACATGTAAGAATTCTTGGCATACTTTGGATAGTTGCTTCAATACTTGGACTGATTCCCGGCATCTGGTTTTTTATCGGCAGCGGTGTAGCGATGCACTTTTTGCCGTTGTACCACATTGGTTTTCCGTTTCCACCCTTCCTCTGGCCGCTTGCCGGAGTAATCGGGACTTTCCTGCTGGCGAGTTCAGTGGCCGGCCTGCTGGCAGGCTGGGGACTCTTGAATTACCGCCCATGGGCACGAACACTGGCTCTGATCCTGGGAATTATCTGGCTGATTCACCTCCCATTCGGGACGGCGCTGGGGATTTATACGCTCTGGGTCCTGTTGCCCGCGGAGTCTGAGCAGGAATACCGCCGCATGGCCCGCACGGCCTACTGACGTTTGCGCAAGCCCTGCACCAGCGATTGGGGTTATCCTGCCGTGGCGGGGGCGCGCCGCCCGGTAGAGGAGTCCTGCGGCCTCCCATTATTTTCCATTCATCACTTTGTTTGGCTGAAGAATCGGGAGGACAAAGCTCTCCCTTGGATTGTCACTGACAAATCCCGAACCATAAGCGAGCAATTCTGGTTAAAATAACCGAAGGGGTCTAATCTACGCGTACCCCTCTCGGCGGTTGTTTTTCGGACCGCGGGAAAGTCTGCTACTCCGTAAAACTTGCATGGCCTTATCAATTTTGAGTTAACGTTCAGGAGGATTGAACATGGAGACCACTGTTCAGGAAAAAGCTGCACCGGGCTTGCCGCGCCTTGGACAACCGGCCCCGGCTTTTGAAGCCCAGACAACACACGGAACGTTGCGCCTTGAGGACTTTAAGGGAAGCTGGCTGGTTCTTTTCTCCCATCCGGCAGACTTCACACCGGTGTGTACGACGGAATTCATCGCTTTTGCGCAACTCGCTCCAGAATTCAAGAAGCGCGGCGTGGAGCTGTGCGGCTTGAGCATTGACAGCACGTATTCGCACATCGCATGGATTCGGAACATCGAAGAAAAGTTTGGTGTGAAGATTCCGTTCCCAGTGATTGCCGACCTGAACAAGGAGGTTGCGACGCTCTACGGCATGATAATGCCCGGCGAAAGCAAGACGGAAACCAGCCGCTGCGTCTTTGTGATCGACCCTAACGGCGTTCTCCGCGCGATGATTTATTACCCCCTGACCACCGGCCGGAACATGCAGGAAATCCTTCGCCTGATCGACGCTTTGCAGACCACCGACAAGCATGGCGTGGCAACTCCGGCCAACTGGAAGCCCGGCGATAAGGTGATTGTTCCACCGCCCGCAACTTCCGAGGCGGCCCAGGAGCGCATGAAGGCTGGGTTCGAGACCAAGGACTGGTACTTCTCACTGAAAGCGCTGTAGCGTGAATTCATCCTGAGCCAGGCGAACGGCAGGGATTGACGATCCCTGCCTGTGGAGGTGTTACCGATGCCCTGTATCGACAGCAGCGGCGAGATGACCGAGATGGCCGTGCAAATTCTTGCAGCGATGGCGGAAGGAGCCGTACTCAATGAGGTCGCAGAAAAAACCGGCTTGCCGCTCTACCGCGTGCGCAGCGCGGCCCGCGACTTGGCTGAGGCGGGGCTCGTCGAATCGAGCAATGAGACGTTTGCACTGACGGAGAATGGACGCGCGGCATTGGCAAAGGCCCGGAACAGCGCCTGAATCCCCGCCGCGAGGCGAAAAATGGCCGCCAGCGTTACGCATAAATGCCGCGCAGTTTAAGCGTGGTGGCGACGCGGTCAATGGCAAGCATGTAGGCCGCGATACGGTTATTGACGTTGTGCTTTTCGCCGAACTGGACCACGTCGTTGAACGCAGCGACCTGGATGTGCTTCAATCGCTCGTTGACCATGCCTTCGGGCCAGAAGTAGCCCTGGCGGTCCTGCACCCATTCAAAGTATGAGACGGTGACGCCACCGGCGTTAGCCAGGATGTCCGGCACCACAAACACGCCGCGATCGAAGAGGATGTCGTCGGCAGGTGGCGTCGTGGGGCTGTTGGCTCCCTCTACAAGAATGCGAGCGCGGATGCGGGCGGCGTTTCTGCTGGTGATGACGTTTTCCGTGGCGGCAGGAAGAAGCACGTCGCAGTCCTGCTCGAGTATTTCCTGACTTCCGATGTTTTCAGAATCCGGAAAACCCATCACGGTCCTCTTTTCCTTTGCATATTCGAGCAGTTGCGGGATGTTCAGGCCGTGAGTGTTTATGATGCCCCCGTGGATGTCCGCAACGCCGATGATTTTATATCCAGCCTCAAACATCAGGCGTGCAGCCGCCGAGCCAACGTTCCCGAATCCCTGAATGATCACGCGGGTCTGCTCGCGCTGGCGCCCGAAGCGTTTGAGCGCCTGGTCAGTAACGATCATGCAGCCGCGCCCGGTCGCGGCGGGCCGCCCGCGCGACCCTCCCAATCCAAAAGGCTTGCCCGTGACGCAGGCAGTGACAGTGTGGCGCACATGCATGGAGTAGGTGTCCATGATCCAGGCCATGGTCTGCTCATTCGTGTTCATGTCCGGGGCGGGGACGTCGCGCTCCGGTCCGATGTAGTCCAGAATTTCCGCGGTGTACCGTCGGGTAATCCTTTCAAGTTCGCCAAGGCTCAGGCGTTCCGGATCGCAGATGATGCCTCCCTTGGCTCCGCCGAAGGGGATGTTGACGACGGCGCATTTCCATGTCATTTCCGCGGCAAGCCCGCGGATTTCGTCCAGCGTCACGTTTGGCCCGTACCGCACACCGCCCTTGCATGGCCCTCGAGCGATGCTGTGCTGGACGCGGAAACCTTCGAAAACCTCCAGCTTGCCGTTGTCCATAATGATGGGAATGTGGACGATAATTTCGCGGTTGGGAGTTCGAAGGTACTTCAGGATCCCTTCATCCAAGCCGAGTTTCTGGGCTGCAACGTCAAAGCGCGCAGCCATTGAATCGAAGACGCTGAATTCCCTGTCCGTGTCAACTGTGGCCATGATGGATCTTCTCGCAATTCTCAGCTTTACCTTCGAGTGAAGTATAGCAGATGGGTACTGAACAGACTACCATTCGCCAAACGCAATGGGAGGCTTCTAAGAGGCCGGACTGACGGCGACTGCGGAGGTTTCGATCCGGGACTTCGTGATTGCCGCCCGGGTGGTTCTCACCAGCTTGAGGGCGGTTTTTTCGTGTAGAAGTTTATTGACCAGGGCAACGTGCATGGCGTGGCCGGCACGTTCGGCAACCACGTGCCCGACAATCGGGTGGCCGAGCAGGGCCAGGTCGCCGATCACATCGAGGATCTTGTGGCGGCAGAATTCGTCAGGAAACCGCAGACCCTCTGGATTCATGACTCCTGTGCGTGTGAGGACGACCGCGTTGTCGAGCGAGCCGCCGCGAACCAGCCCGCTCTTGCGCAGCATCTCAACTTCATCGATAAAACCGAATGTTCTGGCCGGGGCGATGGCACGCTCATAACCGGACTGACTCATGGTGAAACTGCGTTCCTGTTCGCCGATCAGCGGGTGGTTGAACACGATTCGGTAGGTAATCCGGAAATCGTCGGCAGGGTGGATTGAGATGCGTTTTTCGCCTTCCACGATCTCGACGGGCCTGACAACCTTCGCCCAGGTTTGTGCCGCGCGCTGGCGCTTGAGGCCGGCTTCCTGAATCAGCCGCAAAAAGGGAAGCGCGCTGCCGTCCATGATGGGGACTTCGAGATTGTCGATCTCGATAAAGACGTTATCAATCCTCGAAGCCGCGAGCGCTGAGAGCAGATGCTCGGTGGTCGAGATCAGCACCCCTTTCCGCATCAGGCTTGTGGCGTAGCTGACACGAGCTACGTTTTTCGCGATGGCTTTGATCGCAAATCCCTCGAGGTCAACCCGCCTGAAAACGATCCCCGTACCACTCGGCGCAGGAACCAGGCGCACGCGCACAGGCACGCCGGTATGCAGGCCGATTCCTTCCGTCGAAACTGGCCTTGCAATCGTGTTTTGATAGCTCAAATAGCCTCCTCTGGCCCAATCCGGCCTCAGCACGACACATGCCAAGACCGCTCTATTTATATATAACGTAGAATCAATGGATTAAGGGTAGGCGGCCGTTCACATCACTATCCAGGTGTGGCAAAAATGCAACAAATTGATTCGGATTCGCATTTCCATCCAAGGAGGGAGATGCCCATGGGCTTTTCCTGTAAGATATTTAAGATACTGTGGTCCGCTCCCAGGAGGGAAATTTGTCCGAAACGGCGAAACCAGGAAAAGTAGTCTTGATCGATGCCATGTCGCTTATCTTCCGGGCGTTCTATGCTCCGATGCAGACATCGCTGACTTCGCCGAGCGGAATGCCGACCAAGGCGATCTACATCTTCCTGCGGACGGTGCGAAAGGTGCTGAAGGATTACAAGCCGGACATGATCGCTGTGGCTTTTGACAAAGCCGCCCCAACCTTCCGTGATGAACTTTTTGCAAAGTATAAAGCGAATCGCCCGCCCTTTCCGGATGAATTGAACATTCAGTTGCCTTACGTGCACCGCTTCTGCAAGGCGTTGGGGCTCCCAGTGGTTGAAATGGAGGGCTATGAAGCGGACGACATCATCGGGACCCTGGCCCGGCAAGCCTCTGAACAGGGAGCGGACGTCTATATCGTTTCCGGCGATGAAGATCTGTTTCAGCTGGTTGACGACCATGTGAAGGTGGTGAAACCAGCGCGCTCTGCGAATAACGGTGAAACAGTTTGCGATGCGGCCAAAGTGAAGGAAATCATTGGCGTTGAACCACGGCAGGTGGTGGATTGGCTGGCGCTTACCGGCGATTCCAGTGATAACATTCCTGGTGCCCGCCCGCTGCCCGGCCACGAAGCCCCGCCAACGGAAAATGGAAAGAAACGGAGCTACATCGGCCCGAAAGGCGCCACGGAATTGATTAACCGCTTTGGAAGCCTGGAGGCTGCGCTTGAAAATTACGACAAGGTTGAGCGACAGAGCTACCGGGAAGCTCTTCGCGACTTTCGCGAGGAAGCGCTGCTCAGTCGCGAGCTTGCGACCATCCGCACGGATGTGCCCCTGGGTATTGCTTTGGATGATCTGAAGCCGGGAAATCCGGACGTGGACGAAATTCGCGCACTCTGCCAGGAACTCGGATTTGTCACCCTGCTGAACGAATTGCTTGAAGAATCCGGCCCCGCCGAAGGCGCCCCGGATAGAGCGATGGAACTGCGCTCTAGCGCGGAGGTCGAGAACTGGCTGAAAGCAGTGCCACAGGGCGCCGACCTGGCCATCGCTTTTTCTGTCGAGGGTGAAGAAGGCTTTGGAGGCCAACTGGCGGGCGTGGGAATCTCTGACGGGAAGCGTGATGGGGTCATCGCGACAAGGTCGCCAGGAAGTGCGCTGGAGGGTCTTAAGACCGAATTAAAAGGGGAATTGCATGCCCTTGCGGTCCATAACTCCAAACTGTTTCGCCTTCTGCTTCGCAAACACGGGATTGAGTTGGGCACAATTGCGCACGACACGATGCTGTATTCGTACCTGCTGAATCCACTGGCGACAAGCCACACGCTGGAGTCCGTTGCACTGCTGCGGCTGGGGAGAAAGATCGACGGCCCGCTGGGCCAGGCCGCGCGATATATACACCAGCTTGCCGCCATGATGAGCCCGCAGGTCTCGCGTGAGAACCTCCGCGAGCTTTATACGCAGATCGAATTGCCTCTTTCCGAGGTGCTGGCCGACGTGGAAGCGACCGGCGTGAAAATTGACCCTGAGATCCTGGCGCACATGTCAGAGGAATTTGCCGGCGAACTTGCGGAATTAACCCATCAAATTTACGATCTGGCGGGAGAGCCGTTCGATATTGATTCGCCCAGGCAACTGGGGCAGATTCTGTTCGAGAAGCTGAAGCTGCCTGGCGGCAAGAAGCTGAAGAAGAGCGGCCAATATTCTACGGAAGCCGCAGTGCTGGAATCGCTCGCGGAACAATACGAGTTGCCACGCAGAATTATCGAGTACCGCACGCGCGCAAAGCTGAAGTCGACATACGTTGACGCCCTGCCGAAATTCATCAACCCCCAAACGGGCCGCCTACATACCAGCTTCAACCAGACGGTGGCCCGTACCGGCAGACTCTCTTCTTCGAACCCGAACCTTCAGAATATTCCGATCGATGAAGAATTCGGCCTGCGGATCCGCTCGGCATTTGTGGCGGAGCCGGGCTGGCTGCTGATTGCAGGCGACTACTCGCAAATCGAACTGCGCGTGCTGGCGCACATGTCGGGCGACCCGCGGCTGATCGAGGCATTCGCGCGGGGAGAAGACATCCACGCGCGCACGGCACAGGAGATTTTCGGCGTGCCGCCGGTTTTGCAGAACCACGAGCACCGTCGCATGGCGAAGGCCATCAATTACGGCGTGATTTACGGCCTCAGCTCTTTCGGGTTGGCAGCGAGGACAGGCTCGAGCAAGACGGAGGCCCAGCAATACATCGACGCGTATTTTAAGCGCTATGACCGCGTCCGCGCTTATCTTGAAGCACGTATTGAAGAGGCGCGTACGACGGGGTGCGTCCGCACTCTGTTTGGCAGAATGAGGCCCATTCCGGAAATCAACAGCCAGGATGCCGTCGCCCGCAACCGCGCTGAGCGCGAAGCAATGAATACACCGCTGCAAGGCACGGCCGCCGATCTGCTGAAGCTGGCCATGGTCAAAACTCATCACCGGCTGAAGCGAGAAAAGATGGAAACCAGGATGATCCTGACTGTCCATGACGAACTCGTTTTCGAATCGCCGGAGACTGAGGTTAACGAAGCACGGGAAATTATCCGGACTGAAATGGAAGGCGTGTACCCGCTCAAGGTGCCATTGAAGGTCGATATCGGGGTAGGGAAGAACTGGAAGGAAGCAAAGTAAAACAGGACCGGGCTTTTCGGGCCTTCTCACAACATCGGGGCGTCTTATTCTTTCAGAGGTGAAACGCATGGAATCGCTGGCCGGATTGCGGCAACTTTTTGATTACGACTATTGGGCCAATCAGGAGTCGCTGCGCAGCATTGCGACGATCACTGCGATGGCCGACCGGGCGCTTAAAATCGCGGGGCACATTATCGGGGCACAGCGCATATGGCTGGCACGCTTTGAGGCCCCGGACTCTCCGTCGCCAGCGCCGTGGCCGCTTCTCGGGCTGGAAGAAGCGCAAGCCGCCATTGGCGAACTCCACGGGAGGTGGCTCGCCCTTTTGGGCAATCTGAGTCCGAAGAAGCTGGATGAGGACCTGGTTCATCGCACAAGCAAGGGGGTTGAGTTTCGCACGCCCGTGCGCGACGTGCTGACGCACCTTGTGATGCACTCAGCCTATCACCGTGGACAAATTGCCGCGGCGGTGCGCGAAGCAGGCGGCAGGCCTGCCGCAACTGATTACATTGTCTACGTTCGCCAGCAACGCGCTCCATAACCCATTGCCTGCGGGATTTATAGTCCGATCATTCTCTCCACTCGCGTAGGCATCCACATCTTTTCCGCCGATGGAGCGTCGCTGTTTGATGTGACCCAGAGGCTCAGTTCCAAGCGGCGGAAAGTTCCGACAACAGATTGCTGAAAAGGGCTTCAAGATCATCATTCCGAGCGCAGCGGGGAATCTGCTTTTGCTCAAGCGACTGGGGATGAAGGCAGCTTCCTCGGAAATGCAACGGCCGATGCAACTTATTAAATTTCGCCGCAACTTTTTCCATTTAACCGGGTTAGACCCTGATAGGGCAGAGGAGTAGGGCGGCAAGGGCCTGCCCGCAAGCGCGCGAGGCCGGGAGATGATTTCTTCCAATGACCAGCAGGTTCTGCATCTCCTGAACAGGAGCGCGTTCGGGCCTGCGCCGGGCGACATTGACCGTGTCCGTCAGGTGGGCCTGAAAGCATACCTGGAGGAGCAACTCCATCCTTTGCAAATAGATGATTCCGCTGTGGAGGAACGCCTGCGGCAGTTGCCCACGCTGACGATGAACTCCGAAGAGTTGATTGAAAACTATCCGCCGCCGCGCAAATTTCTCAAGGCGGAGGGTGGTCGCCCGGGACCACAGAATGCGGGTGCACCCCAAGGCCCAGTGCAGGCAAATTCAATGGAAGGCCGGCCTCGGCAGGAATCGCCACCCCAACTGGAAGCGGAGAGGCTTGCGAGGATCACAGGGCCGCAGCGGGTACTCGTCGAACTTGCACGCGAAGAGATCTGGCGGGCGGTTTATAGCCGGCGACAGTTGCAGGAAGTGATGGTCCAGTTCTGGATGAACCATTTCAACATCTTCGCCGGCAAGGGTGCCGACAAATGGCTTCTGACATCGTTTGAGCGTGACGCAATCCGACCGCACGCACTGGGGAAATTCGAAGACCTGCTTGTCGCCACGGCTCAGAGTCCCGCCATGCTTTTTTATCTGGACAACTGGCGCAGTTCGGCCCCGCCGGTGAGCTACGTTGAAACCCTCGAGGGCCGCAAAATCCCCGACGTGGGAGAAGAATACGAGCGCCAGGCAATCATGCGTCCGCCGATATTCGGCGGGCCGTTCCGAAGAGAATTATGGCTGCGGCGGAGCCGTCGGCAGCTTGCGGCAAAAAAGAACTTGGGCGGCGGGTTAAACGAAAATTACGGCCGCGAGCTGATGGAGCTTCACACGCTTGGCGTCAACGGCGGCTATACGCAGCAGGACGTCATTGAGGTTGCACGATGTTTGACGGGTTGGACGATCCGGCGGCCGCGACAGCAGGCGGAATTCTATTTTAACCCCCGAATGCATGACTACAACCCAAAGATCGTCCTTGGCCACAAGTTCCCCCCGGGCCGAGGCATGGAAGACGGGCTTGAGGTGCTCCACTTGCTGGCACATCATCCTTCGACAGCGAGATTCATTTCCACCCAGCTTTGCCGCAGGTTTGTTGCTGATGATCCTCCGCAGTCCGTTGTTGAACGCGCGAGCAAAGCCTTCCAATCGTCGGGCGGCGAAATTCGGGAGGTCGTTGCGGCCATCCTGACTTCGGCTGAATTCAATTCGCCGGCTGTCTACCGGGCGAAGGTAAAATCGCCGCTGGAATTTATCGCCAGTTCGATGCGTGCCGTAGGAGCGGACACAGACGCCGGGCTGCCCGTCATCGGCGCACTGGCCAGGATGGGCCATCCGATGTTTCAGTACGAGGCGCCCTCAGGTTACGCCGACCGCGCAAGCACATGGATTAATTCGAGCACGCTGCTGTGGCGGTTAAATTTCGCCATGCTGCTAGCGACAAATCGCATCCCGGGTACGGAGGTAAGGCTGGACAGTCTCTTGAACGTGAACGGAAGCCGAAGCCGTGAAGACCAAGTGAACATGATTGCTGAACAGTTGTTGGGCGAACCGGCATCGCCGGAAACGGTCGAAGCGATCCTCAGCAAGGGCAGCGTGGAGCCGAAGTTCAAGAATGTGGGCTTCCGCGGTGACAGCAGTCATCGCGAAGTTTCCACAATTGCCGGACTGCTGCTCGCATCGCCGCAATTCCAGCGGCGGTGAGGCCGCGAAATCATCGGGCTGAGCTTTGCGAGGTGCACCGTGCCAGTGACAAGGCGTTACTTCCTGAAATCGGCGGGGCTGACTCTGTTCGGGGCCGGCTGCGTCCCAAGCTTCATGCGGCGCACGGCTTTTGCCCTGGAAAGCGGGGGCGGCAGGCGCAGAATTCTCGTAGCGATTTTCCAGCGCGGCGCCGTGGATGGACTGAACATGGTGGTGCCGTTTGGGGAGAAAGATTATTACGCGATGCGGCCCACAATCGCGATTCCGGAACCGCAAGCGCAGGCAGAATCCGGATCTGCGCCGACGGCAATCGACCTTGACGGTTTCTTTGCTCTTCATCCCAGCCTGGCGCAGCTGAAGCCACTTTACGATACGAAGCAACTGGCGGTGGTGCACGCCGTGGGCTCTCCGAACAACACGCGTTCGCACTTTGACGCGCAGGACTATATGGAGACCGCAACCCCGGGCGTGAAATCCACCCGGGACGGCTGGCTGAATCGATATATGGTTACAAGGCCGGCATCGGAAGCAACGCCTTTCCGTGCGGTCGCTGTGGCTCCGCGCATGCCGCGAACGCTTGCCGGCAAGGCTTCGACGCTGGTGCTCGATGACATTAAGAACTTCAAGCTGCTCGGACGGCCGGAAGCGCCGGCGCTCATGCCGGCTACTCCCGCCGCCGAAGAAGCAGCCTTTGAAGAGATGTACGCTTCAAGTCAGGACCCGCTGTTTTCCCGTGCCGCCGCTGAGACGTTCGAGGCGATTCGCACACTGCGCCATATCGGTGCTGAGAACTATCAGCCTTCAAACGGCGCTGTGTATCCTCACGGCAAATTGGGTCAGGACCTTCAGCAGGTGGCCCAGTTGATCAAGGCTGATGTGGGGCTTGAGATCGCCTTCTGCAATGTGGGGGGCTGGGACAACCACGTGAACGAGGGCGGAGTCGAGGGCCAACTGGCGAATAATCTTAAAGAGTTCGGAGACGCCCTCGCAGCCTTCCACCGAGATTTGGGCGACAGGATGGAAGACGTAGTTGTGCTCACGATGTCGGAATTCGGGCGCACTGCGCGCGAGAACGGCAATCGCGGGACCGACCATGGCCACGCCAACGCTATGTTCGTTCTGGGCGGCCCGGTCAAAGGTGGAAAAGTCTATGGCGATTGGCCGGGACTGAAGCCAGGCCAGTTGAATCAGGACCGCGACCTCGCGATGACCACGGATTTCCGCGACGTATTTGCGGAAGTGATTGTTCGGCATCTCGGCGCGCGAAACACCACAGCCGTCTTTCCAGGATTTGCCGTTGCAGCAGAGCGCTTCCGGGGATTTTTGGGCTGATCCCGAAAGTGCAGAACAACCCTCAGGCCTTGGACCGCCAGGCAGCATCCGCAGGCTTTTGTCCCGAATTATGAAGATGAGCGGCGCAAACCGTGCGGTACCTCATCTGCACAGCCTCCACGGCCGATAAGAAAACACAAGGAATGACGAGACCACGGCGTTGGCGGGCCGATCCCGTCATTCTTCGAATGCGGCTCCATGAGAGGCGAAATGAAGAAAAGGGTCGTGCTACTATCAACGATTTTCTGGCTGCACGCGTGTCTGTTGCTTGCCGAACAGCAAGCGCAGCCGGAGTCTGCTTTTCTGAAGTCACGCCAGAAGCAGGAGACCCAGGCGTTCAGGCTGAAAAAGCGATATGCCAAAAGCGCACTTGAAAATTCCATGGTGCCGAAGGCCGTTCGCATCCAAATGAAGCACGAATTGCAGATGGAACACCGGAAGCTGCGCGAGCGCCAGAAGGAAGAGCGCCAGACCCTGAAAGACCGCGAAAGGCTGCTTAAGCTTGAGAGAAAAGAGCTTGGGTTGGAATAAACTCTTCCTCATCCGCCATGCTTTCCGGCAGATCCAGCAGGCTGCCGTCGGAATTTCACGCCTGCACCGGCACCGCAAACCTACTCAAGCCGCCGCACGGTCTTTCTGCTAAACTAGGGGCATAAGCTGAAAGTGGAGGCTGTGATGAAGCGTCTTGTTTGGGCCCTGGCGATATGTCTGGCGCCGGTTGCGGCGCTTTGCGGGCAGCAGCAACCGCCAACACTTGGGCCGTCCCAGCCATCGCTGCAAGGGCCGGGTTCTTCACGGGGCGGAGACCTGCGCATGCTCGCCAAAGTGCGGCGTGTTTACATCGACTGGATCGACAATAATCTGAACGAAAAGCTCGCCGATGATCTCGGTCATGTTTCCTGGCTGAAGGTCGTGGACAAGCCGGACGAAGCGGACGCCGTGATTCGCGGGAGTTGTTACAGTTTGAGCCGGTTGAAGAGGCTGAACGTCGAAGTATATCTGAACGACCGCGTCAGCGGGAAATCGATCTGGCAGGACTCGATTCATGTCCCCTTCAATCCTCCTGACCTTTCGAAGGCCGTTGGTGATGCCGCCGCCGAAATAATGGACCATCTCAACCAGAGCATTCGCGCCGCCTCGAGGCGCTGAAAGCCGGTCGAACGACGGAGTGCAGGGCCTTCGGAGTCGGTCTCGAACCGTCACAGGGCGACATCTTAAGCCATGCCTGAGTATCGAACTTATTTCGCCGATTTCGGCGAGACGACGTATCTCGACTGCGCCTATCAGGGAGTTTTTCCGCTTACGGCGGTCGCCCGTGCTCGTCAGGCCATTGAATCAAAATGCCATCCCGAGCGGGTGCAACCTGAAGAGTATTTCGCTCTTCCGCAGCGTGTCCGCCGCCATCTGGCTGCGATCATCGGCGGCGCAGAGGATGAAATCGCGCTGACGAACGGGGCCACCCATGGCATCGGGGTTGTGGCTTCCGGTTTGCACCTCAATCCTGGAGATGAAATCATCGTCGCCTCCAGTAATTTTCCTTCCAACCTTTTCACCTGGGTTCACTTGCGGCGGCGGGGCGTGCGGATCTGCATTCTTAGTTCCGGCGCGTCAGGCGTGGACGATGTGGCGCGGGCTTTTACAAGCAGAACCAGAGTGTTGGCGCTCGATTGGGTGGATTATGCGACCGGGAGGCGGATTGACCTCGCCGCGTTCGGAGAGTTGGCCCATAGCCACGGTGCCTGCTTCGTCGTCGATGGCACTCAGGGCGTGGGCGCACTGGAACTGAACGTTCACGCGCTGCCGGTTGACGTTCTTGCAGTGGCGGCGTACAAGTGGCTTTTGGGGCCATACGGGACAGGGTTCGTATATGTGCGGAAAGAGTTGCTGGAGCGCCTGGACCTGAAAGTGGTCAACTGGCTTTCAGTGGAAGGCGCGGAAGACTTTGAGGCTCTGCCTGTGGATGATTTTTCGCTGCCGAAAGCCGCGCGGATTTTTGATGTCCCGGAGACGGCCAACTTTCTCAACCTTTCCGCGCTGGAAGCTTCATTGGAATTTGTCCGCGAAGCAGGTCCCGCCACGGTGAGCCGTCATTGCATCGAGCTCCTCGACCATGCAGCGGAACAGTTACAGTCGCGAGGTTACCGCCTGTCGGATAATGGCCGCTCGCAGCTTCCATCCACAATCCTGAGCTTCCGGTGCAGTTCTGACGACGCGACGGGCCGGCTGTTCAATGAGCTGAAGGCCCGCCATATTGAGGTCAGCCTTCGCCATCGCCAGATCCGGGTTTCACCGTACCTTTACAACGACAAAGAGGACATCGATCGTCTTCTTGAAATCGCCAGGTAGAACAGACCGAGCTTTCCTTCCGGTTTCGAGAAAGCAATCAGGAAATATCACATCTGAGTACCGGGCAATGCACGGCAATCCAACTTTCAGGCCGGCGATCATACGCACTTGACGGACCAGGAAACCTCACTGAAGTCTTATGCGCATCCGCGACTTTCAACTCTCTGATTTGCCCACGCTTTCGAAAATCGATCAGTCGTGCTTTCCGCCTGGCGTGTGTTACTCGCAGGAGGAACTGGCGGAGTTTATTGCGCACCGCTCATCGAGAACGTGGGTTGCGGAGATTGACGGTTCGATCGTCGGGTTTGTGGTTGCGAGCCGCGAGCCTTCAGGGGTTGCGCACATCATCACCATCGACGTTCTGGAAGAGCAGCGGCGTCACGGGATCGGGACGGCGCTGATGAACAGGGTTGAAGAATGGGCCCGCGAAGCCCGCGTGCGACTGATCTACCTTGAAACGGCGGAAGACAACCGGGCTGCGCACCGGTTTTATGAGGCGCGCGGATACCGAAAGGTAGAAAAAATCGAGCATTATTACAACAACGGCGAGGCAGCGTGGGTCATGGTCAAACACCTGAGTTAGCCGGCAGTCCCCTGGAGCAGCGGTTCCCGATTCGGCGAGGCATTTTTGATGCTCGCCGAAAAGCGCAATGTCATCGGCCCTCCGGTTGGTATAATCCTCGTTGCAGCTTGGAAGCGACCGTACATTTCAGCAGCTTGCTGGAAAAATGTTCTGTGCCTGTCATTTCGACCGAAGTGAGAATTCTGCTCTGACGTAAGCGAATGAGAACAGAAGCAGATTCCTTGGATCGATCGAGGCATCGGCCCCCGGACTGATACCGGCCAAAGCGTTTTCAGCAACCTGTTAGAGGTCTTTATGGCCGTAAAACTTGAAGCCCGCGATTACAGAGTCATCATCATCGCAGTTGCAGTAGCAGCTGTGTCACTCGTCATCGGTGTGAGGTATTTCTCTCACGCCTTCCCTGAAGCATCGCTCGCGCTTCGGGTGAACCGGGCGGATTCAATGCCGATTGCGGAAAAGTATCTGGCATCACGCGGATTCAATGTGAGCGGTTACCGCCACGCTGCGATTTTCTCTTACGATGATCAGGCCAAGATTTACCTCGAACGCACACAGGGTCTCACCAAAATGAATCAGTTGACCAGCGGGCCCATCCACTTGTGGCGTTGGTCTCATCGCTGGTTCAAGCCGCAGCAGAAGGAGGAGTTCAGGGTTGACGTCAGCACGCAGGGCCAGGTGGTGGGATTTGATCATGAAATTCCTGACGCTGCTCCCGGGGCTTCGCTTGCGCCTGATCAGGCCCGGCAAATTGCGGAGCAATTTCTCCAGACCACGATGCACCGCGACCTTTCGGACCTTGAGTTTCTTGACTCAGAATCGGAAAAACGCCCGGCCCGCGTGGACTACAGTTTTATCTGGAAGCTTAAGAGCGTGGACTTGGGCGATGGAAGCTACCGCATCGAAGTCGATGTCGATGGCGATCAGGTTGCCGGCTACAGCGAATTCGTCAAAATTCCCGACCAGTGGCTTCGGGATTACCGCAGCCTCCGCTCGCGCAACATCTCCGCGCAGCTTGTCGATGAAGTCTTCTTTATCCTGCTCAGCCTGGCCATGTTGGTGATACTGGTCCGCCGGCTGCGCGACCGGGACGTGCCGCTGCGCATGGCCGCGGCTTTTGGACTTGTCGCGGCGGGTCTCTACTTCCTGGGAGAACTCAACTCTTTTTCACTCAGCCAGTTTGGCTACTCCACGACGGATTCATATTCCAGCTTTATTGCGGGTTATTTCCGCGACGCAATTTTGAGCTCGCTCGGTATCGGTGCGTTCATCTTCCTGATTGTCGCCGCAGCTGAGCCTGTTTACAGGGAAAACCTTCCCAGGCTTGCATCTCTGCGCCGGACGCTGACATGGAGGGGCATCCGGTCGCGTTCGTTTTTTATTGCCAACGTCGTCGGCATCGCGATGACATTTTTCTTCTTCGCCTACCAGACCGTTTTTTACCTTGCCGCCGACAAGCTCGGCGCGTGGGCTCCCGCCGACATCCCATTTTCAAATTTGCTGAACACGCGAATCCCCTGGGTTGCGGTCCTCTTTATTGGATTTTTCCCTGCGGTCTCTGAAGAATTGCAGTTCAGAGCATTTGGAATTCCGTTCCTTGAGAAGGTCTTCAGGTCACGTGCGGCCGGCCTGATCGTTGCTGCATTCATCTGGGGATTTCTCCATTCTGCTTATCCCAACCAGCCGTTTTTTATTCGCGGCATCGAGGTGGGCGTGGGCGGGATTATCGTGGGCATCATCATGCTGCGCTTTGGGATCTTCGCCACCCTGATCTGGCACTATTCAGTCGATGCGCTGTACACAGCGTTTCTGCTGCTGCGATCTCCCAACAATTACCTGCGCATCTCCGGCGGATTGACTGCAGGCATCATGCTGATACCGCTGGTCGTGGCCCTGATTGCCTACCTGCGCACTGGAACGTTTTCCGATGAATCCGAAATTACAAATGAGAGCGCCGGGATCGTGCGCGCGACTAAAGAAGAAGCTCCCGAGGAAGCCGAGTCGCCCGTCGTATACACGCCCCTCGCAAAGTCGCGCGTTGTTCTGGCGGGGGTACTGACCGCGATTTTCGTCGCCATCGCATTTATTCCGGCTTACCGTTTTGGCCAGGACATCAAAATCCATTTCTCGCGTTCCGAAGCAATAAGCTCAGCCAGTGCATATCTCCAGGGCCACGGAGTGAATGTACAGGGATACCATCGTGTGGCGTGGCTGTATGAAAACGTGGACCCGCTGGCCCTGCGCTATTTGCTTGAACACCTTTCCATCAGGCAGTCGGAGCAGGTTTACCATCGCGCGACTCGCCTGTTGCTATGGGAGGTCCGATACTTCAAGCCGCTCCAGAAAGAAGAACACCTGGTGTTCGTCGATCCGGAAAACGACCAGGTGTTTGGGTACCGCCACGTGTTGGACGAAGACGCTCGGGGAGCGTCGCTTTCCCCCAGCGCTGCCCGCGCCGTCGCGGAAGCGTTTCTTCAGAAGGAAGGCTTTCAACTGTCGGAATTCGAACTGCAGAATTCCGAATCCAGAAAGCGCAAGGCCCGCGAAGATTATACGCTGACGTGGCAGGCAAAACCCGGTGATCCCCGTAATGTTGGAGATGCGTATTATCGTGTCTCCGTTGAGATTGCGGGGGACCAGGTCGTTGGCACATCAAGGTACTTCAAACTTCCAGAGAACTGGATTCGGCAGCACAGGGCCACCCGCCTCGGAAATGTCGTTCTGCTGGGCTTGCAGAGCCTTCTGGGAATCGGCATTATGGCGCTGATTATTATCCTGTTTGTAAAGCAGGTTAGAGCCGGCAAAATACTCTGGAAGAGGTCATTGTGGGTGGGCGTAGCCATAGCGGTGCTGATGGTATTGATGGAGCTGACAACCATTCCCCTCCTTTATGAGCGCTACAGCACTTCGGTCCCATTGCAGAATTTCTGGATCACTGTGGCCGTCAGCCTGGCAGTGACCCCGCTGGTATTGGGAGTGGCCGGATGGCTCGTTGTGGCACTTGCAACAAGCCTATACCCGGACTCCTGGAGGCTATTCCGTGGAGAGGCACGCCGGGTGTGGCGGCGGGATGCCGTAATCGCCTTCGTTGTGAGCGTGGCTGCAGCAGCCGGTATTATGCGCCTGAATGTGGCGATTTCTGACCGTTTCCACGCGTTTGCGCCGGTTCCATTCGATATCGTGCCCAATTTGTTTGACGCCTCGGCACCGGGCATTGCCATCGTGCTGCGCTCCCTCGTGTTTACCGTCCTGTATGCGGCAGCGGCCGGAATCCTGATTTATCTGGCCCGTTCAGGGTGGTCGCGACGTGCGTGGTGGATCTGGCCGGTTGCGCTGCTGATTCTTGTGAGCCTGGGGCCCTCAGGAGCGCATTCCGTCCGCGAGTATGCGGCCGGGTGGGTCATGGGGTTTCTCCCGTTAGCGGCCGCCATTGCAGTTGCTGCCTGGTTCTGCCGGTCAAACATCCTTGCCTATGCGGGAGCAATTTTCATTCTGCAGATCGCCGCACCGCTGGCGCAATTGCTTTCGCAACCTTCAATGTTCTTCCGACTAAACGGCGCCGTCCTGCTCGTGCTCAGCCTGCTGGTGCTGGCATGGTTGTTGGTTGCCGGAAAAAGACCGCAAAGGGCAGAGGGCATGATTGAAAGCTGACGCGCACGCTGCCTCGCAGCCGTTCCGTCAGTCGGGTTCTTATACGCGGTTCAGAAGACGTCCCTGGAATCCAAGAGCCGACTTTCGCCGTTTTGCCACAGTGCATACTGCAGATGCATTTTCGAGTTCATGGACGCTGCACCAACTTCGCCGCGAGTGTTCATGGCGATAACTGCGCACTCAGAGTCCCTGTTCTTCGGGTCGGTCTTCACCATGTTGCGCAGCAGTTCCTCGCAGGCTTCCTGTGGCGATGCTCCGCGGGCCATCATATGCACAATCGTAACGCTGGTGCAGTAATTGGTCATAAGATCGCCGTCCCCGGTTGCCGAGGCGCCGCCGGCGGTGTCATCTGCATAAAATCCGCAGCCCACAAGAGGCGAATCGGCAATGCGGCCCGGGATTTTCCAGGCCAGTCCGGAAGTTGAGCAACCAGCCGCCATGTGCCCCTTGCCGTCGGTCGCCACCATGCCGATGGTGTCGTGATTCTCAGGAGATATCCAATACGTCTTATGGTGCGGATCAGCTTTCCATTGCATCCATTGCTTCAGGCTTTCCGGAGTCAACAACTGTTCGAACTGGAAGCCCATCTTCTGGGCAAACTCCTGTAATCCGATTCCTCCCATCGTCGTGTGCGTGGTCTTTTCAAGCACCAGGCGGGCCACGGAGATCGGCGTCTTGACTCCACGCAGGCCGCATACTGCGCCGGCGCGATGCCGGGTGCCGTCCATGATTCCGGCGTCCAGTTCGACAGTACCTTCGGCATTGGGCAGACCGCCATAACCGACCGTCGTTACTTTGGGATCTTCTTCCGTAACGTTGATGCCTTTCTCGACGGCATCCAGCAGGCTCCCGCCCCGATGGAAGATCTCGGCGGCCCGGTCAACGGCGGGCTTGCCGTGCGGCCAGGTCGCGAGAAAAATCGGGCCTTGGCCGTTTGATTCAGCCGCTTGCCCCGGAGCGCTTGCCAAGGCCCCCGCCGCTGCGATCGACTTCATAAAATCCCTGCGATTAACACTGTCCATGATTTCTCCTTATGGTTCGTAAGATAGTGACTTTTGAATTTTCCGGGCAGAAGTTTTGCCCCAACCGCCGCCACCGGGCGTCTCAATCCGCAAAATGCCTCCTGCCGGAACGGTCACAACTGCCTTTGAAGGCAGCCGGCGCGCTTTGCCGTTCACTATCAAAGTGTTCCTTCCAGGCTTTCCCGGTTTCCCGCCGGCCAGGCCGTAAGGCGGGAATTCCCGACGGTCGGAGAGAATACTGCAACGCGCCTCGGTTAGAAACTCAATTTCGCGGATGATTCCTTCGCCTCCTGTAAATCGCCCTTTCCCGCCCGATCCGCGCCGCAACGACGTGCGCAGCACACGCACCGGAAAACTCGACTCAAGGGCTTCAACCGGCGTGTTCAGCGAATTGGTCATGTGGGTATGAATGCCGCTCAGCCCATCTGCGGTGGCCCGTGCACCCATCCCGCCCGCGATCGTCTCGTAATAGGCGAAGGGGGCGCCCGTGCGCGGATCAATTCCTCCGAGTGAAAGATTGTTCATAGTGCCGGAGCTCGCAGCGGGGATGCGACCGGGCAGTGCACGGGCCAAAGCCCGCAGCAGCACGTCCACAATGCGTTGCGATGTTTCGACGTTGCCCGCCGCCACGGCAGCAGGCGGGCGTGCATTAACCACGGTTCCTTCCGGAGCTATGACCTTGATGGGCTCCAGCAGCCCCGCACAGGCAGGGACTTCCTCACCTAGGAGGCACCGAAACACATAGAAAACGGCGGAGAGGGTGATTGCCTTGACTGCATTGACGCCGCCGCGGCATTGCGCCGATGAACCCGTGAAGTCAACCGTAGCGCGTCCGCGTTCAATGCGGATTGCCACTTTCAGACGCACCGGGTGCGGCGAATATCCGTCATCGTCCAGAAAATCCTGCGCCGTATATGTTCCATCGGGAATGTGAATGAGCGCGTGGCGCATCAACTTGGCGGAGTACCGCTGAAGCGCATCAAGGTAGAGCCTGAGTTGCTGGATTCCGTACTTCTCCGTCATCTCCAGGAGTCGCTGCTCTCCCAGCCGGCACGCGGCGATTTGCGCCGTCAGGTCGCCTTCGCGCTCCGCCGGTGTGCGGACGTTCGCGAGCAGCATCGCAAGAATGTCCCGCTGGGGATGTCCGCCCCGAACCAGCAGTACCGGAGGTATGCGCAACCCTTCCTGGTATATTTCCTCGCTCAGCCCCATCGATGCCGGCTGGGCTCCTCCGATGTCCGAATGATGGGCGCGATTTGCAATAAAAAAGGCAGGAGCCCCTCTCTGCTGCTCACGGGAAGGGATGAACACAGGCATGACGCAAGTGAGGTCCGGCAAGTGCGTGCCGCCTTCGAAGGGATCGTTAAGGACGGCAATGTCACCGGGGGCAAGCTCCAGGCGATGGATGGCGGCTGCGACGGACTGTGGCATCGAACCCAGATGGACGGGCATGTGGTCGCCCATGGCGACAGCGTTTCCATCTCCGTCAAAAACCGCGCAGGAATAGTCGCGCCGTTCTTTGATGTTGGGCGAGAAAGCGGACCGCCGAAGCGCCGCTCCCATCTCCTCGGCGATAGAGTGGAAGAGATTTTTAAATATCTCGAGTTCGGCAGGATCAATCCGCATTGTAAGTCAGCACCAGATTCAGATGGGAGTCCACGCGGCACGCAAAGCCCGGCGGAACAACCGTTGTGGAACTGTATTCCACGATCACTGCCGGCCCGAAAAGTTGCGAACCCGCTCCGAGACGCTCGCGAGCATAAAACGAGGTCCGCCGAAAGCGATTTCCAAACCAGACATTCTTTTCTTTGATGAGAGTGTTGTCAACGCGAGCGCGACGGCCGGCAGGGCGTTGTGGAGGCAGATTTAGGCCCGAAGGAACCGTCAACCGCAAACGCAGATTGACAACCTCGAGCGGCTTGCCATGGTGTGCGTAACCGTAGGTTTTTTCGTGCAGGCGCTCGAACTCGGCAGGAAATCGCGGAGAAAATGGGACTGTAAGCTCATACGACTGGCCGGAGTATCGCACGTCGAGTTGTTTTTCCACAAGGGTCTTGCCGGGTGGAAAGTGGTCGCGCCGAAGTTCTGCACGTGCTGTCCTCTCAATCAATAGAAATCGGCGGCCGATTTCACTCAGGAATCGCTGGAGTGCGTTGGAACGCACATCGAGTGCTGCCGGCGGAACTGCCATCAGCACAGACTGCGAAACGTCTTTAACAGCGTCGGACAGCAGGATGCCGAGTGCCGAAAATGTTCCAGGGTTCTGGGGAATGATGATTCTGGCCACGCCGAGCGCCCGTCCAAGTTCGGCGGCATGCAACCCGCCTGCGCCGCCGAAGGCGATCAGCGTGAAATCGCGAGGATCATGCCCGCGTTCAATGGAGATCACCCGCAGTGCCCTTTCCATATTCGCATTTGCCACGGAGATTATTCCGCAGGCCAAATCGAGAGGACTTCCGAAAAGATTGCGGCGAGGCGGGTTTGTCGATGGTTCGCGAATAAACCTGACGAAAGCTTCTTCGGCAGCTTCGTAGTCCAACCGAAATGTGCCGCCAAGGAAATGATCGGGATCGAGCCGGCCGAGGATGAGATTGGCATCCGTCACCGTCGGCTGAAGCCCGCCGCGGCTGTAGCAGATCGGACCCGGCGTGGCTCCCGCGCTTTCAGGGCCCACACGCAGCGCACCCCCGGCGTCGATCCGGGCCAGAGATCCACCGCCCGCACCGACTGAGTGAACATCGATAACAGGGACCGCTACGGGAAGACCTCCGACCGTGGTTTCATTTGTAATTCGTGCCCGGCCTTCAAACAGGCAGACATCGGTGGAAGTTCCGCCCATATCGAAACTGATAGCCTGGCGGACTCCCATTCGTTCAGCCAGCTTGACAGCAGCGGCAACGCCACCTGCAGGACCGGAAAAAATGGTGCGCACAGGTTCGCGTGCCGCGTGGCGGGCCGTCGTGATGCCGCCGCTGGATTCCATCACAAAAACGCGAATGCCCGCACGCTCTCCGACCTGATTTGTGCTTTTCTTTCTTGATCTCGGGAGGTCGCTGGCGGCTTCGCGTGCCAATTGCTTCAGGTACAAGCCGACTCGTGGCATGAGGTATGCGTTGACGGTTGTCGTGGAGAGCCTCTCGTACTCGCGGAACTCCGGCAGGATCTGATGTGAAATTGAAAGCGGGATCCTCAGTTGTCGCAATTCATCCAGGACAAGCCGCTCGTTTGCAGGATTCTGGAACGAGAACAGAAGGCACACTGCCGCAGACTCTGCCCGGGACCGGCGCACCATCTCCCGGAGCCTCCGCAACTCGCGGCGGCTCGGGCGCTTGAGGATCCTGCCATCTGCCATTGTGCGCTCGTGCAATCCCCATCGCATCCGTCGAGAGACAAGCGGTGGATCACGCCGCACATTGAAATCATAAAGTCGCGGGCGCGCCTGGCGGCCGATCTCAATAAGGTCTTCAAAGCCGCGCGTGGTGATGAGGGCCACACGCGCCCCACGTCGTTCCAGCAGGGTATTTGTGCTGACGGTCGTGCCGTGAACAATTTCGACGGAGGCATTGCCGAGGTCTCCGATGAGGCGCCGCACGCCTTCGATGATCGCCTTGCTTGCCTCTTCCGGCGCAGCAGGAGAACCGGAAAACACCTTGACGATTCTGACGGCGCGGCCGTCTGCAATAACACAGTCTGTAAAGGTTCCGCCTGTATCAACGCCAACTCGCATGAAACCTGTCATTCCGACATAAACAGAAGGTCTGGAGTTGCTGCCCCCGCCGCTCTCCCTGCGCGGTGCGACTACTATCAAAAGATTTACAGAATACAGCGAAGTTAATGGGAACAGAAGCGGGTGCAACGGTTCTTGTATGGGCGAGAATACTTGCCGCGGGATGCGCTGATCGCCTATGCGATGCTGGTGCCAAGAGGGAAGGATGCGTGTGCGTTCAGCGAAGCGTCGTCATGCCGGCCTGCTGCGAGCTTGTAATATCCCGCAGCGGCGATCATGGCCGCGTTATCCGTGGAGAGCAGCAGTGAAGGAAAGAAAACGTTGAACCCCCGTTCCGCTGCTGCCTTGGCGAACAGCTCTCGAAGCAGCGAGTTGCAGGCGACTCCGCCAGAAACGAACACCGTCTGAATCCGGGCGGCCTCGGCGGCAGCGATGGTGCGCTCGATCAAATCATTCACCACGGTCTTTTGAAAAGCGGCGACAAGGTCGAGCGTTGACTGTGAACAATGAGCGCGAAGCTGGTCCACGGTCGGTTTTTCGGTCGAAGCCTCACGCCAGATTCGGCGTTCTTCCGCTTCGTCCGCCAGCGGAGTGCCTCGCACGCGGTAGAGTACGGCGGTCTTCAATCCCGAAAAGGAGAAATCGAGCTGATTGCCCTTCATGCGGATGCGCCCGAATTCAACCGCGCCGGGGTCGCCATACCGGGCTAATTTATCAATAACCGGACCGCCTGGATAGCCGAGTGCAAGAAGCTTGGCGACTTTGTCGAACGCCTCGCCCGCCGCATCGTCCCGGGTCTGGCCAAGCATCCTGTAGGAAAAGGAAGGGTGGTTAATTCCGGAAGAGAGGTCCGAATCCACTCGATACAGGACGGTGTGGCCGCCGGAGACTACAAGCGTGATGTTAGGAAACCCGGCGTCGGGAACCTGCTTGCCTTCCTCGCGGTCAACAAAATTCTGAAGGAGGACTGCGTGGATGTGTCCCTCCAGATGATTCACACCGACCAGAGGTTTCCGCAGGGAAAGCGCCAGGGCCTTGCCATAGACCAGTCCAACCAGCAAGGATCCGATCAACCCGGGGCCTTCCGTAACCGCTATGCCCTCGATATCGTTCAGCGTGGTTCCGGCTTGCCGGCAGGCTTCATCAACGATGGGCGCAATCTTTCTCAAATGTTCTCGGGAAGCCAGCTCCGGCACGACACCGCCGAACCGTTCGTGGATCTTGACCTGCGACGCCACGACGTTTGAAAGGATGTGCCTGCCGTCGGCGACGACGGCGGCGGCTGTTTCATCGCAACTGGATTCAATCCCCAGGACAAGCATAATTGTTTATCTTAGCATGCGCGGATGGCATATCGACGCCGCGGTTAGCTGCGACAGGGGCTTGCACAGCGAAGGGTTTTCGTCTTAAGTTGTTAACCTTTGACTGTGTTCCTGCATTGAAGATAGACTGAGTTTTCTGATTGTATAACTTCCGCTGCACTTGACGGAGATAATAATGAAGATCCGGAAAGCTGTGTTGCCCGTAGCGGGTCTCGGGACCCGCTTTCTGCCGGCTACCAAGGCGCAACCTAAAGAAATGCTTCCCGTTGTGGATAAGCCGCTTGTCCAGTATGCGGTCGAAGAGGTTGCAGCCACGGGAATTCCGCTCACGATTTTCGTCACGGGGCGCGGCAAGTCGGCGATTGAGAACCATTTTGACGTTTCCTACGAGCTTGAACATGAATTATCGGGGCGGGGTAAAGAACACCTTCTGAAGCAGGTTCGAGCGATATCCTCCTTGTGCAACGTGGTCTATCTGCGGCAGAAACTTCCCAAAGGACTTGGTCACGCAGTTTTGATGTCACGGGAGATCGTTGACGAGGAACCCTTTGCAGTAGTGCTCTCGGACGACGTGATCGATAGCCCTGTTCCGTGCCTCAAGCAGATGGCTGATGTCTTTAATGAACTCAACGCCAGCATTTTAGCGATCGAACGTGTTCCCAAATCAACGGTAAGCAGCTACGGAATTATCGCTGCCGAACCGGTGCGGAATTCAAAGTGGGAAGGACGGTTATTTCGGGTTAAGGATTTGGTTGAAAAACCTGCGCCTGCCGAGGCGCCCTCGAACATGGCTATCATTGGTCGATATATCCTGACTCCAAGGATCTTCAGGAAATTGGCATCAACCCGCAAGGGCAAGGGAGGAGAAATTCAGTTGACGGACGCACTGAAGGGCCTGCTCGAGGATGAACCAATCTATGGCTTCATTTACGATGGGAAACGATATGATGCCGGGGATAAACTCGGTTTCCTGAAAGCTACCGTCGAGTTTGCACTGAAAGAGCCAAACATGGGCGGGCACTTCCGAAAGTACCTGAAGTCGCTAAAACTTTAAGTCGTGCCAACGGTCCCGGAAGGGTAGGCCCCTGGTGTTGAGAGTCCACCGGGATAACGCTTCCGTAGCGGAAAGGAGCCGTGATGCAGGATGATCAGGTCGCTTTACGCAGGCATCTGCTCTATCTTCTGCGCGGCGGCGGCGCACATGTTGATTTTGATACCGCCATTGCCGGCCTTCCTGCGAAGCTTCGCGGTGTAAGGCCGTCGGGGGTTCCGCACACAGCCTGGCGGCTTCTTGAGCACATGCGGATCGCTCAATGGGACATTCTGGAATTCAGCAGGAACTCGAGACATGTCTCACCTGACTTCCCTGAAGGCTACTGGCCGAAGGGTGATTCTCCTCCGAGCGCCGCGACGTGGGCGAAGTCGGTCAAGGACTTTAGGCGCGACCTCAAGGAAATGGAAAAGCTCGTTTCAAATCCCTCGACGGACCTTTATGCGCGAATACCGCACGGTGACGGTCAGACGATCTTGCGCGAGGCCCTGCTGGTGGCGGACCACAACGCATATCACCTTGGGGAACTGGTTTTGCTGAGACGATTTCTTGGCGCATGGCCAGAAAAATAAACTATTGAATGGCGGCCATGCGCGGCGGTCTGCCAGAAAGTGTTCGCAAAGCGACGCAGCCTGCCAGTCAAAGGTTCAGCTTGCGCTGGTTATTCACGAAGTCTTGGCATCAGAAGACTTGCTCGTAGCCCCGGCTGGCTCTGATGACGAAGGAGACGAGGTGGATGATCCACCGTCGGAACCGCTACCTTGCCCTGAAGATGACTTGCGCGCATAGTCTGTGACGTACCAGCCGCTTCCCTTGAACTGTATTGCTGGTGCTGAGAGCAGCCGCGTAAGTTCTCCCCCGCACTCCTCGCATATGGCGAGCGGAGGATCGCTGAACTTCTGAATCTTCTCAATTCGTGATCCGCACTGTTCACAACGATATTCGTAGAGAGGCAAGTTCACCTCCTGAACGCTCAAAATGCAATTATACCAATGCAGACAAGTCGAGGTCAAAGCCGGCACGCCTTTCCGCGATTCCGCACGGACGCTGGGCTACCATTGTTGCCCTCGCGAACGGCCGCTTTCGCAGGTCCGCTTGTAAAAGGACACGTTGTGTGGGCGCCAACCTGTTGATACACTGGATGCCAGCATCAGGCATTGAGAACTTCCCAGATGAGATGACTGTCATGACCAGCCAGAAGCTTCCTGTTCATCACTCACCCTCGCAACTTCCACTCGGCAAGCTCTATGTTGTCGGTACCCCTATCGGCAATCTTGAGGACATTACGCTGCGCGCGCTGAACACGTTGAGGACCTGCGACATCATTGCATGTGAAGACACCCGGAGAACACAGAAGCTGCTGAACCATTACGACATCCGGACCCGAACCATCAGCTATCACGAGCATAATGAAATGACCCGCGCGCCGGAGCTTGTTCTTAAAATGGAGCAGGGAAGCGTCGTCTCACTCGTGTCTGACGCGGGCACGCCCGTGCTTTCCGACCCCGGCTTTCGGCTTGTCCATCTGGCGGTCCGGCACAGGATTCCGGTGGTACCTGTGCCGGGACCATCGGCGCTCGTGGCGGCGCTCACCGCTGCCGGACTTCCGCTGAATGAATTTATCTTCACAGGTTTTCTGCCTGCCAAGAGGTCTGCGCGGCTCAAAGCTTTGAAGGAGATCGCCGGGTTTGGAAAAACCATTGTGTTCTACGAGGCGCCGCATCGGGTTGCGGAATCGTTGCGGGACGTTCAGGAAGTCCTGGGCGATCGGGAAGCAGTGATTGCGAGGGAAGTGACAAAAATCCACGAGGAATTCATTCGCGGGTACGTCTCGGAAATCCGCGTCGCTTTGAAAAAGGAGGCCGTCAAAGGCGAGTTGACCGTCATCCTTGGTCCGGGCCGCGTTCCCGAAATCAAGACAGTTGCTGCCGGCACAATCCAAGCAGAAATTGAAAGACTCAGGAAGAGCGATGGGCTGGATGAACGGTCCGCCCTGAAGGCGGTTGCCCGTGCGCGGGGCATCTCGCGCAGCGAAGCTTACCGTCAGCTACAGTTGGAAAAGACCGCCGGGAAACCGCCGGCGTGAGCGCGTTGTCCTGATTTTTGGTATTCATTACGGGAGGGCGGGCTGTGCGGGAGACTGCTGCGAGGACACGTTGCAGAAAAACTCATCCACTCGTGCAAGGACTTCGTGCGGGGTCTGGGCGCTCTGGATATTTCGTCGCAGGTCTGTTCCGTTCCGGACGCCGTGAGTAAACCAGCTCGCGAACTGCTTCATCTTTCCAATGGTTCCCGGCGTATCCTCGTCGATCAGCATCGCATAATAGTCTCGGATGAGTTGGTAGCGGTCCATGTCCGTGGGTTGCTCATAAGAACCAGTGCGGGCAAAGGATTCCATTTGGCGGAAGATCCATGGATTCGTGGGGGCTGCGCGACCGATCATCACAGCATCGCAGCCCGTCTGGTTCCGCAGTGACAGCGCATCCTCAGGCCGCATGACGTCGCCGTTCCCGATCACGGGAATGCGGACCGCAGCTTTGACCTGCTGGATAATTTCCCACCGTGCGCGCCCGCTGTATCCCTGGAGCCGCGTTCGTGGGTGGACGGCAATCGCCTCGACGCCGCAATCTTCCGCCATCCTGGCTACCTCAACGGCGACAATTTCCTCATCGCTCCAGCCGGAGCGGATCTTGGCAGTAAAAGGAATTGTGACTGCCGCACGGACCTTTTGAAAGATCGTCTTCAGTAACGGTAATTCGCGCAGCAGGCCCGAGCCGCCGCATTTCACAACCTTCTTGGCAGGGCAGCCCAGGTTCAGGTCAATGATGTCGAATCCCAGGTCCTGAATCATTCGAGCGGCGTCCGCCAGGTGCGCAGGATCAGCGCCGAAAATCTGGGCGGTGATCGGACGCTCCTCTTCTTCGTAGTACAGGTAGCGGCGGGAGCGCGTGTTCTGGCGAATCATCGCCTCGCTCGATACGAACTCCGTCATGATAAGTCCGCAACCGCCCAGCCGTTTGATAAACCGTCGGAAGACGGTATCGGTAATACCCGCCATCGGAGCGAGGATATGCCCCGGGCGGATTTGAATGTCGCGGATTGAAAATTGTTCGAACAGCATGCGAAAATCAAGCCTCGAGCACAGCCGAGCGATCAGCAATAGCGAACCTCATCCGGCCCTCTGCGATGAGTTCGTTTTCGAGGTAAGCTTCACCGCGCAGCTCTCCGAGCGTTTCCCGCAGTTTCAGCACTTTCGCCTTCAATCGCACGGTATCTCCGGCCTTAATGAATCTGTACACATGGGCGGAAGGTATCTGGAGGATCATGGCAATTTTGCCGGCCATTTCGGGGCGCTCCAGCACCAGGATTGCTCCAAGTTGTGTGACAGCCTCGAGCAGTATGCCGGTTGGGATCGCCGGAGAAGACGGGCAAAAGCCGGTCAGCATGGCTTCATTGGCGCTGAACGTTTTGACGCCCTGAATTTCAACACCTGGCGTCAGGCTCGTCACGCGGTCAATCAGCAGAAACGGATAGCGGTGCGGCAGGACACGATGGATGATGGATTCGAGGCGCTCAGAAGCGGTTTGAACGGGTTGGCTTGTCATCTTGCAAGAATCGGCTCCCGGACATGAAAAACGCCGTATCCTCCTGTGAACACCACGGGTCTAACCACTTTTTGATTCATGATTAAGTTTTCGAGGAGCTGGTTTTCAGAGGAACCGATTGCGAGCTCGGCTTGAGCAATTCTTTGCCCAGAGCCCGGTTGCGGGCCGTGAAATCTCCCGGGCGATCTTTATCCGTCTCATACTGTTCGCGCATGGCCTCGAGTTTTGAATCCAGGTCATCGAGATAATGGACAGCGAGTGCTTCCATGAACATCGGTTCCTTAGGAGACCCGAATTCGAGTTTGCCATGGTGCGACAGAATGATGTGTTGCAGCCGGTCCCACAATTCAGGCGGAAAGTCCGGGACCTGCCGCACTTTTTCTCGAACCATTTCGACGCCCATGTTGATGTGGCCAATCAACTGACCGCGGGTCGAGTAAGTAAAAGTGCGGTTGAAGATAAGTTCTTCGAGTTTGCCAAGGTCGTGCAGCAGAAGCCCGGCAAGGACCAGCTGGCGATCGAGGAATGGATAGTGGTCGCAGACTTTGTCGCCCAACTGGACAAGAGAACTGACGTGCTCGATGAGCCCGCCCAGATAAGCATGATGATAGCTCATGGCGGCGGGAGCCAGCTTGAATTTGCGGGCGATTTCAGGGTCGTTGAACACCTCGAGCAGCAGGGTTTGCAGCGGCCCCTTCGGCATCTGGCGGATCCGCTGTATCAGGGCCTGAAACAGCTTCTCCGGGTCCTGTGTGCCGCGCCGCAAATAGTCTGTCAGGTCAATATCTGCCTCGCTGCATTTGGCTATTTTGCGTAATGAAAGCTGGAGGCTTCCCTGGTAGAGTTCAACGCCACCGGAAATGCGGACCACGTCATCTGCTTCGAAGGCCGTGTCAAATCCGTCGCAATCCCAAAGCTTGGCCTTGATGGTTCCCGTAGAGTCCTGGAATTCGAGGTCGAGGTATGCGCTTCCGTTGCGCGCCGTTTTGCGCTCTTTGGAGCGGACCAGAAATGTGGTGTTTATCGACGTTCCCGGCTTCAGGTCTGCAATGTAAGCTTCTTTCATTCATCCCCGCCCGAACAGATCAATAGCTTTCATCGCCTCCAACGGGAGCACCCGTATCGACAAATCCGGGCGCAAGGCGGATGTAGCTCTCCTGGCGCAGGGTCGTCAAAAACCCGCGCAGGGCGCCCTCGATCTTTTGGGCATAAAGGGTGTTCATGACCTGGTTTGAGACCTGATCATATGTTGGGTTCTGTCCCACGCGCTTTTCGAGGACCTTGAAGATCATATATCCGTACTGGGTGTGGACTATGCCGCTTACGTCTCCGGGATCAACGTTTGCGATTGCCTTGGCGATGTCCGGCGCTATCGTACCCGCTTTAAAGAAGCCCACATCGCCGCCGTCCTTTGCACTGGGGGCGTCTGAGTATTCTTTTGCAACGTCCGAGAAGCGCGCTCCATTCTGGATTTCAGCGAGCGCCTTTTTGGCAATCTTCTCAGCGTCGGCGGACGAGCGCTTCTCGGTGGAGATAAGGATTTCAGCGAGGTGAACCCCCGGCGGCGAATCGAACTCGCTTTTGTGCTCTTCAAAATATTTCCGCGCATCCGCCTGCGTGATCAGGATGCGTGACCCCACTTCGCGAGAAATCACCTCCCGGGTCAGCAGTTGCCGCTTGATTCGGTCCTTGAAATCCTCCCAGTTCATTCCATCGTTCTCGACGGCTTGTTGCAGGGCGTCGAGCGACGGAAGGTTGTATTGCTGCCGGATCTGGTCCAGTTGCTTGATGACATCGGCATCGACGTTGATGTCGTCGTCGTTCGCCTTCTGAATCAACAGGTCCTGGTCAATCATGTCCCGCAGAAGGTTCTTGCTCTGGGCATTAAACTCCTGCTCCAGTTGTGCTCCGGAGTATTGCTTGGCCAGTTGCTCATGGAGCGTTTCCCGTTCCTTATCATATTCGCGCTGCGTGATGATCTGATTGTTCACGCGCGCGACGATGCGTTCGATCAAAACGGTCCTCGCCTGGGCCGGGAGGCCCGTCCAGAGAACGGCTGAGGCAATAAGCGCGAATTGTGCTGAAAACTTAAAGAGTTTCCTTGGCATAACGTTCACCCCAAACGGCGTTTCTGTCTGGGACAAGGAGTTCCGCATCCGCCCCTGCGCGTGGACGACAGGAACCGCCACAACCATCAATGTTAGCTCCCGGGCCGCAGCTCCAGCAAGATGTTTTCAACATCCTTCAGTACGTCAGGTCCGCCGTTCCGGACCGGGACCCGCAGGACGCCGTCGGGCTGAAATGAAAATCCGCGCCTTGTTTTGACGATTTGCATCAGTTTCTCGGGGTTCACTGGCGTCTGCTCGTGGAACCGGAAACGAATTTCATCACCCTTCCGCTCTATGGTCTGGACCAGCAACTCTTCGGCGCGGGACTTGACCACTGCGTAATTCAATAGCTGTGAGACCGAAGATGGCAAGGGGCCATAGCGGTCAATCAATTCTGCTTCCATGTCGCGGAGCGACTCCTCGGTCTGGAGTGCGGAGATGCGCTTGTACATTCTCAGCCTCTGGCGTTCATCGGAGATGTAGTTCTCAGGAATCTTGATATTAATACCGAGATTCAGAGTTGTACGGACCTCGGGCTTGGAGGGTTCGCCTCTGAGTTCGTGTACTGTCTCTTCCAACATCCGCAAATAGAGGTCGATCCCGACGGCGTTCAAATGCCCGTGCTGCTCCTGGCCCAGAACATTTCCGGCCCCGCGCAATTCAAGATCGAGGGCGGCCAGCCGAAAGCCCGCCCCGAGGTCGGAAAACTCTTTCAAGGCGGCCAGCCGCCGTTTGGCGATAGGCGTCAGAGTATCAACGGCAGGAACGAGAAAATACGCATACGCCCTTTTGTCGGAGCGTCCAACCCTGCCGCGGAGTTGATAGAGATCCGAAAGACCGAACCGCTCAGCATGGTTGACGATCATCGTGTTGGCCCGCGGGATATCAAGACCGTTCTCAACAAGCGCGGTCGCCACCAGGACGTCATATTGCCCCTGCACGAACTTCAGCATCACGCGTTCGAGTTCGCGCTCGCCCATCTGGCCATGCGCAACGCCAATGCGCGCCGTCGGAACCAAACGCTGGATCAGGGATGCGACGGTAAAGATGGACTCAACCCGGTTATGAACGAAATAGACCTGCCCGCCGCGCTCCATCTCATGGACGATGGCGGATTGGATAAGGGCATCGTTGAATGCCGCCACCGTCGTCTGAATGGCCAGCCGTCCGCGGGGCGGGCTCTCAATCACGGAAAGGTCCCGCAACCCACCCAGGGCCATGTGGAGCGTGCGCGGAATCGGAGTGGCGGACATGGTCAGGACATCCACGTTGGCCTTCAATTTCTTCAGGCGTTCTTTGGCCGCGACGCCAAATCGCTGCTCTTCATCCACGATCAGGAGGCCCAGGTCCTGAAATTGAACATCTTTGGAGAGCATGCGATGCGTTCCGATAACGATGTCAACCTTGCCGGCTTCAATGTCAGCAATGGTTTTCTTGATCTCCGCGGCGGACCGGAAACGGCTGAGCATTTCGATGCGAACAGGGAAGTGCGCCATTCGCTGGCGAAACGTGGTGTAGTGCTGAAAAGCCAGAACGGTGGTTGGCGCGAGCACGGCGACCTGCTTGTTATCCTGAACGACTTTGAACGCCGCTCGCATGGCGAGTTCCGTCTTCCCATATCCGACGTCGCCGCAAAGCAGGCGATCCATTGGCTCTGGCGATTCAAGGTCTTTCTTGATGTCGGCAATGGCGGTCAACTGGTCTGGAGTTTCTTCGAATGGGAAAGAATCCTCAAACTCTTTTTGCCAGTTATTGTCCGGAGAGAATGCCGTCCCACCGCGCATCTTTCTTTCCGCGTAGAGGCGCAGGAGTTCCTGCGCCATATCACGGAGGGCACGCTGCACACGTTTTTTGGTCCGTTGCCATGTGGTGCCGCCAAGGCGGTCGAGCGTTGGCTTGACACCGTCACCGCTTGACCTGTATTTCTCCACCAGATCAAGCCTTTCGAGCGGAACGTAAAGCCTGGCGTCATCCTGATAGGTGAGAAGCATGAAGTCCCGGGTGGAATCACCAACCGTAAGCTGTTTCAGCCCCTGATAGATTCCAATGCCGTGGTCAATATGTACGACGTAATCTCCAACCTTGAGGTCGCTCAGGTCTGAGATAAAACTGGTTGTTGGGCCCTCCCGCCTGCGCGCTAAGCCCCAAGTGTACTCGCCAAGAATGTCGCGCTCGGAGAGCAGCGTCAGGTGAAGACCAGTAAAAACAACGCCGGACCCGAGCTCGCCTGGAACAATAAGCAGTGCATTGGATTCTGTCGCGATGTCCGTCGGGTTTCTTTGCTCGCCGGAAGATGCTGTGCGCAGGGAAGTCCCGAAGGTGCTTTCAAACGGGATTTTGTAATCCGAAAGAATTTCACGTATACGATCGCTTTTTGCTGATGTTGGAACCGCCAGGATGACTTTTTCTCCCTTTTCAAGCTGTGCGCGCAGGAGTTCCGCCATCACTTTCAGTGAGCCCTGGTATTTCGGAACAGGTTGCGTGGAAAGAAAGAAATTCCCTCCGTTTCGTGGAGCTTCCCCGGCATGGTCTCGAACGTCCGACTCAGACTCGATGCTGAGTTCGCTGATGGAGATAGCCGGCAGGGAACCGAGAGCAGACCGGAGCTCTTCCTCGGTCAAGAACAGCTCGCGCGGCTGGGGCGGTTGAGGAACAACGTCCCTGACCGCGTCGAACCCGTCTTCCAGACGATGGCTGAAATCTTTCAGTTGCTCCCGGCGATCTGCCGGCTCATCCCAAATAATCACGGGTCGATCGAAGAGCGAAAACAAGTTGCAGGGGTGAGGCTCGACGAGAGGAACGTAAAATTCCCAGCCGGGAAAAGGCCCAGCGAACGATTCAGCCCTGTCCAGCACCGTTCTGTCTCTCGGAGCACTCGGTCCTCGATTTGCGAGGACGTTGACAAGCTTGTCAAAAAAACTGTGAGACGGGGCGGCTTCGGTTAAGGGAAGAATCAGGATGCCCGACACGCCCTGTCGTGATCGCTGGCTTTCAGGGTCAAATTCGCGCAGCGATTCGATGCTGTCTCCAAAGAATTCGATTCGTACCGGCCACGAGGCTTCCGGCGGGAAGACATCGATGATTCCTCCGCGGAGAGAGAATTGACCAACTTCATTAACCGGCTCAACGCGCTCATAGCCAATTCGCAAAAGGTGTTCCGCAAGGTCTTCCGGAGCCAACTCGTCGCCGGTTCTGAGGTGAAGGGCCAGCGACCTGTAATACGATACCTCGCGATAGCGCATGATGGCCGCCGACAGCGGAACTGCGACCACGCGCGCCTGTCCGGAGCCAATTCGCCAAAGCCCAACGGCACGCTGCTCGAGAATGTCGGGATGCGGGGAACGAGCTTCATAAGGAAAGCTATCCAACTCAGGAAGCGCAAGTGCCGTGCAGCCCGCTCCGGGCTCTAACCATTCCAGAACAGTTGATGCGGTCCTTGCCAGGGTCTCTGCAGCATCATTGTCCGCTGTGATGACGATAACAGGCCGAGTCAGTTTATGGGCCAGTACCCCGGCGGCAACCCCTTTGGCAGGTGAAATCAATCCCGAGATCGAGATCCCGTGGGCGGCTTTGCCCGAATCCTTTTCGGCGAATTCAACGGCTGCCTGAAAAGCCGGATAATCAAGAATAGATTGTAGTACTGATTGGATAGAGGACATCAAAACTGAACAGTAGGCATTTAGCCGTAGATCTTTTGAACTGCATCGACGATGGCTGTAGTGGAAAAGCCAGGCACCGCCGGCATGGATACGACGCGCCCGCCTGCGGCTTCAACCTCGGCCCGGCCTACAATTTCATCAGGACGCCATCCGGCGCCTTTCACCAGCACCTGGGGCAGCATGCGCGCAATGACCGCCCGCGGCGTGGCGTCGTCAAATATCGTTACGTAGTCAACGACCTCAAGGGCTGCCAGGATTTCCGCCCGTTCTTCCTGCGGAAATATCGGCCTGCCTTCGCCTTTTAAGGAACGCACGCTTCGATCGCTGTTGACGGCCACGATCAGGACGTCGCCAAGCTTTCTGGCTTCTGCCAGGTATCGCGCGTGGCCCGGATGCAGTATATCAAAGCACCCGTTGGTGAACACGATCCGGTCGCCCCTTGCCTTGTGATTTTCGATGACGCGATACGCATCTTCCAGCGGCAGGATTTTAGAAACCGCTCGCCTCACGGGCAGTTCTTTCCGATCCACATGGTTATTCTAACATGCGCACGATTGAACGTCCCGATCGGTTCCGCTCCCGGAGCTTACGCGGGCGAAAATACCATGATATCCTGACGTTTCAGAAAGGATGCTGAGTTTGAAAACGATTGCCATTGTTGGCGGCGGTCCTGCAGGGGCGATGGTTGCCGAAAGGCTTATGCGCGGCCATGCTTCGGGGGAGATTGACAGGTTCGCCTTTCGGGTGACCGTTTTTGAAGAGAAACTGGGATGGGAGAAGCCCTGTGGCGGCGGTTTGAGCCACAAGGCGCTCAGGAAGTATCCTTTCCTGCTCAGCGAAGCCGCATCGGCCAATCCTGTGCGCAGGATGGAGATGTACGCACCCGGGGTAGGCGTGCATCTGAGTCTTCGCGAACCGCTGGCGATCTATTCAAGGAGCAAATTGAACCATTTGCTTCTTGAGAGGAGCCGGCGTGCCGGCGCCGAGGTTATCAGTGACCGCATCCTGACCACCTCGCGAGTTGGAGGCATGTGGCGCCTGCAGGGGCGTGCGGATGCCTATGAAGCGGACTTCCTGATCCTCGCGTCCGGTGCGCGCAGCACCTTGCGAAACCAACTGGCGGGGTCTTTAAGGCCGCAGGACTTTATGCTGACTTTCGGGTATTTCGTTCCCGGCTGTGATGACAAACTGATTATTGAATTTTTCGAGGACTTTGAGGGCTACGCGTGGTCGTTTCCGAGACCCGACCATCTCTCTGTAGGCATTTGCGGCAAGGTTGGACATGTCAGGATGCGGGAGCTTCAACAAAAGCTATTGCGATTCGCGGCGCGGCACGGATTCTCAATTGATTCGGCCAATGTGTTCAGCCACCTGCTGCCCTCGCTTGAGCCCGATAGTTGGAAGAACATCCGCCTCGAAGGGCCGGGATGGGCGCTCGCCGGTGATGTTGCAGGCCTTGCCGATCCGATTACGGGAGAGGGCTTGTATTTTGCGCTACGATCCGGCGAGTTGTTGGCTGAATCGGTTCTCAAAGGGGTCCCATACGCGCGGAGCGTCTGGAATGATTTTGGGGCGAGGTTGATGCTGGGAGCTCAAATCTGCTCCAAATTCTATCGTGGCAGGTTTCTGGGGGCGGGCGTAACAACCCGCATGGTCCAGTTTTGTAGCCGGAGCAGGACTTTTCTGGACCTCTTTCAAGACCTTGTTGAGGGTAGGCAGGCCTACTCCGGGCTTCGGAGCCGCGCCCTCAAGGGCCTGCCAAAGTCCCTGATAGAGCTTTTTGCCTGCTCCTTTTGGAAGCATCCCGAAGTCCAACCCGCCGAGCATCTGTAGAGCGGGTTGCATGGGCAATCCAAGGATTCGATCAAGGTGATAGTGTGCGAAAGAAATCTGAAGAACTTTTCCGCAAAGCAGTCCAATTGATGCCGGGCGGAGTCAACTCTCCTGTCCGTGCGTTCCGAGCTGTGGGTGGCGCGCCCGTTTTCATCGCCAGCGGCCGCGGCGCCCGAGTGAGGGACGTTGATGGGAATGAATATCTGGACTTTGTCCTCTCCTGGGGACCCTTGATTCTTGGCCACTGTCACCCGGAGGTCATGGATGCTTTGGCTGACGTCCTGAAGACAGGAACCAGTTTCGGGGCTTCAACTCCGGGCGAGGTGGCCTTGGCGGAAGAGATCATCAAAGCGTTTCCGTCTATTGAGCGTGTCCGACTGGTAAATTCAGGAACTGAGGCGACACTTTCCGCCCTTCGGCTGGCGCGGGCGGCCACAGGTCGTGAGAAAATCCTGAAGTTTGAGGGATGCTATCACGGCCATTCTGACAGTCTTCTCGTGAAGGCCGGTTCCGGTGTCGCGACGCTCGGCTTGCCGGACAGCCCTGGCGTTCCGCGCGCTTTGGCGGAATTGACGATAACGGTCCCCTTCAATGACTTCGAGACACTCGAAAGAGCCTTCGAGACACACCGCAATCAACTGGCTGCCGCGCTGGTTGAGCCCGTGGCGGGCAATATGGGGGTAGTTCCGCCGAAAAATGGTTTCCTTGAAAGGCTGCGAGCGCTGACCGAAGAGCAGGGAACCGTCCTGATCTTTGACGAGGTGATAACGGGTTTCCGCGTGGCCTATGGAGGGGCCCAGCAGCTTTACGGTATCCATCCGGACCTGACCACGCTCGGGAAAGTGATCGGAGGGGGACTGCCGGTGGGTGCTTACGGGGGGAAAGCATCACTTATGGATCTTGTCGCCCCAAGCGGCCCTGTCTATCAGGCCGGAACTCTTTCAGGAAACCCTCTGGCCGTTGCAGCTGGACTAAAAACTCTGGAAGTCTTGCGGCGATCTGGGACCTATGAACGGCTGGAGGCGCTCGGCAGGCGACTTGCTGAAGGGATTGGAGCACAGGCAAAGCAGGCGGGAATTCCGCTCATTGTCAACAGAATTGGATCAATGATGACCGCGTTTTTCAGCTCGAACCCCGTGACTGACTACGCGTCTGCAAAGATGTCTGACACGGGCAAGTTTGCACAGTTCTTCCGCGCCCTTCTGGACAAAGGCGTTTACTTCCCGCCGTCTCAGTTCGAGGCGCTTTTTGTTTCGACCGCGCACACGGAGGAAGACATAAACCGGGCAGTACGCCTGGCCGGAGAAAGCCTTCAGGGAATCCGAGAAGGGAAGGCTGCTTGCTAAGATTCCAGGAAATAATTCCGGCAGGCTTGCCGCACCGAGGGGCCATCAAGCTTTGGCTGAGTTCCGTGGTATTTCGCAGCCCAGCAGATGTGCTGGACAATATCACGAGGATAGCAGGCCCGGAGAGGTTGCTGCAGTGCTGCTAAAAGACTCAGTACGCCATCCACGACGGTTGCGTCATATTCGAGTTCATACTGGTCACAGACGCGCTTGAAAATCTCATGAAATTGGCCGGGAGGCACGTAATCCACCTTAATTTTCGTCTGGATCCGCCGGAGGAAAGCTTCGTCGCCAAACGATCTGGGGTCAAGGTTGGTTGCAAAGGCTACGAAAAGATCGAAGGGAATTTCAATCTGTTTCCCGCCGGCCAGATTCAGGAAGTCAATTCTCCGATCGAGAGGGACGATCCAGCGGTTAAGCATATCCTCAGGGCGCATTCTCTGTCGTCCAAAGTCATCGACAACAAGAACACCATTGTTGGCCTTCATCTGAAGCGGGGCGGCGTAAAACTTTGTGAGCGGGTTCATCTGCAGGTCCAGCATCTCGAGCGTTAATTCGCCTCCGACAACCACCCGGGGCCTGCTGCATAGGACCCAGCGCTTATCGTATTCTCCAAGAGCCTCTTCCTCTTTTTCGAACCGCTGGTGCAGGTGTGGGTCGAAAACCGTAATGATCTGTCCGTCAACTTCAACCGCGTATGGGATCCAAACGCGGTCACCGTAGATATTGGGAATGCTTTCCGCCATGGCGGTCTTTCCCGTTCCAGCGGGTCCGTAGAGAATAATGCACCTGCCGGAGACGACAGCCGTACCCAACTGGTTCAGGGTTTCCTCAGGAAGGACGAGATGGCTGAAAGCCCTCTGGACCTGAGGAGGCCGCACCTCTGCATTTCGGATGCTTTGGGCGTGGATGCGTCCAATATAATCTGTCAGTGAAACAGGCGCCGGACCGTAGTAATGGTTCAGCATTAACAGTTCAAGCGCGCGGTTACGTCCCGTCGAGGTTATGGCGATCCGGTGAACGCTGCCGGTCATCCCTTTGACCTCGCAAAGCATTTCTTTGCGGAGGCGCTCGAAGATCTGTTCCACGATGTTAAAACTCAGGCAGATTTTCTTGGACAACTCGAGGAGCGTCAGCTCACCCTCGTAGTAAAGGATCTTAAGCGCCAGGTCTTCGATCATGCTGCGCCGTATGCCAAGATCCTGTATAGTCTTGGGGACCTCAATTTCAGCAACAATCATGTTTTTACCTTCCAGGCGCAACCGTCCGAAAAGTTCTAACGGCCGTCAGATTTTAACCGCCCGCTTTTCTTCCTGCCGGTCGATCCAGTAAGACAACAGGCGAACATAAAATCTATGGGCAGGCATCTCCTTGCGCAGGGCGATAGCCCTTCTGCAGAGCGTCGCCCTGTGAAATGGCGAAGCCGGGAAACATCTTCCCGTAATACTTGCTCGTGCGGCAATAATACAGTCCCGATCTTCTGTTGACCCAGACGCTGTGTTTCAGGTCAACCGAGGGTGCGCGAGACTGGTCTGCACTCATTGCTTCGAGCTTCCCGACCCATTCTGCCGGAGCGCTGCGGTATTTCGCCAGCAGCGGGGCGATAATCACCAGGAGCCCAAGAATAACAATGGTGATTATTGTTGGCGCTGCTCGACTGCGTGAAGGCATGCTTGCCCTTCCGTGGCTATCTCTGCTCTCTTGTGACCACCTCGGTAAGCAGAGGTTATTTTTCCCGCCTTCGAATTCAGGGAAATTGCCGGAGCTCTTTTAGCGCCGGACCTTCTACCCTGGTGGTTGACATGTCCAGCGGGTTCAAACGGACAATTGGTTTTCCCGTGCAAGCCCTACAGGCCTTTTATCAGGTTGGTCAGCATCAGGCCCTGACAGTCGATCGGCTCTTTTCGATTCTGTCGGCAGGCTGGGGCACGGATATGGACCGGGATTTTGCAGAAACGGGCAACGGTCCGATCTCAAGAAGATCGCCAACGTGCGTTCGAGTTTTGAAAACTGTATGAGGCGGCAACTCGAGCACGCTGTCGGCCTTCAGGATGACTTTTGAAATCCTGAACGGGCGCACATGTTCCTCGATATGAACGACGTGATGGGTGCGATCGAGAAACACGATGTCGATCGAGAACAGCATTCCGATGGTGTGCACGCCATAGGAGGGGACTATCCATAATCCCTGCCCAGGCCGTGCCCACCGTCGGGTCCTTCCCAGTAGTCCTATCAACCGACTCAGGTAACTGTCTGCCACGGAGGCATTCGTGGCGACAAATGTCTCGCGAGTCTTGTTGTAGACATACACCCGTTTTGAGTTACTGTTGCCCACCAATTCTGTTCTCCACTCAGGCTAACGTTCTGATCTTTAGTCGCGTGAGGCCTGCCGTTTGCGCCGCCAGATGATGATATACAGAACGATGACGGCTCCGATTCCGGCGATAATGCGAATAGTAGTTGGATCCATGGTTTTCCTCCAGGCTTTTTGTTTTTAACGTACGAACTAACCTTTCCTGTTCAAACTCATTTCAAAGTCAAAAGCTCTCTAGTGATGCATGCCGATGAACTGGCGGTAAATTGTGATAACCGCCGGACCAAGGATGACCACGAACAAAGCCGGAAAAATGAAAAATACCAGTGGGGGCACCATCTTGACCGGAGTCTTGGCCGCCGCTTCCTCGGCCCGTTGCCGGCGCTTCATGCGCATGTCGTCAGCATGGACGCGCAGGGACTGAGAAACACTGGTACCAAACCGATCGGTCTGAATCAGCATGGCCACCAGGGCTTTAATGTCATCAACGCCGGTTCGAGTGGCCAGTTCCCTCATGGCCTCGATCCGCGTCCGACCGACTCGGATTTGAGCATTGACGAGGTCCAGCTCGCTGCAAAGTTCAGGGTGTGTGATCCGCAATTCCTGCGAAACTCGCATGAAAGCCTGGTCAAGCCCGAGACCTGCTTCAATGCAGACGACGAGAAGGTCCAGGGCATCCGGCAGGGCCTTGCGAAGGATGTTCTGCCGCTTCCTGACGCGACGAGACAGCCACATATCAGGCAGCAGAAAACCTCCCAGCAGAGCAATCACCAGGGCCAGCAGCGGATTGGTCGCGAATATGCCGGAGAAATAGGTTATCGCAACCAATATTACAGGCAGGAGGATTTTGGCTCCCCGCAGCGCCATAATTGCTTCCGGACGGCGGAATCCGGCGCGTACCAGCATGAGCTTTGTTGTGGAAAGGTCTTTAGTAGAAACGGGAAGCAGCTTGCCAACATCACTCAGAACTTTGGTTGCCTTCTGTGCCTGTTTCTCGCGGAAGGTCACCTTGCGCTGTGAGGTTAAAGGCTGCCAAAGCCTGGCCAACCGACCGGCGATTGGGAGAGCGCCCGGTGAAAATGCGTAAACCAAAGCGCCTGCGATCACGACGATCGCAAGGAATGTCAAACCTGTTGCTAACCAGACCATTTTGCTTCTCCCGGGGTCTTATACCTCAATATTCACGATCTTCCACAGCATCAGAGACCCTACAATTTGAAGAAATGCCGCAAGGCCAATGACATAGGGGCCCAAAGGATCATCGAACAGCGGCTTCATGTAACTTGGGTTAAGTCCACGCAACACGAATGCCATGATGGGTGGAAGGGAGATAAGAATCGCAGCAGTCAGCCGGCCCTGTGCAGTCTTAACCCTTACCTCGCCGAGGATCCGGAACCGTTCCCGAACGACGTGCGCAAGGTTATCCAGGATTTCAGCCAGGTTGCCGCCAGTTTCCTTTTGAATGAGCACAGCCGTCACAAAGAAGCGGACGTCGATCAGCGGAACTCGTTCTGCCAGGTTCAACAGCGCGTCACGCAAGGGAAGACCGAAGTTCTGCTCTTCAAAAGTTGTGCGGAATTCCCCGGCGACTGGTTCCGGCAACTCGGTCGTGATCATCTCGAGGCCGGTTGCAAAGGAATGGCCGGCACGCACTGCGCGTCCAAGCAGATCAATCGCCTCAGGGAATATTTTCTCAAACGCCTTCAACCGCTTCCTGCGTTTGAAGGCAACGACGCCAATTGGGAGCAATGCTCCAATGGGCAGGGCCACTATTCCCAGCACATTGCTGGATGAGAATCTGTTGACTACTACGTAGGCCCCCAGGGCAAGCACAGCACTCAGCAAAATCAATCTGCCGGGCTTCACTTTCATGCCGGCCTGGCTGATGAAGTCCCGCAGCTTGTCAGACCATTTCCATTTCAGGAGAATGCGGTGGAGAGCTGGAACGTCGCTAAGGAGTTCGTCCCGGACAACTTTGAGCTCAAGGGTCTCGTTTCCGCGCTTCGCACTGCGCTCGATGGCGTCCAGGCGCTTTGCGACAACTTTGTCCGGAGCACGTCCCCCCACCGAAGCAAAAAGAACGCCGCCGATGATCAGAATAATAATCAAAAATGTTAACGCTGCTAACGCCAGAGCCATATTGCTCTCCTTAGCGGACACCTACCGGCGTATGTTCGAACATTTCCGCGGGTAAATGGATACCGGAGGTTATGAGGCGTTCCGCAAACTTCGGACGGATACCGGTTGGAACAAATTCGCCCAACACTTCACCGTTCTCACCAATGCCCATTTTCTTGAAGATAAAAATGTCCTGCATGGTGACCACTTCGCCTTCCATGCCCGTCACTTCCGCCAGGTTGGTTACTCGGCGTTTTCCATCGCTCAGGCGGCTGACCTGAACAACGACGTCAATAGCGGAAGCAATCTGGCGGCGAATGGCCGTGTCCGGAATGTTAAGGTTGGCCATTGCGACCATCGTTTCCAGGCGGGAGAGTGCATCCCGAGGCGAGTTGGCGTGAATGGTGGTCAGGGACCCGTCATGGCCGGTATTCATGGCCTGCAACATGTCCAAGGCTTCCTCGCCGCGGACCTCGCCCACGATGATTCGGTCTGGGCGCATGCGGAGTGAGTTGATAACAAGCTCTCTTTGACGCACAGCGCCTTTGCCCTCGACGTTCGGTGGGCGCGTTTCGAGGCGCACGACATGGTCCTGGTGGAGCTGCAATTCCGCCGCGTCTTCGATGGTGACAATGCGTTCCCGGTTCGAGATAAACGAGGAGAGGACATTGAGCAGGGTAGTTTTGCCGGCGCCGGTTCCGCCCGAAACCAGAACGTTCAGCCGCGAGTAAACGCAGCCGCGCAATAGCTCAAGCATCTTCGGCGTGAGAGATCCGTTTTCAACAAGCTCCGTAGCCGTCAGAGGGTCGCGCCCAAAGCGCCGGATGGAGAGGCATGGGCCGTCGATGGCAAGCGGCGGAATAATGGCATTAACGCGGGAGCCGTCCGCGAGACGGGCGTCCACCATGGGCGAGGATTCATCAATTCTTCGGCCGACGGCGGAGACGATCCGGTCGATGATTGACATCAGGTGCGCGTCATTTCGAAAACTGGCTGATGTCCGCTCCAGAAGACCGTTTCTTTCAATGTAGATATTCTTGTATGTGTTGACGAGAATGTCCGAAATCGTGTGGTCCTTCATCAGCGGCTCAAGCGGACCCAGCCCAAAGACTTCGTCGAGCACTTCCTGAGAGAGCCGCTCTCGCTCCGTCAGCGTCATGGGAGCATTCTCTTCAGCAGCCAATGCTTCCACCATTTCCGCTACTTCTGCCTTTACGGTGTTGCGATCCAGTTGGTTGATCCGCTCCAGGTCCAGTCTCTGAATCAACTTGTGGTGGATCGTCACCTTGATGGAGCTAAGGTCATTGCGGGTCGGATTTAGAGATCCCATGGTTCACTTACCTCTTTGATGAATTAGAAAATAGACCGAAAATGGCAGGGCTCTTCTTTGCCTGCTCAGTAATGTTGATGCCCGCCAGCCGGGCCGCAAGTTGCTGGAAATTCGAAACCAGGGGATTATTGTGATTCCTGGAAAGTGGCGTCCCCAGATTGATCGCTTCGCTGACCTGCCGGAAATCATTCGGCAACCGCGCGAATACAGGGTGTTTTATTCTCTTTTCAAATGCCTTGATGGCTTCTTCATCAGACCGGTGGTAGCGGTTGATGACGACGCGGCATTGATCGGGTTCGATTCCCCACGACGATAATTTCGTCAGATGCTTCTCAAGTGTCCACAGCGCAGGTACGTCAGCTTCGGCCACGATCATGATCATCCGTGCCACGCGCAGCAGTTGCCGGAAATGTATCGTGTAGGTGGATCCGATGTCCATGAGAAGATGATTGCAGCAACTTTGGGCAACATTGACAACTCGAAGCAGGGCAGACGGCGCGATTTCTTCCCACTCGTCGGGATCCGCCGCGCCTGCCAGCACCTCCAGTCCGCTTTTTTCGTGGGGCGTCAACAAGGCATTAAAGAAATGGCTGTCCAGCCGTTCGAGGTTTCCTGTGGCGTCGCGAAGCGAAAACCGTGCGCGAAGATCGAGCAGGAGCGGCACATGGCCCATGGGGCGTGCTACGTCCATCAGGATGACGCGCTTTTGAGTGAGCCTGGCCAGTTGTGCACCCAGGTTGACTGCGACGGTAGTGGAGCCGACTCCACCTTTGGCACCCATCACCACGATGAGTTTTCGCTCGAGCGACTTTTCTCCAGGGGACTGTTCTTCCATGATCCGCTTGAGTGCGGCCTCCAGCGAAATCGTGTCAACGGGATGTGCAAGAAACTCGCGAACGCCGCTGCGCATAGCCTGCATCAGCAGGTCGGGGTCGGGTTGCTTAAGGGGAGAGCATGCGATAATGCAAACAGTCGGGCGGAGCCTTCGGAGGTGGGCGCTGAACTCCAGCGAGACTTCCGTCCCTCCGGCAAGGTCCAGCACCACAACATCCGGGATGCTCTCGCCGGGCTGCGGGTGCTGCTCGATCGAGGGGGCCCATTCAACCACAGACTCCGTCAGGCCCGTCTGCTCTACACAGGCCCGCAGGTACGAAGTGCTCTTGGCGTCCGTGGCAACAACCGCCGCTGTCAGCATTTATTGGTCCTTCTCACAAACTTTCAAAAAACCGTCCATCCACTACTGGCCGGAAGCCTGTCCCTGCCGTGCGGCAGCCGGGGGCATAAACCGCATCGGGAACTGCGGTCCGGAGGGAACCTGTCCCGGCGGCAGCGGGTGAACGATTTGCGGAGTTACGAGAACAAGCAACTCGGTTTTGTTCTTATTCAAACTCTCACTTTGGAATATCTTACCCAAAAGGGGTATATCGCCCAAGCCTGGTATTTTGTTCAGTTGCTGGGTGACGCGATTGTCCATCAGTCCAGCGATAACAAAGCTCTGACCATCCCGGAGTTCCATCTCAGATTCCACTCTTCGCACTGACAGCGCAGGTATTGTAAAGCCTGTAATCGTGAGCGCATTGGAGTAATCCAGCGAGCTGACTTCAGGCTGCACCTTGAGATGGATTTCATCATCAGGAAGTATCGTTGGAGTGAAATCAAGCCTTATGCCGAACTGACGAAACTCAATAGTGATTGCAGGAACGCCCCCGCCTGCTCCGGTGGACTGTACAACCGGAAAGGGGAACTCGCCGCCCGAGAGGAAGCTGGCTTGTTTCCCCGACTCCGTCAGCACATTGGGCTCTGCCAGTATCTGCAGGAGGTTTTTCGATTGTAACGCCTGGATCGTGGCGGCCAGGTTGATGTCCGGGCGAAAGACAAATACATTCAGCAGACTTCCAAGCTGGAAACCGCCGCTGGAGGCGCTCAACTGACCGGTAATTGCGGGAGGCGAATACTGGCCTGTGCTTATTGTCCCGACGTTCTTCGCTCCCGGAAGGCTCATGATATTCACGCCCAATTGCTTAATGGCTGATCGGTCAACCTCTGCAAACCGCACCTTCAGCAGGACTTCCCCGGTTGGAGGGGCGGGCACTTCCAGCAGGCTCACCACGTCCTGTTTCTGCGGAACCATTGACTGGGCCAGTTCGAGAATCTTGTCAGCCACTTCAGGCGAGGAAACGTGCCCGGAGAGCGTGACAATGTTCTTGCTGACGGTGACCTTGACCTGCTCGTTCGGGAACGTGTTTCGGATGTCCGTGGTCAAATCCAAAACGTCAAGGTCCACATACACATCGAAGGTTTGCATCTGGCCCGACTGCCCCCAGATCACCAGCGATGTGGCGCCGGCCTTCTTGCCGTTCAGCAGGATTTCAGTAGGACTTACCACCACCGCATCGCAGATGTCCGGGTTGGCAAGGGAGACGCGGGTAATCTGCACCGGGGAAGTAACCACGAGAGAACGGTCAACTATCAGGTGCAAAGCCTCCGGGCCGCCCGACGGAGCGCTCTGACTCTCGGCCTGCTGCACGGTGGTATCCGGATTGATTTGGGATGCTGCCGAGGCCGGCAAGACGTATCCGGCCGCCGCCAGGAAGACCGCTAGGATTGCTGCAATTCCAACCGGGGGTAGGGCGAACTTCTCGCTTCTGCTTTTTATCGTTGTCATCGACTCCGCCTCAAGTGAGCTCATCGTAGGTTATTGAACTGCGAACGTTTGATCTGTCTTCTTGTCTCCACGAATCACTTCTACCACGTAAGGCGCCGGCCCTGCCGGTTTTTCGGGTTCCAGCTTGCGGCGCGGACGTGGTTTGCCACCCCCTCCTCCACCGAAATGCACAGGTTCCGCTCCTCCGAGGAGGAGCGCAGACTTAAATACCGGGGCCGCCTTGACGATGTTGGTGTCGATCGTATTGCGCAAAGCAAGATGGATCCTGCTGTCGGTGCTAACCATCGTGAGCTGATCGGCCTGTTCAGGCGTCAGCAGCAGCGTTACGACACCGACCGTCTTGGGCTTCCCCTGCTGATCCTGTTCAACTGTTTGCCCCGCTGCAAGGACGCGAACATCCTGGATCACAGTCCGGGTCAGGCTGTCCCCGCCGCCCTGCGGCGTTCCAGTGGCCATCACATCAACCATCGTTCCCGGCATGGCGAAACCGGAAACGCCGACCACATCATCAACTCTTACCGAAACGGCCCTCATTCCCACGGGGATCGCCGCAGGCAGCCCAGCACCTGCCTCCTTGGGAGCGAGCTTGCTTTCCAGGATCGGCTCGTTTTTCGAGATTGGGGTTATGATTGACCGGCCTACGCAGTCCTGAATCCTGGTGAATGACCCGGGAAGTGGCGTATTGGCCGGCCATGTGATCAGGCTGAGGTCCTGCGGCGTCAACGGAGTGCCTAAAGCCAGGGGGCGCGCCGCCACAACGACGGTCGTCGTTGGGAGAGGCTTAACGGCGGACGCCTGCTGAAATTGCCTGTAAACGTAACGGGCGGCAAGCACGGCGATTACGATTGCTACGACCAAGGCGATTAAGGCTCTGTTCCTGTTCATTTTTCCCTCGGTACTTTAAAAATCCACGGGTCAAGGCGAATTATCGCCTGCCTCTGCCTTGCCTATGCAGCGCCAAGATCCCGCTCGGCACTTTAGGCCTGAAACGCCTCCGCCCACCCTGGGTAGGCGCTACACTAAAAGACCCCCAAAGTTGACTTCGCAAGCACAACAATAACCATTGCAAACGCCGTTGCAACCCCGAAGGGCAGGCGCAGCGCGTCGGGAGTGTCCAAAGTCACCAGCGTCTCCTTGGCGCCCATTCCAAAAGTTGCAAACGCTCGAAGCAGCACCATCATGTTGCTCAACGTCTTTTTCACGCGCCGCTTGCGCACCATCGCTACAATCGACATGATGCCCGAAATGAAAATGCTGACAAACAGGACGATCAGGAACTTTCGTGGTCCCAGGCAGGCCCCCAACGCGCCCATCAGCTTTAAATCTCCCGCTCCCACTCCTCGAAAGATTACTGGAAGGATGAGGACTGCCAGCGCGACGCCGGCGCCTTCGAGGCCGCTTAAGACCCCGCTCCAACCTGAAAGGGCCCCGTTGATCGCAAGTCCGGCGAAAAATCCCGAAACGGTCAGCCAGTTGGGAATCCGCCGAAAGCGCCAGTCCAACCAGCCAGCCCACAACGCCACAAGCAGGCCCAACGCCCAAATCACAACCTGGTTCCCAATCTGATCATGCATTGCAGAAAATCTCTCAACATCCGCAGACCGTAGAAGCTTAACATGCTCTGCCAGCTATTGAAGACTTAGTGAACAGCCGAAATACACAAACAGTTTTTGCTCGGGCAACTGTCACGTCCCGCGCGCAACGCTCATCCGTCCCCACAGATAAAAAGTCGGGAGAGCGTTTCACCAGCCGAGGAAGGGACCCCTGCACTCCTCAGCTGGTGAGTTGCCAGTTCTTTGATTTATTTACGAATTTGCGGCTGTAGTTGCGCTGTTCAGCGTGCTTGCTGCGCTGCTGAACACCGCATTGATCTGGTTGCCCAAGCTTCCCATAACCGCGATTGCGGCAAGGGCAATCAGAACCAAAAGCAACGCGTATTCGGTGAGGTCCTGGCCTTCTTCTTCCTGCCAAAGCCTCTTAAGTAGCTCCATCATCAGTCTTATCCTCCCACAGCCGAGGAAGGGACCCCTGCACTCCTCAGCTGGTGAGTTGCCAGTTCTTTGATTTATTTACGAATTTGCGGCTGTAGTTGCGCTGTTCAGCGTGCTTGCTGCGCTGCTGAACACCGCATTGATCTGTTTGCCCAAGCTTCCCATAACCGCGATTGCGGCAAGGGCAATCAGAACCAGAAGCAACGCGTATTCGGTGAGGTCCTGGCCTTCTTCTTCCTGCCAAAGCCTCTTAAGTAGCTCCATCATCAGTTTCTTCCTCCCGTGAGTTGAAGTTAAGCAGAACTTACTTGCATTACCACCACCTTTATCCTTAGCACTTGGTGTTCCAAAATGTGGTTGGCGATAAAGACTGAGAAAATAAACGTAACTCCATAAAAAGGAATCAGTTATCTTGTGCCTGGCGAAGGTCAAATCCAGGGCTCATTCTGGGCCCGCTGAAGAGTTACCATTTGTTGACTTTGAAGGTACCCGCCTTGCGCAATAAGGTGACGGGGTACGGAATCACTGGACTGCATGCTGCACTTTGAGTTTTAGCGGGCGGAATTTGACCCGCCGAGCGGGACGTAAATGTAGAAGCGGTCCTGCGGGCGCTGCCGCTCAGGTGTGGGCATATCCAGGATCTCTGTGAGCTTGTATCCGCTTACGATCGCCCGGCGCATTTCTTCAGTGAGATAAAAGTTCCGCCAGGTGGGATCACTTTCTTTCCCAAGGTCGAATGTAAGTATGATGACCGCGAATTTGCGCGCCTGGATTTGGCCCACGACGCTTTCACCGGAGGCTATGCCACGGTGAGCCAAGCCCGATAGCGTGAAGAGGCCCGAAAATGGAGTTTCCAGGCCGGCTTGAACCAAATCGCCCGGCCCGGCGGCCAACGCCAGCGCGTGCGGGTGGAACTGTCGCCGCAGAAAGGTTTCGAACGCGTTGTAACGGGAAAAATCCGCCTTTGTCGGCACAGGTGATGTCCTGAATTGTCCAAGCAGAAGAAAAGCACCAAGCAGCACGACCAACTCGATCGGTGGAATGCGCTCTCTAATCCGTTTGATCAGGAGCGCTGGGACCAGAACACTCAGCGCAAGTACGCACTCAAAAAAATAATGAAAGCCGCTTCCGACCTTCCCATAGGTCACCAGGCCGAGGATGGAGGATGATATCAGAAAGCATCCGATCAGTTTGTCCTGGTGCGCGTGGAGGAATGCCGTAGACAAAACAACAGGGCCAAGAAGTACGAGTGCAAACAACAGAATCCCATTCTCAAAGCGTCTCAATGAGAGGAGCGAACTCTGATACAGCAGGAAATGCCGCCAGAAAGATTGGCCCGCAAATACAACCCACTGAAAGAAAGCGAATAACGCCATCCCGCCGCCGGCGAGAAGTCCTGCAAACTGCGCGGCTCTCCGATAGCGCTTTTCAAGCAGGAGGAATAGCAGGACAGCGACAGGTCCGGCAATGTACTGAGGCTTGTAAAAGAATCCGAGAATCATCAACGGAGCAGCAAGCAGGATTGCTCTGGTGTTCCGAAACCTGTAAGCAACTAAAAACCCCGAGAAGAATAGAAGGAGAGCAACTGCGTCTGACAGCGCTTTGATGCCGTGCCCGGTTACCACCCCATACGAGAGAAACACGAGTAGACTCAGGAACGCGGCTGCATAACTCCTGGTAAGCCAAAAGGCCAGCAGGCCGCAACCCCCCGCACACGCGAGCATAGCGAAGGCGGAAAGAAGACGGAGCGGCAGATATGACGGATGCTCAGGATTAATCAGCCGGGAGCCGAGCAGGTAATATAAAGGCCCGTAGGTGGCGTCAGCAAAGCCCTGTGCGCTTGGTGCGTTGTAGATGGGCACTCCCTGGCGAAGTCGTGCCATTTCGGCGAGCGGGATGCCTTCATAGCTCTCCTCGCCAGGATACGTTATGCGGGTGTACCAAGTGGAGAGGTTAAGCGCGGCGAAAAAGCCGGCTATCAGGAAGGCGGCAAAAATAAAGGCGGAGGGTCGGCGACGAATGTTTCGGGCGCCGGTTGCGTCGCTGTCGATGGCTTTGCAGGCCAGCGAGGATGGCATAGGTCTATGTGGATTTCGCGCCGATCACCGCGTACTGAGCTCCCAGCGGACAGGAACGCAGCAGTGGCTCGAAGCGTCGGAGCGAGCCGAGCCAGCGCGGGAAGAAAACAATGTAATCGCGAGCTGTCGTAAGCCCCGCACGTTTCAAGTACTTGATGGTCTCGCCGGGCCACAGGAGGATCGCATCACCGTCGAATGCACAATGTGCTACGGCCCATCGCGTCAGGGGATTGGCCGGATTGTGCTCAAAAATGACAAGCTTGCCCATGGGGGCCAGGCGCAAGGTTACTCTGTCGATCAAATCCTGGCGGTCGTCTGGCTTTACATGATGCAGGACATTGGCAATCGCAATCAGGTCGTAGTTCGAGCTCAACAGGTCCGAGTTTGATGTGAATATCCCCTGTGCCCGGAGGATAGCGTCGATGCGGGCGATGCTCTCCTGCGAAGGGTCAAATCCATCAACCCGAGCATGTGGGACTTCCCGAAGCAGATGACGGGAGAGCATGCCGATCCCGCACCCGTAGTCCAAGATTCGGCAAGGGCCTGGCGGGAGGATGCGCGCAATGTAAGAGGCTTTGTATGCAGCGAAATATTCCGGTGTTTCACCTGTAATCTTGATACTGGATGCGTGAAGTTCCTCATAGTGGCTGGCAAAAGAATCGAATTCTGCCTCAGTCGGGGGACGCGCACTTTCTATTGCTCCTGGATTCACTTTGTACTCCTTGGCGCAATAGAATTGGCTGCTGAAGTACGGACATAAATGGCTGCCACATTGTCTTGATAAACCCGTTTCCAACCAGGAATTGAGGAGAGGAGTGTGGCAAGTGCGTTTCTGGGGCCAACCATACAAGACTGGATACCATAGGACTGCAGTAACGCAAGAACGTTGGGCTTGATGTCAACGATACGAATGTAATCTGAAAAGGCGCCCGTTTCTTCATAGAGATCAGCCCTGCCGTCAATAAAGACCTTGTGCTCAGGGCCCATGGACCAGAGCAGGTATCCACCGAACGAATAGTCATTGAACATCGGCCCCGGTACTGGATGCTGGCGCAGGTATTCGACCGCCTTGACGGGAAACGACTTAGCGACGAGTTCAGCAAGGTTTGACTGGGACGGGAAATAGACCACCATTCCAATCAGCACTAGCAGCATAAGGACCGCGTTTAACGCATACTTATCGATCGCTGGGTTGTACTGATCAATCCAGCGGGCTAGCACGGAGCCGATAAGGGGAGCCGCAACGATGGCGAATAAAAAGACAAAGCGGAAGTGGAGTATTGTCGCATATGTCGTGAATAGAAAAAGGCCGATCTCTTCCAGACGGTACGACGGCCGGTAGGCGACAATCGCTGCGATGAAAGCCAGCAACAATATGAGGAGAAGTTTTGATTCCCAAAAGCCGAGAGGGATTGGCTGCCACTCCTGAACGTTTGCAACCCCTACCGGTTGAAAGAAGGCCATATCAATCGGGTAAACCACCAGGCGGCCACCATAGGGATTAATTGGCAGGACTGTCACGCTCAGCAGGAAGACAAGGGCGATGTGGATCCTTTGATCCAGTCGCCATCGTTCAGCTCTAAGCCCTCCCACGGAGAACTCTATAAAGCCACTCGCCCAATACAAACCGACAATAAAAAGCCCTAGCGCCCACGAGCCGTGCGTGTTGATCCAAATAAGAAATAGCGGAGGCAGCACCCAAAGGTTTTTCTGTTGTCCCTTTCGGTAGCGTTCAAGGCAGATAAGAGTAATCAGTACGAAAATGAAGCCCAAGAGTTGGGGCCTTACCGTGAACGTCATTGCTGCGAGCGGAAGCACAATGATGGCCGCGAGAAGCGCAGCCTTCGAGTTCTGACAGCGCATCCATGCATAGTAGTAAATCAGCAGAGCTACAGCACTGGACAGCAGGAGAAGAAGGATTTCCAACCCTCGCAATGCGCCTACACGATATGCGAGAGCGATAAGGACTTCGCCACCCCACTCGAAAGCCATGCGGAAGACTCCGTGGGCGGTAAATGAGTAAATATCGCCTCTCGGCCAGTGGCCGGTCTGTAGAATGCTCTCCCCATACTTAATATGCATCCATGTGTCCGGGTCAAGGCGCAGGACCTTCTCAAATTCGAAATTGGCAACAACAAGGATCGTTGCCATCAGGGCGGGAAACGAGAAGCACTTCTTTAAACCAGTAGCAAGAAAAGAAGTGCGCGATTCAGTGGGTGAGGGGTTGATATTGGGTGATGCTTGCTCAGGTCCAATTATGGAAATAGTTGTGTCAGGCATTTTGAATATTTAGGAATATTGCCCTAAAGAATAAGCGATGCTTACAGATCCACATCATTTTGCAATTCTTTCTGCCACATCAATGACGGCAGGCTTATTCCGGGTATCGAAACCGACCCGTTCACGCACGAAATAAAGCGGGCGACGTTTTGATTCCCCGTAGATTCGCCCAACGTACTCCCCGATGATTCCGAGACAGATCAACTGAACGCCGCCAATAAAGAGCACAGCGATGACGGATGAAGTCCAGCCTTTAACCAGTCCTGTCGCGAAGAAGTGCGCATAAAGGGCATACAGGATGCCCAGAACGGCAAGCCCGGAGGCGATAAACCCCATCCAGGTGGCAAGGCGCAGGGGAGTGATGGAAAACGACAAGATGCCATCCGTGGCCAGACGCAGCATCTTGAAAAACGGGTACTTGGTATGACCGGCGTAGCGCGCCGCCCGTGTGTAGGGGACCGCCGCCTGCGAAAATCCCAGCCAGCTCACCATGCCTCGTACAAAACGGTCGCGTTCCGGCATGGAGAGCAGCGCATCTACTACAGCCCGATCCATCAGCCGAAAGTCACCCGTATCAAGCGGTATGGGCGTATCGGACAGCCGATTGATCAAGCGATAAAAAGCCTTGGCTGTCCAAACTTTGAAGGCTGTTTCCCCGAGGCGGTCAGTCCGAACGCCGTAAACGACATCGTATCCTTCGCGCCACCGGTCGACAAACTGGGCGATAGCTTCGGGCGGATCCTGAAGGTCGGCGTCGATGACTACCACAGCATCGCCCGATGCATGCTCCAGCCCTGCCGTTATGGCTATTTGGTGGCCAAAATTCCGAGAAAGCCGAACCATGCGCACGCATGGGTCTGTTTCACACAGCTCACGAAGGATGATCGGCGTTCCGTCGGTGCTGCCGTCGTCGATGTAAACGATCTCAAAGCGGACGGCCGGTCCCATCGCCTCGAGCGCATTAACAAGCCGCCGATGGGTTTCCCGGAGTCCCTCTTCCTCGTTTTTGCATGGCACCACAACGGAGAGCAGTGTAGCCTGGCTTCGAGAACCACTCGAAGATGAAGCCTCATGCTGTCGATAGTGGTTCGGGATAGACTGGCTCATTTGGACCCCTCATGCTGAAAGTGGCCGCTTGCTGTTGCGCTCCGCGGCTGGAAGCAGCGGTGGCGCGGAAAGTTACGGAGCACGTCGCGGGCCATTTAGGGGTGATATCAAGGGAGGTGAGGAGCCAATTCCGCTATGGGGCTGTTCATTGACGAGGTTACAGATTGAACGGTGCCGACTTGCCGCAATAATTCCAGGTTAAGTCTTTAAGCATCAGTGAATAAAGACTACTCAGAGAGACGGAGCTGGCCCTGAAGTGTCACCAGAAGTGGACAGGAAGGGGATCCAACTGGGAGACGGCGGAGGCAGATCGCTTCACTCTTCACCCGCCCCTTAGAGTCTTCGGATCCCGGGTTACTGATGGATAAGTCTGATGGGGATGGGGGAGCCGCCACCACCGACCGCAGTTGGGGGTGGTGCGCCACCTCCAGTACTGCCCGAGGCGCCGCCACAGCCCGTAATATTCATAACCACGGCATCAACCAAGGTAGGATTTGCACCGTTGCCCTTGCCGTTTACGTCCTGAATGAATAGTTGCATAAACCCCTCGACGGTCACAACATCGTTCGAACCGGGGCTCAGTTGCACTGAGTTTGAATAACTGGGATTGTAGCAACCGGTATCGGCGGAGCTTGGGCAGTCGTAAACGACGACGGTGGCAATGGAATCGCTTGGCCCACCGTTGAACATTTGGCCCGCCAGGTTGTAGGGATTATTGGATCCTCCAATGATCGGGAAAGTCCCTCCCGACAGCGGAGGACAACTACCCGTGGGAGGACTCAGGAAAGTCGGACTGCACATGTAGTCCTGACCTTGGCCGAATCCCTCACCGCTTGCGTTGATCAAAGTTTCAATGCCGCTCACCGTTGGTCCGACTTTGGCCCCCGTCAGCGAGTTGAGGTTGCTCTTGCATGCAATCGTTTCAGGAGCGCACTCTGTGATGTAAGTCTGGTATTCCTGGGCGCTCATGCTGAGCACATTGGCATTGCCAAACGCGATCGTGTTCCACTGGCTTGGCGACGAACCGCTGTGAAGGACCCACCAGGCACCGATGTCACCGCCAGTGCAGTAGCTGCCGTTCCACTGGCAAAGTCCCGGGTGCACAATTTCGCCCGGTGATGTTGAAGAATTGACCGGATACACGTAATAGGACATCACATAACCACTGCCAAGGTTGCCGGCGCAATCGCCTTGTGAGAGCCCCTGTCCACCGCAGGGGCAGGCTGCGTTGCCATGAACGGTGTCGCTGGCCGGCACTGGGAAATTGGGGTCACAGTTGGGAACGAGGAAAGGTTTTACACAACTTGCGCCCGTTGGGGTGCCTCCCCCGGAAGGATTATAAGCCTCCGCCGTAGCGGAAGCCGATACGTTCATGTAGTTGATGCCAAATATCTTTGCGAAGAATGTGGGCACGGGATCCCCATGGGCGCTATCACGATATACCGTTACTGTAATCTGCGGGTCGAGCGGCGTCGGATAGTTGAAGCTCGTTGATACCGTAGAAGCTGCGGGTGCAAGACCCATGACTGGATTTTGAGCAGCAACACTCACGGCCTGCTGGGTTGCGAGCGGTTCCTGAGATCCGCCGCACCCTCCCGTACTCGTACACCCGGTATCTATGAACACTTTTGCGCCAGCCAATGCCGCAGCATCGGCAGCACGCTGACATTGGACCCTTGCTAAGTAGCCGGTCACGAGGTCGATCGCCAAGGCGCACATCCCCAGCATAAAAACTAATGCCGCGGCAACCATTAGCAGAGTGGCCCCTCTATCATTGCAAAGTTGGTTATAAGGTTTAGATCGTATATGTTGACGCATAGAAACTCCGTCTCTAGTTCAGCACCAGGTTTTCCATGACCGCATTAGTGGTCAGGATGACTGTTCCCAAAGGCCCCGTAGCTCCCGGCACCAAGAGTCCTATAATTCGACCAAACATGAAAGTGTAAGGATACGAAAGGCTAATCTTCGTAGCGGAGATGGAAGCTCCGTTTGGCCCAGTGATCGTGTAGGCCTTATCTATAACAAGAGTCACATTATTGCAGGAATAAGTCCACGTAAAGGGAGATGTATAGCTGGCAGTTGCTGTGGCCAAGCATGCCCCGGTGCTCAGGCCCGCGTTTGTGAGGTAATTGGCCACGCTGACCGCAACACCTTGGATCGGGCATGGAGTTCCGCTGCCCGGAGACGCCTTGTTCCAGGAACAGTTCGGATCATAGACGCTCAAAGGTGTCGAAATCATTGTACGAGCAGCCATCCGGGCAGCGTTTTCAGTGATGTGCTTCGTATTGTAAGCGCGGGCAAAGTCGATGATGCCGATAACGATTACAAGCAGGAGGGGCAGAGACAAGGAAAACTCGACGAGTTCGGACCCTTCTGCAGCTCGTATTCGACGGATTACTGGCAGGAGCAGTTGGCTGCCGGGAAAACGGTTCGCTACGAACCAAGAGCCAGAGCGTCTATGCTCAAGTGGAGTCTTGGATGGCGTATCTTTTTCATGTGGTCTCATGTGAGAATCTTTCGTAACGCGTTTGAGCCTGCCTTAAGGGCAGGTTGGGTTCCCGGTCGTTGGATCGAATGGCTGATTCTCCATTCGCATTGTGACACTTGTTGGTATATCGATCGTTGTAGCGTTTACGGAAGTGAAAGGAATGACGAGTTGCACCGGATACTCAAAACTGACCTGGATTCCGCACTGCTGAGCGGCTGCAGGGCTTGTCGCATTCATGACGACCGCTTGCTGGCAATAATTAATAACTTTGTTAGGATCAAGGGCTGAGGCTGCAAGCGCTGGGGCAACGTAGTTTGTGAACTCGTAAGTAGGATTCGCAATGCACGCTGGGGACGACGGCGTTCCTGCGGTCGTGTATGTCTCTGTCATCTGGTTCATGGGATTGCAAGTCGCGCAGGAGGGGAGCACCGCATACCGGGCCCCTTCTCGGGCAGCACGCGTAATTGTTTCGTAGATGTTGTATGCGCGACCCATCCAAAAGATTCCCAAAAGGAGCGTGAGCAAGAGTGGCAGTACCAAAGCAGCTTCAAACAGTTCCGCGCCTGCTTCGTCTTTCCATTTCGTAACCAGCCGGGTACGAATCCGCCTCGGCCGTGTGCAACGTGGGTGACAAATGCGACCCCGATCTTTCCTTCCAGCGTAGACCATAATCCAACAACCCCCTATATTTCGTCTTTCTCTTGCCTACGCCGACGCCTTAATGACAGGCAAGCCGGTTGCCAAAGCCGAGATCTTCAGGACAGGCATACAGCGCAACATCTGAAAAATCACTCATATTAGTACCCGGAAATTTACGTATTGTCAATAGGGTGAATACTTTACATTGAAACACTGCCATTGCTTTTCCGACCTGGCATCTAAACTGATTGCCGATTCTCTGCATCACAATTGCCGTTGACGCTCCTGATGAATTGCTGTCAACACGCTGCTGAAAAAACGGACCTTACGCCTGCCATCCTGAGCGCAGCGAACGATCCATCCATTTCTTTTCTGAGAAATACAGAGATCCTTTGCTTTGCTCAGCATGACCCTTTGGCTTTCTCCAACAACTAAGCGCACAACTTTTGAAAAGTCGGCAGAACCTCAAATGGTGTCTGTGTGTTGGCGATAGTTTCTCCCAGTTGCTGGATTTTTTCCTCCTGCATGTTCCCAAGCAGCAATGCTGCTCGCTTCAGGTAATCGATCCGTTCCGGCGCCAGCCCCATGATCCGGGCGCAAGTGGCGTCCACCGCCACGGGATCGTCCCCCGCAACAAGGACGCCGGCGGCTTTGGGCGTGCCCTGGATCGGCCCGTTTCCCTCCATCCCCACAATGCCGTCCACTATCGCGAAGTCCGGCCTGACAGTGCCGTTGATGTCCAGAATGGATTTGCTGATGCCTGCCCAATGCAGAGCGTTTTTGGGCCACCCGTAGCAACTCCCCGGCACAATCCCGAACATGTTTTTAAGCGACAGCGTGACTCCCACCCAGTGGTGCGTTTTCATCTTGGGCATTGAAACTACAAAATCAGCGCCGAGAACTGTTTTGGGCAGCGACAGCGATTTGAGTTTTGAGGCTTGGGTGCGCGTGGGAACTTCAGTGACTTCGTCAATGTTCAGGTCAACAAAGGCGCGATCCAGCGGGCCAATATAGTCTCGCAGCCGAAGCACTTCCACAATGCCTTCGGTATCCCGCTCGTGTCCCGGCCCTTCGGCAACTATCACGGATTTCGCCCCCATGCGGAGGAACGCCTCACGTGCTGCGCGGATCACCATCGGGTTGGTGTTGATCACACCCTCGGGATCAGGCTCAACAAAGTTCGGCTTGAGCAGGACAGACTTTCCCTGAACGGGGAGGTCGAACTCCTGCAATGTTTCCCACAGGATGGCTTCGACATCAGACTCGTAGCTCGCAATGGCACGGATTGCCACTTTGGAGGGCGGGCGGTTGAAGGAAGGTATCAGGCGTGTGTTTGAGTAGCTCATGCACCGCCTCTTGCCTGCGAACGGGATCTGAGCCAGTCGGGTATGTCCCCGGTGGCCAGTGAAGCCCATGCCAACGCCGGAACGCTTTTCAAGAACTGGTTTCTTTCATAAAGGTTACGGAGATTCGGCTCAGCAGATGGCACATTTCGACCGTAAACTCTCAGGCAAAGATTTGCCAACGCAAGCGACGCAGGGCTGCAAATGCTCGGGTAGCTGCGCTCCAACCATTGAATGCCTTCGATGTTCTTCTCATGCCCCTGGTGGTTTTCCAGTGCAAGCAGGGCCCAAACAGTAGGGCCGATTCTCGGCACTCCCGGCACGCCGTAAACCAGCGGATTGCCGGTATTCCATCCTCCGCCGGGGCAGGCCCGATCGTAAAGCATTCTTTCCGCCAAATCGATTCGCTGATCGGCCTTGGGCGGGTGAAGGTCCTTTGGAATGTTCCGAAGCAGGATCAGGACGTAGGCTGTAGGTTCAACCCAGCTTGCCGTTTGCGGCGTCCAACTCCAGCCTCGCAAAGAGAAGTCCTGGCGAATAATCTGCTCGTGTCTTTGCCGCCAGTGCAGGCTGAGCCGCCACAGCAGATTTCCTTCCGCCGGCCACATTTCGCATAGCCATTTCAATCCGCGGAGGACAGCACCATCCGAGGGTGCAGAGAGCTTCAGAAGTGCGAGGCATGCCAGGGCGGTCGCCCAGCAGCCCGGATCTTTGCTGTTGCAGGTCGGCCACGGTCCTTCTGTCAACTGGGCGCGCCTGAGCCACGCGGAGGCCGAGGCGAGTGCTCCACCATCCGGCGGTTCCTCCGAGCGGAGAGCCAGGACGGCCCATGCGGTAGGTTCAGCGCAGCTTGTGGACCCAGAGTGGTAGCCCCAACCGCCATCGGCATTCTGGGCAGCGCGCAGAAGGTCTGAGAAGAAATTCGAAGGCAAGAGAATACTGTCTTGTTCCTTTGCGGGCGGGGTTTCCAGTTGGGCGCCTGTGGACATTTAAGATAACCCTTGGCCGGCCCGGCTACATAATGTGTTCCTGTGACGCCGGCTCCTCAGCCTCGACGACATCTTCCATTTCGTCGTCGTCCACTTGTATCTGCAATTGGTTGATCAGGCGGTGCAGATATCCGCGCGCAACGCCCAGGGCCCGGGCAGCGTCCACCTTTCGGCCTCCGCACTCGCGGAGCGTCCTCATAATCAGGCGGCGCTTGAATTCGCGAACCTCATCTTCGTAAGAACGGCCGACGGGCACCTGTTCAATATCTCCGCGAAGGCTGTTGGGCAGGTGCCATGTTTCGATGACAGGGCCTTCTGCCATGACCACGGCATGCTGAACCGCGTTTTCGAGTTCACGGACATTCCCAGGCCACCGATACTCTTCCAGCGCGTGCATCGCCAGCGGGGAAAAGCGAGTTGCGGTCTTGCCAAACTGCTGCGAAAACCGCTGCAGGAAGTGTTGAGCCAGAATGGGAATTTCATCGCGACGCTCGCGCAACGCCGGGATTTTAATCTGCACGACGTTCAGGCGGTAAAAGAGATCTCTTCGGAATTTGCCTTCTTCAACCATGGCCTCCAGATCCCTGTGAGTCGCGCACAGCACGCGGACGTTTGCTTCGACGGGGGTGTTGCTGCCCAGCCTTTCGAACGACCTCTCCTGGAGCACTCTCAGCAATTTGGATTGCAGACCCAGAGGCAAGTCTCCGATTTCATCCAGAAGCAACGTGCCGCCATGGGCCGCCTCAAAACGCCCGCGCCGGGCCGCGATGGCCCCTGTAAAAGCCCCCTTTTCATGGCCGAAAAGCTCGTCTTCCACCAGGGTTTCCGGCAGGTTCGCGCAGGAAAAGGCCACCAGCGGGCCTGAAGCGCGCGGGCTGAGGCGATGGATCGCCCGCGCCAGGAGTTCTTTGCCTGTGCCTGTTTCACCCGAGATTAATACGCTGACATCGCAACTCGCCACCTTGCGCGACGTTTCGAACACTTCATGCATAACCTCGGAAGTCCCCAGCATTTCGCCAAATCGCCCTGCGGAGATGTCTCGCGCGCGCAGATCAGCGAGTTCTTTTTCAATTCTGTGGAAGCGGCTCGCCCGGCGGAGCAGCAGGCGCAGGTCTGCCATGTTGGGCGGGCTGGATAGCGTATCGTAAGCGCCATTCTCGATCACGGTGCGGGCGAGGCTGTCCTCAGCGTCTTCAACGATGGCGATAATCGGGATTGAGCCGTCCAGCTTCTTGATTTCATCCATCAGGCGAAGCGTTGCTTCGGCGTCGTTGTCGTCGCTGTCGTGCAGATCCAGCAGTACCACGTCGCACCAATCCTGTTCGGCGCGCGTGGCTTCAGCATCGGGATGCTCGCGGGTCCTTACCTCGTAGCCGGGACCCAGTGCCCTCGTAAGAACTTCCGCGAGGGGCACGTCGGAACTGTAGAAGGACACCCGGATGGGTTGCTCACACATCGTCTCTACTCCGCCTTCCTGGCAGGTTCGGCGCAATTCCACCGGTTTGATCCGTGGAAGCAAACGGGGTCAGTACCCAAGTGGTCAACTCCGTGTTTAGTGCTTTTCCCCCCTGCGTGATTTCTACAGCAACCGCGGATGCCTGACAATGGTACTTAAGTACGATGGTATGGACCATTTGTCAGGGTCCTGTAAACTCTCGGTCCGTGTCATACCGAGGTCGGACGCTATTCCTGCTTGAGAAATCTGCTTTTGTTTCCTAGCGCCTGGGCAAAAGCAGACCTCTCCCCTCGCCCCGTCACGCCTGGGACGGGGTTTCGCTCGAGGTGACGGGATCTAAGCCCTTTTTCAGCAGCTTGATAGAAACCGCATTCAGCAAACGTGGGCGAACACAGATGGTTAGGATGGGTGGATCGTGCGGGCTGTCTTTCCCTCGAGCGAGAATGCAATGTTTCAAGTGTTAATGTTTCCTTTGTCGTCATCCGGCCGGGTCCTGATGCATTCGTTAAGGCCATCGCAGGCCGGTCGGGCGTGCGGTCGTTAAGGCAGGGCATCGGCCGCAGGGAAAAGCATACCACGAACGGCGTAGTTTGCAAGCGACCGTACAACAAGGCAACTCGGGCGGGGGCGCAATCTGTTCGGCTGCGCAGAAAAAACGCCATGCATGGTGGCCTGAGGGCGCGCATTTGTGCTAAGATTTTCAAGTTGAAAACAGGACATTCTTATCGCTTGCTGCCTGCGCGATCTCTTGGATTTGCGGCGGCGGGAATCATCTAAGAGGAAGAAAACTCACATGTCTGGCCACTCAAAATGGGCAACCATTAAGCACAAAAAGGGCGTGGCGGATGCCCGCAGGGGCAAGCTGTTTACCAAGCTCATCAAGGAAATCACCGTGGCGGCGCGCATCGGCGGCGGCGATCCCGATGCCAATCCGCGCCTCCGGGCCGCGATTGCTGCCGCCAAGGCCGAAAACATGCCTGCGGACAACATCAAGCGGGCCATCCAGCGCGGTACAGGCGAACTTCCCGGCACTCAATATGAGGAAGTAGTTTATGAAGGGTACGGGCCGGGCGGAGTGGCTCTGATGATTGAAGTCACCACAGACAATCGCAACCGGACGCTGGCGGAGATCCGGCACATTCTTTCAAAACACGGTGGGAACCTCGGCGAGACGGGCTGCGTGACGTGGATGTTCAACAAGCGTGGTTACATTGTGGTCGAAAAGGCCAAGGCCAGCGAAGATGCTCTGCTGGAACTGGTGACCGAAGCCGGCGCCGACGACATGAGGGAAGATGGCGAGAATTGGGAAATATTATGCCCCGTCGAGAACTTCCAGAAGGTTGTTGACGCGCTCAACAAGGCGGGAATCACTCCGGCTGTGGCGGAGTTGTCGATGGTTCCGCAAACGCAGGTGAAGCTTTCCGGAAAGCCTGCCGATCAGTTGCTGCGCCTGATGGACGAGCTTGATGAGCACGAAGATGTTCAGCACGTCTATGCCAACTTTGACATCGAGGACTCCGAACTTCAATCGCTGGCGCAAAAGACCGCTTGATCCGAAGGTCGGATTGAGGACGGAGTGTGGACGTTCTTTCCCGGCCTCCATCGCACCGTTGCCGCATATCAGAATGATCGACAAAATCGAATTCCGGTTTCATCGTCACAGCAGGCGATCCCTGAGTCTCCTCTATTCAACGTTCTGCATCCTGGCGCTAATGCTTTTCTGCCTTCCTGCCGTTTCAGCAGAGCAGCAGGACACCGCCGCGACGCTGACCTATACCAAAGTCCTGAAGGGCAGCGTTCCCGAGTACATTTCGATAACAGTGGACCGCAACGGCGTGGGCACGTACGACGGCCGGCAACTCAATGAATCGCCAAGACCGCGCGCCCTGAAGCTTTCACCCGAAACAACGGAAGAACTGTTCCAGATCGCCGCCTCGCTGAACGATTTCCGTTCGATTCGCCTCGAGAGCAACAGAAACGTCGCCAATATGGGCCTGAAGACCTTTATTTACCGGCACGACGGGCGGGAAAACAAGGTGGAATTCAACTACACACAAAACAAGAAGGCCCAGGACCTGCTGAATCTGTTCGAGGGCATTGCGGACGTCGAAGAGCACATCGGCGCGCTGGAATATTCCGCGCGCTACGACATGCTGGGTCTGCCACGTGCGTTAACACAGGTCGAAATCGATCTCGACAACAAGGCGCTGGTTGATCCGGAATTGATGGTCCCTATTTTGAAGAAGATCGCCGGCGATTCTCAATATCTCCACATCGCACAAGTGCGCGCGGCGGACATTCTGCGCCGCATCCAGGACCCCAACGGCAAGGTCAAGTCCGGCCGTCGCCGCGATTAGACCCTTCACGAAATCCCTTCCGGTTTTTTAATCGTAACGCCCGCGAGACTGGTGTATGATTGACCATGGGTAAAGAATAATCTGTATGCCAGCCGCGGAGGTGTACCATGAAAGACTTGGGGGCGCCCAGGGGATTCTGGCTGATAGTTTCGCTTGTTGCTGCGATTTTCGCATTAATACTCCTTCCCGTTCGCACCGACTCTCAAACCAGTTCACAGGTCCGCATCGTTCGCCTCAGCTTTGTTGAGGGCACGGTGACCATGTACCGTCCCGACGTCGACCAGTGGGCGAAAGTGTTTGTGAACACGCCGATCCAGCAGGGATTCAAGATTGCAACGGAAGCCAACAGTTTTGCTGAGGTCGAATTCGAAAACGGCTCGACGGTAAGCCTGGGTCAATCGAGTGAGCTTGACTTTAACGATCTGGCGCTGTCGTCCGACGGCGGAAAGATCAACCATTTGACGCTCGCGCAAGGTTACGCCACCTTCACAGTCATGCCCGAACGCGGCGATGAGTACCGGGTTGTTGCGTCCAACGCCACATACGCGCCGACGGGCAAGTCGATGTTCCGTGTTGATCTTGATCAGAACAGTCAGCGGCTGGAAGTTTTTCGTGGCAATGTTGATGTCCAAAGCCCTTACGGAACAGGAAACATCACGGCGAATCAGGTGCTCCAGATTCAGCCTGGCAGCTCGAATGCCTTCGCGATTTCGAACGGCGTCACTCTTGACGCCTGGGACAAGTGGGTGGACAAAAGGCATCAGACCGAGACCGTTGCCAGGAATGGCGGGGGTCCGCTTGGCAATTCTCTCTACGGCTGGAGCGATCTCTCCTATTACGGAGCATGGAACTATCTTCCTGGATTTGGGAACTGCTGGTCGCCGATGATGGGTGCCGGCTGGACGCCGTACTCGATCGGGCGCTGGGCCTGGTATCCCGGTCTTGGTTACACGTGGATTTCCGGCCTTCCGTGGGGATGGCTGCCATTCCATTATGGCAGTTGGATTTATCCGGCGGGAATGGGCTGGTGCTGGCTGCCCGGCGATTTCTCCGTCTGGTCGCCTGGTCTTGTCACGTGGTATCAGGGGCCGGGATGGATTGGCTGGGCGCCAAGGACTTACTCAGGAACGGGTGGCGGCACGATTAATTGTCCCCCTGGTCAGACTTGCGCGACGGTTGTGAACGTCAACACCTTCCAGAGTGGACGCCCGATCACTCCTAATGACGTCCTCAGGGTCAACCCCTTGCAGGGGCGGCCGCTGCATTCACCAACGCTGCCTCTCACTCGCAGTCTGCGATTGCCGGGGCCTGCTGTCGATGGGGCACCTCTTACGGTTGCTGCAGGAACTGACATGCGCGTTCATCGAACTGTCACTGCGCCAACGCGTATTTTCCCAGCGGGCATGGTTTCCGGGGCTTGGGACGTGCAGCCTCACGCCCCCTCTTTCTACAATCCGCAAACACACCGTTTTGTCACCGGGTCCGGTCCTGCCGTTCGAACCTTTACCGGGACCGCAACAAACCCTGCTCAGGTGCGTGGCAGCGTTACGACTTCGACTTCAGTCGGCGTGTCTCGCGGCCCGACGGTTAATAATGACATGCTGCTGCGAAGCCGGACGTCGATGGGCAGAACGGTTTCGCGTCCGGGCATCGGCCCCAGCCAACTGACCCCGATTCCTATATCTAATCTCGGTACCGTCAACCAGGGAATGAGGCGCTCTCCGGCCCTTGTACCCGCAATTCCTTCAGCCGGAATCCATCCGGTTGAGCCCCCAAGCATGCCTGACTTCAGCCGTAATAACAGGTTCGGCGTCCGCAACCAGTCAATGGAGAATGCCCCGGTGGGAAGGCAGCAGGAAGAAATGAACCGCAACCCGGGCATGTCGCAGGGGCGCATGCGAACCACGAATTCGCCTTCCTCCGGCGGGTTTGGCGGCCAGCGCAGCATGGGCCGGCCCTCCGGACAGATGAATAGCGGAGCGCGGAACAGCGGTATGGGTGGCGGCATGGGCGTCCGCAGTTCCGGCGGATTTGGCGGCGGCATGGGCGGAGGAATGAGGGTAGGCGGCTCAACCGGTGGCCTGGGCGGTGGCACAAACGCAGGCGGCGGTGTGCGTGGCGGCGCAGGTGGCCCACACCGCTGATCACAAAGGCTGTTTCAGGGAAAGCCGAAGACTGAGGTGCATCTACAGGACGATAATGCCTGCGTATCCTACCACTGAATCTGCAGGTCCGCCGGTGTCGGCGGACGTTGCATGCCTGATCAGGCGGCCCTTGCGTGCGCCAAGTTCGTTTGCTGCAACCAGCATAACGACGGTTGGCGCGTAGCCGCACATCGAAACATCCTCATCCCGGATGACTCTGAGCAGGCCCTTCGGGTCAAGCTGTAGGATCTTCTCGATCGCCTTGGTGTCCTTTTCCCGCGTAATCAGGTCCGGCTCGTAGTGGTTCATGTCGCTTGAAGCGACGATCAAGACCGGTTCCTCGGACCGCCTTACGGCGTCCGCCACGGCCCGGCCCAGCAACTCCAGAGCATCAAAATCCGCCATCGCAATGGCGATGGGGACAAATCTGAATGACCCGGCGTGGCGCTGCAGAAAAGGTATCTGGACTTCGAGTGAATGTTCGTCGGCGTGCGCGGCCGCATCTTCCGTAAGCAGAGGACATTCGTGGCGGATATTCGCGGCGAGTTCCGCGTCAATTTCCGCCTGGCCTAGAGGGGTGAGCCAGCCTCCCGAGGACATCATCGCCAGCGGTGCCCCGCGTCCCCAGTGGTTCGGGCCCAGAATCACATAGCGCTGGCGCGGCGGCAGCCTGCGATAAACAGCCCCGGCCACATGGCCGGAATACATGTAGCCCGCATGCGGCACCACGCACGCGATGGCGTTTTCAAAAGTCTCTTCGTCTGGAGATTCGGGCTCGAGATACTGATCGACTTCCCGCAGGAGGACTTCGCGTCTGCCGGGATAGAAGCGCCCGGCCACCGCCGGCGAACGGACTTCAACGCGCTCCATAACTAAATCGTAGGCGGGGCACCGGGGGTTGTCAAGCAGAGGTGACTGCACGCCTGCAGGGCAATGGTGCCGGCCAAATCGATTGCCCGCCGCAGAAAAACGAGCCGCGCGCCGGCCACTGAATTCCAGAGTTCTTCAAGAAGTGCCAAGGCGCCGCAAGCCGTTCACTCGTCGTTTTCGACGACGATTTTAAGTGAGCGAAGGAATTGCGCGTCCTGGGGGGTGAGGAGAAACTCGGGGTCTTTCGAGCGCGCCTCCGGCGTAACATCCTGCCGCTGGAGCGTGCTGGTCTCGCCCTGCTTGTTGAATCCGATGGTCACCTCCAGCACCAGAAAAAGGTCGTACCCTGCGGACCGGATGCGCCCCATGACCTCTGAGATGTTTTCAGATTCCGCCAGCGATTCGTTGATAGCCTGACCAAGCTCCTTGATCAGGCGTTTGAAATTTTCGTCAAGCTCCAAGAAGCACCCTTTACCCGTTAATTTTCCCGCCTTTGTCGATTCTATGTTTCAGATCGCGCGAGTGTCAAGACAGGGTATGGACAGTCGTGGAAATAGCTGGTAAAGTCTCACTTGATCAATATGGCAGAATCGCAGATACTCACCGGAGATTGTCGCAGATTACTTCCTTCTCTGGCAGACGGGTCGGTCCAGTGCTGTGTGACATCTCCCCCTTATTGGGGGCTCCGTGATTATGCTCACTCTTCGCAAGTAGGGGCAGAGCCGTCTCCAGATCAATACGTTTCCGCCCTTGTGGAAATATTCAAGGAAGTGAGGCGTGTGTTAACACCAACTGGTACGCTTTGGCTTAACGTGGGTGATGGGTACGCACGAAATGGTGGCACGGGTCGCTGTGGACCGAACGCGATCGTTGCCAATACCAAGAAGCTGATCCAAAAACGGAATTGCAAGGTTCCATCCTGCTGGGGTCTCAAAGACCGAGACTTGATGGGGCTACCTTGGCGCATCGCGTTTGCTCTGCAAGAAGACGGCTGGATTCTTAGGTCAAGAATAACCTGGGTTAAGAAAACGGCAATGCCGGAGAGCGTCAAAAATCGCCCAACAAATGTTACTGAAGACATATTTCTTCTAGCCAAGGCCCCGAACTACTTCTACAATCCTCATGCCGTCAGGGAACCATCAGGAGCAAATCTTCGCAACTGCTGGGTGCTAGGACCCGACACTAATGGAAGTAAGGGCCATCCAGCGGCGTTCCCCCGTGAGTTGGCCCGCCGTTGCATATTGCTAGGTACTCGGCCCGGCGACGTTGTTTTAGACCCGTTCGGCGGGTCTGGCACGACTGGAGTCGCTGCACAGGAATTAGGCCGAAATGCTATCGTGATTGAGCTGAATCCTGAATACGCTAAAATCTGCAAACGAAGATTATGCCATGCCGCCCAAGAAAAGATCGAGTTCGAAGCAACGAATACTGGATTTCTTTTTAGCGAATATCGGGACTGTACTTGAAGCTCGTGATATCCAGAGGGCGAGTGGCTGGGCCGCGGAGTGGGCCCGAAGAATTCGCGAGCTTCGCAATGAAGAAGGTTACCAAATTCTCTCCCACAAGGACCGAGTTGGATTGAAGCCCGGCCAGTATTTACTTGAGACTCCGGTTCGACTCCCGGCCTTCAAACGCGAAATATCCAAGGAAACGCGGGCTTGGGTCTTAGAGCGCAACGGTCATACTTGTCAGATGTGCGGGGCCGCTGCTGGGGATCCCGACCCGCTTGGGGGCTCTCGCACGGTTCGGCTAACGATAGGCCACATAAAGGACAAGTCAAAAGGAGGGGACGATTCACCAAACAACCTCAGGGCAGTTTGCACAAACTGCAATGAAGGATTGCAGAATACGGCTCTTCCGAGGCCAGAGCGTATTCATTTACTGTCGCAAGCTCGCCGGGCGACAATTGACGACCAGCGAGCACTTCTTGACTGGCTCCTCCAGAAATTTGATCTTGTAGCCATCCCGAAACATAAGTGAATCAACCCTTCTCGGTGACCCCGATTGACGCAGCGATTGTTCGGGCCTTACCATCGGAGTGTTGGAGAATAATGGCCGCTTGAGGCGGCGTGGACGATGCCAGCCGGTTCGAAATCTTTTCTTGGAGTTTTGCTCTGCCGTGCAAAGCAGATGTTCCATCTGCTGGTGGGGGTTGTGTTTCTGTTCCTGACCGTGGCTGGAGTCTCGGTTTCCCTGAAATTGTGGCAGGACTACCAGAAATCCCCAGCCGAGGGTGCGTGGGGCTTTGGCATGGTAGCCAGCTTTACGGTCCTGCTGCTGATTTTCTGCCTTTACTCTTTTGTGAAAGCCCGCAGCGTGAGATGATTTTCTCCCAGCGGCACGAATAGACTCACAGACTGAAACGGCCCGCACGCATTAAGATGAGAGACCCTCGCGACAGTCGCGAAACGAAGGGTTCAGCCACCGATACCGCCGGCCACTCAGAGCGCTATTTCGACCGCCCGGATGACCTTGCCGATTGGAACCCTGCTGAGGATCTCGGACTTCCCGGCCAATATCCCTTTACTCGCGGCATTTATCCCTTGCAGTACCGCAGCCGGCTCTGGACGATGCGGCAGTATGCAGGCTTCGGCACAGCGCGCGAGTCGAACCAGCGTTACCGTTATCTGCTTTCCAAAGGGACCACCGGCCTTTCCGTGGCCTTCGATCTGCCCACTCAGGTGGGGCTTGATTCCGATCATCCTCTTGCACAGGGCGAGGTCGGACGCGTCGGTGTTGCCATCGATTCTCTTGAAGATATGGAAACGTTGTTTGACGGGATTCCACTCGATCGCGTCTCGACTTCCATGACCATCAATGCCACCGCGCCCATCCTTCTGGCGCTCTACTTCGCCGCAGCGGAAAAGCAGGGAGCGGACCTCAGGCACCTCTCCGGGACCGTCCAGAACGACATTTTGAAGGAATACATCGCGCGCGGGACATATATCTATCCGCTGCGGCCCGCCATGCGCCTGGTGACGGACATCTTCGCTTTCTGCCGAGACCACGCGCCCGAATGGAATACCATCTCCGTGAGCGGTTATCACATTCGCGAAGCCGGAGCGACCGCCGCGCAGGAGATTGCCTTCACGCTTGGGAACGGCATCGCCTATATGAATGCGGCCATCGAACGGGGGCTTCGCATTGACGATGTCGCCCCGCGCGTCTCGTTTTTCCTCAACGCACACAACAATTTTCTCGAGGAGATTGCCAAATTCCGCGCGGCGCGGCGCATGTGGGCGCGCATCATGCGCGGGCGATTCAAGGCCCAGGACCCGCGCTCGTGGATGTTCCGCTTTCACGCTCAGACGGCGGGATCGACGCTGACTGCGCAGCAGCCGGACGTCAACATCGTGCGCGTCGCATTGCAGGCGCTTGCCGCTGTGCTGGGCGGAACGCAGTCGCTTCACACCAACGCACGCGATGAAGCCCTGGCGCTGCCAACGGAAGATTCAGCATTGCTGGCTCTGCGCACGCAACAGATCATCGCCTATGAGAGCGGCGTCGCCAACACGGTTGACCCGGTCGCCGGCTCCTACACCATCGAAAAGCTGACCAACCAGCTCGAAGAAGCTGCGGAAGATTATCTCAGCAGGATCGACGCCATGGGCGGGATGCTGGCGGCGATCGATAGCGGCTTCGTCCAGCGCGAAATCCAGCAGGCGGCTTATGAGTACCAGACCAGGGTCGAGAGCGGCCGGCAGGTGATCGTGGGAGTCAACCGCTACCAGGAAGGTCCCGCGCAGCAGATACCCACCCTGCGCATTGATCCCGAAATCGAGCGGCAGCAGATCGAGCGACTGCGGCGCCTGCGCGAACGTCGCGACGGAGCGCGAGTTGCCGCGGCATTGAAGGACATCGACGTTGCCGCGCGCAGCGACCGCAACCTTATGCCCGCCATCTTCGAAGCGGTCAAGGTTTATGCAACGGTCGGGGAGATTTCCGAAGTTCTTGCCGAAGTTTTCGGCCATTACAAAGAGGCGGTTGTGATCTGATGCCCACGCTGACTTTTCTAGGCGCAACGCGGACAGTTACAGGATCGAAATATCTGCTGGAGGCCGGCGGTGAACGCTTGATGATCGACTGCGGCCTCTTTCAGGGCCATAAGGAACTTCGCCTGCGCAACTGGGACCGGTTTCCCGTGGACCCGGCAGGCATCCAGTGGATAGTGCTGACGCATGCCCACCTCGACCACATCGGCTACATCCCGCGGCTGATCAAGGAGGGTTTTCGCGGCCAGATTTGGGCCTCTTCGGCAACGGTTGATCTGGCTCACCTCGTGCTGCCGGATTCTGGCCACTTGCAAGAAGAGGATGCCGAGTACGCGAACAAGAAAGGATTCAGCAAACACAAGCCGGCGCTGCCGCTTTACACCTATGAAGAAGCCATGCGTTCACTGGAGTCTTTCCGCGTGGCCGGCGATTCGAAACCGTTTGATCTCTCACCGCACTTTAAGATCAGGTTCTTCCGCGCTGGACACATCCTCGGTGCGCGCATGGTGGAAGTGACGATCACCGAAGCGGCGAAGACGGTAACCATCCTCTTTTCAGGAGATATCGGCCGTTTTCCTCAACTGATTATTAAAGAGCCTGTCGTTCCCGAAGCCGCCGACTATCTGGTGTGCGAATCGACTTACGGCGACCGCCTCCATCCCACGGACGATTTTCAGGCGCGTCTCGCGCAGATCGTCGAGGAGACGGCCCAGCGTGGCGGCTCGATCATCATCCCGGCATTTGCCATTGGGCGCACGCAGGAGTTGCTGTACCTTTTCCGCATGCTGATCAACTCCGGCCGCATGCAGAGCCTGCCTATCCACGTGGACAGTCCCATGGCCATCGACGCCACCGACCTTTACCGCAAACACCATGAGGACCATAACCTTCAGACCGATGAATTCGAAGCCGGAGGCCACAGGCTGTTTGCCCAGCCCAACGTCCACTTTGATCTCACGGTGGAGGAATCGAAAGCGCTCAACGAGTGCCATTATCCCACCATCATCATCTCCGCGAGTGGAATGGCTACGGGAGGGCGCGTCCTGCATCACCTTGCCCGATGCCTTCCGGACCATCGCAATACCGTCCTGTTTGTGGGTTTCCAGGCGCCGGGAACCCGAGGACATTCCATTCAATCCGGCGCGGAAGCGGTGAAGATGCACGGCCAGATGGTTCCCGTTCGCGCGCGGGTCGAAACCATCGAGAACCTGAGCGGCCACGCCGACTACGGCGAAATCATGGCGTGGCTTAAAAAGTTTCCCGCGGCACCACGAAGAATTTTCATTACTCACGGCGAACTGCACGCGGCCGAGTCGCTGCAGGAGAAAATCAGAGAGACGCTGAAGTGGAACACCGACGTTCCGTCTTACCTCGAAAGCGTTTCGCTTGAGCGCTGAATCTTACCATGCTGCTGAAACCGGATTCGACGCTTTTCATCGTGAGCACAATGAACGTGTTTCCTGTTCCTGTCCCAGAAGTATGAGGATGCTTTGCTCAGCATGACCGTGTGGCCTTTTTCGGCAACCCGCTCCAGCCAAATCTCACGCACAGCTTGATGTTCAATCGGACGGGCTGCATTGCAACGGGGAAGACGCGTCGCGGGAAACGCTGGATCAGCACATGGATAGCCACAAACAACGGCATCGCATGTGAGAAATTACCAGTATACGAATCAGCAAATTGCAGGATAATCGTTCATGAAACGGTTCACTCTTTTGAGAACGGCATCACGTATGCTTGGCATAAACCTGTACGAAAACTGTACTATCGTACAGTTGTTACTCTCCCAGAAGAACCTTACAGTCTTAGTGCGATAAGAGCTATTGATTGTTTATTAACTGATCGCTGAATGCGCCAGCCGGGAGGGGGAAGGCATGGTAGTCAATGAGTCATCGGGATTCTGTGCCCGACCACACCCGGTCTGTCTGCCGCCGCACCGATTCATGCCTTTCACTCGGCGTCCCTGATCTACCATCCTTTCGCGTTAACGTTCAAGGGTCCAAAGCAGAAGCTACGATGGAGGGAATATGAATACACCACTGTCACTCGTGCAGGAACTGCGAGGAATCAGGGGGGGACAAAAACACAGTCAATCGGAACTTGAAGGGCTGCTTTCAGAAATCCGGGAAGCCCGGCGCGAGTGGCAGGAGCAGGTGGATCAGGCCCAGCACCTTCTCCATGAACTGATCGGTGCCGTGGCCGAACTGTCAGGCGTTGAGGTCCCCGGCGTCGGGATAGACGGCGTGACCGGCGAGACCACGCTCCGGCTGGGATTCAAGACGCTGAAGGACCGCATTAAGAACGAACTGGAGGCTTTCGCGCACGCCTCCGCCGCGGAAATCGCAAAGCAGGCGCAGGGGAAAAGCCATCTTGTTCTGGAACCGCTGCAGAAGGAAATGAGCGCGCGAATGGACAGCCTTGCAGAAGAGTTCCGCGGAAAATTGAAAGCGCGGCTTGAAGCCGAGCAAAACGAGGTGGCGGACCAGGCCAAGGTTCGCACCGAAGAAATGCTCCAGAGCAAGATGAACGAATTCGCCGAGTGGATCAAGCTGATGACCGAGGGAACAATGTCATCCATCCCGGCGGAGGTCCAAAAGTCGATCCAACCGCATATTGAGGCGGTCAAGGAAGGGCTGAAGGGCTCATTCCAGCAGCACCTGAACATGGTGATGATTGAGGCCGAGAGGGCCGCGCACAGCAGGGTTGATGGTCTTAAGAGTGAAGTGCAATCGCTTGTGAACGGCCTGGCGGAGCAGGCGCGGCAGGCGTGCTCGCAGAGCGCGGAACAGACCATCAGGGATTTCAATGGCCGACTTGGCGCGATGGTACAGGAGTCATCACGGCAGCTCGAGGCAAGCAGCAGAGCTTTCACTGAAGAAAACCTGAATAGCCTGAAGACTAGCGTAGCAGGGCTGCTGACGGCGTCGAAGGATGATCTGCAATCGTTCGCAAACTCCCATGTCGAAGACTTCAAGGGCAAGCTGCGGGCTGCTTCTCAGGAATTGCAGCAGAAGAACGCTGCGGAAATGCTGAACAACCTCCAACGGGCCTCGCAGGACGCTCTGAATGCTTCAGTTGCCCAGGTCCAGCAGCGGTTTGACGAGGCCCTCCAGCAATCAAGAGACGAGCTGAGGATGGCCATCGGCGCACTCGTGAATGACGCGCGCAGGCAGGTGAATGAGTTCGCCCTGTCGGTGCGGGACACCCTGGGCCGGGAGGCGGCAGCGGTCCAGATGGAGGAGATCCGAAGGTCAGTTGCCACCCTTCAGACCAGGATGGCAACGGAATATGAAGTTCAACTGCGCCAGTTCATGGAGGCCCAGCGAAGGGCAATGATTGACGAAATCCAGCGGCAGGTTGCAGAAGCATCGGCAAGCGCCGTTGAAAAAATCAAGACCAGCACCGGACAGGTTGTACAGGACCTCTCTGGAAAGGTCAACAAGGAAGTGAATACGGCAACAACCCTTCTCAACCAATGGGCCCACCAGACCACCACCTGGGCCGAGGCTTCCATCAAGGAATCACTCGAGTCCTACAAGCGGCAGGTTTCCGAATTTACTAATGCGCTTCTGGAGGAGCAGAGAGGGACCGTTCAGCAGAGAATCGGCGACCTGCAAGCGCGCCTCGAACAGGCCGCAAACCTTCTGCGTGTTTCGGACGGAGCGCCAGCGAATTTTTCGGCCGATCGGGGGGGCCAGCGGTTATAGCACGCTCGAAGTCCGACGAGCGTTTGGCGGATTTTTCTGAAGAACTTGCTTATTTAACTCCAGGTCTGACCTGATAGCGCGTCCAGGAAATGTCAACCTGCCTCTCGCACAGCGCGTCCTTTGTTTGCTTTGTAACCCGGTACCTGCCTGCGTGAAGGTTGACGTAGGATTCTTTATTCTTGGCGCACTGCACCCGAAGTGCCGGGATTTAATCCAATCTGCTCGCCAATCTCTCTCATGGCGCTGATGCAGAGCGCGATGTGGTCGTTTGTATCCACGCCGAGTTCCTGCGCTCCCTGGATGATGTCTTCGCGGCGCACTGCGCGGGCGAACGCTTTGTCCTTCATCCGCTTGCGGACGGAACTGGGTTCCAGGCCCTGAATTCTGTCCGGACGCACCAGCGCGCAAGCCGTAATAAATCCCGCCAGTTCGTCGCAAGCGAACAGGGACTTCGCCATCAGCGTGTCGCGGGGCACGCCCGTGTAGTCGGCGTGGGCCAGAATCGCGCGGCGCACGTCCTCGGGATAACCGAGGTCGGCCAGGATTTCGCTGCCTTTCAGCGGATGGTCGGGAGCATTCGGGTAAAGCTCGTAATCAAAATCATGCAGCAGCCCGGCGATTCCCCATTTCTCTTCGTCCTCGCCGAATTTGCGGGCGTAGGCGCGCATGCAGGCTTCCACGGCGAGCGCGTGCCGGCGCAGATTTTCGCTCCTGGTGTACTGGCAGAGAAGGTTCCATGCGTCTTCGCGGTTCATACAGTCTCCTGTGCGGAGTGGATTGCAGATGATCCCCGCTTATTACGGCGCGACCTCCAGTAAACGCCCACACCACGCATGTAGGCGGCAACTTTCTCGCGCGGCGTCAGCAGTTCCTGCGGCTCTGAGGCGAGGCCCTTCAGATTCCACATGCGCCACAGACGCCTCCGGAGCGCGGACAGCAGCCACTTCGCGGTTTCCAGCCGAAGCATCCTTTCTTCCATTAATAATTTCAGCGCGAATGCAACGGTGCCCGCGTAGAGTTGTGTGTTGCGCGCCTTCTGCTTCCCGGGATCGTCCCCGAAGTAGTGCGTCACTGCCGCCGCCGGGGCATGCCGGAGCCGATATCCATTCTTCACCACCTGGATGTACATGTAAAACTCATCGCCGCCGCCGATCAGCGAACCCGCGCCCAAGTCTGCCGGGAACAAAGAGCAACTTTCCAGAAAGCTCTTACGGAAGGCCATGTTGCAGCCGAAGCCTACAGGCTCGCCGAGGATGTATTGATACCAATGGGGGCTTGAAGCGTCGAGGCTCCATTCGGAAAGCGCGCGCCCGCTCGAATAATAGCGCTCGGCGCGCTCGGCGCTGAGTGAGAGCGACCCCGCGGGGATTACGCGCCCGGTGACGCAGGCGACGTTCGGGTCTGAGAACCCTTTGAGGATTTCATCCAGCCAATTGTCGGCCGGGAGAACGTCATCATCGACGAAAACCAGAATATCGCCCTTCGCCCTGTGGACGGCGTAGTTGCGTGCGATCGAAACGCCCCGGCGCGGTTCGTGCAGCAGGCGGACCGGAAACCGCGAAACGGCCTCCGTTAAGGCCGCATCTTCAGGTCCGTTCAGCGCGACAATGATTTCGCAGCCAGGATAATCCTGCGCCTCGGCTGTAAGCCGTTCGAGGCACGCCATCAGCATGGGCCGCAGGCCGGTAGTGCAGAGAATGATCGAGACGGAGGGGCGCTCTGCGGCGAGCGCGCTCGTTTGCCTCGCTTCAACCGAGCGATCTGATTCAAGCTCCGCAGGTCCGCGTGTCCCGTGCAATTGCATTGCCCTCGCCGGCCGGTCCAACTTATGGATTTTATCATCGTTGGGCCAGACTGAAAAAAGCCCGGGGGACGCGCGCGATGTTCCTGCTATACTACCGTGGAGTGCGGGACAGCGTGCCCAGCATCTTTGAGGGTCTCGGTTGTGCTGATGCATTTTCGGCGAAAGCGGCTTTGCTGCCGCACTCCACGACATGCGAGGCCATTCGTGCCGTTCCCAATACGATGAAGACGATCAGGTTTTACGAGGTTGGCGGTCCGGAAGTTCTAAGGTACGAAGACGCGGAGCGGCCCCTGCTTACTCCGGGCCGCGTTCTCGTGCGCGTTCACACGATCGGAGTGAATTTTGCCGACACCCTGCTGCGGCGTGGTGCATATCTGGCGCAGCCCAAACTCCCTGAGACGCCTGGCTTTGAAGCGGCGGGCGTGGTAGTTGAAGTGGGTGAAGGCGCGGACGCCGGCCTGATCGGCCAGCGCGTTGTGGTGCTGGGCGAACACTGCTATGCCGAATACGTCACAGCCTCGCCGTCACAATTGATTGTGCTCCCGGATAACATTTCATTCGATTTGGGCGCGGCGTTTCCTGTGCAGGCGCTGACGGCGTATCACATGCTTTACACAGCGGCCCACGTCGGCCAGGGAGACACGGTATTGATTCATGCTGCCGCGGGTGGAGTGGGATTGCTCGCTGTGCAGATGGCCAAACTCGCCGGCGCGCGCGTTTTCGGCACCACTTCCAGCATGGAAAAAGCGAAAATTGTGAAGGACGCTGGAGCAGACGAAGTGATTCTCTACACCCAGACTGATTTTGCGGAGAGGGTTGCGCAACTGACCCATCACCGGGGAGTGGACCTGGTGCTCGATTCGGTCGGCAAGGAGACGATCCCGGGAAGCCTTGCGTCGCTTGCGCCCTTTGGCCATCTGATCAGCTTCGGTTCGGCGAGCGGAAGGCCGGACCCGATTGACGTGGCCAACCTTTACGCGCGGTCTCTGAAGGTCAGTGCTTTCTGGCTTTTCACCGTCAGCCGCACGCCCGAAATCGCCCAGCGCGGAATCAGCCGGGTCCTTGAATGGATCTCCGATCGCAAAATCCATCTGCGCATCGGCCTGAAGCTCCCGCTCGAGCAGGCCGCCGAAGCCCACCGCCGTATGGAGGCCCGCCAGACCAGCGGCAAAATCCTGCTGGCCGTTGAATAATAGATTAAGGATGAGCCTGTTGAATTCGACAGTAATGAAAACGATCACGCGCGCCAAGCGCCTTGCAGGGACCATTGCGGTTCCCGGGGACAAATCCATCTCGCACCGCTACGCGATGCTTGCGGCGATTGCGGAAGGCGAGAGCCGCATCCATTCCTTTGCGGAGAGCGCAGATTGCCAGAGCACGCTCGATTGCCTGAAGAAACTTGGAGTGCAGGTCCAGCGGGACGGAAATGAAGTAGCGATTTCGGGCGCTGGGCTTCACGGCCTGCGCGCGCCGGACGTGCCGCTCGATGCGGGCAATTCCGGCTCGACCATCCGCATGCTGGCGGGAATTCTTGCAGGACAGCCCTTTCGCAGCGTCATTGGTGGAGACGCTTCGCTTTCGCGGCGGCCGATGAAGCGCATCATTGAGCCTCTCACGCGTATGGGCGCGCGCATCACTTCTGCTGAAGGCGGCCTGCCGCCGCTTACCATCGAGGGCGGAAATCTCGTGCCCATCCGCTACGAACTGCCAGTCGCCAGCGCCCAGGTGAAGAGCGCCGTGCTGTTCGCAGGGCTTTACGCCGAGGGTCTGACGGCAGTGGTCGAGCCGCACCCGACGCGCGACCACAGCGAAATCGCACTCCGGCAATTCGGCGCTGAGGTTGGACGACAGGGCCGCACAATCAGCATTCGCGGGCGCGCCCACCTCCGTGCACAGGAACTCACGGTGCCGGGAGACATTTCTTCCGCCGCGTTCTTTATTGTCGCCGGACTGCTGGTTCCTGGTTCCGATCTGACGCTCCAGAACGTCGGGCTGAATCCCACGCGGACGGCTGTCATTGAATTTCTGCGTTCGATCGGCGGCGACATTAAAATCCTGAATTGCGAGAGCCGCAACGGGGAGCTTGCCGGGGACGTTCGCGTGCGCGCTGGATCCGTTGTGGGCGGGGAAATCCCTGAGGATATGGTTCCGGGACTGATTGACGAATTGCCCGTGCTGGCCGTCCTCGGAACGCAGACGGAGAACGGCATCGCCTTTCGCGGCGCGCAGGAACTTCGCGTGAAGGAAAGCGATCGCATCGCTGCCGTTGCCGACAACCTCCGCCGCATGGGTGCGGAAGTGGAAGAGTTTCCCGATGGGCTGCGTGTGCCCGGCCGCCAGCGCCTTACGGGTGCGGAAATCGCCACCTACGGCGACCATCGCATAGCCATGGCCTTCAGCATCGCCGGGCTTGTCGCCGACGGCGATACAAAAATCGATGACAGCGACTGCGTGCGCATTTCCTTCCCGTCATTCTTCGACACCCTCGCCCGAGCGGCGGCATAAGACATATTGCGAAGCACGCCGTCCTGTCCTCTTGAGCAGCCTGAAGGATCCCGGCATTCACTGATAAGAATCCAGACAAGCCGTCTCGCTCCCGGCATGATTCAGCAGTGTTCGTTGAGAACGGCTGGATCGGGTTCAGTCTGCCTTTATGAGCGCAAGGGGCCGTGCCGATATACTGATTGGTTTAATTTTCAGCCGCGGACTGTGGGTTCGAATGCCGGCTGCCGTAGTCCCCGTAGCCGGTGTGGTCTGTGGCTGCTCGCGCAGGACGCGGATCGTTCCGTAGGTGGAAGTCAGCCGGATGGGCGGGCCGTTTTTCCCGTAGCTCCCGCTGATGGCGGGTGCGGGCGGCTCTTTTGACACAGTAAGCCCGGGGAAGTCGCAACTCACTTCTCCGTTATGGGAGACCGCGGCCATCTGGAAGCTCGAAGTCGGCGGCAGGATGAGCGTGATGTCACCCTTCTTCAGATCGACCTCAATGGGGTGCGTTGGCGGCGTCGAAGTCTGGAGCTGAACATCGCCGTTCGTACTTGAAATCCTCACATTGAATTTGAAGTCCTTGAGGCTGATGTCCTTGTCGCGAGTGTCGAGATTAAACGGCCCTCCCACGCCGCTTGCCTGCAGATTGCCCATATCCATTGAGAGGCTGCCTGTGAGCTTCTGCGTGTCGAGGCTGGTGCGCGAGGAATTATAGCGCAGCGTCTGCGCGATGTTCTCAAACTGCGCTGAGCCGGAGAAGCTGCCATCGACCGTGACGGACCCCGTGACGTTCTGAACGGCAAGATCACCGCCGCGCCCGCGAATTTCAACGCTGCCGTCTACATCGCGAATGGTGGTTGCGCCGCGCGATTGATGCACGACCACGGCCCCTTCGATGTTGCCGGCATTGACATCGCCGCCGCGGGCAGTGACCGTCTGGTTGCCCTTCAGTCCGCTGATAGTGACGTCGCCTTCATTGTCGGTGACCTCCGCCGTGGTGGATTTCGGCACCAGGAGCACCATGTCCAGCCGGATGGTCCGGCCGCCGTGGGGCAGGGAATCGAGGTTTGAAGTCAATTCATACAGGCCGGCGTTTTCCGTGATCTGGAACTTCAGTTGGTCGGCTATATTTCTTGCCGTGGTCTCATTTTCGGCCCAGACCGTTTCCTGGATGGTCGCGCCGATGGACTGCTGGTCCGCCCCGTGGATTTCAACGTTCCCCCGGCGGTTGACGATCAGCAGGCGCGGGCTGCCCTGGACTTCCTTCGAAACCTTCTGGGTGTACGTGTACGAATTGAAGAAGAGTTCAGCGAATTGCTGATCGTTCATGCCCATGATGGAAGGCCAGTTGCCGTGCGGGCCCAGGATGATTTTGGACAAGGCCGTGCCAATCAGCAGGACCACGATGAGGAGCACAACTTCACCGCCGGAAAAGAGCGGATGCGGCGACTCCTCCGGGTGGGCGCGCGCGTGAAGATAATCAATGAGCTTTGAAATGCCCCAGAAAATGATGAGAACGGGCCAATAGAGCGCAATCAGCCGCCACGGATGAATATCGTGGTTGAGATTTTCGTAGAGGAAAAGGACGCCGATGGCGATGAGCGTCAGCGCCCAGAAAATCGAGCCTCGATGGTGCCGGTAGGTGCTCATGTTCTTTCCTCTCTTCGTGCAGTGCAGCCCATGTCCCGGTCCTGCGTCAGCAATCTGCGGGTTCACGGCCGCAATGGCGGTGCCTTGACCGCGGACCGCCTCTCCGCCGGCGATGCATGTGCCGCGTCAATGCGAGGCCGAGGGTCGTCCGGGCCAGGCGGCCTCAAGCAGTTTCGCCAGCCCCAGCACGATAAGCAGCACGGGCCATGTTCTTGATATGCCCCATGCCGGTTCAAACTGCCCCACCAGGAACATCACGCCGATGGCGATCAGGAGCAGGGGCCCCGTCAGGCCATAATGGCCTGTGTGCCGTACCGGCCGGGCCTGGTCGCTGGTGTTTTGAGTTGTAGCATCGGTGGCCATTGCGGATCACCCTAACCTGAATTTTCGTGTGGCTGCCGGGTTTGCGTACCGGCCGCTTTCAAGTCACCACGGAGTTTTCTTTGTTCTGTGCCTTCATTTTTTCGATTTCAAGTTCCAGTTCCTTCAGTCGTTGAAGGTGTTCGATCTCGCGCCGCTTCAGCGATTCCTGAAGTTCCAATTCGCGCTGCCGCGCCTTGTACCAGAAAACGATGGCAACGATGGCAACGGGAACCAGCGACGAAATCACCGGAACCAGGATGGCCCAATATCCGGCTGAGTGCTGCATTGTTTTTACGTCTCCGTTTCTCCCCTCCCAACGATTTGTGGTCTGTTATGACTTGCCTGTTCGAACCTCGTGGACCCCGAAAGTGCATCGTGGCTCTGGAATCAAACCTGCCTCGAGCTCGCCGTCAGAATGTCTTGCCAATTTCGTTGTTATGCGCCTGAGTGCTCCCTTGGCCCGTGCCGGCCGCCGACGGGGGCTGGCTCGGGGGCGCCTCATGAGTCGCCAGTCGCTTGCGCAGCAGAAACAGTCCGAGCAGAATCAGGAGCACCGGCCAGAATTTCCCGATTTGGGAAAATATCGGAATGCCGAAATTATCGAGCAGGAACAGCACCCCCAGCACGATCAAAACTGCCGCGCCCGTCGGAGCATCCACTCGCATGTCGCTCAGACCGAACCATTCCGGCACAGGCTGGCCAAGCTGCCTGGCCTTTGCCGTCTGGTAGGAATCGATGACCATGTAGAAATAGAATGCGGCGGCGCCCAATCCGAAGATCGGCCCGAAAGGTCCACCCACGCGGTGGCTGAGCGCGATCAGCGATCCAAACAGCAGAACCTGCACGATGGCCTTAATCACCTGGCCGTTGTAAATCGCACCGACTCCGGGAATGAATCCCAGCGCCAGAGCGACGCCAGGGGCTGACCCTGCGACAGGGTGCCCCGCCGGGCTCCATGCCGGCGACTGAAGCCTCACCGCCAGGCAGGTCTCGCAGTAAGAGGTTCCTTTGACTTCTCTCCGGCAGATTTCGCAGAGCGGCCGGCCGCATTGCGCGCAATACGCGACGGAATCGTTGAGCGGGTGATTAGCGCATTTCATGAGTTATATCTCCTGGGCCCTGAAGTATGCTGCGCGGGGTCGGTGGATGAATTGTTGGAGGGACCGCCCCGGTGATTTCAGCGTACTGTTGTGAGTTCATTCCGGCGGACGCCATTTGTCCATTCCCGGGATCGACGGCGCTTGCGGGGCGTCCAGTGGAATTGCCCGGCCTGCCGCTGCCTTTCTCCGGCTCGGCAGGTGCGGATTGAACATTCCGGAATCGTGATTCGATCTCATAAACAATTCGCAGGTCATCGTAGAACCTTTCCGCCCGCGCGTAAAGCAGGTGTCCGGCCCGGTTGGCGCGGTACACCCAGGTGGAAGGCTTCAGGTCGTCCATATTTAACCGGCGAAAATTGAGGCCCGCCACGTTGGCGATCAGCGAGAGCGAGAAGATGGTCATGGCTACCGCGTAGGCCACGCGCGGCTGCCGAATCATCCGCAGCAGGGCGTTCACCTGTTCTGCAATGCCTGTGGGCGCCTCGCCCGTCGTCGCCAGCCGGATCTTTGAGATCAACCAGGGCGGCGGATCAATCTTTTCGGCGGAGCGGCAGATCTCGATCGCCTGGCGAACGTCCGAGAGCAGTTCGCGGCACTGGTCGCAGGCGGCAAGATGCTCTTCCGTCTCCGCCCGGCGCACGGCATCCAGCTGTCCTTCCAGGTATTCGCTGACCAGGTTTTCAAGTTCCAGGTGCGTCATTTTCGCGCCTCTTCAGCCTTCACTTATCCATACGTTTTATCACTCGTGCCAGTTCCAACCGTCCGCGGTTGATCCGCGACTTCACCGTGCCCTCCGGAACCTCAAGCACTTGTGCGATTTCGGAATAATCCATGTCCTGCAAGTCCCGTAAAATCACCGCTTCGCGCAGATCGGGCGAAAGCCGGTTGAGAGCGGCCTGCAATCTCTCCCTCCGCTCGCGGGATTCCACCTGCCCCGATGGGTTCGCGCCTGAAGAATGGTCAGGAATCGGTAACGTCTCGTCCAGCGCCGAAGTCGCACGGTCATTGCGGGTGCGCCGGTAATGGTCCACCAGGTGGTTCCGCGCAACGCGATTCAGCCAGGTTGTGAATCTGGCCTGCGCCGGGTCATAAGTCTTCAGCGTGCGGAACACCTTGATAAAAACTTCCTGCGTCAGGTCTTCGGCGTCGTCCGCGCAACCGGTGAAACGATAACACAGGTTGTAAACCTTGTGGGTGTGTGCCTGGAGAAGGGCCTCCCAGGCCGCATTGTCCCCCTTGAGACAGCGCTTCACCAGTTCCAGTTCCGCGTCCACCAGTTCTCTCCCAGGACCGACGGCGGCCAGGCCGTTTTACCGAGGCAGTAGAAATCTAGCCGCATTGTAACACGGCAGAACAAGGCGATAGAGGCGATTTGCGAACCGCCTCGGCGGACGCGTCACAGGTGTCGTTTGGCTTTTAATTCGGCGGAAATACCGGCGGCTGCTTCTTTGACCATGGCGGGGAATTTCCGCATAAGCTGCGGCGTCAGGCGGAACTTCGGCGCGGAAATGCTGATGGCGGCGATCACATTCTTTGACGGGCTGTAGATCGGCGCGCCGACGCAGTATCCGCCCTCCACAGTTTCTTCTTTATCCTCGGCGTAGCCCTGTTTTCTGATCACTGCGAACTCATTGAAAATGGCCGCGCGGTCGGTGAGCGTGTGTTTTGTCAGCGGATAGACCCCGCAGACGTCCAGCAGCGTCTGCGCCAGCACGTCATCCTGATACGCGGCGATAGCCTTGCCTAATGACGAGGCGAAGGGCTGGAGGATTCTTCCCGCGTAATTGGTCATCTTGATGTGTTGCGAGCTTTCGTACACATCCACCACGCGGATATAGTCGCTGAACAGACAGGCCAGCGTGGTGGTTTCGCCGGACTTCCTGCGAAGTTCCTGGCAGTAGCGGCTGGCGATTTTGCGCAGCACGTCAAGGTTTTCCTGCAATCCGGTAACAAACGCTCCGGCCGCCAGCGAATAGTTCTTGTCTCCATCGCGCGTGATGTACCCCAGATTTTCGAGCGTGCGCAGCAACCGCAGCGTGGAAGGCTTTCCGAGCCGCAGGAAGGCGGCCGCTTCGCTGAGCGAAATGGGCCGGCGCTGCTTCCTGAGGTGATTCAGGATGTTCAGCCCCAGCGCGAGGCTGCGGGAATTGTTCGGCGATGATGCGGCGTCCATAGTAGTCATGCCTATTTTACAATTCCTCGCGTGCCGCGAGAGCGGCGAATTGTGCTCGCGCTACCCCGCGCCCCTGTGATTCTGAGAGGCAGAGCGAAGGTTGTGCGCACGAACGAAGCGTACTCGGGCGGGACCCGGGATCGCCGCCGCAACCCGGTGTGAAGATGCGGCGATTGCAATTTGCCCATACAGCATGGCGGCGATTACAGATCGCTGCTACGGGCGGGCGCAGGCCGTTTCGCACTTCGTCATCCATTCCCGGAACCATGCCTTGAATGCATCGTCCCTTGCCATCTGGCGCTTGCCGCGCGGGAAACTCGGGCTGCCGACATCAAAGCCGCGCGATTCAAGGGCCAACTTGATGGCCTGGGGCGGCGTGAATTCCGCAATCCGCGCGATAAGCGCATCGAGGAGACGTTGCAGCCGCCTTGCTTCCTCATCCTGCCCGGTCCTGAAAGCATGATAAAGCGCAAGATGCAATTCGGGGCAGGCGGCCGCAAGGCCGGAAATTGCTCCGTCGGCCCCGCTTTCGAGGGCATCGAGAAAAAGGTCATCGCTGCCGATCAGGATTGCCATCGGCATGTCTGCCTTTGCCTGGCGCAGCAGGGGAAGATTTTCCTTTTCACCGGAACTGTCCTTGATTCCCACGGCGTTGGGAACGGACCCGATGAATTGCACGATATCATGCATTGACACCGCGCTGGTGAATTGCGGAATGTTGTAGAAGATGACGGGCAGGGGCAGCCCGGGCGCAACGCTCAGAAGAAAATCCAGAACATCGTTGGAAAGATGCGGAAAGAAAAATGGCGGCGGCAGCAGTGCAGCCGTCGCGCCCATCTCCGCCGCTCCTTGCCCGAGCCGCTGGACCTGGCCGCAATGCTCAGCCCCAACGCCGATGACCAGCGCGGCCCTGTCGGCGATATGGCGCGCGGCGTCCTGGAAAAGCGAGAGCCGTTCTTCGACTCCCAGGGCTGCGTACTCGCCCGTGACCCCGCCCAGGCAGAAGCCGCGGATGCCCTTGCGCAAAAGGAATTCGAGAAGGTGGCGGAATTTCTCCGCGTCCGGCGAGCCGTCTGAACGGAATGGCGTAGGCACGGCCGCGAATACTCCAGAAAGTTCAGGCGGAACGGGTTTCAGCATGACCTTTTGCACCCTGAAGGACGCTCAAAAGCTCCCCAGAAATGGAGTTTCATGAGTGTATGCAGAATTTCATGTTTCTGCAATATGTTCTTAAAAAATGATCACAATATATTTTTGTTGACATTTATTCCATCTTGGTCTATACCGTTTCCCGTTAGGCAAATTCCAGGTAGCGGTACAATCCCCCAGGCGTCGGGGCGGGCCATCTGGCCTGTCGGCCATTTCATAACATGAACGGTCCCTCGGCCATTCGAGGGCAAAGCAACGCAGGGTAACTTTCACGGGAGGGAAGCCTCAACCGCGCTCATGGTGCGCCGGCCCCTTCGCTCTTGATGCCTCCCGAGGCGGAATGTGAGCTTGGATGAAGGAGGAGAAAGATGAGAACCAAAGTCCTGGCCTTGGTTGCGCTTTTAATGCTTTTGCCTCTTCCTCTTGCCGCGCAACGCAACAGTGCGGCCGTCACGGGCCATGTTTATGATCCTTCGGGCGCGCCGATCCCGGGCGCGACCATTAAGGCCCGACAGACATCCACGGGAGCGATCAGTACCACCACATCCAACGCCATCGGCCTTTATCAGTTTCCATTCCTGAATCCCGGGAATTACGAGTTCTCAGTGTCCAAGCAGGGCTTCAAGCAGTATATTCAGCGCGGGGTCACGCTGACCGTTGCGGCGCAAGTCACACTGGATTTCAAATTGCAGATCGGGGAGGTGACCCAGACTGTCCAGGTGACCGGCAACGCTCCGCTGCTCCAGATGAACTCCGGCGAAAACAGTTGGACGATCTCCTCGGAGCGAATCTCAGCCATTCCCGTGCGCAACCTGAACACCATCATGAGCACGTGGTTCGCTCCCGGCGTCACGGTCAGCACCGGCGCGAAAAACCTGCGGCCGTTTGATACGGCAGGGAGCCAGGGCGAAAACATCGGCGGCGGCATTTCTTCGCAGGGTGGTTTTGGGGGCCAGCCGGGGCAGGCGGGCGGCAGCGGCAACCTGGTGCTTGTGGATGGAGTATCGGCGAACACGCATGCGGTGGGCGTCGGTTATAACCCGATTTCCGATACGGTGCAGGAAGTGCACGTGCAAAGCACGATGTACGACGCGCAATATGGCTGGACGACGGGCGGCGTAATTAACACGATCACCAAAGGCGGAACGAACACCTGGCACGGCCACGCTTATGAATATCTCCAGAACACGGTGCTGAACGCCGCAACCTGGCAGGAGAACTATACCCATCAACCCAAAGGCGCGTGGCACCAGAACTATTACGGCGGCAGCGTGGGCGGTCCCATTGTGAGAAACAAGCTGCTGTTCTTCTTTGCATACCAGAAGATCAAGCAGGTGCAGCCGGATTACTTCTCGACTTCCGTTCCGACTCCCGCTGAAAAGAACGGCGATTTTTCCGACCTGCGCAATACCGACGGCAGCCTGAAGGTGATCTACGATCCACTCACGACGTCCTGCAGCGGCGGGACCTGCACCCGGACCCCCTTTGCCGGCAATATTATTCCTCCCGACCGCATCAACCCGGTGGCGCAGGCCGTGCTGAAATATATCCCGGATCCGCCGCCGAATGCCGGTGATCCCAACACACATCTGAACAACTGGTTTCCCACATCGAAGCAGAGGAAATTTATCGACGACTTTCCGGAATATGATGGGCGGCTCGACTACAACATCTCAGACAAGACCCACATGTTTTTCCGGTACGGCTGGAATTCGTTGGCCGAGACCCGCAGTTACAAATACTCCTTTAACGGCGAACCGTACAATCTTGCCGAGACCAGCGGCAACTCACCTTTCGGCAGGCAGAATGATGACTTCACGTTAGAGGTGACTCACACGTTCAATCCCACAACCGTGCTGCAGGTTCGGACCGGGCTGGACCGTTTCCGATCAATCAGCGGCAGCAGCATCAGCCAGGGGTTCAACGTCTCCAGCCTGAATTTTTCCCAGACGTTTATCGCGGAAGCCAGCCGTTGGTTTCCCAAATTCAACTGGTCTGATTACGAAGGCGCAGGTTCCAGCCCGCTGGGCATCACGCCTTCGGATCTGACGATTACGAATGAGGCCGTGCTGGCGAAAATCTACAACCGGCACAACATGAAGTTCGGCTTCCAGAATATGGAAGTCGGTGAGAACGTTGAGCAGCCGGGATTTTCAGCAGGGAACTTCAGCTTCAACGGGGCGTTCACGGCCGCTGATCCTAATTCCGCACCCAGCCCGACCTCAGGAAACTCCATCGCGGATTTTCTGCTGGGCTACCCGAGTTCCGGCTTCATCCAAGTCAACAGCGCGCCCGCGCTGATGATGCATCTGTGGTCTGTCTTCGGCCAGGATGACATTCGCATGACGTCCAGACTGACGCTCACCGTCGGCCTGCGATGGGACTATCAGGGCCCGCTGACGGACCGCTTCAACGCTCTTACGCGCGGCTTCTGCGTTACCTGTGCGAGCCCCATCCAGGTGCCCGGAATGACCATCAACGGCGTGGACTATCCGGCCATGAACCTGCATGGAGGGCTTGAGTTTGCAGGCGTTGGCGACAATCCCCGCGGCATTCAGGACCCGCATTACGGCAACATCGGTCCGCGCTTCAGCTTTGCCTATCGCTTCCGGCAGAGCACCGTGGTTCGCGGCGGCTATGGGATCATTTATGCCCAGGCATGGCAGAACCCCGGTGCCGCGCCCGGCTTCAGCCAGACCACCAATATTCTTTCGCCGGTTCAGGAGGGAATTCCGGCTACCCTTCTGACCAATCCTTTCCCGAACGGCATTCTGGCGCCGTCAGGCAGTTCGTTCGGCCTGGCCACGGCGATCGGGCAGGGTGTCAGCTTCACAGATCCGGCGACCAACATTCCTCGCACCCAGCAATATTCGCTGAGCATCCAGCATCAGTTTCGCCAGAACTGGCTGGCGAGCGTCTCTTATGTAGGCAGCTACATCAATCGCCTGCCCGTTACAAGGAACCTGAATTACCTTCCGCTTTCGGCGCTGGCTCTTGGGGCTTCAGTGTTGAACGCCAGCGTCACGAACCCGCTTTACCAGGCGCAGTTTGTGCAGGCCAACGCCCCGTATTACAGTCTGCTCAAGGGAACTTATCTGAACTCGCCGACGGTTAAACAGCAGCAGTTGATGGTCCCGTACCCGCAGTATCCGGTGAACGGCGTCACGGAAAACTTCATTCCCATCGGCAAGAACAAATACAACGGCCTTTGGATGGATCTGGTCAAACGCATGTCCCACGGCCTCGACTTTGACGTGAATTTCACGTGGTCCAAGACGATGCAGGCCGTGAATTTTTTGAACCCGACGGATCCGGCCCCTGTGTGGTTCCTCTCGCCGTACGATTCTCCGGAGCAGTTGAAGTTCTCCGGCGTGTGGGACCTGCCCTTCGGGCCCGGCCGCGCCTTCGCAAGCAGCAGCAATCCCTTCATCAGCCGCGTCGTGGGAGGCTGGTCGGTCAGCGGAGTGTCGCGCTGGCAGGCGGGATTTCCGATTCCGTTCCCGCTCGGCGTTGCGCCCACCGGCGCTTCCGTGAAGGCTGCGCACCAGACTCTTTCACACTGGTTCAACACGTGCATTGTCGGCACCAAGTGCCTTCCGGGCGAAGACCCTGCCTGGGTTGTCTTGCAGCCGTTCCAGTTGATCGAATGGTCGCCGTATCTGCCGAACCTGCGCGGCCCGAGCAGCTTCCAGACCGACATTTCTGCGGTGAAAGACACGGCGATCAAGGAGCGCTACAAGCTCGAGTTCCGCGCCGACTTCACCAACGCCTTCAATCATCCCGATTGGGCGTACACCAGCGTCAATAACAACGCCAGCTCCGGGACGTTCGGCCAGTACGCGCCTTTCAACAATCAGACCAATAATCCGCGCGTGATTATGCTGTCGCTCCAGTTGATGTTCTGAGGGGCTGTTCAGGGCCTGCCGTGACGGCGATGGGAAAGGCTCGGGGTGAGTTTGGGAAGCAAAAATTCCTGAAGGATATTGGCGAACGCGTCGAACCCGATCCCGATCATGCCGTTCTCGAGCGTTGTTCCCCATCCTCTGCGGTTTTGCGGCGGGAGGTAGAGGTTGGCGATGCCGCCCGCGGCGAAGTGCCCCAGCACGGACGAGAAATCCGGTTCCCAGTGCCCATTATCGCCCTTGCAGATCACCGAACGCGTGATCGCGTAGAGCAATCGTGAAGGGACGCTGCCGTCCGCCTTGTAGTAAAAACGCGGGTCCTGTTTCAGGATCGAGGGCAGCAGAGCGTCGCTCATGAAGGCGCCGATGCCCAGCGTGGCGTAAGCTGCGCCAAACCGCTTTGCGAAGCCCTTCTCTTCGTTGCCATAGCCGCTGTACATGCCGGCCGCCTGCTCGCCGCCCACGAACGCCGTCGTCAGCCCCAGCGTGAACGGATTGAAGACGGTCTTGAACATCAGTTGGAATTTCTGCCGGGAACTGAGCGGCGCGGTGTGCGGGTAATAAGTCACCAGGTAATTCGGAATAAATCCGAGCACAAGCTGCTTTTCTTCGTGTTGCAGTTGATACTTGGCGATTTCGGCGCGGGAAGGCGTCACCTTGATGGATGTCACTACCGGCGCGAGGGCCAGCACGATCCGCGGCGCCGTGTAGGTTTCGCCTGGATGGAGCGCCACAAACGCAGACTGCGATTCAAAACCCGCCGCGGAAACGCTGAGTTGATAGTTCCCGGGAGCGACGCCGGCAAACGCGAATTCTCCGTTGTCAGCCGCCCGCACCTGCTGCACGGTCCGGCCGCCGCTCGAAAGAGTCACGAGCGCAGCGCTGACCGGGCCGCCGTTCGGGTCCGTCACGCTGCCGCTGATGCTGCCCGCGGATTGCCCGATTGCAGCCTGGCCGGCGGACGAAGGCGCCGTAGCCTGTGCGGCCGCGGCGCTGGAACCTGCCCCCGCAACCGCCGCCTGCGCCGGAGCAGCCGCCCCACGCGCCGGAAGAAATGCGCCCATGCAGATCAGAATTCCCAGCCGCCACGCCCAGCCCTGCGCGCGCCCCAACCGCCAGGCCCGCCAAAACGCCCCTCGCGCGGATTGCATTCGCGTCCTCAATTCTGCGCCCCCTGTTTTCTTTCCCCGATATTATTCTGATGCAAATCGCCGGCAAAGAGTGTGGCTGTTTTTCGATGCAGCAATCCCCGAACTCCGTTGCCTTCGTCCCCAAAACGCCCATTTCACTCGTCGCTTCCTGCATCGCTACGGTTTGCCGGGAACCGCTGCTGAGATACACTCGGTTTGGCGAAGCGGTATGTTGTGATGTCGCTATGGTTTGCCGGGAACCGCTGCTGAGATACACTCGCCCGCCAGTCCCACCGTTGACGGAGCCGGCTATGGTTTGCCGGGAACCGCTGCTGAGATACACTGCCAGTGCGACTGGCTCAACTCTACCCGCTGCTATGGTTTGCCGGGAACCGCTGCTGAGATACACTGCATCGGCAGTATTTCCCTGCAGTCGCCGTGCTATGGTTTGCCGGGAACCGCTGCTGAGATACACTCGTTTTTGCATGACACATTATGTGAGTGAGGCTATGGTTTGCCGGGAACCGCTGCTGAGATACACTCTTTGATTCATGGTTAAGCACGATTGAGTGGCTATGGTTTGCCGGGAACCGCTGCTGAGATACACTTCTTGGAAGGTCCATTTCGATTACCATCTCGCTATGGTTTGCCGGGAACCGCTGCTGAGATACACTTGTGTAGGCGTTCAACCGTTAGCTTGGCACGCTATGGTTTGCCGGGAACCGCTGCTGAGATACACTTCATGGCTCAGATGTACCTGCGAAGTTGAAGCTATGGTTTGCCGGGAACCGCTGCTGAGATACACTACTCCGCCGCCGGAGTTCACAATGCCTGCCGCTATGGTTTGCCGGGAACCGCTGCTGAGATACACTCCACTGCCGCCGGAAGAACCACCGCCGCCGGCTATGGTTTGCCGGGAACCGCTGCTGAGATACACTCAAACGAGTTATATCCCCATAGCATCCAATGCTATGGTTTGCCGGGAACCGCTGCTGAGATACACTTTGAGGAAGAGGAAGAATTAGCTGGGACTGCTATGGTTTGCCGGGAACCGCTGCTGAGATACACTCGCGCACCAAGCCTTTGACAAATCTGGTTCGCTATGGTTTGCCGGGAACCGCTGCTGAGATACACTAAGCTGAGCGTAGCTATTTGATGGTCCAAGCTATGGTTTGCCGGGAACCGCTGCTGAGATACACTCAGGTACAATCCGCCGTGACACATTGATAAGCTATGGTTTGCCGGGAACCGCTGCTGAGATACACTCATCACCCTTCGCTCCATATGCCTTGACGTGCTATGGTTTGCCGGGAACCGCTGCTGAGATACACTCGCTCTGCCCCGCCTGCCTAGCGGCGGACGCTATGGTTTGCCGGGAACCGCTGCTGAGATACACTAACTTTGTGTTGAGTGTCAAATTGAGTTCAGCTATGGTTTGCCGGGAACCGCTGCTGAGATACACTTGCCGCTCGACGGCGCTCCGTGGTCGGCGGAGCTATGGTTTGCCGGGAACCGCTGCTGAGATACACTCGTGGTTACCGTTACAAATCCGAAAACTGGGCTATGGTTTGCCGGGAACCGCTGCTGAGATACACTCTGCTCGTAAGCCTCCTCAAGGATGTGGAGCTATGGTTTGCCGGGAACCGCTGCTGAGATACACTGGGGATGCGGGGCGGTGATGAAGCTTGAAGCTATGGTTTGCCGGGAACCGCTGCTGAGATACACTAAAGATAACTAAAGGAGGCTCCACGATCTCGCTATGGTTTGCCGGGAACCGCTGCTGAGATACACTAAGTCAACTGTGTATGCTGGGTGAGTTTGCGCTATGGTTTGCCGGGAACCGCTGCTGAGATACACTAAGTTTAAGATAATTGTCTCTATCCTTCATGCTATGGTTTGCCGGGAACCGCTGCTGAGATACACTTTGTCCAGCTGGCAGCGACTTTACCTTTTCGCTATGGTTTGCCGGGAACCGCTGCTGAGATACACTCGGACAATGAACCCCGCCCGTCCCTTCTCGCTATGGTTTGCCGGGAACCGCTGCTGAGATACACTGGAAGAGGAAGAGCGAAAACAGCAGCGTAAGCTATGGTTTGCCGGGAACCGCTGCTGAGATACACTATGTAGCTATTTGTATCGTTTTCACTAGGCGCTATGGTTTGCCGGGAACCGCTGCTGAGATACACTATATCCCCCCGGAACCTGCTGTAATCCGGGGGGATAATCCCCCAAAAAAATCAAAAAAGCATGAGCTGCATCGGCGGGTCTTCGGCCTTCTCGCGCTTTTTTCCGACATAGACCTCCATTTTTTCAAACTGGCGGTCGGTCACGGAGAGCATGCGCACCTGGCCGTGGCTGGGCAGGGCGCCGTGCACTTTCTTCCGCAACACTTCTTCGCTGTCCTCGCTGGCGACGTAGTGGACATAAACGGAATACTGCAGCATGGTAAAGCCCTGCTTCAGCAGCGCGGCACGGAATTGTGCGTACTCCTTGCGCAGTTCGGGCTTATCGACCGGAAGGTCGAACATGGCGAACAACCACATGGCTCGGTATCCTGAAAGCGCGAATTGATGGCGCGGCATAGCTTAAAACACCTGCGGGCGGCCTGTGAGCCACTGTCTTGATTCCCGTGACACCGCTACAGCAGCGGAATATCGAGTTTCCTGTCCCCGTTCTCAATGGCAGCGGCCAGTGACGATGCGGTCCTGCTGACCCAGTCGAAAAGCGTTCTGGATTCGCCATTGGCCTCGAACCTTGCGAGCAGCGCCTCAAGCAGGGCGCGTTTGGTTTCGCGGTCGAGTTCCGGTTCGCCTTCGCGCATATCGCGGAGCGCGGCGACGGCCCGGTCCACCACGGGGCGAAACGGCTCCATCAGATCGTCGGCCAGGCAGAAGGCATCGTAGCGGTTGTGGTGGTGGATGCCGAGCGAAGGATGCAGCCCTGCGGCGCAGAGAGCGCGGGCGCAGATGGCGCGCAGCACGGCGTAGCCGTAATTGAGGACAGGATTCAGACCCTCGCCCTCCGGATTGCGTCGGAAATCTTCTTCTCCAAAAAGGTTCTTCCAGTAAATGCGGGCGGCGCGAGCCTCGATATTCTGCGGGTCCCCGGAGCGCACGCCTGCGGCCAGCATTTCAAGCCCCCAGTCCTCCCCGGTGCGTTCCTTCAGCAGCTTTGCCTGTGCAAGGACCTTAGCTTTAACAATCTGCTGCCATAGGCGCTTGCGGTTCGGCAGCGGCAGGTCCGCCTGCGCCCGGAAGCGCTCTGTCTGCGTGGAATGATTTTCAAGCGGCAGCAGCATGGCGCAGGGCGTCCGCTTCTCGTTGCAGGCGATGAAGATCCCGCCCGCTTCCGCCAGGCCCGCGAGCACAGCTTGCGTGAAGGAAATCTGCGGATGCGCGGCAATCACCACGGCAATGTCGGCAAGGGGGACGGTCTGCTCCTCTGCTGCGCGGGTCCGGAGGCCGGACTGCGGGTCGCGGTTATCGGGTGATGCCGTTGGAGAAGGGGCAAAATCGATGACCAGCAGGCCATTGCGGACGCTCAGGCGTGCCGGACGCTCTGAGAGATCGAGGATGCGTTCGTTCATGGGGTTCTCTCTTTTTTTTTCGGTTTCAGATTAGCGCCGCTCCGCCGATTTGAAATTTCAAAGTTGAGATGTCATATCCGCGTTTCCACGCTTTGAAATTTCCAATCTGAGATTTCAAATGCCCATTTTTCCGCACTCTGAAATTTCAAATCGGAGATATCAAGTTCACATTTCCGCGCCTTGAGATTTCAAATCCGCGTTTCCACGCTTTGAAATTTCCAATCTGAGATTTCAAATTTGCAGCTCTCAGCCTTCTTCCCTGGCGCCGCCCCTGCGAATTCGTTCAAGTTCCTCAAGAAATTCCTCCCGGTCTTTGCGGCTTTTCTCCGCCTGGCGGACTTTCTCATTCAGATAGCGCTGGCCGGTGATTCTGGAGTTCTGCAGTGAGTCGGCCCAGCCGCGCAGTTGCCTTGAAACTCCTTCTGCGCGCATTTTCAAATCTGAAATTTCAGATTTGAGATCGCCGAACCCCGGCAGTCCTTCCAGCAGGCACAGCATGGACCGGACTTCACCCGCCGAGCCTCGCGCAATGTAGAGAAACGTGAACAGTTCCTGCGTTGTGCCGCGCTCAAAGCCTTCCGCGATGTTGTTGGAAACCGAGACGGATGCCCGCTCGATCTGGTCGCGCAGGCTGTGCTGGCCACGGAATTCGCGCTTTTTTGTCAGCACGTAAACTCCCCGCGCAAGGTCAACCGCCGCCTGCCAGACGGGCAACTGCTCGAAGCGCTCGTACTTCATGGGGCCGCTCCTTCCATTTGAAATTTGAAATTGCAGATTTCAGACATATTTCGCCGTCACCCGGCCCTGAAATCTGCAATCCGGGATTCCCGCTGATTTTCTCTGAGAATTGAAATTTGAACTCCTGATCAATCATGCGTTTCGGTGACCTCCCCAATCGGGCTCACGACAACCTTGCGTGGATTTCTTTCGCCTAGCGTGTTCGGGCTGGCCCAGAGCCAGGCCCTGGACGTTTGAATTTCCCTCGCCTTTCTGGCGTCCGCAAGCGGGGCAAATCCAATCTGCAACTGGCCTGATGTCAGTTGGCTGGCTTTTCGCATTACGAAGAGTCCCCGCATTCCATCTTTTCCTTCGCATTCAACAACCTCTCCCGGCGCGAGTGAAAACTTGAACTTCACGAGCGGCCCGTGATCGCGCTGGACGATGGGCTTTCCAGTCTTGAGGCGCTGATAGGCCTCAGCCATTGAAACGACCTCGCCACCCCATTTCTTCTCATTACCGTGTTCGTCAAGCTCAGCATAGATTTCGACATGATGGTTCGATTCGCTCGTGACATGACGCGCACGCCTCCCCTCGCTGAGGGTGAAGATGGGCAATGGCTTGGTGATTCGCACGTTTTTGATGACCACGCCGCTGGAAGGGAAGCGTGGAAGGTTTTCAGGATTGGGAAACGCCTTTTTCGGCTCGATGCCGCCAAGTTGTTCGAGCTTTTGCTGCACCAGTTTCCTGACGCCTTCATCAGCGATTTTCTCGACTTCCGGCCGGGACAGTGAATCCAGCGGCTTGCGGACGCGGACCTCTCCATCCTTGCCCATGGGGCGCGAATAGATGGTTTCTTCATGCAGCGCGCCGGAAACCTTTTTCGAGACGCGATGTGAGACGATGATTCTGTCAATTTCTGTGCGGACGGAATCCACGAAGTTGGGCCAGGGCGCTTCAAGCGAAGCAAAGCGTCGGCGGTGCTCAAGCTGTGCCCGCTGCGCGGCGTCTGACAGGCGCTTGATCATGGCGGCGTCCGTCAGGCCGATGACGACGGCATCCACGGCATGGTGGCGGTGGTCGTCGCGCGATTTCGGAACGGCGCCGCCGTCGCTTGTGGGGCCGTCGTTCAGGATGGAGTTCAGCTTCCACAAGCTGCGGAAGTAGGCCGTCGCCTGCCCGGAAGTAGCCTGCACCCGCTTTCGGCCGTCCGCGTCGTTGACCCCGCCGTAAAGGAGTCCGAGATACTTTGCGGCTAGCGAGGTTGCGTAGGCGGTGTCATTCAATTGGCGGTTGCGGAAATCCTCGAGGAAACCTTCGAGTTCATCGTCGGTCATGGTAAAGCGCCTGAGTTTGGCCGCTACCGTCTGGCGGTCGCCGGCGAATTTTCTGACGCGATCAAGGATGGCCTGATACCGTTCCGGGTCGCCGTGGTAAGCCTGCCAAGGGGTCCTGTTGCCCTTCACGCTGCGGTTCTCGGGTACGTAGCAGAGCGTGAGGTTCTGGAAGGAGTTGTCCATCGAGCGGCTGAAGGGGACGATGTGCTCGATGTCGAATTGCGGCTCAGGACCGAGCAGGGAGCGCATGGAGATGCTCCTGCCGGTGTAGGGGCAGGTCCAGTGGCACTCCTCGGCCAGCAGGACCTTGCGAATGTCATCGGGGCTTGGCGCGCTGATGCCGACATCAGCCTTGATGATGGCTTCAGCGGCCTTGGCGCGGGCGCTCTCATTCCGCCGGTTGTTTTCGGAAATGGCCTGGCGCTGTTTCTTGGATTTCTTCAGGTCGCGCGCCAGTTCCAGATGCACACAGGAAGGCTTACCGTAACGGCGAACCAGCGCGTTGACGACCTTGCGGAGTTCCGTGAGGCTGCGCATGACCGCAGGATTTCGAATCTGCGCCAGGGCCGTCTCTACAGGAGGCAGCAGCGGCATGGCTTCACGAGCTTCAAACGATTCCGGATAGAGCTTCTTGCGCGCTTCGCCGTAGGTGACGCCCTCCTCGAGCAGGGGAAGGAACTTTTCAATGGCCTTGCGGGAAAGGTTTATGTAGTCCGCTTCGAGCGATATGCCCGCCAGCTGCTCGGCCTGCTCTTCGGTCAAGTCGTATTTTTTGCGGGCGGCATCCTTCAGCTTTTCGGCTTTCTGGAATGAATGGACATACTCGACCGCGCGGTCCCGCTCCTCGGGCGACATGGCAAGCCAGCGCTCGCCGAAGACGGCGTAAAAGTCCGCATTGGTTCGATTGCCCTTGATTCGTTTTTCGCCGCCGCTCTCCAGATTGAATTTGTACCCTTTTTCCAGTTTGAGAAGTTTCGAGATTTCCTTGAACGTCAGGTCGCCCTTCATTTCCAATGCATCAACCAGTTTTTTGCGGTCCGTCGGCGTCAAGGGCATGTCAACATCGTCGGGCGGAAGGACCCTGAGATTATTGACCGTCTGCAGCAGACGGAAGCGCTGGGACACCAGGAGATAAGCCGGAGCACGCTTCTCGCCCGGTTCGAGTTCACAGTTCCCGACTGTGCCCGGATCAAGCCAGAGCGGGCGCTGGAAAAAGATGGCGTCGTAAATTTGCTTCTTCCTCTCCGGGGTCAGTAAATCGGCATGATGCGGGGCCTGGGCGTCCCAGATAGCGTTGAACTCTTTCTCATACATATCGCGGGCGGTCCAGCGGCAGCGGATGCGTTCCGTGGAGGGGTTGAGGCGTGAAAAGTATTCGCCGAGGGTCCGGGCGCCGGATGTCTGCATGGCCTTGCGCAATTCAGCGATGCCCTCCTTGACGGCGCCCTCGTCGTCATTTTTCTTTGGCGCCTGCTTTCGGTTGCTCAGGAAGCCGCGGCGCTGGCCAAGGTGGTAAAGCGCCCGCCCGAACATGTGCGGTTCGAGGGGCTCGTCAAGGGCCGCAGCGCGGAGGATGTAAGGCATGGTGTGTTCGGGCTCGGGAAATGCGCCGGAGTTCACTTTGGTCTGGAACCAGGCCGATGACAAAATCCGCCTGTCGAGTTGATTGAGGAGGTCCTGGCGCTGCTCAGGAGTGATCGGCCGCCGGTGGCCGTTCGGCAAGTGTTCGGAAATACTCGGTGCGGGCGGGAGCAGGTCAAAGCGCTGGAGCAGATTGAAGAGCTTTGTCAGCCTGCGTTGGCGGCGCCACAGCAGGCGGCGATGGAGCCGGGCTTCGCGCCGCTTCAGGTTTCGTGATTCTTCGCGCCCGGATTCCAGGTCGCCTTCCATGCCGGCGTCAAAGACGCGCACGCCGGCCCGGACAAGTTGCGCCGGCTCGCCATCGATGAGACCGATAACAGCCCATCCGAGAGAGTTGCTGCCTAAATCAATTCCGAGAACATAATCCAGATGTTCAGACACAAGTCACCTCTTGACAAAGAATAAATTGGCGGTATTATACACCTGTGTATCTCAGCAGCGGTTCCTGCTTATCTTAGTAAGTAGGTTCTACCTGCGTAGGCAACGTTGGAAACAGCGACCTTCAGCCCCGCCCAGTGCGGGGCTTTTGCTTTTTGACCCCGCCTCCGAGGACGCCGGGATCCTGGACCGCAATCCACACTCATTCGCGGAAAAACGCGGGCTCGGTGCTTCCGCAGGAAATTGTTCCAGGACGTGGATGCAGCGGCACCGGAGGGACTCCTGTTGCGACACCGTTGCGGGTTGTGACTCCGCAAGTCGGACTCTGATCGGGAGTGCGCGCAACTTGAGTCGCGCGGGAGACTCAGCAGGGCTTGGAGGGGCCGTGCCGGGGGTCGGGTTTGCAAAGGTGAGGAGCGGAGGCGTAAAGCTCGGCAGGGTGGGCAGGGCGACGGGCGCGGCCATCCTCGCAATGTAGGCTACATATGCCGGAAATCGAACGCGGTGGGACAGGTGGGATTTTCATTAAATTCCTGCAAAAAATTTATAACAATAATATTATCAATACTTTATAAAAACTACAGGCTGTCGCGAGTTTCGCGGGAAAACAATGTTTGTCTTCTGCTCGCACACCGCGTAGAATTTCCCATCTTGGCAGAACCTGTGCTCTTGTAGCCTGGCGGAGGGAGAGGGATTCGAACCCCCGAGCCCCTTTCGGGGCTAACGGTTTTCAAGACCGCCGGTTTCAACCGCTCACCCATCCCTCCGCGATCTGTTTTCTTAAGTTACATGCTCTTCGGTTGATCGTCAATCGCCAGGAGTTCGGAGAATTGTCGCGGTGCGGTTGCTCAAGGTGGAGTGCAGAGGTAGAATAAAGAAGTCTTGCGGGCTTTCGTTCGACTGATTCACCAATCCTCAGGCCGACGGCTGGCCGGGGCAACCGCTTTTGCGATCTTCCAAAAAGGACCGCTGCCACAGATGGCAGTTGTCGGTTGTTCCTCCAATAGAATTCGAGGCGCGAAAAGTGAGTCCAGTGACTGGGTCACACACATTTGAATCTTCTGCGAGTCCTCCTCGAGTGGTGATTGAAAATGTGCATCCGGAAATTCAGGGCGGACGTTTTCCCATCAAGAGGATCGCAGGCGAACGTGTTGTTGTAAGCGCGGATATCTTCGCTGACGGACATGATGCGGTTGCTGCTGTGCTGCTCTTCCGCCGGGCCGGCGAACCATCGTGGCATGAAGCGCCGATGCAGGAAGAGGTGAACGACCGGTGGCTCGGCAGTTTTACGGTCCTCGAGGTCGGACAGTATGAATACACTTTGCAGGCATGGGTCGATCACTTTGAATCATGGCGAAGAGGGTTTATCAAGAAGATCGAAGCCGGGCAGGATGTCGCGGTCGATGCGATGATCGGGGCCGAACTTGTAGAGCAGGCGGCGCGACGCGCTGCAAATGGAGACGCGCAAAAATTGAACGAATACGCCGCGACCCTCCGATTACGCAACACGCAGGCGCCCGGCGACTTCATGACCACCGCGCGGGACGAAAACTTAGTGCGGTTGATGACGAAGTATTGCGATCGCAGTGCCGCTGCGGCCTACGGCAAGAACCTCACGGTTGAAGTTGACCGCGAACGAGCAGGCTTCGGCGCGTGGTACGAGATGTTCCCTCGTTCCTGCTCGCCCGTACCTGGACGCCACGGTACGTTTCAGGACTGCATCAAGCGGTTGCCTTACGTGGCTGAGATGGGATTCGATGTTCTATACCTTCCACCCATTCACCCCATCGGTAGAATTAACCGGAAAGGGAGGAACAACAATCCAGTTTCCTCTGATGATGACATTGGCAGCCCGTGGGCGATCGGCTCTGCAGAAGGCGGGCACAAATCGATCCATCCGCAACTCGGGACGATCGAGGATTTCCGCCGACTGATTCAGGCAGCCAAAGATTCCGGAATGGAAATAGCGTTGGACATCGCCTTCCAGTGCACTCCGGACCATCCTTACGTGAAGGAGCACCCGGAATGGTTCCGCTGGCGTCCGGACGGGACCGTGCAGTATGCGGAAAATCCTCCAAAAAGATATGAGGACATTTATCCGCTGAACTTTGAATCCTCCAACTGGCGGGAATTGTGGGAGGAGTTGAAAGGAGTGATCCTTTTCTGGGTCGGGCAGGGTGTTCGCATCTTCCGCGTGGATAATCCTCACACGAAGCCATTTGCTTTTTGGGAGTGGATTATCAAAGAGGTCAAGAGTCAATATCCTGATGTTATCTTCCTTGCAGAGGCCTTCACCCGTCCCAAGGTGATGTACCGGCTTGCGAAGCTCGGATTCACGCAGTCCTACACATACTTTGCCTGGCGCAACGCAAAATGGGAACTGGAGCAATATTTCAAGGAGCTGACGCAGAGCGAGGTGCGGGAATTCTTCCGCCCCAGCCTGTGGCCCAACACGCCGGACATTCTTACGGAGTATCTCCAGACCGGCGGCCGGCCGGCGTTCATCATACGGCTGATCCTTGCTGCAACACTCGCCGCCAACTACGGAATTTATGGGCCGGCTTTTGAACTTTGTGAAAACCGGCCGTTACGGCAGGGCAGCGAGGAGTATCTGAATTCCGAGAAGTATGAAATCAGGACCTGGGACATTGAACGGCCTGACAGTTTGAAACCCCTGATCGCGCGAGTCAATCAGATACGACGTGAGAATCCGGCGCTGGCGAGGAATGACCGGTTAAGGTTCCATACCATCCACAATACCCAGATCATCGCATACAGCAAGACCACGGAAGACCTTGCGAACATGATTGTGGTTGTGGTGAATCTCGATCCCCACTACACACAGTCGGGCTGGCTGGAGTTGCCGCTTGATTATTTTGGCCTTGACCCCCAACAGACATTTCAGGCCCATGATCTTCTCACGGATGAACGTTACTTATGGCAGGGACCAAGGAATTATATCGAGCTTAATCCACACATCATGCCGGCACACATTCTGCGAATCCGGCGGCACGTCCGGAGCGAGCGTGACTTTGATTATTTCATGTGAGCATTAAGGCCTGCGGGGGAGGTTCTTTGAGCGCCCCCCGCCGTCATTGGAAATCAGGATACGTGAATACAGCGCACAAAGCGACATTCGGAACACTCCGCAAGTTAGCCGCCGAGTACGGTGTTCAACCGTCTTATTTGAATATCCTGGACAACAGGCGGCGTCAGGCTTCCGTCGAAGTCTTAACTTCCGTGTTGCGGGCGCTCGGTGCGCCCTTGGCTCGTCCCGAAGATGCTTCGCTTGCGCTTAGGGAACACCGGCAGGACATCTTCCGCCGAGGTCCGGATCCGGTGGTAATCGCATGGAACGGATGCGACGCGAAAATCAAGTTCCGGCTTCCGGCGAAAAGGACCGCGCGAGTGTGGCGGTGCTCTCTGGAGTTCGAGGATGGCGGAGAAGAAACATGGAAATTCTTCCCGGAACGCGAGGTCAATGCATCCCGAGCGAAGAAAACGATTATCGAAGGCGATGCTTATTGGGAGTTTGATATGCCGTTGCGGCGAGGGCTGCCGCTGGGCTATCACACGCTGACGGTCGAATCCGGAAATCAGTCTTTTCAGACACTGGTAATTTCAGCGCCGCGCAAAGCGTTTGTTGGTTCACGCTGCGGTGAGAAATCCTGGGGCATTTTCATTCCGGTTTATGCTTTGCGATCGGATTCCAATTGGGGGGTTGGAGACTTTGGCGATCTCAGGGAGTTGATCACATGGGTCCGGGAACGCGGAGGGTCGTTGGTAGGCACGCTGCCCGTGCTGGCGGCATTCCTGGACGAACCTTTTGATCCGAGTCCATATTCGCCGGTCAGTCGGCTTTTCTGGAACGAACTGTTTCTGGATATGAGTCAAATCCCGGAGATGAAGCAATGTCCGGAAGCGCAAAGAGTTGTAGCGTCCAACGTTTTCATGACGGAACGAAAAGAGTTGCAGTCGATGCCGCTTGTTGATTACCGGCGCGCGATGGCCTTGAAGCGCAGAGTTCTAGCGCTTCTTGCACGCACGATTTTTGATCGCCCCTCTCCACGGCAGCAGGGATTTTTACGTTACATTGAATCGCATCCGAACCTGAAGGATTATGCTGAGTTCCGTGCCACATGCGATCGCCGCCGCTGTTCCTGGTGGGTATGGCCCAACCCGGCGCGTGACGGGAAACTGAACAGCCAAGATTATGGCCTTTGGGACATGCGTTATCACCTCTATGTGCAATGGCTGGCGGAAGAGCAGATTCGCAGTTTTGCCAAAGGTCGGGATTCAAACGGTGAAGGTTTGTATCTGGATTTGCCTTTGGGTGTGAACCCGGACGGCTACGATGTGTGGCGCGAGCGGTCCTTGTTTGTGCTGGACGTCAGCGCCGGCTCGCCGCCGGATGGCTTCTTCACGAAGGGACAGAGCTGGGGTTTTCCGCCCATGCATCCGGAAAAGGCTCGGGAACAGGGATACTCCTATTTCAGGAAAGCCCTTCAGCACCATCTTGCGCATGCGTGCGTCCTGCGCATTGATCATGTGATGGGTTTGCACCGGTTGTTCTGGGTTCCGAAGGGCGCCGAACCTCAGGATGGTGTATATGTGCGTTATCCAGCTGAGGAAATGTACGCGATCCTGACCCTCGAGTCCGTCAGGCATAGGGCCATTATCGTGGGTGAGGACCTGGGGACCGTTCCCAGCTACGTGAGGCCGGCGCTTTCGCGGCACAAGGTCCTGCGGACGTACGTTCTGCAATTTGAAATTACGCCGAACGGCAGGAAGACGCTGCCCGATCCTTCTGAGAATTCGCTTGCTGCGCTTAATACGCATGACATGCCGCCGTTTGCCGCCTTCTGGGAGGGATTGGATGTTAAGGACCGCATCGCCCTGGGTTTGCTCGACAAAAAAGGAGCGAAAACCGAACTAAGCAACCGGCGCAGGTTGAAAGAAGCGCTGGCAAGGTTTCTGTGCCCGAATGCCCACAAGCGGCGGCTCCCGCTGATTGCCGATGTGCTCAAAGCTTCATTAAAATATCTTGGCCAAGGGCGTAACAGAATTGTCATTGTCAATCTTGAGGATTTATGGTTTGAAAAGCAACCGCAAAATGTTCCCGGGACCTGCGAAGAGCGTCCGAACTGGCGACGTAAGGCGAAATATACCCTCCAGCAGATCATGGAATTGCCTGAGGTTCGAAAAATGCTTGAGGTCCTCAGGGACGCAAGACGTGGAAAGGAGGTGTGATGAATATGCCTGATGACAACCGCACGCAGATGAGCCGACCGACGGGTGAAGTCCTTCCCGTACGCTATGATGTTTCGATGCTGACAGACGACGACGTTTATCTGTTTAACGAAGGGTCGCATTATCGGCTGTACATGAAACTGGGCGCGCACTTACAAACCGTTGAGGGGAAAGAAGGAGCGTGTTTTGCGGTCTGGGCACCGAATGCAGAGCAGGTGTCGGTGATCGGCGATTTCAATGGATGGAACAAGGAGAGCCATATTTTGCGGCCGCGCGGGCAGTCGGGAATCTGGGAAGGTTTTATTCCTGGCCTTCAACGTGGGGAACTATATAAGTATCACATCAAGTCACGTTTCAACGGATACCAGGTGGACAAGACGGACCCTTTCGCCATTTACCGACAGGTGCCTCCGGAGACGGCTTCGCGCATCTGGGACCTGAATTACGAGTGGGGAGACCAGGAATGGATGGCGAATCGCCGCGGTCGAAATTCCTTATCAAGCCCGCAATCGATCTATGAAGTGCACCTGGGTTCGTGGGCGCGCGTCCCCGAAGAAGGGAATCGGCCGCTGACTTATCGTGAAATGGCCAAGAAGCTTGCCGATTATGTGGTACGAATGGGCTTTACGCATGTGGAGTTTCTTCCAGTGATGGAGCACCCTTTTGCAGGTTCGTGGGGCTATCAGACAACCGGTTACTTTGCGCCCACCAGCCGCTTTGGGACCCCGCAGGACTTCATGTACCTGATCGATTATCTCCACCAGCATGGAATCGGCGTTTATCTGGACTGGGTCCCATCACATTTTCCGACGGATGAGCATGGCCTGGCTTACTTTGATGGAACGCACCTCTTTGAGCACGCAGATCCCCGCCAGGGCTTTCATCCGGACTGGGGAAGTTACATTTTCAATTACGGCCGCAATGAGGTTCGCAGCTTCCTGATGAGCAGCGCGCTGATGTGGCTCGATATCTATCATGCGGACGGACTTCGCGTTGATGCGGTTGCTTCGATGCTCTATCTCGACTACTCGCGGAAGGAAGGCGAGTGGATTCCCAATCAGTATGGTGGCCGCGAGAATCTGGAAGCGATCAGCTTCCTGCGCCGTTTTAACACGAGCATTTACCAGGCTCATCCGGACGTCCAGACGGTCGCGGAAGAGTCAACGGCGTGGCCCATGGTCTCGAAGCCGACCTATGTCGGCGGGCTTGGGTTTGGAATGAAGTGGGACATGGGATGGATGCACGACATGCTGGTTTACATGGGTCAGGACCCCATCTTCCGGAAGTACCATCACAATACACTGACTTTCCGAATGCTTTACGCTTTCACTGAGAATTTTGTGCTGCCGCTCTCGCACGATGAAGTTGTCCACGGCAAAGGATCGCTGATTGGCAAAATGCCCGGCGATGAATGGCAGCGGTTCGCCAACCTGCGCCTCCTTTTCGGCTGGATGTATGCGCAGCCCGGGAAGAAGCTGCTTTTCATGGGGGGCGAATTCGGACAGGTAAAGGAATGGTCGCACGATGAGAGTCTTGAATGGCATGTCCTTCAATACCCATGCCATGCGGGACTGCAAAAATGGGTCGAGGACCTGAACCACATGTATCGCCGCGAGCCGGCGCTTTACGAGATCGATTCCGATCCTGCCGGCTTTGAATGGATTGATTGCAGTGACAGCCAGAATTCTGTCGTGTCGTTCATCCGAAAAGGGCACAGCACCGATGACATCGTTCTTGCCGCTTGCAACTTCACTCCCGTCCCGCGAACGAACTATCGCTTCGGTGTGCCGAGAGGCGGCTACTGGCATGAAATCGCGAACAGCGATGCCGCGCAGTATTGGGGTGGAAACTGGGGCAACTTTGGCGGCGTCGAGGCAACGCCGGTGCCGTTTCACAACCGGCCCTGGTCCATTTCAATCACTATACCTGCGCTCGCGATCGTCTTTTTCAAAAACAAAGGGCAGCGTGGATGAACGTTCCACTGGGAGCAACATACCTGGGGGATGGGCGCTGCGAATTTCTGGTTTGGGCGCCCAAGGTCTCTAAGGTAGAGGTTCAGATGGTCGCGCCCGACCATCGAATCATCGCCATGCAGAGGCAGGCGCGCGGATATCATCATGCGCTCACTGAAGGAGTATTCCCAGGGACCCGGTATTTTTTCCGGCTCGATGGAAAGACCGAAAGGCCGGATCCTGCGTCCCGCTACCAGCCTGAAGGCGTACACGGGCCCTCAGAAGTAATCGATCTGGCGTTCAAGTGGGAGGACAGCGGGTGGACCGGCCGGCGCCTTGCAGACTACGTCATCTACGAAATTCATGTTGGGACATACACGCGCGAGGGAACGTTTGAGTCGATTATTCCTCATCTCGATGGATTGCGCGATCTTGGCGTTACAGCCATCGAGCTGATGCCCGTTGCACAGTTTCCGGGTGAGCGCAACTGGGGGTACGACGGCGTGTACCCATTTGCTGTTCAGAATTCCTATGGGGGCCCGCAGGGGCTTAAAGCCCTGGTCGAAGCGTGCCACGCGCGGAATCTGGCGGTCGTCCTGGATGTGGTTTACAACCATATCGGTCCTGAGGGAAATTATCTGGGCCTGTTTGGCCCGTATTTCACCGACCAATACAGAACTCCCTGGGGCGACGCAATTAACTACGACGGGCCTGAAAGCGATGAGGTGCGGCGCTTCTTTATCGAGAACGCGCTTTACTGGACGAAGGACTTTCACATCGATGCGCTGCGGCTTGACGCAGTCCATGCGATTGTGGACCCTTCGGCGCGTCCGATTCTCGAAGAACTCGCCGCGGCCGTGCACAGCCAGGCGAAGGAACTGAGGACAAGCATTTACGTCATCGCGGAAAGCGACCGGAATGATTCAAGAATCATCCGCAGCCGAGAGACAGGAGGATACGGCCTGGACGCGCAGTGGTGCGACGATTTCCATCATGCGTTGCACGCGCTCCTGACACCTGAACGAAACGGGTACTATCGTGACTTCGGGCAGGTGGAGCATCTGGCAAGAGCCTGGCGTGAAGGTTACGTGTATTCCGGTCAGTATTCAACCTACCGCAAGCGGCGGCATGGCAACTCATCGCACGGCCTGCCTTCCGAGCGGTTTGTCGTGTTCGCGCAAAACCATGACCAGGTTGGGAACAGACTCCAAAGCGATCGTCTTAGCCGGCTGGTGTCTTTTGAAGCGCTGAAGCTGGCGGCGGGTGCGGTGTTGCTTTCGCCATTTGTGCCCCTGATTTTTATGGGAGAAGAGTACGGCGAGACCGCACCCTTCAACTTTTTCACGAGCCATTCGGATCCGGGACTGATCAAGGCCGTGAGAGAAGGCCGCCAGAATGAATTTGCCGCATTCGATTGGGGCGGCCGGATTCCTGATCCGCAAAGCAAGGAAACCTTCCAGAGTTGCAAGCTGAATCACGACCTGAAAAAAGCGGGAGACCATCTGGCGCTATATAATTTTGTGCGTGAACTGCTTCGAGTACGCAGGGAACTGCCGGCCTTGTCATTAGACAATGAAAAAGAACTTGAGTCCGTCGCGTTTGAAAGAGAAAAGCTCCTGTGGGTCCGGCGCAGGAACAGATGCAGCCAGGCGGTCATGATTTTGAATTTTAGTGAGGCAACGGTGACTGCAACGCTGCCTTTTCCCAAGGCGAGCTTCAAAAGGGTAATCGACTCGGCCGATCAACGTTGGAACGGCAAGGGGAGTGCTTGCCCTGATCGGCTGGATGCTGACGGAGACATATTGCTTTCGCTTGCTGGAAGCTCTTTGGTCCTGTATCAGTCCCTGTAAGCGAAGACAGCCCATGGCAGATCGATACATTTGCATTCACGGACACTTCTACCAGCCGCCGCGTGAGAACCCCTGGCTTGAAGCGATCGAGCTGCAGGATTCCGCTTACCCTTACCACGATTGGAATGAGCGCATCTCGGCTGAGTGCTACGGCCCGAATGCCGCCTCGCGGATTCTGGACGGCGAAGGCCGTATTCAGAAAATCGTTAACAACTATTCCAAAATAAGTTTCAACGTTGGCCCCACGCTGTTGGCATGGTTTGAATCGCACGCCCCCGACGTGTATCGGGCCATACTCTTTGCTGACGGGGAAAGCAGGAAGGCGTTTTCAGGACACGGATCGGCCATGGCGCAGGCGTATAACCATATGATCATGCCGCTGGCAAACAGCCGGGATAAAGAGACGCAGGTGATCTGGGGCATCCGCGATTTCGAGCGCCGGTTCAGGCGCACCCCGGAGGGCATGTGGCTGCCGGAAACTGCGGTCAATCTTGAAACGCTGGATATCATGGCGCAGCACGGCATCCGGTTCACGGTGCTCTCACCCTATCAGGCGGCGCGAGTGAGGGCGATCGGCGCGCGAAACTGGCGAGATGTCTCGGGCGGGCGCGTCGATCCCGGAGTTCCGTACCGAATACGCCTTCGGTTTGGCCGGACGATGAATATCTTTTTCTACGATGGGCCGATTTCCCGAGCGGTCGCATTTGAAGGCCTGCTGGCAAGCGGAGAACGTTTTGCGGAGCGGTTGCTCGGCGTGTTCACGGACGATCGCGACGGTGCGCAGCTCTCCCATATCGCAACGGACGGAGAAACGTACGGCCATCATCACGCTCATGGCGATATGGCGCTGGCGTATGCGTTGCATTACATCGAGACTAACAACTCTGCCAAGCTGACCAACTACGGGGAATTTCTGGAGAAGTATCCGCCGACAGCGGAAGTCCGGATTTTTGATAACAGTTCCTGGAGCTGCGTTCACGGAGTTGAGCGTTGGCGCAGCGACTGCGGGTGCAACAGCGGCATGCATGCAGGATGGAACCAACAATGGCGTGCCCCGCTGCGGCAAGCTTTCGACTGGCTGCGCGATGCTGTGAATGCATCCTTCACCAGGAAAGCGAAAGAATTGTTCAAGGACCCCTGGGCCGCGCGGAACCACTATATTGATGTCGTTCTGGACCGCACTCGCGAAAATATCCGGCGCTTTCTGGCGGAACACGCAACGCGTGAATTGACGCAGGACGAGAGCATCCGGGCGCTCAAGCTGATGGAACTGCAACGACACCTGATGTTGATGTACACAAGCTGCGGATGGTTTTTTGATGAGTTGTCCGGCATCGAAACAGTCCAGGTGATTCAATACGCCGGCCGCGCCATCCAACTGGCGGAGGAGATTTTCAAACAGCGTTATGAGCCCCGTTTTATCGAACTGCTGGAAGCGGCAAAGAGCAATATTCCTGAGCACAAGAACGGTGCGGTGATATTTGAAAAATTCGTACGACCCGCCGCCATTGATCTGCAGAAGGTGGGCGCGCATTACGCCGTGAGCTCTTTGTTTGAGCCGTATAATCACGAAGCAAAAATCTACTGCTATACGGTCCAGCGCGAGGATTACAAGGTTCTGAATGAAGGAAGGACGAGGCTGGCCCTGGGACGCGCGCGCGTCACTTCCGAAATCACTTGGGACTCGGCGCAGGTGACGTTCGGCGTGCTCCACCTTGGGGACCACAATCTGAGCGGCGGCGTCCGCGCTTTTCTGGGGGAAGAGAAGTACCAGGAGATGTTGCGAGAAGTAACGGAAAGCTTTGATCGCGGCGATCTGTCGGAAAGACTCCGAATTGTTGAAAAACATTTTGGGTCTGCAACGTACACTCTCAAGCTGCTGTTTCGCGACCGACAACACCATATTCTGCGGCTGATTCTGCAATCGGCGCTGGAGGAAGCGGAGGCAGCTTACCGGATAATTTATGAGCGTGGCGCGCCTCTGATGCGATTTGTCGCGACGCTCGGCATGCCGCAGCCGAAGCGATTTCAGATCGCTGCGGAGTTCACCTTGAATTCCGACCTGCGCCGGCTTCTCGAAACGGAAAATCTGGACAAGCACGAGATCCAGTCACTCCTGGAAGAGATGCGGAAGGCCGGGGTCGCCTTTGACGAGCCTACGCTGGAATTCGCCCTGCGGCGCAACCTAGAGGCGGTGGCACAGGAGTTCTTTAAGGATCCGGACGACCTGAATCGACTCCAGAAATTCGCGACCGCTGTGGACATAGCAGCCATGCTGCCTTTTCAAGTGAAGCTGTGGCTGCCTCAAAACATCTTCTACGAAGTGCTTCAGCAGAAATATCCAGCGTTCCGCGACCGTGCAGGCGGGAACGACGAAGCCGCCGAGGCATGGGTGAAATCGTTTCTCGACCTGGGGGCGAAATTAAGGGTTTACGTAGGTTAGGATAACATGCGCTTGCTGGGAGTTCCGGTAGCGACCTATCGAATTCAATTCAGCCTCAATTTCCGTTTTGTTGATGCGAAAAACCTGGTTCCCTATCTGCATGAACTGGGCATAACGCACCTTTACGTCTCCCCGAGGTTCAAAGCGGGGAAAGCAAGCTCGCACGGGTACGATGTTGCTGATCCTTTGCGGGTCAACTCGGAACTGGGGACTGAGGAAGAGTTCGACGAACTGGTTTACAAGCTTAAATGCTACGGAATGGGCCTCCTGCTGGACATAGTCCCCAACCACATGGCGGCGAGCCCTGAGAACCCGTGGTGGGATGAACACAACTTCGACGCATGACACGAAAAGAAGCGAGGACGTCCGGGCAAGGATTAATGTACTCTCTGAGCTTGACAACACCTGGCTTTCTCGCCTGCACCGCTGGAGCAGGTGGAATCGGCCTTACCAAAAAGTCTTAAAAGGTCGGTCAGTTCCTGACCCGAGTGAAGAGTCTCTGCTTTACCAGACGATGCTGGGGGCATGGCCGCTCGAACCTGGCGAGGAGGCAGCATTTGTTGAGAGGCTCGTGGGCTTTATGTTGAAAGCGCTGAGAGAAGCCAAAACTCACACAAGCTGGATAAGTCCAGATCTGGAGTATGAAAGCGCGGTTGAATCATTCATTCGAAATTCCGTGATTCCCCACGGCAAGAGCCGATTCATGGAAGATTTCATGGAACTGCAGAAGGCAGTTGCTTTCTACGGCTATCACAACGCTCTTTCGCAAACGCTCTTGAAGATGACATCTCCAGGAGTGCCGGATTTTTATCATGGGACGGAGTTGTGGGATTTCAGCCTTGTCGATCCGGACAACCGTCGGCCTGTGGACTTTGAGAAGCGGGTCCGGCTGTTGGAAGAACTCAAGGACCGTGAGCCTGCTGGGTTGGATGAACTTCTGAAAGACCTGGTTGGGAATAGGCAGGACGGGCGGATAAAACTCTTTATGATCCGCAAGACCCTTAACTTCCGCAACAGCCACCGGGAACTGTTTGCCCGTGGGGAATATATTCCTCTTGAAGGAGCAGGCCGGCGAAGAGAACATGTCATCGCCTTTGCCCGGCGCTGGCGAAAACAGTGGGCGGTTGTTGCAGTCCCCAGACTCGTCGCACGACTCCTTCAAAAACAGAAACCTCTGCTGCCGAAAGAAAGGTGGCCGGCTTTGCAGATCATTCTTCCTTCGGAATGTCCTGAAAAGTGGCGGAATATTTTTACAAATGGGACGGTACTACCGAAGCGGCTTGCCAGCAGCCAATGGGTCCTTCCGATCAACACCATGCTTGATAAATTCCCGGTGGTTCTTCTGGATGGCGCCGAACAATGAATCTGAGCAGCGACGCAACATCCCACTGCGCCGATTGTCGCAAACAATGCAAGGCGGTGTCACTGTCGCCGGGCGGCTGAAGTGTTCGCAACGAATGCTGCTGCGTGCCAGGAGTGTGGCTGCGGCAGCGCGTGGCGGGTGAAAATGTCGCCGACCGTCAAGGTAATAAGGATTGACAGCCAGAAGACCGCAGCAAACAGGACCAGACGCATCACGGAGGCGCTCCAGCGTAGGTGCATAAAGAACATCGCTACCAGCGATGCCTTGCAGACGGCGATCAGCAGCGCCACGACAGTGTTCCATGGGCCAAGGTCTATGTAGGCGACCTGCCAGGTGAGAATGGTCAGAGCCATCAGGGCGAGAAAGACAGAAAAATAAATTTTCAAAGGTGCAATATGTTCGGACATTAGAAGCGCGCCCCCAGCAGGTATAAGAGTGGAAACAGAAAGATCCAGACGATGTCAACAAAGTGCCAGTAGAGTCCCATCATTTCAATGGCGTTGTATCTCTCTTCGTTGAATCTGCCTCGCCAGGCCATGATGAGGAGAACGGTCAGCACGCCTTCCCCTGCGATCATGTGGAGAGCGTGGACGCCGGTCATGATGAAATAAAAGCACATAAACATTGCAACATGAGAGGCGTGAGGACCTGCGTAAGTGAAGTGGAGTCCGGGCACAGTCCCTTCCGCGTAATCGTGCGTCCATTCAAGGAAAAACTTGATCAGCAGAAACGCCGCACCCAGGCACATGGTTGAAATGATGAAGAATATCAGCTTTGCGCGCTTGCCGGTCTGAGCCGAATGGACAGCCAGCGCCATGGTCAGACTGCTGCCGATCAGGATGGCGGTGTTGAGCGCACCGATTTTTGCGTTCAACAGGTGGCTGCCGGTCTCGAAAGCCGCCGTGTAAAGATTCCGATAGATCGTGTATCCCGTGAACAGGCCGCCGAAGAACATGATTTCCGTAGCGAGGAATATCCACATGCCCAGGCTGGCGGCCTCGTGCTGCTGTGTGCGGTCGTCAAATTGTTCTGCAACAACTGCCTGACTGTTATGCAACGTGTATCTCCTCCGCGAGTAGATCGTACCGATAAGGCTCCTCGGTGACGATGGGTGTTTCCTCGAAATTATGCGTTGGCGGGGGCGAGGAAGTTTTCCATTCGAGCCCTGTCGCCTTCCAGGGATTGGGGCCGGCGACCGGTCCGTAGCGGATAGACCATGCAAGATATATCAGCGGAATCACATAGCCAAGCCCCAAAATCGATGCCCCCGCCGTCGAGATGACATTCAGCGTGTGGAACTCGGCTGGGTAAACCGCGTACCGGCGCGGCATGCCAAGGTATCCGAGGACGAATTGCGGAAAGAAGGTCAGGTTGAATCCGACGAATACGATGATTGCCGCAACACGCGCCCATCCGTCGGGATAAAGCCGTCCCGTCATCTTGGGCCACCAGTAATGGATCCCGCCGAGATAGCCCATGACCGCTCCGCCGACCATGATGTAGTGGAAATGCGCAATGACGAAATAGGTATCATGAAGGTGCTGATCTGTTGCCGTGGTGGCAAGGAAGAGTCCTGTCAACCCGCCAATCGTGAAAAGGCCGATAAAGCCAAGCGCGTAGAGCATGGGAGCTTCGTAGGAGATGGACCCTTTGTAAAGCGTAGCAGTCCAGTTGAAGACCTTGACGGCTGAAGGGATTGCCACGGCCATGCTAAGGGCGGAGAAGACCAGGCCGGCATATACGGACTGGCCGCTGATAAACATGTGATGGCCCCATACCAGAAATCCGATGGCAGCAATCGCGACACTGGAAAATGCTACGAAGTGGTAGCCGAAGATTCTCTTTCTGGAGAAGGTGGTGATCAATTCGCTGACGACTCCCATCGAAGGGAGAATCATGACGTACACGGCGGGATGGGAGTAGAACCAGAAGAGGTGCTGAAAGAGAATGGGATCTCCGCCGAGGGAAGGGTCGAAAATACCGACGTGGAAAAGCCGCTCGACGATGATGAGAAACAATGAAATAGCGACGACCGGGGTCCCGATAATAAAGATGATGCTGGCGGCATACATGGCCCAGACGAAGAGGGGAAGTCGGAACCAGGTGAGGCCGGGCGCCCGCATCTTGTGAATCGTGACGACGAAATTAAGGCCGGTCAGAATGGACGAGAATCCCGCGATAAAGACGCCCCCCGCGGCAGCCATTACGTGAGTATTCAGATAAAGCGTGCTGAGGGGCGTATAAAAAGTCCAGCCCGTGTCCACTCCGCCGGCGATCACCGCGTAAAGGACAAGCGAGCCGCCCGTCATGAAGACGTACCAACTCAGCAGGTTCAGCTTCGGGAAAGCGACGTCGCGAGCGCCCAGCATCATGGGCAGAAAAAAGTTCCCCATGACGGCAGGGATCGATGGGACCAGGAAAAAGAACACCATGATAATCCCGTGGATGCTGAACAGCTTATTGTAGGTCTCCGGTTCTACCAGCAGCCCCTGAGGTTCCAGCAGGTTTAACCGCATCAAGGTAGCTGCGATACCGCCGACGGTGAAGAAAAAAGTAATCGCCATCATGTACAGCCAGGCGATCCGCTTGTGGTCGGTGGTCAGCAGCCACGACTTAATGCTGTAATCGCAGTTCAGGTAATTAACTTTGGGTTCGATCGCAATTTCCTGACTACTCATGGTGCCCCCGTATTGCTTTCTGTTGATGCCAGCGATTTAATGTAGGCCGTGAGTTGCAGAATCTGCTCTTCGCTCACCTGGCCCTTAAACGTTGGCATGATCGCCCGATACCCGTTTACGATCTGGGCGCTTGGTTCAAGGATCGATTCACGAATGTACGCGTCATTGGCAATCACCGTCGTGCCGTCGGACAATTTGACCGGCCGTCCATAGAGCCCCACAAACGGAGGGCCTTTGCCGGTGCCGTGGCACGTGACGCAACCCAGTTGGTTATAAAGGGCTTCGCCCTGTTGAGCCATCGTCTGTCCCGTCACGCCGCTGGTGAGCCACCTCTGGTAATCCTGGGGGGACATCACATAGACCCACCCACGCATCAGCGCGTGGCCCATCCCGCAATACTGGTCACAGAAAAGGCGATACTTTCCCGGCTGAGTTGCCTCAAACCATTCGGTCGTATATCGGTCAGGGACGACGTCCATTTTCATTCGGAACGCCGGTACGGAAAAATCGTGGATCACGTCCTGCGAGGTCATGGTGAGCTTGACCGGAACGCCTGCAGGAATGTGCAGAGCGTTGATCTCGCGCTTGCCGTTGCTATGTTCGATGTGCCACATCCACTGCTTTCCAATCACAAAGATTTCAAGGGCATTCGGCGGCGGCATGGCATTTCGGACGAAGATTTCGGCCCCCCACAGGTACATGACGGCTACAAGAATCATCGGGATGACGGTCCATGTAACTTCAAGCGGAATGTTGTTGATAACCTGGTTCTTCGGAGGCAATTCGTCCTTTGAGCGGCGGCGGTACTTGATCGCGAAATAGAAAATCAGCAGAAAGATCAGCGAGGCGAAAAATACAGAAACCGCCGTGAGGAAATAGAAGAGATGGTCGACCGCCGGAGCTACCGTTGAAGCTTCCTGCGGGAATATTGGAAACGCGTGTGGCATTTTATTCTTTTACCCTCTCCCAATAAGGCCCACAAATCCCGACGGGATCTCTACCGCTCTGCTCTGAGCGACTTTCCCGTCGCGAGCGCTATGGTCTTGGTCTTGCTCCCGCCACGGAACAGAATGATCAAAAAGCCGGCCAATAGAATCACTGTAAGCAGCGCTCCAAGGAAGAGCACGCGGGTAATCAGCAGGCTGTACTTTCCGGTTGTAGGATCGTAGTGGCTGCAAAACAGCAGCACGGAGTCGACCGGATTGCCGATCTTCCCGTGTGAGGCGTCCACCAGCGCCAGGCGAACCTGTCCGGACGGATAAGTGATACCGTAAAAATAGCGTGCGATCTTTCCCTGCGGCGTCAGAACCACGATGGCAGCGGCGTGCGAAAACTGCTGGATCTTTGGATCGTACTTGTAGTGATATCCGAGCGCATGGGTCAGCGCCTCAATCGAGGCCTCGTCGCCAGTCAGAAAGTGCCAGCCGTCGCTTGCCCCTCTGCGATTGTACATGGACAAATACACGGCCTTCTTTGAATAAGCCTGTGCCGGAGTGTCATTCGGATCAAAGCTGACGGTCAGCACGTTAAACTGCTTGCCGACGTCAAATTTGAGTTCTCGAAGGCTCATCACGAGTCCATCTTCGACCATCGGGCAGAGTTGAGGGCAGTTGAAGTAAACCAGCGACATAATGACGGGTTTTGTGCCGAAGTAATCTCCCAGCCGAACGGTCTTGCCGGTCTCATCATGGAACACCAGATCCAATGGAATTTGATGGTTCAATTCCTGGTCGATGCCAACGTTCTGAAGTTGCGCAGGAACTGTTTTTGAGTTCTGCGCGACCGCTCCGCCCGCAGGCGGTCCTTGAAATCCCTTGGCCTTGAGGAGCTTTGATATCTGTCCCCTCGCAGCGGCCGGGTAGCCAAAGCCGAAAAGCACGCAAAGTGCGATGGCAATTCCGGCCGCTCTCAGCGTCGGATTACGACGCGCGGATCGCGACCCGCATTGTTTCTTAGAGCCAAGCTTCCAAACCATTTCAATCCCTGACTTTCTGGCAGCCTTATGACCACCGGCTATGGTTTTCCTTCTAGTTTTGCGGCATATACCCCTGCGGGACCGTATATTGCTGGACTTCGCCAGGCTGTACCGCACCTTTGGGTGTTTTGCTGTTGCGTACCGGAAGCCCCTGCTGGAGTAGAATATCCATTGCGCGCTGAATGGGGATTCGAACGATGCCATTTTTCCGGTCTACCCATCCATAAGTATTAAGAATTTCACGTTCCTGTTTCAGATAGTTCTGCAAATCAGCCGCAGGATGGGTCTGCAACTGTGGAACTCCCGGTGGTGGAAGTACGCGGCCTCCGGACAGGGCTGATTCGGGCGCCGGGTATTTCTGATGCGTTCTGAAGTAAACGAGGACGCCCCAACTGACCAGGAAGGCAATGCTCACCGCAACAGCCACTCCCGCGGCGAAATAGAGAATGTATCTTGGCACCGCCTCGCGCGTTTCATGGCGTGGCGTTGAATTATCCGAATGAGTTTGATGCTCATCCATGCTGGACTACTCCCTCAAACCTTGGATCATTTAGCGGAAGCCGGGGCATGGCTTTGAGCTGACGAGCGAAAAATGCCAGCCACAATCCCCCGACCGCAAACGGGGCGACAATGTCCATCCAGTGAAGGCGAGGCCCAAAAGGATAAAAGGCGGGCATGATGAACCAGTAAAGGTCCACCCAAGTCATCACAATAAGCCCGCCGCCTACGAATGCGAGGGCCTTCATATGCCGCTTGACGGGCCGGTTCAGGAGCAGGATAAACGGCACCGCAAAGTGGAACAGGATGATGAATAACGCAACCGGCACCCATCCTCCTGTGGCGCGCGTCACGTACCAGAAGTTCTCGTCCTGCAGGTTCCCGGCCCAGATGATCAGGAATTGCGCAAAGGACATGTATGCCCAAAGCATCACGAAGGTCAGAAGAATGTTTCCCAAGTCGTTGAAATGGTCCGGAGTGATGACTTCCGAGTGCGGCCTGTGCTTTGACAGAAACATCGTAACAATGATGGTGAATGACATCGCAGCCAGCGCCGACATAATAATGAAGATCATGCCGAAAATGGTTGAAGCGAAGCGCGGCTCAAGCGACATCACCCAGTCGAATGACGCCCAACTGATCGTCACGCAGTAAATCAGCATGCCCACGGAACTGATGTTGTTAAACTTCCGCAATATGCCGCGCCCCTCGCCCATGTCCTGCTGGCGGGAGAGCTTATTCAGGAAGAATGCAAGGAAAATCCAGCAGGCGAAGTATATAACCATGCGCGCATAGAGGAACGGAGGGCTCAGGTAGAAAGCCTTGAAAGAACCGTCAGTCACGCGAGGATAAACATTCGGATTGGCGTGCCCGATGGCCAGAGGAATAAAGAGCAGCGCCAGCAGGGGCAGCGTCCGGCTGGAGGCTTCAAGCGTGCGCCTGATGACGAATCCCCATCGGCCGCCGACCATGTGATGAAGCATAAGGATTGCAAGGCTCCCCAGCCCTACCAGCAGCCAGACCAGGTAACCAACCAGGTAGGCGCGCACAAACCCTGTCCAATCATTGAACGCTCCAAAAACACAGGCAGCGGATGCGACCACACCGATGATGAGGAACCATCGCTGCGCGCGGGCGAGCCGGGGGTTGAGGGTGTCGGTTTCGTTCATTTTGCCGATCCTTCGAGTTTGCTGAGTTCTTGCGGCGGAACATCTTTGATGCTGGCGTCCTGACTCAATTGCAGGGCACGGATATAAGCCGCGATGCGCCAGCGGTCCCTGGGAGAAACGCGTGCCGCATAACTGTACATGGTTCCGTAGCCGTTTGTGATCACATCAAAGAAGTGTCCGACTGGAGCCTTCATCAGGCGGTCAATATGGTATGAAGGCGGCGGTGGAAACCCCCGCTGTACGATCATGCCATTGCCGCTGCCCGTATAGTCGTGGCACGGGGCGCAGTAGATATTGAAGCGTTGCTGGCCGCGCTCCAAGTCCTTCTTTGTGATGGGGAAAGGAAATACGTTGGCAATCTGGCCGTTGATCTTGCCCGTATAGAGAAGTTCGTCGGTTCTCAACTCACCGCGTGCGACGGTTCCTGGAACCACTGGCCGCGCCGAGCGGCCATCGCTGAAGAAGCTGCTTGGTTCAAGTCCCTTGTACTTCGGCTGGATATGCATATCCAGTCGGCAACCCGTCATCAGCAATCCCACAAGGGCAATGGAGGCCCATCGCAGGCCGGCCCCGAGGCGAACGCTGCGGCCGGCCGGACTGCAAAAGACCGCCATCAATGAAGCGGCCGTCGAAAATTGTGTCTGGCCCCGTTTAGCTTTCAACTTCGGATACCTCGCGAGGGTTAAGTTCGTTCAGAAACTGTTTTGTCCGCTCCAGGTCAAACATGGGGTCGTCCGCCTGGATCAGCAGAAAAAACCGGTCCTTACTGGCCAGGGCAAAGCGCTCAACATTGAACGCGGGATGGTAAGGAGCCGGCAGCCCGTTGAGCGCCAACATGCCGAAAGTCGCCGACAAGGCGGCGCACAGGATCGTCAATTCGAAAGTAATCGGGATAAATGCGGGCCAGCTGTCCCAGGGTTTGCCGCCGATATTCATCGGGTAACCAATGACATTGGGCCACCACTGGAGAAAGAACCCGCCGCAGCAGCCGAACAAGCCCCCGCAAAATACGATGATGGGCAGTTTCGTTTTGTGAAACCCGATGGCTTCCGCCAATCCCTCGATGGGGAAAGGAGAATACGCATCCATTTTCCGGTAACCAGCCTCGTTGGCGCGCTTGCTTGCTTCCAGAAGCTCTTCCGCCGAGATGAATTCGGCCATCAATCCGTAAAGCGAATTTGTACTTCTCATTTAAGTTCTGGCCTCCTCTGCGGTCTTGTGGACCAGGTCCCGCATCTCGAAGATCGAGATCATGGGAAGGAAGCGGATAAACAGGTAGAACAGTGTAAAGAAGAAGCCGATGGTGCCCAGAAAGACGATCCAGTCCCAACGCGTCGGATGGAACATCCCCCATGAGGAGGGAATAAAGTCGCGATGGAGGCTCGTGACGATGATCATGTACCGTTCCAGCCACATGCCCGTCTGTACGGAGAATGACAGCAACCACAGGTACAGCGGGTTTCGCCTGATCCGCGCGGACCAGAGCAGTTGGGGGATCACCAGGTTGACTGCGATCAGCACCCAGTAAACGGCGGCGTAGGGACCTGTCATCCGGTTCATAATCGTGTAGATGTCAAACTTATTGCCGCCGTAGAATGCCATGAAGGTTTCCATGACGTAGCTGTAGGCGACGATCAGCCCGGTGGCCAACATGATCTTGCCCATGTTGTCCAGGTGGCGGATGGTCAGGAAATCTTCCAGCCCGTAGTACTTCCTCAACGGCACAGCCAAAGCAATCACCATTGCAAAGCCGGAATAGATGGCGCCCGCGACGAAGTATGGGGGAAACATCGTGCTGTGCCAGCCGGGAAGAATGGCAATAGTAAAGTCGAAGCTGACCACGGTGTGGACAGAGACAACCAGCGGCGTCGCCAGGCCAGCGAGCAACAGTCCCGCCATTTCATATCGCTTCCAGTGTTTCGCAGAGCCGCGCCAGCCCAGAGCGACCACCCCATAAATGACCTTCTTGATTTTTGTTGTTGCGCGATCCCGAATTGTGGCCAGATCGGGAATCAGACCGACGTACCAGAACAACAGCGACACCGTCGCATACGTCGAGACCGCAAATACGTCCCAGACCAACGGGCTGCGGAACTGCGGCCACACGCCCATCGTGTCGGGGTAGGGAAGCAGCCAGTAGAAGAGCCACGGCCGGCCCATGTGCAGCAGGGGGAACATGCCTGCGCAGGCCACCGCGAAAAGGGTCATGGCCTCGGCAAACCGATTGATGGATGTACGCCATTTCTGGCGCATGAGAAGAAGGAACGCCGAAATCAGCGTCCCCGCGTGGCCGATTCCGATCCACCAGACGAAGTTTGTAATGGCGTATCCCCAGCCGACCGGAATATTGATGCCCCATACGCCTACGCCGTACGCCATCAGGACCGTGATGCCCATATTGAGCCCGATAAGCAGGGCCACAGAGATTCCGAGTCCAACTTTATATTTATTGCCGGTGCCTCGGGTCAGAACGATCGAGCTGATCTTGTCGGTGACTGACCCGTACGTGTGCCCGGGGCCTAGGACTTCGCTTCCGGGGGAAACCAGCGTAGCTACATCATCATGGTCCATGGCAGCCATCGCCTTACTCCTTGATCTCCGGATTCGGATTTCGCAATCGGGCCAGATACGAAGTTCGGGGGCGGATGTTCAATTCAGCTAGCAAGACGTATTTCCTCGATTGAGCTTTAAGGTTCGCAACCTTGCTGTTGGGATCATTGATGTTTCCAAAGATAATGGCCTGGGTGGGGCAGGCCTGCTGGCAGGCGGTGACGACTTCGCCGTCCTTAATGGTACGGCCCTCCACCTCGGCTTTAATCTCAGCTTCCTTGATGCGCTGCACGCAATAGGTGCATTTCTCCATGACGCCGCGGCTGCGAACCGAAACGTCCGGGTTCCTGACGCCGTAAAGACTGGGGGTACGCCAGTCCGAATACAGATAAAAGTTGAACCTTCGGACTTTGTAGGGGCAGTTATTCGAGCAATACCGCGTCCCAACGCATCGGTTGTAAACCATCAGGTTCAGCCCTTCAGGGCTGTGCATGGTGGCCCCGACCGGGCAGACATACTCGCAGGGCGCGTTTTCGCAATGCATGCAAGGCATGACCACGTGATAGGTTTCGGGATTGTCCAGGCCGCCACGCCAATAAGTGTCCACCCGGATCCATTGCATGATGCGCCCGTGATCTACCTCCTCTTTTCCAACCACGGCAATATTGTTCTCGGCATAGCAGGCCACGACGCAGGAGTTGCAGCCTACGCAACTTGTCAGGTCAATGGACATGCCCCATTGGTATCCCTGGCTGTAGTCATACCGGGGATACAGGTTAGGGGCCTGCGTGGTTTCTTCCGGCGGGTCGGCTGCAAAATCCGGGTTCGAGCGGAATTCATCAAGGTCAGCAACCCGTACCAGATCCCTGTTAAAGGCAGCCTGGCTTTCCTCTTCGACCTTTCGCCCGCCCTGCGTGATAATGTGATGCCGCTGCGTGGTGACCAGGTGGTATCGGTCGCCTGTCCTGGTGGGTGCGGGAATAGGTCCAAAGCCCGGCTTGTCCGAGGTCCAGATCGAGTAAACGTTGAATCCCGTCCCGTTGCCAACCCTTCCGGCTCGAGTCCTGCCATAACCGAAGTGCACAGTGATGCAGTCGTCAGCATGGCCGGGAAGGATCATGACGGGCATGCGAAGCTTGCGCCCCTGGTAGGCAATTTCAATGACTTCGTCGCGCTGTACACCAAGTTTCTCAGCTGATCTCGGGCTGATATACGCGGCGTTGTCCCACGTCAGTGTGGAAAGGGGCTTCGGAAGTTCCTGAAGCCATGAATTGTTCGTATAGCTTCCGTCCCAGACCGACGGGTCAGGACGGAAGGCAATCTCCATCGGGCCGGCGGCGCCCGCTGCACCGAGGCCCAGACCCGTGGCAAAATCCGGCTTCAGATTCACCGTCTTCGCTGGGAAGGTAGTTCCTGAAATAACGCCCTTTTCGAGGCACGTCTCCCAGAAAGTTTCATATTCGACGGGTGTGGCCAGATTTTGGCCCGACCAGTAATCGCGCACCCATTGATGCGGCGTTCGTCCCGGGTCTCCGAGGAGCGCGCCCAACACCTCGTGCGCCGAATGGTTTTCATAGAGCGGGGCAATCAGCGGTTGGACAACGCAGGCCGTCCCGTCGAAAGCACGCTCATCGCTCCAGGATTCCAGATAATGCGTTTGAGGGACAAACCAGTGGCAACGGTAAGAGGTTTCGTCATTGTAAATCCCCAGGCGAAGCCGAAGTTTCACTTTGTCCAGGGCCTTTTCGAAAGCGAGATCTGCCGGCGCGTTGTACACTGGGTTTCCGCCGATGATCAGAAGGGTCTCCACCGCTCCCGCATTCATGTCAGCCGTGAGTTCCCGAATGGATTCCATCTCGTTGACCGGCTGGACCTCAATGGGATCAATATAGATCACGGTCTTTCCGGCATTGCCGAGTGCAGCGTTGATGGCATGTGCCAGAGCGTGCACGGCAGGCGTCTGATGCTCGCCGGCCAGCACGATGCTCGCGCCGCGATGTTGCTGAAGATCGGCCACAACGCTTCGGATCCATTCGGCGCTGACTCCCGGCGAAGCCTGGGCCCCGGGCTCAATTCCCTGCACGCCGACAGCCGCGGCAATGGCCCGCGCAACCCATTCAACCTGGCTCGGCTTGACCGGCATGCGATGATCCGCTGTCGCCCCGGTGATAGTCGCCATGGACTCGACGACGTAGAGCCGGTTCATCGGGCTGTGCGTGTCCGTGATTCGCCGCTTGTCCGCGAAATCGCGGGCGTAGCGTACGCCGCCGCGCCCGGAGCAGAGGAAATCGGAATCCAGCGAAACGACTACTTCCGCCTGGTCGAATCGATAATAGTTGCTCAGGTATTGGCCGTACAAGGCGCGAACGCCCTCGCGCTCCGCGTGGCGGTTTATAGGCGCGTACTGGTGCCACTTTGCCTGCGGAAAATCAGCCAGGAAAGCTTTGAGCTGGCTTCCGAGGGTCGGCGATGTCACTGTTTCAGTGAGAATCCGAAATCCGGCGCCTTTCTTCGGCAGGTACTGGTTGCGCAACTGGCTGAGCAAGTCCAGGAAATCGCTGTAGTTGACGATCGTGCCCTCGCGCATCACCGTCCGGGCGCGGTCCGGATCCCACAGATCGAGCACGGAAGCCTGTGCAAACACGTCCGTGCCGCCCAGACTGGCGGGGTGGTCGGGATTGCCCTCGACTTTTGTGGGCCGGCCCATGTTGCTCTTGACCAGCAACCCTAATGCGCCGCCTTCAGGCCGCGGCATCGATGTGGCGTAAAACAGGGGTCTGCCGGGCACAAATTCTTCCGGGGGCCTTACGTACGGCGCGATTTTCTCGATCGGCATTTTCGTGCAGGCGGCGAGCCCGGCAAGGCTGGCCGAGGCGGCCATCAGCTTGAGCATGTTGCGGCGGCTCATTCCGGAGTCGGCCTTCCTGGAAGGCTGAAACGGGGTGAATTCCTGATGAGCAGCCTCCTGGAACTCCTCGGTTTCCGCAACCTGTTCGATGGTTTGCCAGAAGCGCTTCTTGCCGTCTTTTTCGAGGCTCGCTCGAACTGACGCGAGGTCGATGAAGTTCTTATCCTTCATTGATTATTCCCATGTGTGCGTTTTAGCGATGGCACGTATCGCAACTCGTCAGGCTTCGTATTTTGTACTCCTTCACTAGCTTCCGGCCCATGGCGATCTGGTCCGCAGGAGGAGTGTAGATCGGATCGAAAACGTCCTTCTTCGGCCTGACGTAACGCTCCGGATGCTTATGACAATTAATGCACCACCTCATGTAGAGTGTGTTGCCCCGCCACGTGATCGGCATCTCTCCAATTTGTCCGTGACACGTCGTGCAGCCGATCCCTTTGCTGATATGAATGCTGTGGTTGAAGTATACAAAATCGGGAAGGACATTCACTTTGTTCCAGAGAATGGATTCGCCGGTCCGGTAACTGGCCCTCACCGGCGCCAGCATGTCGGCGTTGGTCCAGAGTTGCGAGTGGCAGGACATGCAGGTGTGCGTCGGTGGGATACCCGCGTACCAGGACGTCTCAACGGACGTGTGGCAGTAGCGGCAGTCGATCCCGAGCTGTGCCGTGTGGTGCTCGTGGCTGAAGGGAACAGGCTGGGGTATGGGACGATTGATGTATGTAAAGTAAGACGACTGATTAACCTGCCAACTGACGTAGCCAATGAGCGCAACAACCAGAATGATGCCATAGATGCTGGCCCTGGCCACGGTGTTCATGCTGCGATGAAAAATTTGAGACATTTTGAGAGCCCCAAAAGCAAGCCTGTAGAAACACAAACTGCGGCTGTTCGATGCAGTCAGCTTTGCTTGATCGTCTTTGTGTTAATGAACTTTGCCCCGCCCCACGAGGCCCCTTCCACCAACCGATAGCACAACGAAACCTGACAATATACACGATGCCTCGAAATTTTGCAAAGAATATTCTTCAGTGTCACAGGTCAAATGACAATCGCTGCCGCAGGCCCGATGAATCCTCTAACATCGCATCGCAGTTTGGCCAATGGCGATTGGAAAACTGATGCCGCCCGTCGAATCGTCACCTTCAGCAGTCGCTTGCCTAATGTGCAAACGCCGCCGCCCTCTACCGGCGCGCGAGACATCCCACACTGGGTCTTGCGTGAGTCTTTGCTGTGCGCGTTCCAAAATGGGAATCGTTCCCAAATTGAAACCCGCGGCGGAAATCGTTTCTGGCCTGCATGAACAAAGCGCGGGATTGGAGCAAAACCATAGGATATTCTCATGAGAAGCATCTTACATTCCAGAGCTATGCAGCCAGACCCGGAGCACCCCCATGCTTCCCATTTTGAAATGCGCGGTCTCTGGGGTGGCGGATCTGCATGCCTGCTTCGAGAGCCGCTGCCGGATTTCCTTCGCCGTGTGTGGGGACAGTACTTCTGTGCTTGGGGCTGCCCCTTCGCACCCGAAGCCTTCAGCCTCACTCCGCCGCTAATAAGCTGAAAGGATGATACTTGCCGCGATGTCCCGGCATTGCGCGGACCGGAGTATGACCCTGATTCAGGCGGAAGTGGCGTGCCTGATTGGGGAGTCTCCATCACCCTCAGACCCATTCCTGCTTCTCATTTTCTAGCCTCGAAATCGAGTTGGCTCGCCCCGTGCTTTAGAAGGCTTGCGTGCGCGGCTTCGGCGCGCTCCTGGCATTGTGGTTGTGAACACGCCGCACGCCGGGGGCCTCTGAAGCCGCGGGTCTATAGAAAACTCAGGGGGTGATGAAGTGGCCATTCAAATCGCAGTTCCAATGCAGCAGGGAGTTGAGGCGTTGTGTTCGGAGAACCATGCCCGGAGGAAATCGCGCCGGAAGGTAATCTGCTCCAATAACCCATCGCGCGTGCTGCAACGCTGCGGACCGTCGCACGACTGGGAGAATTCGAACGCAACCATCGTGAAGCTCCTGCCGCTCGTGAAGCGAGTTGCTCTTCAGCTTCGAAGCCATCTGCCTTCGCATGTCGAACTTGACGATCTGATAAGCGAGGGCACCGTGGGGCTGATCGACGCAGTCAGGAAATTTGACGCCGCCAGGGGAGTCACGATCGAGAGCTACGCTCGCTACAGGATCCGCGGCGCAATCCTTGATTCACTGCGCGAGCAGGACCACGCCTCGCGCGATATGCGGAGAAGGATCAGGAAAATTGAGTCCACGTGCCAGGACCTCGAGCGGCGGTTGGGGCGCCCGGCGAGCGACCAGGAGATGGCCGACGCGATGGGCATGGACCTTGACGAATGGTACCAGCGCGTGGCTGAGTTGCAGTTGCTCGGATTTGAAGGCGCAGGCAGCCGGCTCTCACCGGACGTGGGAAAGCGTGTGAATGAAGAAGACCTGCCCGCACCGCCTGACGGCGACCCCTTCGCTCTCTGTTACCGGCGGGAACAGAGGGACCTTCTTTCCAGCGCGCTCGCGTGCCTCACGGAGCGCGAGCGCTCAATCATGACTCTCTACTATAAGGACGCATTGACGATGAAGCAGATTGGCGAGCGCCTCGGCATTGACGAATCGCGCGTTTCGCAACTTCATTCGGGGGCAACGGCCAGATTGCGCAGCCGGGTGGCTGGCATGCTTGGGCGGCCTTCGGCCGTTTTTGGCAGGGCCGCTGCGCGGACGCCTTCCCCTGCGCAGGCTTGAAACGCTTCGACGTATGACAAGGCTGCCGCCAGCCGCAGAAGTACTGAATGGAAAAGTCATCTCATAGTTATTACAACCGATGGAAAGATTGCATCAAGCCCCGGCAAATGATAGCCTCTCTGCACACCCTCCGCCGAAAATGCAAACCAAGGGCGGGGAAGTGTGGAGGGGGACGCGAGTGCCAAATTTCCCGGGTGCTTTGCCAAAGGAAGTGTCAAGTGGGTATGACTCGATACGAAGACAAGACTTTCGAAAATCAGCATGTAGTCCTCGATGAGGGAGTGTTTGTCAACTGTGTTTTCAAGAATTGCAGCCTGGAGTACTCGGGGGGAGATGTGTACGTCCAGAACTGCCAAGGAGAAAGCTGCCAGCTTGTGTGGCGCGGCGCCGCGCAGCGGACGATCTTCCTCCTGCAAGGACTCGGGCTTTTGGCACCGGCCGCCTCGCTTCCTGCTGCGGAGCCTTCTAATCGCGTTCAATAGCTGAAAGGCCTGCCTCGGGGGCACCGCGCAGGCAGTGTTGGGTCTGCATACCCGGCGGCCGGTCTTCCGCCGGGCACGCGCCAGCAAAGACAGGTAGAAGAGGCGACCCCAGATGTAGGCTAGGCATCAAGCCTACAATCCCGCATTCTCCATGGCGCCGCGTGCACCCTCCCGTATCTATTCCCCAGGCGGTGCAAGGCCTGGAATCAGCCGATACGACGGGCGGGTCTGGTACTCCTGCAAATAATCCCGATACGCTGGGCCGTCGGGCGGGTGGTCTTTCCGTCCCGGCGGATAATTCGACATTGAGCGGAAGGGAAGCGGCGTCACGGTGGCGAAGTATGCTGTGTTGGGTTCTCCATCCTTGGCGTAGCCGGTCGCGTCCAGGAAGAATGAGCGCACCCATCCCGGCCGCAGGTCGGGAAGCTGTGACGCATTAAACCGCACAGTCATTTCGTCGCCGGTGGATATCACCACCAGGTGATCGTCCGCATGGTCCAGGAGGTTCTTAACATCTCCGTAGCGGGTGTAGTAGCCGCGCATGGGATTCCACGGGGCCTGCTTTATTAAAGAGGTGTACTCGTAATAATCCGGCCGGATGTGCTCTGGGTCGCTGACCGGGACCGAGAAGCCGCGGAAATGCAGGTCCGCATACTCGGGAGCAACCTCGCTGGCGGGTTTGATGGGCCGGTCGTTCGTGCTGAAGAAGACGCGGTCCCAATATACGCACAGGTTGGTAACAATGTGGACGTGGTGGTCGGGCGAAAGGAATTTGCCCGTCAGATCAACGCGCATCGTGCGGTTGGTGCCGCTCGGCAGCCCCATATCACGGATGACAGTGACCCACTTGCCTTGCGCATTGCGCACCTGAAGATAAGGCGGGACCATGGGCAGCGCGGGATTGTGCATCAGAGCGCGCGAGCCGTTCGAGTCTGTCCAGAAGACCCATCCCGTGAGCCAAAGTGAAACGCGCCGTGCGTTGGCCAGGCGGCCGAGGTCAAGCGTGAGTGAATGCATTTCGGCCATGCCGGGGATGCGCAACCGCCGGAAGTTGTGGGGATACCGATGATCAGCTTTGCTGATGAGCGGCAAGACGTTGTTGCCATGATCATCCACGGCCGAGAGCGGCAGGTGCTCAACGCCCACCGCGTAGAGTTCTGGGGCTGGAGGTGCGGAAGAGTAAATTTCATTGGCGTAGATATGCTCATTTGCCGGATGATCGACGGCGATCAGCCTCAGACGGTCAAAGTAATCCACTTCCCGCAGTTCGTCCGTCATCCGGAACTCGTACGCGCCGTTGCGCGGACGCAGCGAACCCGGCAGGCGCACGAATTCACGGGGATACGGTTTTATCCTGGTGCCGTCCGGCGCAAGCTCTCCGAGCGGGCCGACGCCGAGGATATCTGTGACAAAAACAAACTGCCTGCCGTTCCACGCATAGAGCAGCGGGCAGGAACTCGCCAGACGTTCAGACTCGCGGAATCGGATGGCTGTATCCGTGGCCACGTTCAACTTGTTCTCGATGATTTGGGTCGGCCAGGTGGCGCGCACCACGTCGAGCTTACCGAGGTCTCCCGTGTACACATACGCTGGTCCGCTGGTGATGAGCACCTTGTCGTAAAAGTCTCCCTGCTTCAGTTCGATTTCCGATCCCACGCCCTGCTTGTTGCTCTTTGAACCGTCCATTGAGATTTCAACCCAGTGTGCGGGCGGGCCGGTTCTGGCCCAGGCCGCGAGCTTGCCCCCGACCGTTGTTCCAACTAAATCGAGAACGCCGGGCTTGCCAAGCCACGTTGCCTCGAGTGAAGCGATATTTCCCGGAGAACTCAAGTGGATGGTTTCCTGGTGGAAACGCCCCAGACGATTAGCGAGAAGATGCAGTTGTCCGGATGCGTCCGCCACCAGAAGGTCATCATAGCTGTCGCCGTTGATGTCGGCTGCAATGCCGCGAAAAGCGAGCAGCGGCGCGGGTGGCTTGATGACGGGCATGGCGGCGACCGGCGTGAATCTCGCATGGCCATCGTTTTTCAATACTTCATATCCGCCGGTTGTCCAAAGTGCGAGGTCGAATTTGCCATCGTGGTCGAAATCGGCCACGGCGCCGCCCAGGGCGGTAAGCCGAGTCAATGCCGGACCAGCTTCGCGCGTGCGGTCGACGAACTTGTCGTCTCCGAGGTTCTCAAAGAAGACCGGCGGGCCGTCATCGCGGAAGAAGACCAGGTCAGGATAACCGTCGCCGTTAAAGTCGGCAAAGAGAACGTCGCGGAAGCGGCCGCTAACCCCGCCGAGCCCGGAAGCAGCCGTGATGTCGGTAAACGTACCATTGCCGTTGTTGCGATAAAAGTGGATATGCGCAGGAAGGAAATCATCCGGGAACCGGAAAGATGCACGACGTGGCGGCGAATCGAGGTTTGTGTATGAAGTCACGACAAGGTCGAGCAGGCCGTCGTTGTCCGCGTCAAACAGCATGGCGCGGGTGTCAAGCTCGTCCGGCTGGGACTTGAGGCCTGCCTTTTGCGTGACGTCGGTAAACGTACCGTTTCCATTGTTCTTATAAAGATGGACGCCGCCGAGGCCGACGACAAAAAGGCTCATGTGCCCGCTGTTGTCATAATCAGCAAAGGTGGCGGAGACAGAGTCGGGCGGGCCCTCAACCCCGGCCTTCGCCGTGACATCAGTAAAAGCCCCGCTGCCACTGTTATGAAGAAGCTGGTTGCGGCCGTCGGGATCGACGACGTAGAGATCCGGATGGCCGTCGCCGTCGTAATCCCCTACGGCTATCGACGCTCCGAAAAGAGGGACCAACTTCCTGCGGGCGAAATCGAGCGAGTAGTCAGCGCTCCTGATTTCGATGGACGACCCTGCTTCGGGCGAACCTGGCGAATTGCGAAGCGAAACGCCCAGTTCCGCGGCAATATCGCGGAAGCTGACGGTCTGTGCCACCCTGCCCGCCACCTGAACAGGCGGAGCAGCGGGGATAAGGACCGCACCGTACTTGCCTTTTTCAAGCGCGGGACTCTGGAGTGAAATGCTGGGCACTCTGTCGCTGTATTCTTGATGGAGCTTCAGCATCTGCTGCGCCTCGTCTCTGCGGCCCATGCGGACGAGGATAGTGAAAGTCCGGAAGAGCGAAGCCACGTAAAAGTTCTGTCCGCGTGCAAAACCGATTCTGTTCAGGCGCTCATGCGTCTTAAGAGCAAGATCGAGCTTATGCTCGGCGAAGTAGACAGTGCCCAGGTTGAAGAGCGTGGCGGGGTCATCAGGGTTGGTTGCCAGCACCTTTTTGAATTCCTCTTCTGCGGGTCCATAGCGAAGCTCGCGTTTATAAAGGATGCCCAGGTTGTAATCGACAGAAATGAGATGTGGCGCCATCTGCTTCGCTGTGGTCAGGGCCGAGAGCGCCTGGTTCAGATTATTCGCCTGCGTGTATGCGAGTCCGATATCAAGATAGTCCGTGGCCACTGCATGGCCGGACCGTATGACTTTCTGGAACTCGGTGACGGCCTCGGTGTACTTTCCCTGTTCATAATAGGCCTTCCCGAGGTTGCGCCAGGTCTGGAGCGCAGCAGCACTCGGCGGTGCAGAATGGGCAGTGGTGGCCGCTCCGCCCGGCTGCGCCGAAGAGCGCTCCTGTTTCAGTAGAAAGGGGACGACGGCGACGGCAGTAAGCGCGGCGATAATGACTACGGCTTTGCTTCGAACCCGGTTCATTGGACTCCTGACTGATTTCATTTAACCCGCAAGGAAGTGATTATATAACGGTCCGCGAAGCGCCCGATGGAAAGTTAATCATGAAAGCCGAGCCGAATCAGGGCGGAGGGCTGGAGAAACTGGACTGGTTGTGGCCCAGCATCAGGCACCTTTTTGCGGCGCAATTGCTGGAAACAACGACTTCCAGCTCAAGGGCTGGCGGTCCATACGCCAGCCCTACTGTTTGCGGTAGCGGGCGACATAAGAGTCGATGAATTCGAAGCGCGCCTGGTGCCGGGCCGGTCGGGAATAGATGCGACGCCCGAGTACCATGACCTGATAGCCGTCCTTCGAGTCGTAGCGCGGCCAGTGGGGAAGACCGCCGCCGTTGGGATCGCCTGTACGCGCAAAATTCGACCAGTAAGTCATCATGGCGTCGGAGAGCTTGAAATCCACAGGTTCATACGGGGCGGGTTTCCATTTCAGCATCCCAAAGACGTATTCAATTTCCGCCGAATGGCGCGCCCCAAGCTTAATGACGGGGATTTTGCCGTCCATTTCGCCCGGAGGTTCAGGCGGCGTGCGTGTGAAGAGGTAGCGATAAACGGGCGAGTCGCCCGTCTTGTTCTGCATTTCGAGCCATTTCCACGTATCGTATACGGTAAAGAATTCGCTGGCCAGGTCTTCGGTGGACTGGCGGGCTTCGGCCTCCGTGGCGTGCGGATAGAATTTAAGAGCTTCGTCTGCCTGATCGCCAAACCGGGCCTTTAGCGCCTTCACAAGGTTTTCCGGCGTCGGCTTGGGGCCTGCGAAAAGAGCAAAGGAAGCCTCGTCCTTGTTCCAGCCGGCGAGCAACGGCACGTGGCTCTGCCTGCCTTCCGCAAAGATCGTATAAACGTCCTGCGGAAGGACGTAGCCGTCGATGTTCGGCCAGAAGTTTGCCTTCTTTGACTCTTCAAGAAGTTTTTCAGCGGGAACAGCCCGAAGTGCGGCAAGCGAATCGGCTCCGATCGTCCGCGCGAATTTCGCGCCAGCCGCTTCAGATTGAGCGAGCGATGGCGCGCCGTGCAGAGCCGGTCCTGCGCCGAAGAAAGCTCCGCTCTCTCCGATGGCTTTCTGGAACAGACCCTGGGCGAGCGGCGAGGCCATCAAGGCGCTGACTGAAAACGCTCCCGCAGATTCGCCGAAGATTGTGACGTTGTCCGGGTCGCCGCCAAACGCCCCGATGTTTTTCTTTACCCATTGCAACGCGGCGATCTGGTCCATCAGGCCGTAGTTCCCTGAAGCGTGATGAGGTGATTCCGCGGTCAGATCGGGATCCGAAAAGAAACCGAAAATCCCGAGCCGGTAATTCGCACTGACCACGACCACGCCCTTCCTGGCGAGATTCTGACCGTCCTGGCGCGGCTCGGAAGTGGCGCCGGCCTGGAATCCGCCACCGTAAATCCACACCATGACGGGCAAATGCTCATCGGCGGATTTTGCAGGCGTCCAGACGTTGAGGTAGAGGCAATCTTCGCTCGGGCCTTTATCGCGAAACACCATGTCGGGAAAGACCCTGAGTTGCATGCAGCGCGGTCCGAATTCATCGGCCTTGCGGACGCCGCTCCAAGGCTCGACCGGCTGCGGGGGCTGCCAGCGCAGTTTGCCCACGGGCGGAGCAGCGAAAGGAATTCCCAGGAAGGCGCGGACATTCGAATGAGGAACCGTCGTGCCTTCGACAATGCCGGAGGCGATTTTTACCTGATCTGCGGCGCGGGCGACGGTGGCCTGCGCTAAAACGAGGGCGACGGATAAAAACAGAAATCCCTTCTTTGACCACGAGGTCTGTTGACGCTTGTTGTGCATGAACCCCTCCACGCTGCGAGAAGCGTTTTTAAGAAATGACGACAATGAGACAACAGTTTCCGCCCGCCGGGCCCTTGAATTTCGAGAACCCAACAAAGAGGTCTATTCTATCCGAAACATTAAGCGGACGAACGCCGACAACACCGGCTCTCCGGGCTAAGGTCGGTGCGGTTTGGCTGCGGCGAGCACAGATCTTCCGCGAGGGTTCACTCAGGATTCCGCCACACTTGCGGTTATGAGCCAAACTCGGCGATCAGCTTGTGCCCGGCCTCGGTCATTTCCCAGACGCCGCGCGGAGCATCCGACTTCAGCAAGCCGGCCTGAACCATTGCGCTCTGCGCCCATTGGGCGGTATTCCACCAGCGCGGAACCTCGGTGTTAGGGGCCAGCGGTTCGAAATCCACGTCAGTCAGCGTTCCCTTCATGACTCTGGGCAGGCGTTCGAGGACCTCGTTCATTTCGCCGACGCCGCCCATCTGGTTCAGGACCTGGAGAATCGGCTTAAAATACGCGGTTTCGCGGGTGCGGATGCCGCGTTGCAACCTGGAGAGATCGTGGCTGCCGTTCTTCCGGGTGTGGGCAATGTCAGTGAGCGCGGGGGTGAGCTTATCCCATTCGGCCCGGAGTGCTGCCAGCTTCTCGCGCAAGGCTGTGGCCTGATCCGCGCGTTCGATGACAGCCCTGGCCTTTTCATAGTTGCGCGCGGCAAAGGCCTTTGCGCCGGCCTGGTTGATCAGTTCGATTTCTGTCTCCATTTCTTCGAGCAGGATCTCGAAAGCCGCCTGTACCGTGGTGTGATCGTGTTCGACCATCTTGCGACCTCCTTTATTGACATCAACGTCTTTGTGATTTCCGAGGCCCATTGCGACTGTCCAAAAACGGCCCAATTTGAAATCCCTCTCCTCCCCACCGGATACCCAACCCAGGGGAAAATCCCGCGTCCCGCGACTCAGGGCGCAATTGTACCGCAGGGCCAGAATCCGCCGGCCCCCGGAACACACATAATGTACACCCAAGATGCCGTCAATGGTTACTAAAAATGTAATTGGCGGGCGGATTAAATTAAAGGGGGAGACTGACGGCTCGCCGTGTGCCACGGCTTGAGTTGACCGGGCACACAACCCCCGTCATTTGTGGAAGATATCCGTCCGCTGCGCAGCGAGGTCCGTTACGGCTGGGTCGATTGTCGCAAGGGCGTTCCTGGAATGCTCGGCTGCTGTGTGTATTGGCCCTTTTCCGGGTCGGCCAGCACGATGTTGTAAGCGTCAAGCGTGGTGCCGGTCGCCTGCTGGAATTGGACGATGGCCGCGGCATACGCCTGGCGGGCCCTGGCCAGGTTGCCTTCCGCCGTGATCAGGTCGCGCTGCAGCAGGATGACGTTCAGCGTTGTTGAAACGCCGAGGCGGAGCTTTTTGATCTCGGCATCCAAGGCCTGCTGGGCGTAATCTCTTGCTTTGATTGCGGCATTGATCTGGGCCTTGGCCTGAGTGACGGCGATTTCCGCGTTGCGGACATCCTGCTCAATCGAGTTCTTGTCACGCTGCATGCTGATCTGCATCCGGTGCAACTCGACCATCGCCTGGGCGGCATTAGCCTGCTGGTTCCGGTTGCGAATGGGGATGCGCAGCGTCAGGCCGAGAGAGTAGCTGGGATATTTCCCGCTGAAGACCTGGCTGATTGAATCGCCAAATCCCCCGGGCGCAGCAATGAAACCCGCAAACGGCACGCCGGCAAGGCCGTTCGATTGATATGTGGCAAAGGCATCCAGAGTCGGCAGCAACCCGTTTCGGTTGGATTGGATGGTATAGTTCTGGTTCCGGAGGTTCAACTCATCCTGGCGGAGTTCCGGACGGTTTTTGAGGGCCTGGTTAATCGCTTCCTGAAGTGAGGGGATGTCATTCGGCTTCGGCACCGGAAGCTGGTCTGTGGGTTCGATTTCAACACTGGCGAGTTCAGGGGTCACACGCTTCGAAATCATGGTTTTGAGGGTTTCCTGCTGCTGCAAGTAGGTTGTCTGGGCGACGATCAGACTCTGCTGATCGCTGGCGAGCTCGGATTCAGCCTGGACGACATCGAGGGGGGCGAGAGTTCCGATCTCGACCTGCTTTTTGTCGTCCTCGACGAGTTTCTGCGAATATTGCACGGCAGCCTGCGCCACTCGGACCTGGTCGCGGTCTGCCAGCAGCGTATAGTAGGCGTTCAGCACTGCCGTAATGGTGGTGATCACCTGCTGGCGGAGCACCGTGTCCGCAATATTCAGATCGTTTCTGGCGATGCGGATAAACACTTCATTGGCCCGGCGGCCGAACCCGTTGAGCAGATGCTGGTTGAGGCCCACGGTTAGCGTAGTCGGAATCGAAGGATTGTATAGGGCACTGACGGAGGTTGTAGTGCTCCTCGATCCGCTGACCGCCGCAAGGAAGCTGGTTCCCGTTAGCCAGCCTTTTCCAAAAAACGTGGAATAGTTCGCGGTGTGGCTGCCTTCAACAGCGACGCCGGTGAGCGATTCAAAATTGAGAGGTGTTGAGCTGTTGTTCCACCCAAAACTGAACCCGGTGAACGGGTCGCAGCAGCCCACGAAACTTGTACTTGTGACGCCACCACCCGTAAACCCGCCGCCACCTGTCCCGCCGGGGGCAGACACGCCGCTGATGCCTGCGCCGATGGCACCTGCAAACAATGCGTTTGAAATAACAGCACCCTGCACACCGCGCGCGGCGCCTCCGCTCTTGGCACGGAGAACGTCAAGCCGAGCCAGCGGCAGTTCATATTGTGACACGGCAATGTCCAGATTGTTCTGGAGGGCGAGTTCGATGGCTGAATTCAGCGAGAGCATCAGCTTGTTGCCTTGTATCAACTGGTTCACCTGCGGCGTGTTTTCGAGCGATGGGGCGGGCACATGCGGATAGGAATAGGCCTTGAAAATCGAAGGGCCATTGGAGTAGTTGAACCCGCTTTTGGCCTCCGGCGTCTCCTGTGCAACTGCCTGCGGCGAGGCTGACTGCTGTTGCCCAGCACTTAGCCGGTCAGACGCCTGCTGGGCGCTCAGTTCCCGAGGCGAAACGCCCGCCAGTAGTGACATTACAAGGACCATCAATCCCACACACCGCACAGATTTTTGCGATTTCATTTCGTACACGCTCCCTCCACAAGAATCTTCCATGTTGTTGGAAAAGTCATGTTACGCGTCGTTCTTTCCAAGGCCCGATATTCATGACCGGCCCGAGGGGCCTGTCCAGCCTACTTAAGCCCGATAACTTAACTACGAACTCTTTTGATGTTGAGTTTCATCGAAAGGTGAGAGAAATCTCCTGGCTCGCAAGAGCGCAAACCGGGTCAATGTCGTGAAACCGCGTGGTAATTTCCTGCTCCCGCCGAGGCCATCAGCCACCTTTGCCGCAAACATGCAGGGATAACTGCTGAAGTTCCGCTTGGCCTGAATGAGGCTAGCTGGTCAATGTAACATTTCCCCAGCCGCTCTGGCAACGGATTCACTTTGCTGGATCCCATAAAGATTATCGTAGGGAGTCGGCAGAGAGGATGTTTGTCCACGGAGTTCGAGGCTTCAAACGCTGCCCGGCGCAGCAGTTTTACCGGAATGCGATTCTGGCTTCATTGGGATTGACGCGTGCACTCCTGATCATTGACCGCAACAATGACAAAACCGGTGCGTGTTGAACACCTGATTGACCAGGAAAAACGAGGGCAGCGGACGGAACCCGTTGAAGTTCCGTCCGCCGCGGGAGGGGGTCCTCGTCGGTCTGGCCGTTTGTAGCGACCTGACCAAACCGCCTGTCAAATCTCTTGCGGCGAGCGAGTTTGCCGCCAATCCGGGGAGCGAAAGCCGGTCAGGAACAATTCAGATCGATGGACACATCCGATCGATTTCCCGCCGCTCCACTTAATCCTACCCTATAGTTACCTATTAGTAATCCTGATTGAGTTTACTGTCAAGTAAATAATGCGAAGATTCGCAAATTTGATTAACGCTCGATGTGTCAATAAGATACACAGATCGTCAGTGCTTCTAAAAACCTCGAAATAATCCAAACTTTGCGGGCCGGGTTGTCCTGGCAGCCGCACACGCACAGGGTGCAGGAGCGCGCGCCACAAGTTGCGCTTCGACCGGCAACCACCTTAATCTTTGGTAAGCATGAGAAACATTCGACTCGTGATAGCCTATGACGGCGCGGACTTTCACGGATGGCAACGTCAGCCGCACGCGCGCTCTATTCAGGAAGAGATCGAGACACGGCTTTCTCGGATTACAGGCAGCCGCGTTGCGCTGCACGCGTCCGGGCGGACCGACGCGGGCGTTCATGCCGCCGGACAAGTAGCGAACTTCCGAACGGATTGTCCCATCCCATGCGAGGGTCTGGTGAAGGCAATTAACGATGTCCTGCCGCCGACCATTCGCGTGAGGCATGCAGAAGACGTTCCTGGCAGTTTTCACGCGCGCTACAGAGCGAAATCCAAGACTTATCGTTACCGGATTCTCCAGGCTGCAATCTGCCCGCCGTTCCTTGCGCGGTACGTTTATCACCATCCGTATCCCCTCGACTGGCGCGAGATGGCAAGGGCCGCAGGCCTGCTCGAAGGCGAGCATGATTTCACCTCGTTTGCCGGCGATGATCATTCCGGAGAGACACCTGGAAGGGATCCGGGAAACTCGAATGTCCGGCGTATTTTCTACTCGCGTCTCGAATTGCGGGAGAAACTCTCGTTGCTGGTTTATGACGTCCGCGGCTCAGGCTTCCTGCATCACATGGTTCGTAATATCGTGGGGACGCTTCTGGAAGTCGGAAGCGGAAAACGCTCGGCGGATGATATTTCGGCTATCCTCGAGGCCCGCGACCGCAGCAAAGCCGGCCCGACGGCTCCCGCAAGCGGTCTGTGCCTGGTCAGAGTTGAATACTGAGAACACCAGCAGGGATTGATCATAGCCACCGGTACGAAGTCGGGCAGAGAAGACACAACTGCCTCTTTGCGTCTCGGCGCATCTGCGTGAAGCGCTTTTAGCTTGGGAAAGCCATTCAGACGAATCCGGGCAATCCCCATTTGTTCTATCCCCCGGCGATGGCCCCGATCACGCAGAAGGGCTCGGCACCCCTGGCGACGGCATCGGGCAGAGGAGCGTCGGGCGGCTCATGCGAAAGGTCCTCTTCGCAGGCGAAGAAGCGGATAAACGCGCGGCGTTTGCCCGTGTCGTGTTCGCGTATTGTGCCTCGAAGCACCGGATACTTCGCCTCAAGCGCATCAAGCACCGACCGTTGAGTCACAACTCCTTGAATGTCAAGCGTGACCTCGTCGTCAACCTGCGCCAGCGTGCGAAGATGGAATGGGAGTATGACACGAATCATACCAGCGTCTGCGCCTCCACTGACAGCACACGAGGTAAGTGTTCAACGATGGGTTTCCAGGAGCCGCCGCCATCCGCTGAACCGTACACCTGTCCGCTTGTCGTACCGAAATAGACCCCGCAAGGGTCAAGCTGATCTACCGACATCGCATCGCGCAGCACGTTGACGTAGCAGTTGCGCTGCGGCAAGCCTTTAGTGAGCGGTTCCCATTCGTTACCGCCGGTTTTGCTGCGGTAAACCCGCAATCGCCCATCGAGCGGGAAGTGTTCTGAATCGCTCTTGATCGGGACCACGTAGATCGTTTCCGGTTCGTTTGCGTTGACGTCGATGACAAAACCGAAATCGGTGGGCAGGTTGCCGCTGACTTCATGCCAGGTGTCACCCGCATCGTCGCTGCGCATCACGTCCCAATGTTTCTGCATGTAGAGGACGTTCGGTTTTGCTCCGTGCTGGGCGATGCGATGCACGCAGTGGCCGACTTCCGCCGTGGGGTCAGGGATGTATTCCGATCTCAACCCTTGATTGATGGGTTTCCATGTCTTGCCGCCGTCATCGGTGCGAAAGGCGCCTGCGGCAGAGATGGCGACAAAGATACGCTTGGGATCGGTTGGGTCGAGAACGATCGTGTGCAGGCACATTCCGCCTGCGCCCGGCTGCCACCTGGGTCCGGTGCCGTGCCCGCGCAATCCGGGAAGCTCGTACCATGAGTGTGCCCCATCGGTCGAGCGGAAAATGGCAGCGTCTTCCACGCCGGCATAAACCGTGTCGGGCTCGTTGAGCGACGGCTCCAGGTGCCACACGCGTTTAAACTCCCACGGGTGCTGCGTACCGTCATACCACTGGTGTGTCGTCAGCGGCCTTCCGGTTTCTGAGGAAGTGTCATATACGAACCTGTTGCTTTCACCTTGCGGAAACCCCTGGGGGGATTTCGTCACGCCGCCGCCGGGTGCCTCCCAGGTTTTGCCGCCATCATTCGAGCGCTGGATCACCTGACCGAACCACCCGCTCGATTGTGAGCAATAGATGCGGTTTGGATCGGCCGGCGAGCCTTTCATGTGGTAAATTTCCCACCCGGTGAAATGCGGCCCGTTCACTTTCCATTTTTTGCGCGTCCCGTCCGCTTCCAGTATGAACGCGCCCTTCACGGTGCCCACCAAAAGCCTTACTCCGCTCATTCAATCCTCCTTATTCGAGTTACGTCCAATCCGCAATCCCCGCGGTACAAACGGATAAGCGCCATGGATGTTGAATTAAGGCGCGTTAACCCTTCTCGCAATTGATCATCCACGGTATGCCGAAGCGGTCGGTGAGCATGCCAAAGCGCTTGGCCCAGAAAGTCTCCTGGATGGGCATGGTCACCGCGGCAGCACCCTCCGCCAGCGCGTTATAGATGCGCTCGGCTTCTGCCGGATCGTCCACACTCACGGATACCGAAAATCCCTGCGGTTTCGCCTGGCGGCCCGGAGGCGCATCGGACGCCATGATTACCTGATCGGCAACAGCGAGCCTGGCGTGGAGGATCTTCTTAAGCCATTCGGGCGGGACCTGGCTGGCAGCCGGTCCGCTCTCGTGGGTCATCATCGCTTCGATTTTTCCGCCCAGTAGCTTTTCGTAGAACTTGAACGCCTCTTCACATTGGCCAGCGAAGAGAAGGTAGGTATTGATTTGCATTTCGCGCCCCTTTCGCTTTCGAAATGTGGGATAAGCCCCATGCTGAATGCCCCATCCCGTAGAGAGTGCGTGCCCTGCACAAACTCTCAGTTGTTTCCAGCTTTGTCAAAACGGGGTAGGAACGGCCTTGGATCACGATCCTGCCAGCACCGCCGGACTTCCGCCAGCACGGCCTCGCGGTTTTTTGCCATCTCCTCAATTACGGCGCAAGGTGCCCCCGTGTCTTCGTGCCTTGCACCCCAGATGAGCAGTTCCAACAGCACTGGCGCCAGGTCAATGCCTTTTTCCGTCAACCGGTAATTCAGTCTTCTACGGTCAGCGGGATCCGGTTTCGCTGTGATGATTCCCGCCGACTGGAGTTTCCTTAATCGGCTTGCAAGGACGTTCGTGGCGATCCTTTCGCCCGACTGCTGGAACTCCCTGAATGTTCGGTAACCCCGCACCATCAGGTCGCGGATAATCAGCAGCGACCAACGGTCTCCGAAAATTTCCAGTGAAATGCTGACCGGACATCCAGACCGGTGCTCTGACTTATCTTTCCGCCCCACCGAATGCCAGCGTATCAGAATAACTTGCATTATACGAGTAAAATTCGGAGCGGATTTTTCAATCTGTGAGCGGCCTGTAATCATGGGCCGGGAATTCTGGTGCCGTGGGCAAAGGCGATCGCGGGGCGGCAATCTTCGGCTGCAGAAGTCCTGGTCTGGATAGCGGCCGAGGCGTTGATGGACGTTTTGCTACTGTGGAGGGAAATGATTGTATAATGGACGCTCGCGCTGGGGCATCTATGGCCGGAGAACTCATCCCACCGTCGTGGGGCGGGAACTGTATTTTGCGACGCTGATTGCATCGATAAGGGCCGGCAAAAACTCAAATCCGAGGCGTGAATGCGTTCAAGCGGTGTTGTGATGGGCGGCTTGCTTGCGTGCCTTCTGTTGTTGGAGGCGACGGCCCTGTGTGCGCCGCAGGCCGGCGAGTCGCGAACATTCGATTTCACCTATGATGTGAGCCTGAATAGCCTTCCGCCGAATGCCCGCCTGGTCCGTATATGGATCCCGCTGGCGTCAAGCGCCACGCATCAGAGCGTGCAAATTCTTAAGATCTCATCTCCCGTTCCCGGTCGCATCACTCGCGAGGCACAATTCGGAAACCGGATGCTTTATGCGGAGATGCGCCCACCTTTTCCAGCAAGAAGCGAATTCAAAATAGTTTATCGCGTCACGCGAAAAGCGTATTCCGACGGTGACTACGGCAGTCTTGTGCGGTATAACCAGGACCCCTCCCCGGACATGGTCTTGCTTGCGAACTATCTTAAGCCGGATCGCCTGGTTCCAACCGGAGGAATTATCGCAGGCATCGCGAACAGTGTAACCCGTGGCAAGCAAGGCGAAATCGATAAAGCTTACGCCCTTTATAACTACGTTTTCCGGAACATGCGCTATGACAAATCGGGAACGGGCTGGGGGCGTGGAGACGCTCTCTGGGCCTGCGATGCGAAGCATGGCAACTGCACTGATTTTCATTCGCTCTTTATCGCGCTTGCGCGGGCCGCAAAGATCCCGGCGCGCTTCAACATCGGGTTCCCATTGCCTGAGAATTCGCATGCAGGAGCCATTCCGGGCTATCACTGCTGGGCTGAGTTTTACGCGGACGGGCCCGGCTGGGTGCCAGTGGACATTTCAGAGGCATGGCTCGATCCTTCAAAGCACGATTTTTTCTTCGGTAGCCTGGATGCGGACCGCGTCAAGTTTTCAACGGGCAGAGACCTTTTGCTGACGCCGCGCCAGCAGGGACCGCCGGTGAATTATTTCGTCTATCCTTACGTCGAAATCGATGGGAAGCCCTTTGAAACCGGAATCGAGAAGCGGTTCAGCTTCCGTGACGTTCAGCCTCATCAGGCGGCTACGGCAAGTCGTCGTTAAACAGATCGTGAGAAACTTTGACCACAGCCGCGACGTGGTTGTCACTGAAAGAAACGATCCGGAAGTTGTCATGCAATAGGAATTCCCATAAGTCCCCCATGCAGGTGCCTTCTCCCATGCAAGACCGATCAATCCATGATGCGAATGTTGACCTCAACGCCGCTCTTCAGGAGGCCCGCGCGCGGACGCTTGAGCTGATCGACGATTTAAGCGATGAGCAGATGATCGGCCCTCGGTTGGCAATCGTCAATCCTCTGCGCTGGGAGGTCGGGCACGTTGGATGGTTTCAGGAGCGGTGGGTCCTGCGTCATTTCCGGAATGAGCGGCCTGTCAACCCGGACGCAGACCGACTCTATGACTCAGCTCGAATCGCGCACGATACGCGATGGGACCTGCCCCTCCCAACGAAAGCTCAGGTGATTGCCTACATCCAGGAGGTCCTTAAGCGCGTAACGGAAGTTCCGATTGGGCGTGGTCCGGGCCCGAAGGTTGACGGTTACGACCAGGCTTATTATGTGCGCCTGGCGCTGTTCCATGAATACATGCACGCGGAAGCATTCACTTACACCCGGCAGACGCTGGGTTACCCCAGGCCGAAGATTGGAATCAGTGGCGGAGCAGATGACGGCCATAAAGCCGTCCGGGTGATAGCAGGCAGCATAACGAGACACGATCAGTCTATCCCTCAGCCAGCTGCCGACAATGACGTTGATATCCCGGGCGGAACGTTCATGCTTGGCAGCCCACCTGATTTTGATTTTGTGTTTGACAACGAGCAATGGGCGCATTCGGTTGAGGTGCGCCCGTTTCGCATTGCGCGATGTGCCGTAACTCAGTCTGAATTTGCCGCCTTTGTAGAAGATGGCGGGTACGAACGGCGCGAGTTGTGGACAGTGCAAGGATGGAAATGGCGCGAGGGCGCGGGAGCCAGGCATCCCGTCTATTGGCGCAGGGAAGCTTCCGGACGGTGGATGCGACGCCATTTTGATGAATGGCTCCCGCTGGAAGACCGGCTGCCGGTAATTCATGTTAACTGGTTTGAAGCCGACGCCTACTGTCGTTGGGCCGGCCGGCGGCTTCCTACCGAAGTTGAATGGGAAATGGCGGCGAGTGCAGAGCCTGCGCCAGGCGGCGGAATTCAGCCTCGCAAGCGGCTTTTCCCTTGGGGCGACGAACCCCCGACCGCCGAACACGCCAACCTGGATTGGCGCGCGATGGGCTGCGTTGAGGTGGACGCGCTGCCTGCGGGTGACAGTGCCTTTGGATGCCGCCAGATGATTGGGAATGTTTGGGAGTGGACGGCGACAGATTTCCAGCCTTATCCGGGCTTTTCCCCGGGACCTTATAAGGAATATTCAGTGCCCTGGTTTGGCGATCACAAAGTCCTGCGCGGCGGCTGCTGGGCGACTCGCTCAGGGATGATTCGGAATAACTATCGGAATTTCTATCAGCCGCATCGTCGGGACGTCTGGGCTGGTTTTCGGACCTGCGCGCGGTAAAATGCCATTCAGGCGCGGCTGGAGCGACCAACGAATTTCTTCGGCCCGACGGGTCGGGCGGTCTGAACACAATTCTTAATCGACCGATGTGGATAGAAATCGTTACCCCTGCGCCGCCATGGACGCAGTATGGCAACCGGGTGACGGCGCTTCGTTGGGCGCGGATCCTTCGGGAACTTGGGCACCGCGTGAGCGTGGCGCAATCCTACCAAGGTCGACCTGTGGATTTGCTGATCGCACTGCACGCAAAACGAAGCTATTCTGCCGTTTGCAGCTTTCGCCGACTTTGTCCTGAGCGACCGCTCATTGTGGCATTGACTGGGACAGACCTCTATCGCGACCTGCCGCGAAGCCGCCGCGCTCAAACCTCTGTGGCGCTTGCCACGAGGCTGGTTGTGCTTCAGCCCAAAGCGCTGGACGAGTTTCGCCCCCACCTGCGCCAAAAAGCGCGAGTGATTTTTCAATCGGTTTCTCCAGCCGCTCAGAAACCGATACCATATGCAAACGCCGCCGGCAAGAGCTTCGACGTGTGCGTAATCGGCCACTTGCGGCCGGTTAAAGACCCATTTCGGGCAGCGCTGGCTGCTCGCCGGCTTCCGCAGGAGTCCCGAATTCGCATCCTCCATTTCGGGGCGGCCATGACCCCGCAAATGGCGAGCTTCGCACGGGAAGAAATGGAGCGGAACATCCGGTACCGCTGGCTGGGCGAGCGGCCTCGGTGGCGGGTACAGCAGGTACTTTCCCGGAGCCCGTTGTGTGTTCTCTCATCAAGATTGGAGGGCGGGGCGAACCTGCTTTCTGAAGCCATCGTCAACCAGGTTCCGGTGCTTGCCTCCAGGATCCCTGGTTCCATCGGCATCCTGGGAAACGAGTATCCAGGATTTTTCAGCGTGGGGAACACTGCCCAACTGGCACAGCTTCTTTACCGCTCGGAAACTGATTCGGAGTTCCTCGCCCGGTTGCGCTCTCACTGTGCCGGACTTAGTCCGCTTTTTCGCCCAGAGCGGGAAATGGCCGCCTGGAAACTTCTGTTGAACGAACTGGCGGGCCACCAGGATTGAGGGTGCAGTCCCTCTTTTGGCAGACTCTGCGGGGTGGTCTGTAAGGCTTTGATGCGTGACGAGAGCAAGCCAAAACGGGCCTTGAACGGATTGACGCTACGGCCCCCTTCTGCTAATGTAAAAGGTGGAATAAAGGTATTTCCTCTTATTATCAACGTGATTGATTCCGACCCAATCTTCGGGTTTTCCCGTTCCTCAATTTAAATTGGAGGTGCAAAAGGGTTTTCCCGCTCTTTTTATGAAGGCAAGTGTAAAAATCGAAAGGGGTGTCGAAGAATTCTTTGGCCCTTACGATGCAAACCTGAAGCTGCTGGAACAATGTCTGCAAGTTTCGGCGAATTTGAAGGATGGGACCCTGGAATTCGAGGGCGGGGAACTTAACGTAGCCCGTGCGCAGCGGCTGGTCGAGGAATATGTGGAGTTGGTGGAGAACGGCGTTCGCTTTGATAGCTCCGAACTTCAGGCATTTCTCAGAATCCTTGCCCAGGACCCCACGGTTACCCTGAAAGGGTTGGCGGAAGCAGGGCGGCCGCGGACTTTCGGGAAGAAGACCATCACTCCCAAAAGCCTGAACCAGCGGCTTTATGTGGACGCGATTAAGCGGCATGACATGGTCTTTGGCATCGGTCCGTCGGGTACGGGCAAGACGTATCTTGCTGTTGCTATGGCTGTGGACGCACTGCTGTCCAGAGAGGTGACGCGCATCATTTTGGCCCGGCCGGCGGTTGAAGCAGGCGAGCGGCTGGGTTTTCTTCCAGGAACATTGCAGGAAAAGGTTGATCCTTACCTGCGCCCTCTTTACGACGCGCTTTATGACGTGCTCGATCCCGAACGCACTGAGCGGCTGATTGAAAAAGGCACTATTGAAATCGCGCCGATCGCTTTTATGCGCGGCCGGACGCTCAACGACGCTTTTGTGATCCTCGACGAGGCCCAGAACACCACCAGTGAGCAGATGAAGATGTTCCTTACGCGGCTGGGCTTTAATTCGAAGGCTGTGATAACTGGCGACGTGACGCAGGTTGACCTGCCGGAGGGCCGGCGGTCGGGCCTGATGGAAGCGGTGGACGTTGTGAGCCATGTGACCGGCATCAGCTTTGTTTACTTCACCGAGCACGACGTGGTCCGGCATCAGCTTGTGCAGCGCATTATCCGAGCCTATGAGCAGTACGATCAGGCAAGGGCGGCGGCAGAAGGCGTTCGCCGCTGAACCCTGCCGCAAGCTCTACTGGTATCAAGGTAGTGATATATGGTGGACCGGAGGGGTAAAACCCTATGATTATCAATCGCCAGAACCAATATGAACTGGACCTGCCATCATTGCGTGCGTATGAACGCCAGGTTAGAAGCGTCCTTGGCCTGGGTCAGCGCGAATTCAATGTCTGTTTCGTGAGTGACGAAGATATCGCCAGAATGAATTCCGTTTACCGCGGCAAATCGGAGCCGACAGATGTCCTGTCGTTCCCGTGGGAAGGCAATGGTGAAAGCGGCCCTGAAGAAATTGCTTCGGAAGAATTCCAAAACTTCCTTGGGGACATTGTGATTTCCGTCTCTACCGCGGAACGCAATGCCCGCGCCGAAGGCCATCCGGTGGAAGAAGAGATCCGCCTGCTGATTCTGCACGGGGTCCTGCATTTGCTTGGTTACGATCATGAAGCGGACCAAGGGGAAATGAACTCCCTGGAACTCGCCCTGCGCGAGCGGTTGAGTCATCCCGAGGCTCGTCCAGGCGGGCACGAAGCCCGTCCGGCCAGCCGAGCAGGCTGACGCGAAGATGGCCATCATTCTCTGGATCATTGTTCTCGGGCTGCTGGTCGCTGCCAGCGCAGTGTTTTCTTACCTGCGGCTGCTGATGCGGCGGCTGACTCCGGTGGGCGCACGCGCATTGTTCAACACAGACGATCCGCGGCGGATTCGCGCCGATCGCGAGCGTGTGGGTGTTTCCATTTCCGCACTGCATGGCGTCGCGATGGCGTTTTACTCCATCGGCGTAACTACGCTGTTTATTTTCCATCACGCCGGCGCGTTGTGGGAAAGCATGGGTGCTTCGCTCCTCGTCGTCTTCTTTACCATCATGATTTTTGACCAGTTGATTCCGTTCATCATGGTTGTCCGTCATGACGAGCCTGAAATCATCCTGCGGCAGTGGCTGCCGATGCTGCGGCTGGCAGTGTATCTGGCTTTGCCCGTCACTTTCCCCATTCTGATTTCCACAACCATTGGCCGATTGCTGGAATCTCCGGAAGAAGAAACTGAGCCGCCCAAGCCCCAAAAAGGACTGAAAGAACTGATTGAAAGCGCTGAGGAAGCCGGGCTGGTCGAAAAGGGCGAGCGGGAACTGCTGCAGTCCGCCGTGCAATTCAGCGGCAAAGTCGTGCGGGAAGTGATGACTCCCCGGCCCGAGATCGCGGCGGTCGAAATTGACATGCCAATTGATGACTTGCGCAGGCTTTTCCGGGAGAAACGCTACACGCGTTACCCGGTTTACACAAAGGTGCTCGACCATATCGAGGGAGTTGTCAGCGTGCGCGACCTGATGGAGCTGTCTCCGGAAGACCAGCAGCACGCGACGCTGCGCACACTGTTGAAACCGGTCCGCTTTGTGCCTGAAACCAAGCCTATCCGAGATTTGCTGAAGGAATTGCAGAAGACGACGATGCAACTCGCCATCGTGATCGACGAGTACGGGACCGTCTCCGGTCTCGTAACCATTGAGGACCTTGTGGAGGAACTCGTGGGCGAGATCCGCGATGAAGTTGAGCCGCACGACCGCGACATCATAAGGGAGTCCGCCCGCACTTATCTGATCGCTGGCCACACGGAACTTGCCCACCTTGCGGGGCAATTGCACGTCGAGATTGACCCCGGAGATTACTCCACCGTCTCGGGGCTTGTTCTCGCGAGACTGGGCCACATGCCCTCAGTCCATGAAAAGGTGCAGGCAAACGGAGTTACCTTTGAAGTTCTTGAAGTCAACCGGCGCACCGTTCTGAAAGTCCGTCTGGTCCTTCCCGAAGCAAATTCTGAACCTCAGGCCACGCATGCAGGGACCCAAACGGCCGTTTAAGTCAGGCTTTGTTGCAGTTGTTGGCAGGCCCAACGCAGGGAAGAGCACGCTTGTAAATGCTCTCGTTGGGGCGAAGGTGTCCATTGTTACTCCGGTGGCCCAGACCACTCGCAACCGCATTCTGGGAATTGTGCACCGACCCGAGGCGCAGGTTATCCTGATGGATACGCCCGGCATCCACCGTCCGCATTCGCGCCTGAATGAGCAGATGATGGCTTTTGTGCGCGAAGCACTCGAGGAGCGCGACCTGACGCTCATGATTGTGGATGCTTCGAAGCCGTTCGGCAAAGGAGACGAATTTGCCGTTCAGTTTGTGGCGGAGCACGCGCCGCGCGCAATCCTGCTGTTGAACAAGATTGACATCGTCCACAAGCCTAAACTGCTGCCCCTGATCGACCGTTACTCGAAGCTCCATGACTTTGAAGAGATCTTCCCGATTTCCGCCCTGAAAGGGATGCACTTGGACGAAGTGCTTGATGCAGTGATCGCACGGCTGCCGGAAGGTCCTGCGTATTTTCCGCCGGACGTTTACACCGACCAGCCGGAGCGCTTCCTTGCGGGCGAAATTATCCGTGAATTCGTGATCCGCAATACTCATCAGGAGCTTCCCCACGTGAGCGCGGTGATCATCGATCGTTTCGAAGAGTCGGAAGCGCTCACGCGCATCCACGCCACCATTCTGGTGGAAAAGGAATCGCAGAAGCCCATCGTGATCGGCGCAGGCGGAAACCGCATCAAGCAGATCGGCACTGAGGCAAGGCAGGAACTGGAAAAAATCTTCCCTCCAAAAGTTTTCCTTCAACTCTTTGTGCGCGTGGAACCAAACTGGCGGGAATCAAGCTCGCTGGTGGCCTCGCTCGATTACCGCACTGAAAGCTGAGACGCGGAGGAAATTCTTAGTGAGGCTAATCGCCGGTGTTGATTCCGAGGGCTTTCATTTTCCGGTAAAGATGGCTGCGTTCGAGGCCGAGAACTTCCGCGGTGCGGCTGACGTTGCCCTGGTTTTCATTGAGTTTGCGGAGGATGTAATCGCGCTCGTAAGCGGCGCGTGCTTCGTGCAAGGTTGAAAACCCGCCTGCCGTTCCGCGCGCGTGTGATGAATTTCCGCGGTGGTTTACAAGGGTTTGCGGCAGGTGGCGGCGCTCGATGCGATCGCCCGAAACCATGATGACCATGCGCTCCACCAGGTTTCTGAGTTCCCGCACGTTGCCCGGCCAGCGGTAGCGGAGAAGCACGTCCATGGCCGGCTCGGAGAAGTGTTTCCGCCTTCGGCCGTACGCTGCGGCGAACGTTTCCAGGAAATAATCCAGCAGTTCGGGGATGTCTTCGGCGTGTTCACGCAGCGGTGGGACGTAGAAGGGAATGACGTTGAGCCGAAAGAAGAGGTCTTCGCGGAAATTCCCTTTTTGAATTTCTTCTTCGAGATTTTTGTTGGTGGCGGCCACGACGCGGACGTCCACAGCCAGTTCTTTCTTGGACCCAAGCGGCGAAAACCGCTGCTGTTCGATGACTCGAAGCACTTTTGATTGCGTGCGCAGGCTCATATCGCCGATTTCGTCAAGAAAGAGGGTCCCGCCATCGGCCTGCTCGAATTTCCCCACCTTGTCTTCGACCGCGCCGGTGAAGGAACCTTTGACATGACCGAATAATTCGCTTTCGATCAACTCTTCCGGAATGGCGGCACAATTGACTTCCACAAAAGGATTGTCACATCGCTGGCTCAGGCGATGCAGAGTGTGCGCCACCAGTTCTTTTCCCGTGCCGCTTTCTCCGTAAATCAGCACACGGCCGTTGGTGGGAGCAGCCAGAGCAAGCTGCTGCCGCAGGGCCTTCATGGGCACGCTGTTGCCGATAATGCGATAGTCGCTTTCAAGCCTGTCGCGCAATCGGCGGTTCTGTTCGGCGAGCGCCAGTTCCTCTGTGGCGTGCTTTAACGTCAGCAGCGTCTTTTCAATCGAAAGCGGTTTTTCGATGAAATCGAAGGCACCCTGCTTTGTTGCGCGGACAGCGGTTTCGATGGTCCCATGTCCGGAAATCATTACGACTACTGGGGGATTTTCGCACTCACGTATTTTGGCAAGGGTCTCAAGCCCGTCAATACCCGGCAGCCAGATGTCAAGCAGAACGACGTCCGCCTTTTCCTTGACGAGAAAATCCAGACACTCCTCACCGCTGGCGACAGCGGATACGCGATAGCCCTCGTCCTGCAAGACATCCGTCAGCGATTGCCGGATGCCTTCTTCGTCGTCAACAATCAGGACCGTGAAGTTCTTCAAATCCTGCTCCCATCGGGTGGCTCACGCTCAGCAAGCTCCTGGCATCCGTTCACGGAGAAACAGGTTCCTGCTTTCTTAAGCTTCCCGTGCTGGATGCGCCGCCGTTGCCGGCATATGCTCGACAGGGAGTTCGATGATGAATTTAGTCCCTGTCGGATGATTTTCTTCCACACGGATCGTCCCACTGTGCTCCGAAATAATGCGATTGACAATGGCCAGGCCGAGTCCCGTGCCGCGGTGTTTGGTCGAGAAGAACGGCAGAAACAGGCGCTCTTTGGCTTCTGCGGGGATGCCCGGCCCGCTGTCTGCAACCATCAGGATTACTGTATCGCGCTCCGGATCAACTTGAGTGCGCACCCAGATTTCCTTTGCTGGAGATTGCTCCAGCGCTTCCGCGGCGTTGTCGATCAGGTTCACCAACACGCGCTTTATCTGGTCCGGATCGGCGTGAATGGCCGGCAGGTTGCCGGCAAGTTCGCAGCGGACGGCGATGCCGTCCAACCGCCCGTCGAAGACCCGAAGCGCTTTGCTCACGATATCATTCAGGTCGGCAAACACGGGCCGCGAAGCGGGAAAGCGGGCAAAGTGCGAAAATTCGTCCACCAAAGTTTTCAGCGTAGTCACCTCGCGTCCGATCAGTGCGGCGCTTTCTTCCACGGCCGTCACCAGATCACTGGGGACGGTGCGGCGGTCGGCACGGCCGATCCATCGGCGGATGCGCTCCGCGGAGAGTTGAATGGGGGTCAGCGGGTTCTTGATTTCGTGGGCGATCCGCTGTGCCACTTCCTGCCAGGCCAGGGCTTTTTGTGCTCGAAGGAGTTCGGTGAGGTCTTCGATGACCAGCAAGGACCCGACGGCCCCATGGCGGGCGCGAATTGACGAGAGTGTAAGCGCAGCAAAGGCACGCCGATTGCCGAGGCCGATTTCCATCTGGCGCGTCACGACGCCCTGCCGCAGGGCACGGCGAAACAGACGCGTCACTTCGCGGGCCTCCTCCGGCGCGAAAAGATCGCCAAGCCGCTCTGCTTTGCGGATGATTTCCTGGCCGAACATACGTTCGGCCGTCGAGTTGGCCCTGACGATTCGGCCCTGCGGATCAAAGGAGACCACGCCGGTCGGGATGTTTTCAAGAATGGCTTCCATGATGTTGCCGCGGTTTTCGAGTTCGCGGTTAGCCTTCTGGATTTCCTGTGCGGCGCGCTCGAGGGCCAGCCGGTTCTCCTTCAACTGTCGCGTCATGGCGTTGAATGATTGGATCAGACTGCCCAATTCATCGTCACCTCGCGCGGTTATGCGGTAGTCAAGATTGCCTTTGGAGACCTCATGGGTTGCATTGGCGAGCGCCTGAATAGGCACCGTCACCTGCTTGGAAAAGAAAATCGCAAACCAGGAAGCCACGAAGAGAATCAGCACGGTCAGCAGCGATAGCGACAGAAGATAGACGCGTCGAACGGCCTTCCGTTGCCGGCTGAGCTGGTCGTACTTGGCCGCTTCATTCTGGATCTGTGCGGCGATGTGAGCGATGTTGAGCGGGAGGCGGGTCATCGTCACCACGGCCCCCGAAGTTCCTCCCGCTGCATAATTCAGCGGACGGACGGAGATATAAAGGTCCTCATCGTTGGACCTCTTGCGGATGGAAACGCCATCAGCGGGCAGGTTCCTGAAACTGTGATCCGGCAGGTATTCGCGGATTTCCGAACTGCTCAACAGGACTTCGCCGGCCGCCGCCAGCAGAGTGCCATTTGGGTCAAAAAACATCGCAGATTCGGAAGTTAAATCGGAGACTTCGCGCTGAAGTATGCGCTCGATCCTTGCGCGGTTACCCAGCGCCGCCGCTTCGGCAAGCCGCGGATTCGTCGTGAGATGAAGGGCCAGATGGCGTGAACGGTTCTCCGCCTGAATCGCAAGCTGGCGAACGACTTCCGTAGCGTCGGAGCGCACAACATCGAAGGGTATTCCAAACCACTTATCAATGCTACGGTTCAGCAGGCCGTAGGAAAACGCGAACAGGAAACACACCGGAACCAGCGTCAGGGCCAGAAACGCCACGACCATTTTGGTCTTGAACCGTGAGCCCAGTTTGTTGCTTCGCCTTTCGACATAGAGCTTTAAAAGATTTCGGGCAAGGATCAGGGCAAAGATGACAAAGGCCAGGAAAATGAGCGTCGAGACCACCACCAGCAGGATGGTCTGGGAAGCGTTCTTCGGATGAATAAAAGAAAGGTTTAGTGAAGCCTCGCTCCAGCCGATAAATAAAAGGATAGGGACCACAATGAGCAGGAAGATCAGAAACGCCCGCCGGGGAGATTGCGGATTGTCATTCGGCGTCATGCGCTTTTATTCCGTCCTCCCTTCGTGCATATGTGTGGAACCTGTTGCCAACCGTCGGATCTTCAGCGCGCCATTGGGGCTTTCTGTTGCTGCGCACTTGCAAAAACGGCTCAAGCGGGCAACCGAGACATTCGGGCCGTTTCCGTTTGCAATGCCGCTTTCCGACTTCGACCAGCAATGCATGAAACTCATTAAAAACCTTATCATCCGCAGGCAGGTGCTGGTGCAGAAAGCGCTGCGCTGCGGCGTAGCCGTCCTTTTCAGATATCATGCCATGCCGCGCAAGGACACGCCGCGTATAGGCATCGGCCACAAAGAACGGCACCCTGCCAGCGTAAAGCAGAATAGCGTCCGCTGTTTCAGGGCCAAGTCCTCGAAGGGCCAGCAGTTGCGCTCTTGCCGTTTCAGGCGGTTGAGCGAAAAGCGAATCGAGGGATCCCTGATGCATAGCATCAAGCCACTCGACGAATGTCCGAATGGTGCGGGCTTTCTGCCGGAAGTACCCTGCCGGTCGAACGCAATGCTCAATCTCCTGGATGGTCGCCTGCCGCAATCGGGGCCATCGCAGCAGACCAGCTTCTCTCAGACGCACCACGGCCCGGGCAGCATTCTGCCACGTTGTGTTCTGGGTAAGGATTGCGCCGAGGATGACCTCCAGGCGAGTGCGTGCCGGCCACCAACCCTGGGGGCCGAATTGCCGAAGGAGCACTTCGTAGTACGTTACCAGCACTTCACCCGGCTCAACTCCAAGCGGCTGAGCCGTGCGTTGCATAGCCTTGAACTTAATACGGCCATAACGGGAAAGTCAAGTTCAGCCGCAGATTTCCGATAAAGATTAGCGTCCTCCCAGAATCGGAGGCAAAGCCGTTTCCAGGCGAACGGGCGAATTCTCGCAAGGTTGCACAGGCCAGCCGACGAGGCTGTATGGGTCCAAGTCATGGGCCGGCAGAGTGAAGCCAAAGGCCCTTATAAATCAATGCGGTCGCAAAGTTTATGGTAATGGGAACGGAACACACGACGGATGCCACCGAGAGCATTCGCGGCTACGGGATGTCGGGGAAGCTGGGCGAACTGCTGATTAAAGAAAACTTAATTACTCCGGCCCAGCTTCAGCAAGCCCTCGAATATCAGCGGAAGTTTGGCGGCCGGCTGGGCAGCAGCATCGTAAAGCTCGGCTTGCTGACCGGTGACCAGATCACGGCGGTACTTTCCCGCCAGTACGGCATTCCATCGATCAATCTTGAGTACTTTGAGGCTGACCCGAATGTTATCCGCCTGATTCCGATGGAGACAGCGCTGAAATACCAGGTGCTGCCGCTCAGCCGCGTAGGCTCGTCGCTGACGCTGGCCATGGTGGACCCGGCCAACGTGTACGCCATGGACGATATCAAGTTCATGACAGGGTTCAACATTGAGCCGGTGGTGGCTTCCGAGGCTTCCATCATGGAGGCCATCAAGAAGCACTACGGCTCGATTGAGGAGCAGGAACGCAAGAAAGAGATCGAAGATCTGGTCAGCTTTATCGATGACGGACAGACCGAAAGCGTGGAAGTGGAAGCGGAAGACGAGTCCACGCTGAACCTGGCCGCCCTTGAAAAGGCCGCGGAAGAAGCACCTGTCGTCAAACTGGTCAACTACATCCTGACGGATGCGGTGGAGCGCGGTGCAAGCGACATCCACCTGGAGCCCTATGAGAAGGAATATCGTGTCCGCTACCGGATCGACGGTGTTCTGCAGAACATCATGCAGCCGCCCATCAAGCTTCGGGATGCCATCATCAGCCGCATCAAGATCATGGCGAAGCTCGATATTGCCGAGAAGCGTCTTCCGCAGGACGGCCGCATCATGGTCCGCATGATGCACAACAATCGGAAGAAGCAGTTGGACTTCCGCGTTTCTGTGCTGCCCACTCTGCACGGCGAAAAGATCGTCATGCGCCTGCTCGATAAGGAGAGCCTTCGGCTGGATATGACGAACCTCGGCTTTGAGCCGGAATCGCTCGAAAAGTTCCAGCGAGCCATCTTCAAACCGTATGGAATGGTGCTCGTGACCGGCCCGACCGGCAGCGGCAAGACCAATACGCTCTATTCTTCCATTGCGCAGCTCAACAAGCCCGACATTAACATCATGACCGCCGAAGACCCGGTCGAGTTCCAGTTGCCTGGGATAAACCAGGTGCAGATGAAGGAACAGATCGGGCTGAATTTTGCCGCGGCGCTGCGTTCGTTCCTGCGCCAGGACCCGAACATCATCATGGTCGGTGAAATTCGCGACTTCGAAACGGCTGAGATCGCAATTAAAGCCGCGCTCACGGGCCATCTGGTTCTTTCAACGCTGCACACCAACGACGCGCCCTCTACCATCTCCCGGCTGATGAATATGGGCATCGAGCCGTTTCTTGTAGCCACGTCCGTCCACCTGATCTGTGCACAGCGGCTCGTTCGCCGCGTTTGCCAGAACTGCAAAGTCGAGGACAAGGTGCGTCCGCAGACGCTTGTGGATGCTGGATTCATGCCGGGAGAAGCGAAGTCGCTCAAAGTGTATCGTGGCGAGGGCTGCGCCGCCTGCAACAACCGTGGCTACAAGGGTCGTGTGGGCCTTTACGAGGTCCTTGAGGTGACGGATGAGTTGCGTGAATTGATCCTTGTGGGCGCTTCTGCTCTTGAACTGCGGAAGAAGGCCATCGAGCAGGGAATGATCACGCTGCGCCGAAGCGGCCTGCTGAAAGTCGCCCAGGGAATTACCACCCTCGAAGAAGTGATTCGTGAAACTGTGCTCTGAATCCTGGCGCGTCCTGGGTTTCCCGCAGGACGGCGCCAATATGGGAGGCTGAATAACGATGGCAATACCACCGCTCAGCGACCTGCTCCGGCTGATGGTGAATTCCGGAGGGTCCGATCTTCACATCACGACAAACTCGCCGCCGCGCATCCGCATCCACGGCGAGCTGAAGCCCTGTGAAGATCTGCCTGCGCTCGGCCCTGCTGATACCAAGCAACTCTGTTACAGCATTCTGACCGACGCGCAGAAACTCCGCTTTGAAGAGAACCTGGAGCTCGACTTTTCCTTCGGCATCAAGAACCTTGCCCGCTTCCGGGGCAATCTGTTTCACCAGCGCGGCGCTGTGGCGGGTGTGTTCCGCGTGATACCGTTTGAAATCAAAACATTTGAGCAATTGGGGCTGCCGCCTGTTCTGCGCACGCTGTGTGAAAAGCCAAGGGGCCTGATCCTTGTGACCGGCCCGACCGGCAGTGGAAAATCCACCACCCTTGCCACCATGCTCGACCTGATCAATTCCACCCGGCATGAGCACATGATCACTATCGAGGACCCGATCGAGTTCATTCATCCGCACAAGAAGTGCCTGGTGAACCAGCGCGAGGTGAATTCAGACACGCATTCTTTCGCCAGTTCGCTGCGTGCTGCCCTGCGCGAGGACCCGGACATCGTGCTGATCGGCGAAATGCGCGACCTGGAGACCATCGAATCGGCGCTGCGCATCGCTGAAACCGGCCACCTGACATTCGGCACGCTTCACACCAACTCAGCCGCTTCCACCATCAACCGCATCATTGATGTTTTTCCTGCGCATCAGCAGGCGCAGATCCGTGCACAGCTTTCGATGGTGCTGGAAGGCATTCTCTGCCAGTCCCTGCTGCCGCGTAAGGATGGAAAAGGGCGTGTGATGGCGATGGAAATACTGATTCCAAATTCGGCCATCCGCAACCTCATTCGCGAGGACAAAATCCATCAAATCTATTCTGCAATGCAGACCGGCCAGGAGCGTTACGGCATGCAGACATTCAACCAGTCTCTCTGTTCGCTTTACCAGAGAGGGCTGATCGACCTTGAAACCGCCCTCGGCAGGTCAAGCAACAAGGATGAATTGCAGGACATGATCAACCGCGGCGCTCCGGCCGGGCCGTCTCGCGCTGCCGGTCCGGTCGTTTCCGTGCGACGTTGATACCGGGCCGAAGCGGACGCGCGGATTTGCCGCCGAATCGGTGTGGCAAACCGTACGGTGAGATTGGAGGTGGGAAAGCGATGTCGCAATTCGAATTTCGAGGAACCTCACGGACCGGACAGACGATCACCGGCGTGCGCACCGCTCCCAGCCGTGCAGCGCTCGATTCCGCGTTGCGCCGGGAAGCCATCACACCGCTCAAGATCGTGGAGAAGGGCCGTGAAATCGCCATCCCCAGGTTTAAATGGAAGGACAAGGTCAAATCCAAAGAGCTGGCTGTCTTTACCCGCCAGTTTTCCGTGATGATCGATGCCGGCCTTCCGCTGGTGCAGTGCCTGGAAATTCTTTCGTCGCAGCAGGAGAACAAAGCCTTCGCACGGATACTCGCCAGCGTCCGCACAACGGTCGAGGAAGGCTCGACGCTCGCCGACGCTTTGCGGCCGCATTCCGCGGCCTTCGACGATCTTTACACCAACATGGTGGAAGCGGGAGAAAGCGGCGGAATCCTGGACACCATTCTCCAGCGCCTTTCGACCTATATCGAGAAGGCTGTCAAGCTGAAGCGCTCGGTCCAGTCTGCCATGATTTATCCCGTGGCCGTCGTTGTAATTGCAGCGGGCGTTGTCACCCTGCTGTTGTGGAAAGTGGTTCCGATCTTCACCACGCTTTTTGCGGGTCTTGGCGTGGCGTTGCCGCTTCCCACGCGGATCGTCATTGCTCTCAGCCACTTCGTCGCGAGTTTCGGGCCTGTCATCTTGATACTGCTGATCCTGCTGGGCATGGGAGTCAGGTGGTACTACCGCACTCCGCCGGGAAGAATGATGATCGACTCGCTCATCCTGAAGGTCCCCGTTCTTGGGCCCGTGATGCGCAAAATCGCCGTTGCCCGCTTCTCACGGACGCTTGGCACTCTGATCACGAGCGGCGTGCCCATGCTCGAAGCGATGGACATCACCTCGCGAACCTCGGGCAACGCCGTCGTTGAAAAGGCGATCTCCCAGGTGCGCAGGGCCGTTGAGTCCGGTCGGACTATCGTGGATCCGCTGCGCGAAACCGGCGTTTTCCCAAACATGGTCGTGCAGATGATCGGCGTTGGGGAACAGACCGGCGCGCTCGATTCCATGCTGCAAAAAGTGGCCGACTTTTATGAAGACGAAGTGGATGCCGCCGTGGCCGACCTCCTGACCGCCCTCGAGCCTCTGATCATTCTTTTCCTGGGCGTTGTCGTGGGCGGAGTGGTGATTTCGATGTATATGCCTTTGTTCTCGCTGATCGGCAAGCTGGCGGGATGACCGGAAGAAATAACACAGGGCGGCTCACGGGCCGTTGCGCCTGAGCACGCCTTCGGGGCGGAACAGAGAGCAGCCGGAGGTTGACCTTCAGTGCAGCGAGAGTTGTTGTCGAGGAAGGACGCAATCTCTATAATGCTTTTTAGTCCCCCTATGAGATTCACGGGCGAACTCCAAAGCTGGCTCCCCTGGGTCATTAAGATCAGGTTTGCCATCATCACCTTTGTATTCGCCATTGACTACGCTATTGAACAGATTTCACCCAGCCCCGGCGGTACGCACGCCATCGAATACCTGGGTGCCTTCGTTATCCTCTGGTACATCCTCAATCTCTTCTTTTTGATCTACAACCAGATCAGCCTGGACTATTCGTTGCAGGCCCATCTTCAGTTGTTCGCGGACATTTTTATCATCACAGCCATTGTTCACGTGACGGGCGACCTGGAGAGCAACTATTTTTCTCTCTACCTGGTTGCCATCATTCTGGCCAGCATTCTGCTTCCAAGATCGCGCGTCTTTGCCTTGGCGGGCGTCAGCTTTATCCTGATGGGAGGATTGCTCGAACTGGCGCATTTGCCCGCGCTCTATCCCGGTTTTGTTGCTCGTCATCCCTGGACTGCCGCTCTGGTAACTTCATCGACCGCCCCCGTTGACTTGGGCAGCCTGCAAGTCAAGATCCTGGCCAGTTTGTTCGGGTTCTTTGCCGTTGCTTATCTTGCGGGGTTTCTTGCAGAAACGCTGCGAAAGACAGGCGCCGAACTCCGTGACAAGCGCGGGCAGGTCGCCAGCCTTCAGGCGATCAACGAGAACGTCATCCGCAGCATGCGCGACGGCCTGATCACAACGGACCTCGACGGCATGGTGATGGAACTTAATCCCGCCGGAGAGCAGATTCTTGGCCGCAGCAGGGATTCACTGATCGGCGAGCCTATTGACAAGGTGCTGGAGGACCTGGGGCCGGCTTCGAGAAAATTCCGTGATGTGGTGTCCGCGCACGGCCGACGGGAGATTGAATATCAGCATCCGGCCGGCGGCCAGCACGTACTGGGAATATCCGTCTCGCACCTGGTTGTTCCCGAGAGCGGTACGGCGGGTTACATCTACAGCGTTCAGGACCTCACGCTCCAGAAGCGGCTCGAAGCACAATTCCGCATGCGCGATCGCATGGCAACGCTGGGCCGCCTGGCCGCGGGCATCGCGCACGAAATCAGAAATCCGCTGGCGTCGATTTCAGGTTCGGCCAAAATGCTTCAGACCATGGGAGAAATCGATGAAGACCAGCGGAAGCTGATCGCCATTGTCAGCCGCGAATCGGAGCGGCTGAACAAACTGGTATCGGATTTCCTGCTTTACTCGCGCGAACAGAGATTTGAATTCAGAGAGGTGGATGTGCTGGTGCTGATTGAAGAAACGCTTCTGCTGCTCCAGCACCGTCCTGATTTTCCGTCGGGCGTGCGGATTGAACGAAGGCTGCCGAGGCATCCTGTCACGATCATGGCGGATGCTGACAAGCTCCGCCAGGTCTTCTGGAACATCTGTGACAATGCGCTGAAGGCTATGGAGGATTCCGGCGTGCTCACGGTGGAAGTTCGCGACGGGCGCAGCAGTTCGGCGCAGATTATTTTCCGCGACACCGGCGTCGGCATGGGGCCTGAGCAACTCGACAAGCTCTTTGAGCCGTTCCAGCCCGCTTTCGCGCATGGAACGGGACTCGGCCTCGCCATCGTTTACCAGATCGTGCAGGGCCACGGCGGGCATATTCATGTTGAATCGTCTCCCGGGCAAGGCGCGGCATTTACCATCGAACTCCCCCGGACGCAGCGTGCGGAGAAAACCGAAGATACAGAAATCCATGTGGGCCGCCTCAGTTGAATCGCGATTCGATCCATCCGTGGCATTATTGATGTTGCTTTTCGAGCGTTCCGGCCGGACGCCCCAGCCGGTCCCTTGTGAGGACCGCGGCCCGAATTCAGGAAGAAGGGCATGGCAAGACTCCTGATCGTTGACGACGAGAAATCCATCTGCCAGCTTCTGGAGATTACTTTCCGGAAAGCGGGCCACATTGTCGAGACCGCCACAAGCGGCCAGCTTGCAAAAAAGAAGATCGAGTCGCAGGTCTATGATGTCATCATTGCGGACATCCGCATGCCCGACTTGACGGGAATCGACCTGCTGCATCACGCGCGCGAGACGCGCAACCCGGCGGCTTTCATTCTGATCACGGCAGTGCCATCCATGCCCACTGCCATCCAGGCGTTGAACCTGGGGGCATATCGTTACGTCATCAAGACCGACAAGCTGGTGGAAGAGATCATGCTGGTGGTCGATCGCGCGCTTGAAGACGTGGCAATGCGCGAAGAAAACGCCAGGCTCCGGCGCGAGATGCTGCGCGTTTTCGCGCAGGAGAACATCGTCGGCCGCAGCGAGAAAATCGCACGCATCCTCGAGATGGTCCGCAGCGTTGCTCCCACCAACAGCACGGTGCTGATCACGGGCGAGAGCGGAACAGGCAAGGAACTCGTGGCGCGCGCCATCCATGAAGCCAGCCAGCGCCGCAACAAGCCCTTTGTTTCGATCAACTGCGGGGCATTCCCTGAAACGCTGCTCGAAAGCGAGTTGTTCGGTTATCTCAAGGGCGCTTTTACAGGGGCCGACAGCAACAGGAAGGGAATTATCGAATCGGCGAACGGCGGCACTCTGTTTCTTGATGAAATCGGCGAGACAAGCCTCAGCATGCAGGTGAAGCTGCTTCGCGTGCTTCAGGAAAGGATGGTGCGGCCGCTTGGTGGAACGCAGGATGTTCCGGTGGACGTGCGGGTGATCGCTTCGACGAACCGCGATTTGAAGGCGATGGTAGCGGAGGGTCGCTTCCGCGAAGACTTGTATTATCGTGTGAGCGTTATTCCCATTCACGTGCCGCCGCTGCGCGAGCGCAAAGAGGACATCGAACCTCTGGCGCGGCATTTCCTGAAGAAGTATTCGCTCGAAATGGGGAAGCCGGCCAGAGATTTCCATCCGGCGGTGCTCTCTACGCTGGTCAGTTACCACTGGCCGGGAAATGTTCGCGAACTGGAAAATGCCGTCCAGCACGCTGTGGCGGTCAGCGACGGGCGCGACGGGCAGATTGTCCTGGAACATCTTCCGGGTGCCCTGCAAGGGAGCAGACGGTCTGAAGAAAAGCCGGTCGCCATACCGAAGGAAGGCGTGGATTTTGAAACGCAGATCGCGGAGGTCGAGAAGAGTTATCTCCAGGAAGCACTCCGCATGGCCGGAGGAGTGCGGAGCCGCGCGGCGGAACTGCTTCACATGTCCTACCGTTCGTTTCGCCACTACGCCAAGAAGCACGGCCTTTGACCGCCGCTGGAAAATGTCAAATGATCGGCTCCGCCTTCGAAAAACCGTTGGAAAGGCTCCGCGAAAACGGCCGCCGCCCCTCGCTGTTCGCAGCGTCCGGATGGCTCCTGATCACCCTGGTATTGCTGGCCACTTTCCTTGCATACGCGGGAACGCTACGGTTCCAATTCGTTTACGACGACCGCGGCCAGATTCTGGCAAATGTCGAGGTCCATGCCTGGCGTTATCTTCCTCACTACTTTGTTGAGCGGGTGTGGAGCTTCGCTTACCCCAACATTCCTGGCAATTATTACCGGCCGATCTTTTTGCTTTTCCTCCTGATCAACTACAAAATCTTCGGCCCTTATGCTGCCGGGTGGCACCTTGTGACCGTGGCGGCGCACGTGGGCGTGACGTACCTGGTTTATCTCATGGTGCGGCGGCTGACGTGCGATCCGGTAACGGCACTGATCGCCGCTGTGGTTTTCGGAGTTGATCCGGTCCACATCGAGTCCGTGGCGTGGATTTCGGGCGTCACTGATCCGCTTTTCGCGCTCTTCCTGATGCCGTCGTTCTTGTGCTATCTGAACTGGCGCGAGGGGAAGCCACATCGCAGAGGCTGGCTGGCAGGGTCGCTTGCGCTCTATGCCTTCGCGATGCTTTCAAAAGAAACGGCGCTGGTCCTGCCTATCATCATTTTTGCCTATGAGTGGATCTGGAGTGACGCGCCTGAGAATGCTCCGTGGGTGCAACGGGTCCTCGCGCGGCTTCGCGGAGGGTTAATTGCAGTTGCGCCATTCGTCACTCTTTCCCTTGCATATCTGGCGGTACGCTGGCAGGTGCTCAAAGGACTTGGGCACGTGATAACGCCGCTCTCGATATCGACGATAATTCTCACCTGGCCGGGTCTTCTTCTTTTTTACTTCCGCCATCTTGTCTGGCCGTTCAATCTCAGCGTCTTTTACGACCAGCCGTACGTGCGGACGCCGGGTCTGCTTTCGTTCTTCCTGCCGCTTGCGGGGCTTCTTGCGCTGACGTTTCTTGGCTGGCTCCTCGTCCGCCGGCTTGGAAAGAAATCGCTTTTGGACCAGCGCGTGGCAGTCTTCGCCTGTGCATGGATTTTGGTCCCGTTCATTCCGCTGCTGGACCTCTCGGTCCTGCCCGTCGGAGAGATTGCACACGATCGCTACCTCTACCTGCCCTCGATCGGGTTTTCAATTCTGCTGGCTATGGCTCTGCGCCGGATTCGGTTCGGCAGGAAGAAACTGTTCGGTGCGCCGGCCTTGCAGGTAACGGTTGTAACTGCGCTTGTACTGACGCTCGGCGTCGCCACTGCCGTCGAAGACCGATACTGGGCAAATGACGTCGCGCTCTACACACGCGGCGTCGAGCGCACACCGCACAACAAACTGGCACGGACCAATCTTGGCAACGCGCTCGGCGAGCAGGGACGTTATCCGGAGGCGATCCAATTCTATCGTCAGGTCCTCGAACAGGACCCGCATTTCTGGCTGGCCGTTTATAACATGGGCTACACGTTCTACCGCATGGGAAACCTTCCTGAGGCTGAGAGATACTTCGAGCGCGCCATCGCCATCAGCGGCGTGGACAGTGACGAGTATTTTTATCTCGGACTAACCTGGATGAAGATGGGCCGCTTGAATGACGCTGAGGACGCCGTGCGTCATGCGCTCCAAATACAGCCGGGCGGACTGGCCTATCACTTCGCACTGGGAATGATCCTGAAACTTAAGGGGGATATTCCGGGCGCGCTGGCGGAATTCAACAAGGAGTTGAAGAACTTTCCCGGCGAGACCGGAGCCGAACAGCAAATCGAAGCCATCAGGACGCAGTTGGCGCGGACGAGCGCGAAATGACATCCCAGCGGGAAATTGATTGCTCCGTATCTGGTGCACGATGCGGGATAGAATATAGAACTGTCTCGGGGACCATTGCAAAAAATACGAGCCCCTGCTTGGGCTTCTTCTTCCGGAGAAGCGTTGCAGTGACAAAAATTGTCATGTCATTTCGACAAAAACCGGCAACATAGCCTTTTAGGCGCCGGCCATCCTGCTCTGCCGGCCCGGCTGTTTTTGGAATTCGCTGTGTTTTCAAGGGATAAGAGCATTGTAAAGAATTACTTAGCTCGAGCGATGTGGAACCTGAGATGCTTAACCAACGGTGTCTTTGTCAGCTTGGAGGTATCAGGAAGACTGGAAGACAATAAGGAGGATTGAATGCGAAGAGACTCAAAAGGGTTCTCGCTGATCGAACTGCTGATTGTCGTGGCGATCATTCTGATTATCGCTGCGATCGCAATTCCGAACCTGATGCGGTCGAGGATTGCAGCCAACCAGGCGTCTGCGGTTGGTTCCCTGAGGACCTATAACACGGCCGAGGTCACCTACGCTTCGACGTACAACACCGGATACAGTGCAACCTTGGGTTACCTTGGGCCGCCGGCCGCTGGCGCCATGCCGACAGCCACGGCCGCCGGTCTTGTGGACAGCGTGCTCTCCGGTGGTTCTGCAACGGCCATGGGCGCGGTGAAAAGCGGCTACAGCTTCACATACTCGCCCGGGCCCGTCGTGGGCGGCCGCATCGACACGTACCAGTTCTGGGCTGATCCGGTGACCCGTGGGACGACAGGAACTAACTCCTACTACACGGACCAGTCCGGGGTCATCCGCCAGAACTCGAACAATACTCAGGCCAGTTCTGCGGACTCCCCGCTCGCCGGCTGATCTGTTCACCTGCCCTTGTGCTATTGTGCGCCGGAAACTTCCCGGGGGAACCGAACGGTTCCCCCGTTTTTTGCAATGGCCCAAATGCCGGAGGATGATTTGCGTTTGTATTGCCCTTAATCCGTTCCAGATTCGATCGATAAACGAATGAAGTTTTCCCGCACGTGGACACAACCGGGTTTCCATTCAACAGGCGTGCAGGAGGTCGCCATCCAGACGGCAAGTCAGCCTGACGTCATCCTGATTGCCGCCCTGATCCTGTGTGCTGTGCTTCCTTACATCAACACGCTTCTGAACGGTTTCGTTTATGACGACAACCGCCAAGTCCTCGACAATCCTTATGTGCAGAATTTCCATTTCCTGCCGCAGATTTTCGGAACGACGGTATGGTCGTTTGTGGGAATGCAGGGTGTCTCGAACTATTATCGGCCCATGATGACCCTCGGCTACGCGGTGTGCTACCACCTGTTTGGGCCGCTGGCTTACGGGTTTCATCTCGTGAACGTCTGCCTGCACGTGGGCGTCGTCCTGCTGATATTCGTTGTGGCTCGAAGGCTGTTTGAGGACCGCGCGATTGCCTTCATCGCAGCGTGCCTCTTCGCTATTCATCCCATCCATACCGAGGCCGTGGCCTGGGTGGCGGCGGTGACGGACCTTGAAGTCACGTTCTTCTATCTGCTGACTTTCTGGCTGTTTCTCAACATGGCGCGGCCGCGTGGTGAAATTTCGCCCAGGGTGAAGCTGGCGGGGGTGGCGAGTTTTGCCCTGACGATTTTTTCCAAGGAGCAGTCGCTGACGTTCCCTCTGCTCGCCACGGTTTACGAACATTTCTACCGCGATGACCGGAGGCAAACAAAATTCTGGCAAAAGGTTCGGCGGTATTACGAGTTCTGGCTGATGGACCTTGCCTACGTACTCTTCCGGATTGTGCATCTCGGAGCGTTTGCGCCGCAGGTGCAACTGTCAAGGATTGGATGGCGTCCGACGCTGTTTTCGGCGATTGCGCTGGTAGGGCAGTACGTTGAAAAAATCTTTTGGCCCGTCCAGCTTTGCGCCTATTACGTCTTCCACAAGGAAACGTCCCTCATGGACCCCCGCGTGGTTGCCGGCCTTGTTGTTCTGTCCGCCTGCGCCGTGCTCTTCGGCTATCTCGCGCGGCGCAACCGCATGGTTTCCTTTGGAATGGTCTGGTTTTTTGTGACGCTCGCTCCGGTGCTGAACATCCGGTATCTCGCCGGAAACGTCTTTGCGGAGCGCTATCTTTATCTGCCTTCTGTGGGTTTCTGCTGGGTTGTGAGTTGGGCAATCGTCAGGCTTTGGAAGTCGCTTGCCGCAAGTCGGCCTGTGTGGCGACGGAGCGTTGCGGCGGCTTTGGTCGTCGTCGCCTTGCTGCTTCTGGTGCGGACGGTCACGCGCAACCGAGATTGGCGCAGCGACGAGACGCTTTACACTGAGACGCTGAAAGCCTCGCCGCGGGCCACGAGCATCCGCGAGAACCTGGGCGTAGTGGCGTGGAACCACGGCAGGATCGATGAAGCCGAAAAGCAGTGGCGAATTGCGCTCAAGCTGAACCCTGATTCACCAATCGCCCTGACTAATCTTGGGCTGGTCTATGCCAAAAGGAAGCAGTACCAGGAGGCGGAGAGATATTTCAGGGAGGCCATGCTGCGCAAGCCGGATTACACCGATCCTCACCTCAATCTGGGAAGCATGGAACTCGACCTTGGGCGGTACGATCAGGCGGAATGGCAGTTGCGCGCGGCGGTGGCTTTGTCGCCTCTTGTGCCGGCTTGCCGCAACAAGCTGGGCAAGTTGTACTTTAAGGAAGGCCGGTTCACCGAAGCTGCGGAGCAATTTTCGCAGTCCGTCCGCGCGTCGCCCAACTTTAAGGGTTATGATGGACTAGGCGACGTTCGCATGAGGCAGAACGATCTGGCCGGCGCCGAACGGGCATACAGGCAGGCGGTGGAAATCAATCCTTTTGACAGTCACGCTCATTTCGGCCTGGCGTGCATCGCCCAGGAAACCGGCCGCAGGGAAGTGGCGCTGGAAGAATATTCGCGCGGTCTCGAAACGGACCCGAACAACCAGGAAGCGAAAAACGCCGTCGAAATTTTAAGGGCGCAGGACGCCTGGGCAGGCAATGGTGCGAAGCAATAAAATTCGGATCGGCCCCGGCCGGATGGCTGTCGCGTGCACGGCCTGGTTTTTGCTGCTGCTTGTCCCGGCGTTTCTGGCCGCCTCACCATCCGCCGCGAACCTTCCGCTTGATCAATTCATCACCAAGGTCCAGCAGAGTTATCAGGGTGTGCAGGCAATCCGCGCGGACTTCACGCAGACGTACGACTCCGCCGGGGGCAATCGCGTTGAGTCCGGCACCGTTGTCTTTGCGCGTGGAGGCCGGATGCGATGGGACTACCGCGAACCGGAGAAGAAGATTTTCCTTTCGAACAACAAGGAAGTTCTGCTCTATCTGCCGGACCAGAACCAACTCAATCGTTCGTCGGTGAAGGAAAGCGAAGATTACCGCGTTCCGTTCCGCCTGCTGCTCTCGCGACTGGACCTGCGGAAGATTTTCTACAAATTTGAGGACGCGGACAACGAGTTCCAGCATCCGCCCGAAGACCGGGTGATCATCGCTTATCCTAAAAACGGCGACAAGGTGGGATACAAGCACGTCGTGATGGAATTCGATCCACAGATGGATATCCGCCGGCTTGTGATCGTTTACAGTGATGACAGCGTGATGAAGTTCAGCTTCAGCAAAATAACTCGTAATCCCAGGCTGTCAGCTTCAATGTTTCATCTGACGCCGCCGCCCGGCACGCAAATCATCAATCAACAGCAGTGATCTCCGGTGAATCGGTTATTTCAGAAGGAAGGCTTTGATCGCTGCGGCGACGCCGTCCTCGTCGTTTGAAAGCGTGACGTGCCACCCGTCGTCTGTGAGTCCCGGGGTGCAATTGCCCATCACCACGGGCAGACCGACCATGCGAAGCATCTCGATGTCGTTGTAGTTGTCCCCGATGGCCATCACTTCGCTCGGGTCGCATCCCATTTGCTTGAGCAGCCAGCGAAGCCCGCTTGCCTTCGAGCATCCGAGGTTCATCACGTCGAGCAGAGAAACGTCTCGCTCAAAGTACTTGGTCCACGTCAGGTGGACGCGTCGGCCGGCGTCAGAGGCGCGCAGCAGGTGCTCGATCGGTTCGAGAAAACCCGGCGAACCTCCAAACATCAGCTGAATGGGATCACTGGGGAGCGCCGAGGGTAGATCGCTGACCTGAAGAAGATATTCGCGGGCCGTCTTCAGGTACCATTTCAGCGGGCCGTCAAGCGAAGCATTGTGCTGCATCATCACCTGGCCGCGCCCGTCCTTATCGAAGATCGCCACTGCGTACGGCCTGTAATCGGCTGCGGCTTCGAGGATGTCAATGGCCGTCTTTCTGGGCAGAAAATTGCGGTGCAGCACTTCACCCGAAAGCGTGCGGACCATCGCGCCGTTGGAGGTGACCATCGTGACAGGGAAGGGAAGAGAATCAACCAGCGGGCGCGCGGAATGGAACCTGCGGCCTGTGGTGATCGCAATGCGGACACCACGCGCTGCTGCGTCACCGAGGGCTTCGCGGTTGGCTGGAGAAATTTCCTGCTTGCTGTTCAGCAGGGTCCCGTCAAGATCAACTGCAATCAGGCGAATCGACATCCTCTTTGAATTGTAGCACGGGCGCTGGAACGCCCGGACGGACCCCAGTCCGTCTGCGTGGCCGCATGAAATTGTCATGCCGGAAGCGCCCATGCTATATTGATCAAGTCGCCATCAATCACCGGGCGCGTAGCTCAGTTGGGAGAGCGCGGCGTTCGCAACGCTGAGGTCGAGGGTTCGAATCCCTTCGCGTCCACCAATCTCCAGGTCAGCTTCGATCTGTCGCGTTGCAGGGACGCTCAATTTGCCCCTCCAGCCCCGCAAAGACTTCGCCGATAGACACATCACAGGTCCGGGACGGGCCTCTGCCATGCGATGTTCGAAGTGTGGACACGAAAATCCGGATTCGAATGACTTCTGCTCGCGGTGCCATGCTCCAGCACGCTTTACCTGCCCGGCCTGCCGTCACACTCAGGACCACGGCGGGCGATGCGACATTTGCGGCGTGGACTTTGTGAAGTATGCCATGATGCTTGTGCTCCAGAACGAGACGAGGGCGCAACAGGAGCGGGAGCGGCAAAAGAGGCGGAGCGATACCATTGTGCAAATCCTCCTGCTGCCGGTTACAGGAGGATGGTCACTCCTTAAATTTCTCAGGAATTCAATGAGCAGGGGTTAAAAGCAGGCAAGCGTATTCGCACTGCGACAGAGGCCAGGACGTGCTGGCCGGCGTTGCACGAGTGCAGAAGCCGGCCTTATATCCCTATTTGTTTTCCTGTGCCGCCATGTACTTCTGCGCATTTACCAGAAGTTGTTGTGCTTCTGCCATGTGATCGACGGCGTCGGTAACTAAAGGATCATTCTCTACACGAATCCGGTCCGCTACGTTTGTCCCGTACAGGTCCTCAATCACATAGGTGCGGATGTGGAGCTTGACGTAATCCAGGTTCTGCTGAACTTGTTCGGGCGTAACAGGGATTTTCTGCTTGGCCAGGAACTGATCAAATTCTGCGATGTCCGAGTCGCTGGGCTGAAAATCCTCCGGGACCGTTGGATGCTTGGCCAGGTAGCTTTGCGCGAAGCTGAAGAAAACCCCATTCTGCTCCAGCGTTTGCTGGACGTCATTCAGTTTTTCCGGCGGCACCACGACATCCGGCGTGATGCCTCCGCCGCCGTAAACCTTCCTTCCACCGTCGGTGAGCCGAACGTCGGTGTGAGGCGACGGCATGTCTTCTGGACGGTAGTAATAATCATAGAGCGACACCGAGTCATAATTGCGCTGGATCAGGCGGCCGCTCGGAGTGTAATAGCGGGCAGTGGTCAATGCCAGTCCCGTCTGGTCGCTCAGCGGATAGACAGTTTGGACCAGGCCCTTTCCGAAGCTGGTTTCGCCCATCACGAGCGCTCGGTCATGGTCCTGGAGCGCGCCCGTCACAATTTCGGCCGCGCTGGCTGTCATTCGGTTGATCAGTATGACGATCGGATACCGGTTCCCTTTGTCGCCGTGCGTCGCGTAATAGCGCTTTTCAGGCGAAGAGCGCCCGTAATGGTAAACAATCAGTTGCCCCTTTTTCAGGAAGTGGTCTGACACCTCGACGGCTTCCTGGAGCAGACCTCCGGGGTTGTTGCGGAGATCGAGGATAAGGCCGTCCATGTGCTCGGCATCGAGCTTTCTGAGCGCCTGGGCCAGTTCCTGGTTGGTTGTCTCGTTAAAGCGGCTGATATGAATGTAGCCAATGTGCGGCTTGACCATGAAGACGTCATCGACGCTGGGATTGGTGATCTCGCCGCGCGTGATCGTGAAGCTGAGCGGTTTCGCCGCCCCTTCGCGCTTGACCGTGACCTGCACGATCGTGCCCCGAGGGCCTTTCAACATCTTGGCGACTTTGTCGGTCTGTTCGTTGGGTGAGGAATCGAGCCCTACTGCGGATTTCCCGTTGACCGATTCAATCACATCTCCCGGACGCAGACCGGCTTTGAACGCCGGTGAACCAGGAATCGGCGCCACCACAAACGTAACCAGTTTTCCCATCTTGCCCGGGCGTGACTGGATGCTCATTCCCACGCCAAAGTAGCGACCTTCCTGGTCTTCCCGCAAAGCCGCGAAAGCGCGCGGATCAAAAAAGTTCGAATGTGGATCGAGCGTCCGCAGCATCCCGGGGATAGCCCCGACAAAATTGCTGTTCGTAGGACCGTAGATGGCGCGGTTGGGATCAACCGGACTCGCGTAGTTCTCCTGGACCTTGTCGTAAACGTTCGTGAACTCACGCAAACTGGCTTGGAAGGATGAATCGTTATCGTTTGCCGTCGTGGCCTCGACCTGTGGGCCATAAAGGCCTCCGAGCACCGCACAGACCACAAGAGTCGCGAAGATAAACCATCCCGCACGTCGGCTTTGCTTCATCTTCTTGCAGCTCCTTTGCACTGCTCAAAAAATTATAACACGCTCAGTCACTCCCGCGAAGCGTGCGCGGGGGCATTCCTCGGGCCGTTTCCGTCCTTCGTGTGCCCCCTGCCGGAAGGGCCATCTGCCTTCCCGCCCCAGGCATTCCCACCTCGATATTGCATGTCGTCGGAACGCCATCGCAAGCCCCCTGTTCGTTACGATGCAGGATGGGAGGGGAGAGGTTCCCTGATCCCGGACACGGGATGGCGAATGTGGGTGTCCGCGGCGCCCTTCCTCAGGCGCCCGCGTGCCGTGCGCGTGTTTCGAGCGGGTGCGTTGACATATCCTGAGGGTCAGTGCAAAATGACAATGTGCGCGGCCGCAAGGCATTTGGAGCGGCTGGTGTCCGTATTTGCGCCCGTAGCTCAGCTGGATAGAGCACTTGCCTACGAAGCAAGGGGTCGGGAGTTCGAATCTCTCCGGGCGTACCACCCATCCCCTTTAGTTATCATTGGATTAGCTTGCTCCCAGTTTTTATTACCTTCGCAAAAGTGGGAACAATTGGGAACAAAACCCCCGCCAATTGTTCCACCGCCTCCCGTTCGGCCTCGCGCAGGGGATGGGTGTAAATCATGGTTGTGTTCGCGTGCGCGTGACCGAGCAAAGATTGCAGGACCGGCGTCGGCACACCTTCGTTGCCTTGGTACGTCGAGAATGTGTGCCGAAGAGCGTGCCAGCGGAAGCGTGGAATTCCCAGCCGGTCACAGACCGGCCAGATATGGCGATAGAGAACGTTTCGATTGTTCAAGGGCGTCCCCGCCTCGCTTGGGAAAAGCCATTCCGATTTGCCGGGCCTTGCACGAAGCCACGAATTCAGGGCCTCGCCGAGGACCGTCGAAATGGGTACTTGACGCTCACTTCGGCGTGTCTTGGGAGTGCTGACCTCGTTGTTGTACACGCTCCGCCGAACTGAGAGCGTCCGCATTTCAAGGTCAACATCCTCGACTCGCAGGGCGAGCAACTCGCCGACACGCAACCCACACAGCACCGCCACCAGAAAAATGGTTCGCCCTGGATCGGCCAGGTTGTCACGAAGGCGCTGGATCTCGTCAAGCGTAAGCACACGAGGTTTGCGCCGCCTTTCCATAGGTGGCAGCTCAACTCCGTGGGCAGGATTGGTATCGGCCCAGCCCCATCGGATTGCAATCCTGAAGAATTTGCTCAGGAGGTTGCGTAGATGGGCGAGAGTTTGAGGTGAGTAGCCTTGAGCCTGTTTTTGTTGGATGAATTGTTGAACTTGAACCGGGCTCACATCGTTGATCGGCAAATTCCCAAATGCGGGCAAGAGGTGGCAGGTGGTTAGGATGCGGTAGAGGTGTTGCGTTGAGTGTTTGTGCATCGGTAGGATCGTGGGTTCCACGTGGCGCTCCCAGAATTCCTGGAGCGTAATGCTTACTTTCGGCCGATACGAAGTGCTGTTGATCCGTTGAAGATAACGAGATGCCTCCCGCTGAGCCTCGCGTCTTGTCCTGAAGTCACCAAGAACGATCGAGCGGAGAATTCGTGCTGTTCCTGATTCGGGATTTACGACGTCATCCCGGAATCTCATCACCCAGTTCTTTCCTCGTTTGAAGATACAGCCTTGCTGATATCTGCGTCGAGCCATACGAAAAATCTCCTTTCTTTCGTTGGCTCGCTCGCCTTGTATTCGGTCGGAGATTAGTTTAACTGCTTGCTCAGCCACGGCGCAATGTCTCCAGGTAGGCTTGCACATCCCTCAGACGAAATCGCACATACTTTCCCATCTTGAGGTGTGGGAGGCGATGGATGCCCCGCTGTCGGGTTCGCTCGTAAATCCACGTCCGGGGTACGCTTAACAGTTCGGCAACATCCCGAACCGTCAAAAGTCTCTCGGGCTCAGTCCGAAACTCGCCGAGCCGTTTGTCAGAACCGAGGCTGTTTTCAGTCATGAAGGATGTTGGCATTTTCTTACCCTCGATAAGGAAATTCAGTGATTCTTGGCAGAATTTGGTCCCTATGCTCAGACCTGGGTGTTGGCCCGGGCTGGGTTCAGTGGAAAATCTCTCCGCAGCGTCGGCACATGAAGGAGCGAATCCAGAGGTCGCGGCGGCGCGGGAAAATCACGTGGTTGAAGCGCCAGAGGATAGCAAGGCTGAGGACAACAAGAGCAGAGAAAGCGTAGGCGAAGGTCTGGAAATCCTGCCGAAGCAGTGCGTCGGGATTCCTTGCGGAGGCAGTGAACACATCAATTAGCGGTTCAGCCATGAAAAATCCAATGAGCCAAGCAAGGATTAGGTAGCGATAGCGCTTCTTGCGAGGGGGCGCGGCGAGTTTAGAAAGGTGAGTCTGCGAAGTTCCGATGGCTTTAGAGCTGCCGAATCCCAACAGCAGCCCGCCGTCCCCGAGCGCCCAGGCATGGCCTCGTGAATGAAACTGGATATCAGAAAGACCTGAAGCGTTAACAACTGAAAGCTTCACCGCATCTTCCGACTTGCATTTTGGGCATTGCATGGTCGTGTTCCTCCTTACCAAAGGCCCGGAATGAGTCGATAGGGAACCATTAGCATGTAGCCAGCGTAGCCGGCGAGCTCGTTCCTAAGGAAGCGGTCTTCGTGAATTGTACGCCTGAGAATTACAAGCGACCCAATAACCGCCGGAACTAACGCAATCACAGAGCCGAGGGCAATCGCGGTCGCGGGCATGCTGAAGAGCATTGCAAAGTATCCTGGGTGCCGAATAAAGCGGTAAGGACCGCGAGTTATCACACGGTGTCTGCGGTCGGTTTGGAGACGGATGACACTGGAGAAGAATGGGTTAACGGCCATGGCCCAAACCTGGAGGCTCATGAAGAGTGCCACGAATACCAGCGCTGTTACCTGCGTCAGATAGGTGATGTCGTGCGTCCAGTGGAATCGTCCCGCATCCATAGCGGCAACAGCGACAGTTGAAAGGAAGAGAATGCTAATGCCCGTACTGCTGAAAGGGTCAAGGCCGATGCTCCCAGGGTTGCTCCGCTCCTCGAAGAGTCCTGGATCAACCATCAAGGCTGCAAGAAGTGTAATGGCCGCAAAAGTTGCGATATAGGCTCTGACCATTGGGAGATGAGTTCGTCCCGCAGCGAAAAATGCAACCGCCGCAAGGGTTGCGGTTGAGAGAAACCATCGTAATATTGCGTTGATGCGGGTCATGGCGTGATTCTCAAACCAAGATGTTGCGAAGGCCGCGCGGGCGAAGCGGCTTCCGATTGCTGCTGCTTCCTTGATCTCGCGATCTGGTCGATCGCCCGTTGGACGGTTCCCTTTGCGTATTCCTCCCCATTATCGGAAGGGTGGGGAGGATATGCACCGATCTCCCGCGCGACCTCTTGGGGGTTTTCTCCCCGCGAGATTTTGGAGAATGCGTAGGCGCGGGTAACTGTCAGCCGGGCGTAGTATTGCGGGTTCGGCTTGTCATCCCGGTAATCGGCGACTTTCTGGATGAGCTTATCGAGCGTTTCCCCACGCTCAAGCTTGCGCATGACCCAAGCCCAATCGTACTCGGAGGGAGTTCGCTGCTGGGTCGTCGTGCCACGTTCAGCCTTTGAGGCTGGCGCAGGAGACTCGCTTGCGGTTTGGCTGGCCGCAAGAGAGATTTTGAAATCGGTGGCGTGATAGGTTTCAGAGCTAATCTGTCGGGCTCCTATCCTGTGGCCAGCTGGGTATTTCTTGTTGAAGAAGCCGGGAAGCCGGAGGACTCGGGTTGAATCAGTCGCGGCGGGATCTCCGCCAAATTCGCGCACCATCGCCCGCATCAGGTTCTCGGACTCCGCCTGATTCATTCCTTCGACCTTCCAGATGACCTGGTACTTGCCGGGTGAAGTATTGATGACGAAGTTGGGCTTAGGCACGTTGGCGCTTGCCTGGACTTTGGCAAGGGCCTGGTCGCCGTCACGGTCGAGGTCAAGATAAACGTGCCGGACGGTTTTCACGTCCGCTTTGGTCCGACCCTCGGTGTCATCACTCAAAACGTTTTGCGAAATATAGATGTCGGACCCCTGGGCGTTCTTGTGCCGAAGCCAAGCCTGGAATCGGGGGCTGGCAATGGCTTCCGCGGTCATGATTCGTTGAATTGTCTCGCCACGTTGGCGGTTGAGAATGACAACCGCAAGCCGGTCGGAAGGCTCGTAATTTCGCTCGAGGTACTCCTCGGGCGTCAGGACGGGATGGTCAGTGGGATTCTGTTCTAGCTGCGGCATGGTGACTCCTCGCGGGTATAAACCGGATGAAGGTCGTAGTGGTCGGTGTCGGGGTTATAACCTCGAATTTCCAGGACTTCGGAAACGAACCGCTGCCCCGGCCGGCGTTCGATCTGGACGATGACGTTCAACGAATCGGCGATGTTTGATTTGATCGCCTGATACGGCAGTTCAATGCCGCTCTGCAAGACGCAACTGGTAAACCGGGCCAGGCCCTGGGCGGCAGAATTGGCGTGAACAGTTGAAAGCGTCCCGGAGTGCCCTGTGTTTAGCAATTGAAGTAGATCAAAGGCTTCGCCGCCGCGTATTTCGCCGAGGATGATGCGGTCCGGGCGGTGGCGAAGCGTGGCTTTCAAGAGGTCACGCACGGTCACGGGCGGGATGCCATGCTGCTCGCGCCGCGCCTCGAAGCGTACCAGGTTCGGCTTCTGAATTTGAAGCTCGGTTGTGTCTTCGATGATGACCAAGCGCTGGTCATGCGGGATATGACTCGCGAGGGCATTCAACAGCGTAGTCTTGCCTGTTGCTGTGCCGCCGCTGATGAGGATGTTCTTGCGGTCCTGGACAAAATGTATAAGTTCGGAGGCCAAGCATTCGGGGAGGGTGGCCGTGCGGATGAGGTCGGCGAGCGCAAGGTGTCGGGCATTGAACTTTCGGATGGTAAGCGTAACACCGTTGACGCTCGAAGGCGGGATGACAGCGGCAACGCGGCTGCCGTCGGGAAGGCGAGAGTCGAGGATAGGCTTGGCCTCCGAAATATCGTCTCCAAGCCGGCGAGCGATGTTTTTGACGGCGATCATCAATGACTTCTCCGTAAGCTTCACATCGGGAACGGGCTTAAGGTAGCCATTCGTCTCAATGAACACGCATTCGGGGCCGTTGATCATGATTTCGCTGATCTCCGGGTCGAGAATCAGGTGCTCGATGGGCCGCAGAAATGGAAGAATGAGTTCAAAGCCTGTCATGCGAGTGTTTGCTCCTGTGAAGTTCGTTGGGCCTGACGAAGGGCCACGTGGCCCGATTGACGGAAAGGCTCGATTTCGATGGCGGCTGTTTTTGAGATTTCACGGCTGAGCCTTTCGGCCAGAGTGCTGGCATCATTGGTGTAAATCTGAGCGTCGTGCCGAGCGCGGGAAAGAGCCACGTAACCAAAGCGTTGGTTGATGAGTTCTTTCGTGTCCCGGTCCTCCGCAGGAACATGAATGATCACGCGATCCACCGTTTGGCCCTGGCTCGTGTAGCTGGTCATGGCATAGCCGTAGTCGAGATGCGAGTGCTCGCGCAGGTTGAAGCGAGCTGTTTTGCCCGAATCGAGGCGAAGTTGGATGTTTCCATCAGGGCCGATCTTCTCAACGTGGGCCAAGGTCCGATTTGGAATGTGCTGCCTTTTGAAGGGCGCTGTGAACTGAATCCGGTCGCCGACGGCAAACGCCCTTTCTTCCCGCTTATAAACGTTCACTCCCTGAAGGCGGCGCGGATCGTAGGTGGCTTCCTGGCCGTTTTTGCGCTGGACGGTGAGAAGGTTTTCGCGCGCGTTGATCTGCGAGACATATGCGTATTCCTCGGCCTTCAGCCTGAGTCGCGCGCTTCCCCGGGTGTAGCGGATAACATCGCCGACTTGATATTTCGCGGCCCAATGGCGGTCAGCCCCGGTGAGCTCGTGGCGATTGGTCAGCACGGACACTCGGAATTCTTTTTTTGCCACTGTGCCTTGAGCTTGTAGCCCGAGATGGATTTGGCGGTTGATCTGAAGGCGGCTCTCGTTATCGGGCGAAACCACAAGCGTTTTATCGGGCGCACGGAGATAGTCAGCGGTGATCGCCTGAAGCCGCAATTCCTTGTCCGTGAATTGGTGAATTCGACCTTGCTCTTTCAAGAGTTCTATTGCACTTTTGACATCTCCACTGGCGAAGGATTCGATTGCTGCCTTGAGCTCAGGGTCTTTTGGGCGAACGATTTCTTCAAGGCGAGCCGTGCGCATTCCGGCCTGCTGGAATTGTTCGAAGGGTTTTCCGGCATCAACGGCCTGGTGCTGACGAATGTCGCCAACAAGCAAAACGCGGTCCTCTGGCCGAAGTCGTTTGAAGAATTGATTCACCTGGACGGTGCTTGCGAGGCTCGATTCATCGAGGACGTAAAGACGGCGAGACTCCTGCTGTCGCGGCCCGCCCTTAATCAAGAATTGCTGAAGCGTGGTTGATGCGATGCCTGCCTTTTCAAGCCCGTGGGCGGCACGCGAAGTTGGCGCAAAACCGCGGACGCTGTAGCCGTCGTTCTCGGCTGCCCTGCGAATGGCACTGAGAGTGGTTGTCTTCCCGCTTCCAGCGATCCCCTGAAAGCCAGTAATCTTGTCCCGGCTTTCGAGAATGAAAGTAACCGCCCTGCGCTGTGGGCCGCTCAGATGCCGAAACTCTGACGAAAGCAGGCTGGGGATATTTCTTGCGTGAACCAGGGCCGCGCTGGTCCCCTGGTCTGCCATCATGGCAGCAATGTTCTGACGCTCAAATTCGAGCATCTGCCGTGTGGTGAATGAGCGGTGAGGCGCGTCAACGAAGATCCTCTTGACCTCTACGAATTCACCACTTTCAATTCGTTTGTCCAAAGTGACCCTGATGTGGTCGAGGGTCGTCTCGCCCATGGCCCGCTTCAAAGCGTCGCGGATCAAAAGCCGTTCCTCGACCACCGCTTCGCGCTCGATGTTCCGGTCGCGGGAGTATGTCACGGCCGCCTGTGCGCTCGAAAGCGCCTTCGAATCGTCACCGGCCTGACGTATTTGGCGTCGGCTTACCTCTGACTGCCGGACGACCTCCTTCGGATCGTTGCCGTATTGCGCGGCAAGGGCGAGGTTGACCGCCTGCATTTCGGCGGGCGAGAGATGGGCCTTCTTGCCTCGCGTCTGGTGCGCGCCGATCTCTGCGGCTTCGGCCCCTGTGATGCTGTGAGCCTCAAGATATTCCTTGATCTGCTTCCGGCGCGGGCTACTGGCTTCGAGGTATTCTTTCGTGTAGCCCTTGATTTCAAACTCGCCTTCCTTGCCGCGCTCCAGTTCATAACCGAGTTTCTGCAATCGGGCGGCAAGCTCGGAGCGATAAATGGCCGTTGCATATGCCTGCGATTTGTAGAGCTCTCGCGGCTGCAAGGCGTGGGATTTCCCATCCGGCGTTTGAGTGACATTGAAGATGACGACGTGCGTGTGAAGCTGGGGTGCTGAGTATCCGTTAACAGGCCGGGCGCTATCGTGCTCGAATTTTGCAGCGACCATCTTGCCGGTTGTTTCAGCCGGGCGGTTGCCTCCCAGGCGGGCCTGCACATATCGCTCAAGTTCATTCAATGCCGCATGAACTGCTTCGCGGTGGGCCTCTCGAACGCGCTGGTCTCCGCCTACCAGCGCCGTGATCGAAACACTTTTCGGCGCGCTGAACGTGGCATCCCAACCGGCACGGTGCTCCGCCGTATGTGCATTTTTCCCCGTTTGCTCGGAGGCGAACCGATGCCGAACCAGTTGTTCGCCGGTCAGGGGGTGTTGGCCTTCGGCCAGCCGGTGAAATTGCTCCGCCGTGACGTTTCCCGCGAGACCCCACTCACCTGCCAGCTTTCCCTGCCATTCGCCCAAAATACGGTCGCCCTGCGTGTAATAGTTCTGCTCGGGATTCGAAAACTCTTCCCGATGGTAGGAATGAGCCTGGTCGGTCGTCAGCGGCTTTGAAATGGTGAGCATGGTTTAGTTCATCTCCAACAGGCCCTGGGTCTCGCCTGACTTGCGCGCGGCCGCGCTATCCTTCAGCTCAGGGTGGCGAATGACTTCGAAATCCCCAGTCTTGCCGTCAACCGTTTGCTCCTCTTGCCCCAAACCATCGCCCGGTTTTCTCAGATAAACGTCCTCGACATCGCCCGGAATAAAGCCGGGCTGATGATGGAGGGCGGGTGTGTACGGGAAGCGCAGTTTCAGCGTGTAGCCGGGCGTCTGGAAGTAACCCTGCAGGTCCTCAAGGTTGCTGATTTCAGAAGCCAGAATCGCGGCCTCGATGCGGCTGTCGAGGCTCGCGTTCTTTGAATAATAGAAGCCCCAATCGCCGCTCGTTCGGCCCTCGCGCAGATGCTCCATTTCCACATCCCCGATACATTTGCTGATCCATTCCGCGGCGCGGGGTTCGCTGGTTCGCAGGAAGATTTTGGTTCGGGGCTGCGACAACATCGCCTCGGCCTCGCGGCCATACCGCATCTCGATCTGGCTTCGTCCTTGAAGGCCGAGAATGATTCTCGTATTGGACTTTCTCGACTCGGCCAGGGCCAAGGGCAGATTGGGCAAGACTTCCAGGCTCGCCACCTCATCCACAATCACCCAAACCGGCCGAAGTGCGTTTTCCGTCTGGGCGGTTAAGCGAAGGATGACGAAATCGAGCCAAAGGCTGATCAACGGCCGAAGCGTTTCCCGGGTCTCCGGCGTGCTGCTAAAAAAGACCCATCCCGCGCGGCGCCGGACCCAATCAGTGGCCGTCCACCGCTTGCGCCCTTCGGGCATGGGCAAAAGCCGGAAGGCATTGCTTGCGCGTTCCAAAACTCCCAACACGCCGCTGCGCTGCTGCGGGGCATGCCGGTCAATGATGGCTTCAAGGGGAGTTCCCTTGACTCGCCGATCGATCTCCGGGTCGGCCTTGGCAATCCAATGGCAGAGCTCTCGCGGCGTGGGATGGAGCCTGAGCAGGTGGGCGAGGATTTTGCGCGGGCTTTCGATAAAGAAGCGGTTTTCATGGTCGCGGTCAGGGAAAAGAGATTTGGCCAGGGCGTCGGCCTCATAGAATTGCGGCAGATATTCCCTGGCCGGGTCGTACACAATGGCCGCTTCTTTTCGCTCTTGGATTTGAAGGAGAAGCTGGCGGATGAGGGAGGACTTCCCCGTTCCCGTATCCCCGACCAAGAGGAAGTGCTGGCACTCATTTTGCCGCGCGACGCGCACCACGGTCCGTTCGGCCTTCGGCAGAGAGAGCCGTTCCCAAGTGCTTGGCGCTCCCTCCGTGCGCCAGCCGACTCCCTTGTGATGGCGGGCCTTCCGGTGGAAATGGGTGCGGGTTAAGAGATTCGCCCCTTTGAGGACGCGGCCGAGACGCCGCTTGCGTTGGGCGCTTGCGTCTTTCTGCATCGCAAATGGCAGCATCACAGCGAGAAACACAAGCGAGGTGTACCAGGCATTCCGACAGAGTTGCCAGAGCGAGCGACCACCATAAATCGCCTGGCACAGCCAAGCGTGGAGCGCTGCATCGTCGAAGTACAGGTGTTCCCAGGTGAGCCTTTCCGCCCCGCCCTGAACGGCCTCGTTTGAGAGAACCAACCGTGGCCGGACGGTGCCCGACGGCGCTGGCGCTACGTCACCGTTCGTGGCAAGACGCGTACCATGAGGCGTTACCACAACCAGCACGCGGTAGGGCCGGGGCGGTCGTAAGTACCGGTTGCGGGTCTCGACGAGATGGGCGGTCTGAAGATAAGCCGAGAGATAAATCCGCTGCAAAGGCGTCCAAGAGTACCTGTACTGGTAGGCGAACTCGGCGGCTGCCGCGAGAAGAGCAAGGGAGAAGCCGAGGACCGTGAAGACCAGCTTTAATCGCGGCCATGGCTGGGACTGCCCGTCGTACCGAAGGGGGACACGAAGGTCATCGCTCATGTTCATGTTCCTTTCGAGGATGCTCGCCTGAAGCAGCCCCATCGAGTTGCGATCTGGCAACCCTGGAATACGCATAGCGAAGCAGTTCGATCGCCTCCTGGTACTTGGCACTCTGCGCGCGGTCCACGATCTCCTGGGCCTTTTGCGTGCTGATTCGGCCATCGCGCCCCAACACGCACAGCAGGTCAATGAGGATGGCCTGGGTGGCGGTGATTTCGGCCATGATGCCGAATTGAAACGGCGAGGGCTGCGAGCCCGAGGCAACACGGAGAAGCACATCCCTGCACCAGGCGGCCAGCGGTTTGCTGTCGCGCTCGGCAAGCGCCTGGAGCCGCTCGTAGTCGGTTTCGGTGAATTTGGGAGTGATACCTTTCGTCAGTTTGCGCATTTTCGTCTCTCGCTCGAGTTCATCTAACCGATTGTTATGCCAAGGGTTCCCTAGAGAATCTTGAAGATTCTCGGGAGAAACCCGCGATGGCATTTTCGAGGTTATTCGCCGCCGTTTCTTGGGGTTCTCGCGGGAATCCGCAGGATTCCCGGCAGAACCCTTCCCAAGGGTGGCGTGTCCGGCGCGGTTCGCTCGCGCCGCCCCTCTGCCGCTGCGCAGCAGCGCTGACAGGACAACCCATCACGCACCTCCAAGCGAATTACGGGAATTAGCCTGCCGCTCAGAAGGAACAGGGGTACCCGATGAACCCAAAGTTGAATGAGCTGCACTCTCGACAGGCAACGCCCCACCCGCGCGGGCAGTCTTGGTCGCAGGATAAAAATCAGGATGAGCCTTGAGCCAGGCTTTGTAGCCCGCGTCGGCTTTGAAAACCCTCTCGAGGCTGCAAGCAATGATGTGCGAGAAATTCTTGGTGCCAAGGAAAGCGGCATACCGCCGCAGTTCGTCGAGAAGTCGAACTTCAAGTCGAATGGCCAGGGTCTCTTTCTTCGGAGCTGTCGGGGGTGGTTCGATGATGGGCATGGTCAGTACTCCTTACTGGGCTGATTGAGCCGGCGTGAAGGCCTCGTCGGCGCGGAAGTCGGTGATGGTGAGGCCCAGCGGGTTGATGGGGATCAAGCGGTTCGGCACATGGCTTCTGAACACAAACACAAAACTTGCCGTGTAGAGCGTCTTCTTCAAAACCGAGTGGTCCACCGGTGAATATTCGATTTCGTAAAAGTCCACGCTGGCCCTGTAGGGCGGCTTGTCCATCGGTTGGAGGGCGACCTGTTCGACCTCAATGCCGACTTCCGGTGCTGAAGGGTTATCGAGAAAGGTTTCGAGGGTCTTGTGCTTCTGGTATTGGGCCATGAGGTCGTTGGCCAGCTTGCCGTCCAGGAAGTAAAGAGCCTTCGTGAAGTCGTCGTTGAGGGTGTAGCGGTTGCGGCGATAAAAGAGCTGGCAGAACTGCGTGAGGAAGTATTTGGCCTCGACGGCATGCGGCTTGTAATTGAAGGCGTCATAATTGACCGCATCGGCCCGGCCCAGCTTGTCAATGCGGATCACCAAAGGCCTGAAGTTGCGAAAGGTGTGGATGGTTTTCACATTCAGGACAACAAGGCCGACAACGGCGAGTGCGAGCATGGCAATAGCAATCTTGAGGTAATTGTTCATGACGATGGCTTCGCCAAACTGCTCCATATAGAGTTGCTTTGCCTGGTTAAAATTCGCGTCTTTAGACATTTCGTGCTCCTGGTGTTAAGCCTTTCGCGAGCCCAGGAAGTTGAGCATTTCGGATGCGCCCGCGCCGCCGGCCCCACTAAAAATGTGGCTGGTCAGTGTCGGAACTTTGATCAGTACGTAAATCGAGGCCACGATCACGATGAAGAGCGGCGCCAATAGAGCGCCCTGTTGGCCAACGGGGATGGACTGGCCGTGATAAAGGTCTATAAAACCCGTGAGAGCGTTGCCGATGATATAGACCACGGCGGCGGCAATCACCTGGTAGAAGGCGTACTGGATGAAAGCTCTGAACCATCCCCAGAAGAGCCAGTCGAGTTGGGGGACGATGAAAAACGGAATGAAAACCGGACCTACCAGCACGCAGACGGCGGCTGCGATGACGCCGAAGAGAGCGACAACCATGGCGACAGCCTGGGCGAGCGAAAGCAGCAGAATGATGGCCCAGTAATCAAAGTAGGTCCAAAAATCGAGCGTTGCTCCTGGGGGCTCGATCGCCCCTTCGAACGCTGAAACGCGGCTCGCAATCGTGTCCAGCATGTCGTGCGAAATGGTGTTCGAGAGGTATTCGGCCTGGTTGATGACGAGGTGATGGAAATCCACGCCGATGCCCGGGATGGGAGTGTTGTAATAATTGATCATGGCAAAGCCGAAGGCGATCATCATGACAAGGCTTGCGAAGCGGGAGAACTGCATCCCGGCATAGAATTCGCCGGCGCCGAGCGCCATCTTGATGCCGAACCAAACGAGCATGATGGTGGCGAGGGCGCGGAACAGGTTTTCGCCCATGCTGACGAAGATTCCCGTGTTGGCAGTCAGCATGGTGTTGATGGCGGTGAAAACCCAGGTGTAGTAGTTCGAACCCCACATCGAGGAAGCCCTCCGCGCGCTCGTTCTTGTTGATTAGGGCAGCCGATAATTCGCCAATGCAGTTCCAAGGCTATTCGTGACCCTCGAGATTTCAGGGACTATGTTTTCCCGCTGGTAGATATCGCTGTTGATGGTGGTTGTCATCGCGTCGCGGCGCTCCTGCGAGGCGAGGACTTGCTGTTCGAGTTGGGAAAGGTGGAGGTTGTTCGCGTCTTGAAGCGTGCGGAGGATCAGGACATTCGCGGCGTTGATCTTGTTCAGGACGGCGACTTGGGAATTGAGCTGTGGGTTGTTTGAGAGGGAATCGTTTTCGAGGTTTTTGATCTGGCGTTGAATCAAAGGAGCATCGGCACGCAATGTCCCGATGGTGGCCAAACTGCTGGTGTTCGCGCCATCGGCCAGCTCGACCGTGGCGTAATTGGCGAGAACCCGCTGTCGCTCCTCGGGCGGCAAGGAATCAAGCTGGTCTGGGCTATAACGCTCAAGCTGGTTAGTCGTTTGCCTGTAGCCGTATTCAACGGTCGAGAGGTTGCCGGAGTTGGCCCCTTCGACCCAGCCACCGGTGTTCTGATAGGCATCGGGCACGTTGGTTAGGTTGCGCCAGTTTGAGAACTGCGCTCGATAGCGTGCCGGCATGTTCTGAATGCTTCGCGCCATCTGGACGGCAAGCTTGTACTGGTTCACCACTTGGGCATAGGTTTGCTGCAACTGCGCGAGTTGCATTCGAAGCTGGTAGTAGCGGAGGACAGCATTGTGGAAGTTGGTCGGGTCGTAAACGATTCCACTAAAGAATTGGGCGCGGCCCATCGTCGGCGAAAGCAAAACAAGCAAGGCGACAAAGGCAAAAGCTTTTTTCATGGTTTTTTCTCCCGTCGTGAAATTGTGGTTGTTGGTGGTCCTTACCAACGTTTCAAATCAAAGGCCTGGTGGCATCCTGTGATGGCTGTAGTCCGGCAAGAGCAAGTCGTTCGATAAATAGACGCTAACTCGCGTGCCCTCGCGGATCGTGATCGTGGGCAGGATGTTGAGAAAGCGGTCGAGAATGCGCTCGCCGGACGTGGCCATGCTCTCGCCAAAGCCCGCGCGGGCGCGGCCAAGGGCAGATTCGGTGAAGATGTTGCCGGTCCCGGTCTCCCCAATCCCGCCCAGAATGCCTAAGGCAAGCGAAGCCCCAAAGATCCGCGCGTAGTGGTTGTTGACCTTATCGTGAAGCGCGGTTGCGCCTTCCTGGTCGAGGCCTTTGAACTGGTCAAGGCTGACGGAGTAGCCATCAGGCATGATAAGCCGGTGGAAGAAGACGGCCAGCCGCTCCTGGCCGAAGACGCTGACTTTTTGGGCTTCTCCGAGCACTTTGGTCCCTACCGGAATCAGCACGTGCTCGCGGTCGTGGGAATAGATATCTTCCGTCACAAGGCAGTTCACCGGCCCGGAGAACGAACCGTTCAGGCGGTTCATCAGGACGGTGGGAATCACGGTGCCCTCAAAAAGGACGTGGTACCTGCCTGTGGAGGAATTAAATTCGCCCGGATGCGCCATGTTAGGATTGCGGTCTTTGGCCTGGCGTGCGCCGGTCGGGCGGGGAGTTTGGGATGCGGGACCGTGGAATTCGCTGGCTTGCGCTCCCGCGTTCAGGGGATACGTCCATTCCGGCAGTGGCTCCAGCGCGGCAAGAGTCTGCGCATCCCGCAAGGCTTGGGCATCAGCATCTGGGGCTGAGCCTTGGCCCGCTCCGGTGTTAGCTGAAAGAGGCGGGCCACCGGACGCACTGCCGGGTGATCCCATGAGTTTCTGTGCTGCTGCCCCTTTTCGATAAGTTAGAGCAACGTTCGAAGCGAAAAGGGACAGATACTTTCGTCTCACAAGGTCAGTCTCTATTGGGTTGGGTCTTGGTTGGGTTGTTTGCTGCTGGCCCGGATACAAAACCTGGGCAGGCGGCACAGGGTGGTTTTCGTTCTTTTGACCGAAGGCGTCTCGTTGTGGTGCGTCGGAGTAAGTGCCCGTGTCCAATGCGCTATCACTGAGGTGCGGCCCGAAATGCGACTGCACTTGTTTCGCAGCCTGTTGTTGCTCGACCTGAATGTTTTGCTTGAAAGCCTGAAGCTGCGATGTATCTGTAGGGGTCACAGGCGGTACGGGAGTAAGGGCGGGCTCCGGGCTTGGCGCGGACTTTTTCCCACCGCCGGTCAGCCACATGATGACAATCATCAGAACGGCCACGCCGATGATGACGAGCGACTGCGTGTTCTTCGGAATCACGCCCTTCGGCTTTAGTGCCCTATCTTCGATCCGGTTGGGGGTTCCTTGCGTCGTGTTTTCGTCCATGGTCGGTGCTCCTTCACAATCCTTTCTTTCGGGCCTTGCGGAGCAGTGGAGTTTGCATTGAGCCGCCCCGCCAGAAGTCGGGAAAGAACCTTGGCTCGCCGCCTTCCGTGTGGGCGCGAGGCGATTTGCCGTACGATCTCGCGCTCCACCCATTCCCACGTCACGGGTTGAACCACTTGGCCGGGCATTGCTACTCCTGTGACGACACCGGTTTTCGCTCGAACCGTGCCTTCTTCTTGCCGATGGCGAGATAGCCTTTGTCCACAACCTCCGGAATGATGTAAACCCCGTTCACAAGGTCGAAGTTGACGAGACTCGGCTTCCCGTCTTTGATCTCGTAGATCGTGGGCTTTTCCTGCGCGTCACACTTGATGTAGGTGAATCTATTGTCGTGGTAGATGGCAGTCACCGAAAACGGCGGGCGCTTGGCTTTCTTTTTGAATGTGTAGTCGAAATGGAGCTGCGCGGGATAGTTTTCGCGGAACTCGGTCGTCGCAGCGCGGATGCTAGCCTGGGCTTTTTGCATCGCCTGGGCAGCCTGGGTGCGCGCGGCTTCAGCTTCGCGGCGGTAGAACGCGGCTTCTGAGGCCCGAACATAACTGACCTGGCCTTCGATGCCCGCCAGGTTCGCGCCGCTTTTCGGGACAATGAATACCTTGAGGTCGGGCTGCTCGTTTGGGTTGCCGCTGATCTCCTTGAGAAGGAACGAATAGATGTGGCCACTCGCGGTGACGAGGTTCAGATCCGTCTCGATGCCGGTCTGGGCTGGGTGAACGTAGCAGAGATTGTGGACGCCGTTAATGACCCAGAAATCCTTATCGCCCGTCGTGAAGTCGAGGATCTCTTCGTTCGCGGGCAGCACGATGAGCGTCGAGAAGCGAACCTTGGTGTGGATGGTGATGATGTCCGATTCCGAATAGTGAACGATGCGGGCTGACTCCGCCGCGTTCCCTGAGTAGGCGGAGGCAATACAGAAACACAAAACGGCGCTGAGACGGATTGTTTTCCTCATGACTTTTCTCCTGATGAGATCGAGATTGCGAAAAGAATTGTTGGCATAGCGAAACAAAACCCGATGACGCATCCAACCAAGAAGGCCGTCACGGGGTCATTTGGAATGAGGGTCGCGAGGCCGTGCCAAGGGGGGTAAAAGCCCACAAGTGGTGGAAATCCGGTGAGGCAAAGGCTCGCGGTCGCGGAAACATGGTGTCTCTTCATGCGCTTTCCTCCGCGAGCCGTCTCAGTCCCTCCTCGAATCCGTAATTTGCGAAGGCTTCCCGGCGCTTCTGGTTATCGAAGGGATCGTTCGTGTAAAGCCAGTAACTCTTGGGATCGACCTCAAGATTTGCAACCTTCGCCATGTCGGGCTTCTTGACGAGCATTTGGCGCTTCGGAATGAGTGTTGAAATGAGTTCAACTTCGCGGTCATTCAAGTGAAACTGGCGCTGATAGAGGTCGCGGTCCATGTCAGGATTGGCCAGGAAAATCTTGGTCGCACAGCTCTCGATGATCACGTCGAGGATTTCTGACTTTCGCAGCTCGTCGAGCGATTGCGTCGAGAGGATCATGGCGGCGTTAGATTTCCGCCAGGTCTTAAGCGCTTCGACGATGTAGCTCTTGATGCTGGGGTTGCGGAAGAAAATCCACGCTTCATCTATGAAGAAGGCTTTGAAAATGTGGCTGCTTGCGCTGCCCGCGATGACGCCATTCGCGCGATGCAGGACGTAGAAAAGCAGCGGCTCCAGAATGTCGGGATAGCTGCTCATTCCCTGAAAATCGAAGCATTGGAATTGGGCGAAGGTTAGACTGTCCTTTGGATTGTCGAACACGAATCCGAATTGTCCGCCCATCGTCCATTTTTCGAACCGCTTTGCGATATGGCGATCAAGCATGTTCGCCAAGGTGTTCAACGTCCTGAGTTGCGGCTCGATTTCGTAGAGGTTCTCGATCTGGTGGTAAAGGTCTTGGGATTCCTCGGTCGTCAAACGCTCTTCGCCTTTGCCTTCCATGAGCACCTTCACGAACAGGGTGAGAAAGTCGAGATTTTGCTTCGTGGGCGGAAGGCAAAAAGGATTGATCTTGAATGCCGATGAATTGAGGCCCACGCGGACGTACGCACCGCCGAAGAGCCCGGTGAGTGTTTCAAAGCTTCCGCCCAAATCGAAAATAAACGTCGCGAGTTCGTATTTCTGAAGGTTCGTGATGAGGAAATTCAGAAGGAATGACTTCCCGGCGCCCGTGCGGCCTAAAATCACCGTGTGCGCCACGTCCTGGTAATGGAGATTTAAGTAGTAGGGCGTCTTATGGGTCGTTTCGAGGACGGCTAGATATTCGCTGTTCAGATGCTCGTTGGTCTGTTTGCCGGAATGAAGCGTGAAGAGAAACGAGTAATCGGCGTAATTCGTATTCAGAATCAGCATCCGCCGAAGGTTGAAGGCGTAGTTGCCCGGAACTGTCGCAAGGTAAGCGTTCAGGAGGTTGTACCGCTCTTCGTAAATGGAAGCGTCGTGAACGCTGAACACTTTGTAAAAATCAGCGCACGCGGCTTCGACCTTTGCCAAACTGAGGTCGTAAACCACGATGGTCAGGGAGAACTCGCCAAAGTAATTGCCCTTGAGTTCAAGCTCTTCAAGCGCTCGACCCAGGTCGCGGACTTGAGCCTCTTTCGAGTCGTCAACCAGCACGTCGTGCGGATTCTCCGGCTGGTTCGACGTGCTCAGGTGGCTCATAAATGACCGCTTGGTGTTGTGGTAGTGCCGGCGGCGGGAATGGATCAAGCTTCGGGTTTTATCCGGGGCCTGCTTCTTCCATTCGGTCGTGACATAGAAATTCGCGGGGACTTCCAGGAGCCCTTGGAAGATGAGCGGGAAGCTTCGGGCCGACGTCTCTTTCAGCGTCATGACTTTGACAAAGTAATCGTCAAGGCGCAGATATCCCCGGTGGCATTCAAGGTGCGATTCGCAAAGGGCGCAATCGAGAAAGGTATCGCCGTTGAGGTGGACGCCATGGGTCTTCTCGGGGGAGAAATTTAGAATTGACTTGAGGACTTTGAAGGCCTCTTGCTTCGGCAGTATCTCGACGCGGGTAAAGTCACTGACCTGCCCTGCAAAGTTTCTGGTTTTCGCCAACAGTGCTGCTTTTGCCTTCTCGATTTCGGAGTCAATGAGGACAACCTGCTGCTTGGTAGAGGCGAGCGCGGTGATTTCTCGTAACGCCTGGGCGGGCTCGGAGGCGAACTTTCCAATCGTCGAGAGGAGTCGCTGCTGATAGCGGAATCCCTCAAACAGGATGACGTCATAGATTTTGAGGGAATAGATCTCATCCGCTTTGCTGCGCAGGTACTCGATGCGGTTGCGGATGGCGGCGTCCACGACGGGATCGCCGTAGGTCCGGAACGGGATTTCGGCCCGGTTGCGCTTGAAGAGATACTGATAGACGCGGCATTTTTCATCAAAAACCTTGAGCGCGGATTCCAGCCGCTTCGTCAGGTTGTCAAGGGTCGCCGAATCTAGGCATTCGTAATCCACGCCTTCGACGGCGAGGACCACGCCCACATCGCCGCTCTTGGTCATGAAAACCTGGTCGTCTACGAACCCGAACAGGTTGACCTGCTCGTTGAACGAGCCGGCCTCGCGGTACGCTTTGTCAATCCGATCAAGCCTGAACATTTTTCAGCCTCTTAACCTCGATAGGCGTGATTTTCAGCGGGTCATATTCGGTTCGCGTTTTGGCGGAGTTGAGGGCAAAACGGAGAATTTGCGGGTCTGTTTTCGTCGCCCACCGCGCAAGGACGTAGAGGGCGAAAAACATGAGAATGCCGCCAAAGAAGGTTTTGAGAAGGTTGAACACCCCGGCCCCCATCATGGCGGCAAAGAAGAAGAGCTTCCGTTCCGCCCCCAGGATCGTCAGCGGACGGTTGAGTGTCCGAAAGACCGGATTGATGCGCTGCGGTGCCATGTCAGGAAGCCGGAAAGAGCCAAGCCATGAAGTTGACGGCGCCGATGGCCATGCCGACGCCGAAGATGATTCCGGCCAGGGTTCGCTTCGCGCCGCCTTCGCCGAAGGCGAAAACCAGCCCGCCAACCACGATGGCCACAAGCGAGAGGCCGGTAGCAATGGGCCCCGTGAAAGAGTTCTGCAAAACCTGGACGGCGTTCTCCCATGGCGAGAGTCCGGTTTGTTGGGCGAGGGCGTTTTGTGCAATCGCCAGGCAAACTGCAAAGGGCAGGACACCCCTTCGCCATGGCCGTGGTCTTCGAGGTTTCGTTGGTTTCGTTTCCATCCGTATTGGTCTCCTTTCCCGCGAGGTCCGCGGGAGATTTAGTTGGGGGGCGGCGGTCGTAGTGGATCCGACCGCAAGTAAATCTTCATTTGCCCCCAATAAGGAGAAGCCCGAAAAAGCGACAAATATTACGGACTTTATTTTTCGCAGAACCTGTAACACGGCTAACATGTTGCAATGAAAGGGCGGAAGGGGCGGTGGTTTAGAAAGGCAAAATTGTTTGTAACATTTTGCCGATTTTCGGGCTTCGTATAGATAGAGGGGTAAATCAGGATTGGGAGACGCGAGCCCGGCTGAATTGCGTCGAGGAGCAGGCTCGCTGAGGGCTTGACGTGTAATGAAAGGCGAAGCCGAGGGTGATCCCACGCTGTGAATTCCACCCCACGATAAGCTCGGTAAACCGATTGACGCTGAGGTTCTTGCCGTAGCGCAGCGGAGCTGGAAGCGCGTGTTGACCTATGCCGGACAGCAGGGGCTGGATGGGGCGGTCGCGGCGGGAGTCCTGGAGCGGGCGGTTCAAACGCTGTCGTCGGTGATGGGGCGCAATCCGCAGTTACGGGAACAAGTCAGGAATCTGGACGACTATTTCTTCTGGGTGGTCGCCCACAGGCTGAGAAGGCGAGCGGCCAAGGAGCCTCCGGTCGAATACGTGGGTTCGATCGACGAGTTGGCATCTCTTCCGGGGCTAACCGGCCCGGACTGGGTGGAGAGTTTTGAGAACGAATTGGCCCTGAAAGAACTCACAGCCAACATGACCGCCGAGACAAGGTTCATACTGGACCTTCGGGCCGAGGGCTACTCGTGGGGTGAAATCGCCCGGACGCTCGGAGTGAAACGAAATACGGCACAGGTGAAATTTCTGCGGGGGATTGAGAAAGCACGAAAAGGTTTGATGGCCGGTTTGCGGCTGATTCGTCGGCAGGGAGGGCCAAAGTAATGGCAGAGTCGCGGCCCACCAATCCCGTTACCATGCGCGATGCGGAGCGCCTCGTAAAAGCGGCTAGGCGCGTGTTGGTGAGTGGAGGTTATCCGAACCCGGAGCGCGTCGGGTGCCCAGGACCGGAAGCATTGAAGCGCCTTGCCGAACGGACGATAGACGCGGCCACTGCGAGGGATTGGGTTTTGCACCTGGGTTGCTGCTCGCCCTGCTTTTCCGAATATACCGAGTTCCGAAAACAGGCGCAGCGGCGCAGAACGCTGGAATTGGCGTTCGCGAGCGTCGCGCTGGTGGCAATAATCGCCGGCGGAGTATGGTTGTGGAAGACGCACCGATTCCTCGGAAGTGGCGCCAAGCGGAACACGCCGGTCGTGGCGGCCTACCGGCCCTTCACCCTGGATCTGAGAAATTGGATGGTCTTTCGTGGCGAGCAGCCGCCGTCTGCACACAGTGGCCCGGTTCATCTTCCGCGCGGTCGGCTCGACCTCACGGTCTTGTTGCCGCTGGGAAGCGTGGCGGGGAATTATGTGGTTCAAATTTCGACGGAGTTGGGCAAAACCTTGGTGATTGCTACCGGCGCCGCTGTGGTTCGAAAAGACGGTGTAACGGTCCTTAAAGTCAAGCTCGATGATTCGGAGCTCAGGCCGGGACCGTATGTGCTGGAATACGGGAAAATCGGAAGCGAACCCCGCACTTATCCACTGGAACTCAGGTAGTCACTTTCCGCAGAATTTCTGGGGGATAAAAGTCTGAGATGCCTCCTCCTCGGCGTCACTTGAATTGACTTCCTCTCTTTATGGGCCTTGGAGTCGTAAAGGATGCTATATCCGACGTGATGAGGCCGCCCAAAAGGACGAATATCCCTACACATCATTACAATCTGTGGAAGGGCTTGCCAGCGATTGCCCGCAGTCGTCGAGGTGTCGTTGAGGGCGAGGGTCGAAGGGAGGCGAGAAACGCAGTCTGCTTCACTGCGCCTCAGGACTGGCGACACGTCGCAGCCGGTGCGCCCAGCAGAACTCAAGTGCGGCCATGCGCGCTCCCTCGCGCGAGGCGGCGCGCTCCATGTTAGACGTGCGCCAGGGCGTACACGTGGGTTCCGCGATTAGGATCTGTTCGATTGCTTTCTCGATCTCCTCGAGACCACCGGTTCCACCTTTGAATCGCGCTTCAAGCCAGGCTCTCGTGATATTCAGAGCTTCGATCCGCGCGAAACGATATTGCTGAAGTTCATGGTTCATTCTGTACTCTCCTTGATTTGGGTTGGTAAAGCGAAAAAATTGCGGGCAGCCGCAATTTTTTCTGAAAGTTTTTCGCGTTATGACTACAAGATTGCGGGGGCACGCTCGCCGCGTGCCCCCGCGTAAGGCTTTAGTGAATCTGAAACAACCTTCCGTCGGCATTAAAGACCTGGCGCAAAATAACTCTGGCCTGGCAGAGGTATCGGTGCACATCCCGCTTAGGAATGCCCATAGCCGCGGCGATGGCGTCGGGGTCGAGGATGGGCCGCCGGTCCCTTTCACGCTTCCATTTGTCAGGGTCGCCCGATGCAGTGTAAGCGTGCTCCTTCAGGGCGAAATCTGGGCCGAGCGCAGCAATGCATTGCAGTGTCGCGCGCAGCGGAGGGCGCAGGTCAGGATAGTTGGTTACCTGAGCGAGAAGCTCTCGGGCAATGAGGTCTCTCTCAATCATGGGTGGGGAGAGCGTCTTGTGAGTCCGAACGGGTTTTAAGTGGCCGGCGGCGCGAATAGCCGGGTTTTCTTCTCTCCTGAAATAGTTTCGCAGCATGCCGCGGCACAACGCTCGGAGTACGTACCGCCGAAAAGCGTTCGGCAGCGAACGCAAGGGCCGGTGGGCTTGAAACATCTCAATGGCTGCGGCTACGGCTCCGTCATACATCAATTCAACCTGCCAATCCGAGGGATGAACAAATAGTTTTTCCGCCTTCCGTCGCGCAAGCTTCTCGGCTGAAGGCAGAGTGCAAGCAAGAAAGAGGTCCTGAGCGTTCGGATGGTTGTAGTCATAGCGATAGACAACCTCGGCGATTTCGAAGCGAGTCGCTGGCCCTGCCGCGTTGAATAGATAGTGCAATAGAGCCGACATCTGTACTTCCGTGAGCGATGGAATTTTCTTGCTCCAGGACAACTCAAGCAGAGCCGTCCAAGAATCAATGGGTTTCGTGCCGTTTCTCTCAGCGCCGCAGCGCGCCGCGCCTGTGCGCCCCTGCGGGGCTGCGCTTCTGTTTTCGGCCTGTTGGATTTGGATTTGCTCGGTCATACAGTTTTTCTCCTTTTCTGCCCCGCTTCGCGCGGGGCACCCAAGGGCAGGGGGCGCGTGCTCCTGCGGCGGCTTTTGCGGGGGAGCCGAAAAAATCTCGGTTGCATCGCCTGATTTTTTCGGGGGGACCGCAACCCGTAGGGACGGTTGCGCCGGAAGCCGAGCCTGCGTCCGCAAGGCGCACGGGTGCTCGCCCCCTTGCCGTGCCCGCGAGAACGGGCGCAAAAGGACGAAGAACCGGGCAGGTGAAGCCAAAATCCAGGCCGAGGGCAAATCAGAAGCACAGCCTGCAGTCGGGCTTGTCTCTCTGGTGGTTTCGATTGAACTTGGCGATGGCCGGTTGCTACGAGAGAGCGGCAGGCATACGAAAATCCGGCGTGCGTTATCTACGCCCGCACTCTCGCCACACCGGTTGGAAATTAGCAAATTTGGAAACGAACCGTACTTATCATTTGAAAATCAGATAGGCGGCAAGGCGAGAGAGAGCAGAAGAGGCTTGCGACACCGATGGTTTGGTGGGCATATGCCAAGCCGGCGGCCACATGTAGAATGAAGCGATGAGCAAAAGCGCAATTCCCGGCGGTGTCGTACACAGCGTGCCAGCGGATTTACGAAAAGCCCTCGCTCGCGGTCCGGCAGCGCTCGCAAAATGGCAGGACATTACGCCGCTCGCACGCAACGAATGGATCTGCTGGATTATCTCCGTCAAGAAACCGGAAACCCGAAAGCAGCACGTCGAGAGGACGCGTGCGGAGCTTAAAAAGAAAGAATGCGCCACCCCTCCTGTTGGCCCGGTTGCCCTCATCGTTGAAAAAATAAATAGGCCCTCTGGTGAGTGGCCGTCCCAGCTTGCAGTTGTCACAGCCGGCGTGTGCCAGTGGAAAGCACGCCAGTTGGCAGGAACTGGCGGAAAGCGCGAACGATTCTGTTACGGTGGCATACCGTCGGCACGTACACCGCAGTGGCTTTAGACCTGGGAAACGAGCTGGTTCTGCGCGGCGTGCCAGAGACTGGCGAGCAAGGCCAGCAACCACTGATGCTGTTGCAGGGCATTGGCAACGTATCGGTGTATCTCACCACGAGTTGCCGCACCGGAGTGTGCAATGTCGCGGTCTTTGAAGTGCTTGGGAAAGCGCAGGTGATAGCGTCAGGAACAGCTTCGGTTCAACCGGGACTGACAGTGCTCAAAGCCAACCTCGACATTTCCAGAGTAAATTCCGGCCATTACTTACTAGGCATTCCTCCGCCGGGGGTCGGCTGGAGCTACCACCCGCCATAATCAAATCATGGGCTTGTTGGCTCGTGTTCTCTATTCTTCATTCTTCGGAGAGGACCCTCAATTGTGGACTCGCTGCATACGCCGTTGAATATGCCCTTCCGCCCTGGCCAATGCGCCGTCGAGACTATCGAATCGCTCATAAGGGTTTTCCTCTTTGTACCTCGCGGCCTGAGAGGCGTATAGCTGGTATCTGGCGAGGTCGCCGAGCATGGCATAGAATTCCGTCAACATTCCCAGCACCCGCATGGGCGAGAACTCGCTGTCTCTGATAGCCTCAAGATACTGGATGGCCCGGCGCAATTGAGCGTCGGTCTGCGCTCTAAGCTTAGCAACTGTCGCGGCTTCCAGAAGGATTCGGTTTCTCTCCACGGCGGTAACCCCTGGTGTCTGGCCGCTTATAACAGCATCCGCACATTCCCGATAAAGATCATCCGCGGTGACGAAATTACTCAAGTGGCGCTCGCATTCGGCACGGAGCCACTTGAGTTTCAAAGCGTGTAGTGATGAGACTCTGTTTAAAGCGCGTTCGATCCGCCGATCAAGCTCAGTAATCTCCTCTTTCGTGAAGTACCGGATCGAGCTAGGCTCGACTTTCAAAAGGTCACGTGCGAGTGGCGACTCGGGTAGATTGTTGGTTTGTTGTCTCGTAAAAGCGCGAAGATTCGATACATATTCTCGCTCCCAACCTTGCATTCTCGCCAATTCAGAAACCGGCCTCTCAGCCAATGGAGCAACGGTGTACGTAACAACTCCATTCTCGCCGGTTCCCGCGTAGATAAGGCCGGAACACTCTAGCTCCCAGAGACTTGTGTCAACGGCAGCTTCTGGCAGGCCGCTGGTTCGTTGGATACAATCTGCCGAGGCCAGAGTCGTGTCTGCTATGGCCAAAATTGCGCCTAGAACTTTTTGTGTGTTCTTGTCGAGGTTCCCTAAGGTATTGGCAACGCAGAACGTTTCGATCTCGCGCTCATCGGTTGTGCCGATGCCGCTCATCCATACTTTGGGTGACTTCTTGCAGGCCCATGCAAACCATCTGAGAGCAAGGGGGTGATAGTAAAGTTTTTCCGCTTTGTTTTTCAGATCATTAATGTGCCTCGCTGCAAGCTCCTGGAGCCCTTGCCTCCTCAACTCGTAGCGTAGCAAGCAAGCTGCGCTATCCTCATCCATCTCGCGGAGCTCCTTGGGGTAGATATAATTGCGGATTTTGTGTACCCGACCAGTTGCCACAAGCCAGCAGTTTGAAGGCAATTTGTTATCGAGAAAGTGTATTAAGCTTCTATCGCCTACAGTTTCAAGGTTATCAACAAAGAGGAGCGTTTTCCGCGTGCAATCCCGCCCCAACTCGGAAAGGCACCGCTGTTCTAATTCCTCCGTGCTGGCGTTAGACACTAAATCGAGACCCAACCAACCCGCAAGATCGCTTAGAAAGCTTTTCAGGTCCATGAAAACGGGATCGATTGCTTGCACTCCTCCCGGCCCTAGAAGAGACTGCTTTGCGGAACCAGAGTATATCGTCCTGAATTTCCCTCTGCGATAGAGTTCTGAGACAAGCTTGATCGCGAGCTCTGTCTTTCCCACGCCGCCGAAGCCAGCAATCGAGATGCCTCGACCACGAGGATCATCAAACTTTGGAATGAGCTCAGCGAGTTCGACCTCTCGCCCAAAGAATCTGTCATTTATGGGAGCGTAAAGCCGCAACCCTGGCTTATCTTCCAATAGGAGAAACGAGGTTCGTGTACGGGGAGCCGTTCCAGTGAACTGTAACTCACGCGCTCGCGAATCCACATCTTCGTCAGGTGATTCGGAGAACGTTTCATCCTCAAGACGGTAGAAGAGCGTCCCCTTCAGGTACTTTACCTTTCGGACCAATCCTGGTCTTAGAACAATCTCCTTCCTCAGCAAATTCGGGTACATACTCTGCGAGCGAGGAACGTGCAGGACGAAAACACGTAGCGGCGTGCCCTGAACAGATATGTTAACCTCGTGCAAATCAAAGATTACACGCGTGCCGATGTATGCTCCTAGGAGCGTGTCTGAGAATTGAGTCAAATGGCGTCAGGGAGCGGGTTGAAGCCTCGATTCGTCCGGAGGTTGAGCCGGAGCAGGGCCTGATTCACTTCGCCGGGCCAATTCGGCCCCG